>Ga0315286_10007439_pt1 | contig 10718 bp, 10 predicted proteins | sample YL17G10_0_MG_FD_205038 | JGI IMG/M metagenome (GOLD analysis project Ga0315286, IMG submission 205038) | Sediment microbial communities from Yellowstone Lake, YNP, Wyoming, USA - YL17G10_0 | ecosystem: Environmental > Aquatic > Freshwater > Lake > Sediment | place: USA: Wyoming | collected...
CAGTTCACCAAATGGCTGGTGCAGAAAAACCTGGCTTTCGAAGAGATTTGGGCGCCCTGGGATTGGCTGGTGCCTTATGCCCGGATTGTGCATTGGCGAAATACGGGGATTGCCTTTGGGATGTTCCAAAAAGGGAACACAGTTTTCATAATTTTAGCGATCCTGGTATCGATCGGCATCCTGTATTATTTCCCCAAAGTTTCTCGTGAAGAAGGATTCCTGCGATTCGCGATGGGCTTGCAGTTGGGCGGGGCAGTGGGGAATATGATCGACCGGATCCGCCAGGGGCATGTGACGGATTTCGTTTCTGTAGGATCATTCCCTGTGTTTAATGTAGCCGACGCCAGCATTTCAACCGGCGTAGCCGTGCTGCTGGTGGGGGTATGGATCATTGATATGCAGAAGAAGAAAGCCCTGCAATCTGGTGTGCCTGATACGACTGGCAGCCCAGAGAAGATTCCGGAGGATCAGGAATGAGTGAAAACCGGGTGACCTATCACTTCGACGAACAGGAACCCCTACGCCTGGACAAGTTCCTGGTCAGTTCACTGCCTGACTATTCGCGTTCCCGCATCCAAAGTTTTATCAGAAATGGTTTTGTTTTCATAAACGGTATTTCAGCTCATAAAGCCGGGCAAATCTTGGATCGTCCGGCAGTAATTGAAATCCATATCCCTGCCCCTACACCAACGAATTTGGTCCCGGAAGCGATCCCTTTGGATATCGTGTTTGAGAATGATGATTTGATGGTTATCAATAAACCAGCCGGCATGGTAGTGCATCCGGCGATAGGGCATCCCACAGGAACCCTGGTGCATGCCGCCCTGGCCCATGCGCCGGATATCGAAGGGGTGGGTGGGGAAGAACGTCCAGGTGTGGTGCACCGCCTGGATAAGGATACCAGTGGATTGATCATGCTGGCGAAGAATGACCGGGCACACCGCTGGCTGCAAGACCAGTTTCGTTTACGTAAGGTTCAGAAGGTTTACCTGGCCCTGGTGGATGGGCATCCACCTACGCCGACCGGACGGATCGAAGTGGCCATCGGCAGGAGCTCTAAGGACCGCAACATGATGGCGGCAGTCCCATTGTACAAAGGGCGCGAATCGATCACAGAATATAAGACCCTGGAAGTGTTCCCCCAGCATGCGCTGTTGGAAATCCACCCTGAGACAGGACGTACGCACCAGATCAGGGTGCACCTTCAATTCATGGGTTGTCCTGTATCTGGCGATACTGTTTATGGCCGGAAGAAAGCGACCCTTCCATTGGAGCGGCATTTCTTGCATGCGGCGAGTTTAACCATTCGCCTTCCAGGCGAAAAAGTCCCACGTACTTTCCAGGCAGCGCTGCCCGAAGAATTGAACCAGGTCTTATACAGCCTGAGAATAAAGGAGGTATTGTGAATTTCATCGATTTACGTTCAGATACGGTGACGCAACCGACTCCGGCGATGCGCGAGGCAATGGCCAGGGCCGAGGTAGGGGATGATGTTTATGGGGAAGATCCCAGCATCAACCGGCTGCAAGACATGGCTGCGGAAATGATGGGGAAAGAGGCTGGCTTATTTGTTGCCTCAGGTACTATGGGGAACCTGGCGGCTATCCTGGCACACTGCCAGCGCGGGGATGAAGTCATCTTAGGGAATAAAGCACATACTTTTTTGAATGAGGCGGGCGGCATTTCTGCTTTGGGAGGGGTACACTCTTACCAACTCCCTAACTTACCCGATGGCACACTCGCTCTGGAGGATATCCGGTCAGCGATCCGTCCAGACAACCCGCATGATCCGATCTCGCGCCTGGTAACCCTGGAAAATACACAAAATTGCTGCGGGGGCGTGGCGCTAACGATGGAGTATACTCGGGCGGTCGGGGAACTGGCGCACGAGCATGGACTGCGTGTCCATATGGATGGAGCCAGAATCTTCAACGCAGCAGCGGCTGTGGGAGTTTCGGCAAAGGAGTTGGTTGACCCTGTGGATTCGGTCACCTTCTGCCTGAGCAAGGCTTTGTGTGCCCCGGTTGGCTCTGTGTTATGTGGATCACAAGAATTTATCAAGCGTGCCTTGCGCGTCCGCAAGCAATTGGGTGGAGGAATGCGCCAGGCTGGAATCCTGGCGGCGGCTGGAATCGTGGCGTTGGAGACGATGGTGGAGCGGTTATCGGAAGATCACCTCAGGGCCCGGCGGATGGCACAGGGGTTGAGATCCATTCCAGGCCTGCTGATGGATGAGGGTACTCCTTACACCAATATGATCTTTTGCGAGTTGAGCAAGGCAGTACTTCTTAACACGTCGCAGGTAGCCGCGGCGTTCAAGCAGCGCGGAATTTTGGTGAGTGAGGTAAGTTCCAGGCGTTTCCGATTGGTGACGCATTACTGGATTGATGAGGCGGCTGTTGAGCTAACCGTGAAAGCTTTTGCAGAGATTTTAGCCTGAGAGTTCTATTTTCCAGGGATTGATAACAGGTTTAATTTGGTTCCGGCCGCGTGATTTGGCCTTGTAAAGACGCTGGTCAGCTAGTAGAACCAGACAGTTAATATCATTAGCCTCTTCAGGACAGACAGCGATGCCAATACTGGCTGTTGGCAGCTGCAGGGGGTTCCCTTCTTGGTGAGGAACCGCGCTGAGGCTCCGTGTTTTTAGAATACGTTCGGTAATTTTGATCAACGCCTGATCACCGACCTGGTGACCATGGGTGTGGGCAGTTGCTTGAAAAAAATTTGATTTTACAACAAATAGATGGGTTGTATTTTTGCACAAATGCAAGTTGTGAAGATCGAAAAAAAAACAGGGTTGGATTTCTTGCATGGTAAATTCCAAATCCTCAGTTGGTTACCTGCCCATGTTATAATAATCGGTGGTCGGGGAGGCTTGGGTGGTTCATTTGACACGAGAGGTAGTTTTGGAATGAGCGATTATTACACGATTGCGCAGGTCGATGAAATTGCGAGTTTTATCCGTTCTCGGATCGAGTATAGGCCACGTGTGGCAGTTATCTTGGGCTCTGGGTTAGGGGAGCTGGCGCGTGCTATAGAAGAGCCGGTTGTCATCTCTTATGAAGTATTACCTGGCTGGCCGGTAGCCACTGTCCTTGGTCACAAAGGCAGCCTGGTCATCGGTAAAATGGAAAACCAGGAAATCCTGGTAATGCAGGGCAGGGTGCATTATTATGAGGGGTACAGCATGGCGCAGGTCACGCTGCCTGTGCGCGTTTTAAAGCGGCTTGGAGTGGATAGCCTGGTGGTTACCAATGCGGCTGGGGCGGTAAATCCTGATTTTGAGCCTGGCGATCTGATGTTGATCAAAGACCATCTCAACTTGATTGGGATGGCTGGACTGAACCCTTTGCGAGGGCCGAACCTGGATGAGCTGGGTCCACGTTTTCCTGATATGAGCCAGGCTTATGACCGGCAGTTGGGCGCATTAGCGCGGCAGATTGCAGATGAGAAAAAGATTGTGCTGCGAGAAGGTGTATACGTTTGCCTGGCAGGCCCATCTTTCGAAACCCCCGCAGATCTGCGGTTCCTGCGTATGATGGGGGCTGATGCTGTGGGCATGTCTACGGTACCAGAGGTAACTGTGGCCAGGCATGCCGGGATGCGTGTCTTGGGGATTTCTGGGATCAGCAATAAAGCTAACCTGGATGGCAATACACTGACCACGCATGCAGAGGTGTTGGAGGCTGGCAAGAAAATTGTACCGAAGTTGACGATGATGATCCGAGAGGTATTGCGCCGTTTTGTGATTTGAGGGTGTCAGGGGTATTTTTCCAATACAGGTACAGGAAATTCCATATTTACGATGGCAGAGGTACTCCGATTTTTCAGGTTATATGAAATCTGGATTTATATTATATTGGGGGTATTAGCTCTATGGCAGATCCGGAAATTCGTTTTGGCATGGGAAGAAGTGCGCGGTGCAGCCTTTGGTCTGGAGCGGGAAGCCGCCCAAAACCGTCTGAATCAATCCGCCACAACGCTCTTGCTGTTATTGTTGATGTCTGTGACCGAATTTATGCTGGTCTATATCGTCGCACCTTCTATTCCAGGCGCCATTCCAATTCCATCCCCTACCTTAAACTTACTGGCGACCGCTACGGCGGTTCTTCCCCTGGAGACACTCAGCCCAGGGGCGGTAGAAACACCCACGCTGAGTCCAGCCAGCGGTCAAGTTGCAGGTCAAGGGTGTGTGCCTGGATCGGTGGCGATCTCCTCTCCAAAAGATGGGGATACGGTCAGTGGGGTGGTCAAGGTCACGGGAACAGCAGATATCGCCAATTTTGGTTTTTATAAGTATGAGATTGCCCGTCCAGGCGAGACGATCTGGTTGTCGCTCAACGCGGGTGAGGCTCCCGTGAAAGATGGCGTGTTGGGGGAGTGGATCACCGATATGCTGCCCCCAGGAGATTATATGTTGCGGTTGGTGGTCACAGATAACAGCGGTCAGACCTTACCCGCTTGTATTATTCAAGTACGTGTGACAGAAACACAAAACTAGTTGGTGGAAAAATTATGCCTGAAATTGAAATTCGCCCTGCGATAGCTGAAGATATACCGGTTTTAGTCGGGATAGAACATGATTACACCAGCGATTATGTCTGGCAGATGGAAATTCAGCAGCCAGATGAAGGCCAGATTGGAGTAAGTTTTCGGCAGGTGCGGCTGCCGCGGACTGTAAAAGTAGAATACCCGCGCTCTGTGAAATTACAGAACGAGGAATGGATAAAGCGTTCGGGCATCTTAGTGGCAACTCTTGCGGGGGACGTGATTGGCTACCTTGGGTTGATGCTCGATATAGCTCCCCTGACCACGTGGGTGACCGATCTGGCAGTATCCCGCCGGATGCGGCGGAAGGGGATTGGTAGTGCGTTGGTGCTGGCAGGTATGGCGTGGGGTATACAGCATGACAGCCACCGGTTGGTTTTAGAAATGCAGCCCAAGAATTATCCAGCGATTTGTATGGCAAAGAAGCTTGGGTTTGAATTTTGTGGTTACCACGATCGTTATTATCCGAACCATGATATTGCCCTGTTTTTTTCAAAAGTCGTGCGTTGAGGTATGGATCACTTCTTGTTAACCGGTTTAGAAACGATTAACCAACTCTTAACAGCCGGGATTGCCATCACGGCTTTTTCGCTTCTGTTGTATGCTTTGACCTTTAACCTGCGTGACCGGGTGGCGCGCTCTTTTGCGATTGTCTTGCTATGTGTGGTGATTGTTTTTGTAAGCGATGCCATTGGTAGCACGGCGGCCACTGCGCTTGACCTAGAATTCTGGCTGCGATTACAGTGGGTGGGCATCATCTTCCTGCCGACTGCTTATTTGCATTTTTCCGACGCACTCCTGGCTACCACCGGCAGACCATCGCGCGGCCGACGACGGCTGGTGATTCGTCTAACTTATCTCATTTCTTTCGTTTTCTTTATAGCGCTGCCATTGTCGATCCTGGTGGGGCCTTTGGCAGAGAATGGCTCTCCCGCTCCACACCTTGAGCGAACCTGGCTGACCTGGGTTTTCACTGCTTATTATGTCCTGAGCATTGGGATCGCGTTCATTAACTTTTGGCGCGCCAGCCAGCGGACCGTAACAAGCACCAGTCACCGGAGGATGCGCTACTTGCTCATCGGGGGGATTGCCCCAGCTTTAGGTTCTTTTCCTTATTTACTCTTTGGTTCGGCCCCGGCTGCGGTTCACCCGTTGATCTTTTGGGTGACAGCCACGCTTAGCAACCTGATTGTATCTGTATTGTTGGTTGTTATGGCTTACGCAGTGGCATTCTTTGGTGTCTCCTGGCCCGACCGAGTTGTCAAAAGACGCTTGTTTAAGTGGCTGATGCGCGGGCCAGTTACTGCTTCTTCCGTGTTGGCCATCACTACCATCGTTCGTCGCCTCGGAGAGCGTGTTGGGCAGCCTTATAGTGGGGCCGTGCCTGTTGTGATGGTGGGGAGTCTCCTTCTCTTTGAGTATATGATTACCCTGGCCGCTCCTTTGTGGGAGAGGTGGCTTTTTCATGGCGGTGACCGCGAAAAAATTGCTTTGCTCCAGGCTTTGGAAGAACGATTGTTGACCTCCAGTGACTTGCGACAATTCCTCGAGTCAGTCCTGGCGGCAGTGTGTGACCGGATGCAGGTTTCTCAAGCCTTTATTGCGGTGTTGAACCACGGGGAAATGGATATGGTTGTTCCCATGGGAAATGTTTCTTTTTTTCAGGAGAATGTTTCAGAGGATTTAAGGCAATTGGTGATCCAAAACGGCAATGGAAAGGGTCTCTTTTCATGGGGCGCTTATTGGATTCTGCCTCTGAATGAAACTCATGCCGACAATCCGCAGCTTTTGGGGATATTAGGTGTCCTGCGAGTGACGGGGCAGGAGTTTGATGAAGAACAGCGGGATGCCTTGGAACTGCTTTCACGACGGGCTTCGATCGCCTTGGAAGACCGTGCAAAGCAGCAGCAAGTATTTGTTTCACTGGAGGCCTTAAATCCTAAGGTGGAAATGATTCAACGTTTAAGGGCCGCGGCGCGTTATAATGGTACCGGGGTGTTAACCGCTCCCGAAGAGCCTTTGGAAGGCGAGGATCTGTCGAAATGGGTGAAAGAAGCGCTGACGCATTATTGGGGTGGGCCCAAATTAACCTCCAGCCCTTTAATGCGCCTGCAGATTGTCCAGGATCTCTTGGATGAGCATAAGGAAAATCCAGCGAATGCATTGAGGGCTATTTTACGGCGAGGCATCGATCAGGTACGTCCTACCGGTGAGCGCCGGTTCACGGGCGAGTGGATCTTGTATAATATTCTTGAAATGAAGTTCATGGAAGGGCGTAAGGTTCGTGAGATTGCGATGCGATTGGCACTCTCTGAGGCTGATCTTTATCGAAAACAGAGGGTTGCCATCGAGTATGTGGCTAATGCGATTATGGAAATGGAACAGAGGGCAAGAGAGGAGGTAATAACAACCGAATAAGGGGATTATATTAAATATCATGTGAACATTGTTTGATTTTTCAAAGCGATAAAGCTTGAGAAAAAGGAGAGCTTTGCTGCTCTTCGTTATCACGACATCGAAATCAATTTCTTAGAAGAGGTAGGGTGTTAATGGTAACAAATCGAAATACTCGACCTGCGGAGGAAATGCAGCAGCCAAAGGATGAAGCCTGGTGGGAGTCTCTACTGGCTGAGGAAGAAAAATATTCCCCTCCGTTTAACCAACGTATAAGGCAAGAACCAAATTCAGAAACGAAGGTGGAAACCAATCCTGTTCTCAAACAACCTGCGGTGGATTGGATGTGTGTCCAGCGTCTTTATGAGTTTGATGAAACGATCGAGCTTTCCGTGTCCAATTTTAACCGGGGTGGATTGCTCGTGGATGGAAACCAACTACGCGGATTTGTGCCTGTCTCACACCTGGTGGATGTTCCTTGCGAATTGAGCGATGAAGACCGGGAAAGTATCCTGGCAAGCTATGTAGGCCGATCCTTGTCTTTGAAAGTTATCGAGTGTGACGAAGCCCGGGGGAGGATCGTGTTTTCGGAAAGAGCTGCTCTGTCCCAAGCAGGACGCCGAAACCAACTTCTGGATGAACTCAAAGTAGATACGTGCGTCCGTGGTGTTGTAACGAACATCACAGACTTTGGCGTCTTTGTAGATTTGGGGGGTATTGAGGGTCTGATTCATGTTTCGGAAATTTCTTGGGGGCGCGTTAATCATCCGGGTGATGTGGTGCATGTGGGGCAGGAAGTCAACGCTTATATTTTGCAGGTGGATAAGGACCGCACTCGCATTGCATTAAGCTTGAAAAGATTGTGCAGCAATCCGTGGGAAACTGCTGAAGAACGCTATTATCCAGGCCAGTTAATTGAGGCTACAGTTACAAGTGTGGTTCCTTTTGGGGCATTTGCAAGATTGGAAGAGGGCTTGGACGGGCTGATCCATATCACCGAAATGGGGCTGGACGAAGGGCAAACGCCGGCCGAGTTCCTGCAGGAAGGGCAGACAGTCAAGGCAAGGATTCTACATATCGATCCATCTAAACAAAGGCTGGGGTTGACCCTCAGCGTGGAGAAGTCTTCGGTTCAGTAGAAACAGGGATTCCAGCTTGTGGAATGCCTGAGCCACACCTAATTTGGATCGCAACTGGAGTTGTGGGTTGAAGAACACCTGGTGGACCGTTGTGTATTGTGTGGTTTGTGGGTTATTAAGTGGCGGTATTTTGTTTTTAGTAACGCGTCCGCCCCGCGGTCAACCCGTCCTGCTGTTGCCAGCTCCAACAGCTACATCGCTCCTGATACATGTTGCTGGTGCAGTAAACCAGCCTGGTGTATATTCTTTGCCTCCAGGAAGCCGCGTTCAAGATGCGATTAGCCTGGCCGGTGGATTCCTACCTGAGGCCAATCTACAAGCCATTAATCTGGCAGCGTTGATTAAGGATGGAGAGCGTGTGTTTGTTCCTAAGGTTCCTGCAACACCCGTTCCAGGGAATGCAGACTCTCCTGAGGTTTCCTCATCCGTTCAGTATCCAATCGACATTAACACCGCGACCCAAGCGGAATTAGAGAGTTTACCTGGTATAGGTCCCATAACGGCGCAGGATATCATAGCTTTTCGTGACCAGAATGGCGCTTTCCGCACCATCGAGGAAATTGAAAACGTTCCAGGTATTGGCCAGAAGACTTTCGAGACAATCAAGGAATTTATAACGGCCGGAGGCAATTAATTGTCTGGCGGAGGTACCTGGCTCGAAGTGAGCTAAAGGTGCCCGAGCACGATAGTTAAATGCGGGAGTCTATATCTTAGGCAGGACGATCTCTTGCTGCTTCTGGTATTTCCCTTTTTTATCGGCGTAAGAAACATCGCAAACTTCATCTGCTTCAAAGAATAGAACCTGAGCAATGCCTTCTTTGGCGTATATTTTGGCTGGCAGGGGAGTCGTGTTGGAAATTTCCAGGGTTACATATCCTTCCCACTCAGGTTCGAAGGGTGTGACGTTCACGATAATTCCACATCGTGCATAGGTGGATTTTCCAAGGCAGATGGTCAATACGCTGCGCGGAATTCGAAAGTATTCGATTGTCCGAGCCAGGGCGAATGAATTTGGAGGAATGACACATACATCCCCCTTAAAATCCACCATAGAGTGTGGATCAAAGTGCTTTGGGTCTACTACGGCGGAATAAACATTGGTGAAAATTTTAAACTCATCCGCCACGCGAATATCATAACCATAAGATGAAACGCCATACGAAATGACCCCGTTTCGAACCTGGCTGTCAGCAAAAGGTTCGATCATTTTGTGTTCGTGCGCCATCTTGCGGATCCAATGGTCAGGTTTTAAGCCCATCATACTCTCCTTATAACGATATTAATCTGGCTCATCGGGAATTGCCGTGTTTCGACCACGGGGAATCCCAAAGATTAGTATTCTTACCAGCCGCTAGCGGTAAAGATTGTTTTCAAGAAGGCAGCCTGCTCAGCAGGGGTCATGGGCCTGGAGCGCGCCAGGTCGACAAAACGAATGGACAGCAGCTCTGTGCCAATATACCGCCCATCGTAGAACACATGGCGGTCGATAAAGGCGCGATCCAATTCAGGCCCAGGGAAGAAACGGTATTGATCAAAGAACAGGTTCCCCAAACCGTAATGGATGAATGTGCGATTTAGAAACTCCATCCCATGGGATTGGTGAGCCTGGCTCCCACTGACAATATCTGCGCCGGACTCGGCAGCGGTGTGAAAATCAGCAATCAACTTCGGTTGAGCTGTGTAGGAATAGTATTCCTCGTCCTGGAAGGTAACGATGACCAGATAGCCCTGGTTCTTTAGACGGGCGATTTCTCCGCGCAGAAGATCGAAATCACAGGATGCGGCGCCAGGCTTGCTTTCGCTGGCTGGGGCATAAAAGGAAATCCCCTTTGCGTTGCAGCCCAAAAAGGCCAGGCGGTTTCCATTATGTTCCATGAGCAGAGGTTGGCGGCCTTCGGCGAGATTAGCCCCGCCTCCGTAATAAGGCCAACCTCTTTCCTTATATAATCTGAGCGTTTGCTCCATACCTGCGGAGCCATAGTCGCCAAAGTGGTCTCCTGAGAGCTCGACAAGGTCAGTGCCGATATCTTCGAGGAGCGCGATGTAACGTGGGCTGCTGCAAAAACGCAGCTCTGCGGGATACAGCTGTGGGAAAGGGCATTGATCATAGAAGGGGATCTCGTTGCTCACATGGGTTATATCTGCCTCCCGCAGCCAAGCTCTGATATCCTGGGCAGGATAGGTTACGCCTCTTTGTTCGATTGTCAGGGCAGTGCCGCGCACCAGGGCGGTCACTCCCGTCAGTATGAGTGTGGTCAGCTTGCTGGGATCGCGGTTGGAAGCGGGGAGGAGGCTGATCAGACTGTCTCGAAGACTGGATGGGATGGTTTTCCCGATCAGAGAGATTGGTATGGACAGTGCGTAGTTGTCTGCGACAAAATCCTTGCGCAGGGGAGAAAGTCCATCGATCGCCAGAACTTTCCAGCGCGACTCCAGATTTTCAAAGGGCACAATTGCCCAGGCTGGCCGGTTCTTCCAGGCATATTCGACCAACTCATCTTCTGGTAGTATTTTTACGGCTTGCGGTGCGGGGTCGCCCCACCAGGCTGATATGATCGGGTAGGTATTCTCGTTAACCAGTAAGGGAATCCCAGGGAAAGTTGCCGAAGATTCTCCTCGCCAGGCCTGGTGCAGCTC
>Ga0315286_10007441_pt1 | contig 10715 bp, 11 predicted proteins | sample YL17G10_0_MG_FD_205038 | JGI IMG/M metagenome (GOLD analysis project Ga0315286, IMG submission 205038) | Sediment microbial communities from Yellowstone Lake, YNP, Wyoming, USA - YL17G10_0 | ecosystem: Environmental > Aquatic > Freshwater > Lake > Sediment | place: USA: Wyoming | collected...
CCGCTGAATTTTTGACGGACTGATAAAAAGTCCTGACCGTTCTCCCGGCTTCAATAACCGCGTAAACAGCTCGCGGTCAAAGACACCGCTAATCTGGGCGCATTCTCTAGTCATGCAGCTCGAACAGCGGTCGCTATCCACTGATTCCCTGGGACAAACTGCCACGCGCAGTAAATTGGTTACATCTGCACTCCGTGGAAAGCTGATATAACTCGCCACAGCTAACTGTTTGTCCAGTGCTGAGCGGCTGATTTCTTCAAGGTAAGTTAAGAATCTCTTTTCAAGTAATGATTCAGTTACAAATTCCGGGTAAGCTTCAAGATTCCAGAGAATCAGGGAACCATCCATCAGCCCCAACGCTGCACACCCGGATGGAAGCGCAGCAGCCATTTCCGATAGTCGGCGGCATTCCTCCAGGCTGCGTTTGATACCAAGCAAGTTGCCTTCGATAGGTACTTCGCGCAGACCATCCGGGGAAGCTATCACCAGGTCATCGTCATTTGAATAGATTACCGGCTCGCTATCAAGGGAAGCATCCGGATGGGACCCGTACCACAGCTCGACCGTTCCGATATTAATTAGGTAGCAGCGAGTCGCGTGGTGGCGGTCGACATCGATGTGAGAACCATCCGTGGCTATCACCGTAAAGTCAGACGGTGTCTCAGGCAGTGGTATATGAAAATCAATTGAGTTCACAGGTTCGGCTACCAGCCATGTTGTTTTGCTCAGCGCAATTTTCTTCTTGAGAGAATCTAATTTATTTGCATGATTAAAAAGAATTTCCAGGGCGCGGTCAATCCGGTCATTTCGCTCCTGGCGATGAATGGTAAATTGAGCCACCATATCTGAAATCTGTTTTACGACCTTTGAGAGATCAAGCGACATAATTCTCCATGATACAAGCTTTCAGCACTCAGCATTCAGCTATCAGCAAAAGTTTAGGTTTCAACTTTTGAGTTTTTATCATATATCCTATTCTAACAGCTTTCCAATCCCATAAAGTAGCGTTACCTATTACGGCTGGGTTACAATCACTTAGAGGTGCCGGGTTGTTACCGATTATCTTAAGCGTGATCGTGATTTCTCTTTCCGGTGTAATGACACCCGGTCCGATGTTCGCTGTCACTGTCGCAAAAAGTTACCGCAGTCCGTGGGCAGGCGTTCAAATTTCACTGGGGCATGCGGTTGTTGAGGTGCCGATCATTCTCTTGATATACTTCGGCTTTTCCCGTTTCTTTGAGAACAATATCGTACAAATAGTGCTGAGTATTATCGGTGGGGCGATGATAATATGGATGGGAATTAGTATGTTTCGGGCACGCAGAGAAGTTGTTGACAGCGGTAAAGATTTAGCCTATGGAGGAGTCACCGCAGGCATTATTATGAGCATCAGCAATCCATTCTTCCTTCTCTGGTGGGCAACAGTGGGCATTACGCTCGTGATGAAATTCGTTGAATTTGGAACCGTAGGGTTGCCGGTTTTTATCATGACTCACTGGACATGCGACCTTATCTGGTTATCAATAGTTTCCCTGGTTATTTATCGGACGAAGACCCTGTGGGGGAAGAAGTTCCAAACAGCAATCTTTGTTGTTTGCAGCTTGTTACTCCTGGGTTTCGGAGCGTGGTTTATCGTTTCGGGGGTTCAACAGATTATTAAGTCTTAAGCTGCATTTCCGCGTAATTCGCATTCGGCAATAATACATACCTGGCAGTCTCCATCGCCGCACGGTTCGACATGTATGATTACACTCGCTTCCGGTAACCGGTCTTTGATGTCCTTTTCCAGATGGTCACACATCTCATGGGCTTCTTCAACACTGGTATTGCGCGGCATAACGAGATGCAGATCAACAAACCGCTGGCTTCCCGCCCGCCTTGTGCGGACTTCATGAAAACCCGAAAACTGGTTGAGATGTTCCTTGATGAGATTAAGCAAGATGTCATGTTCGTCCTTGGGTAAACGAGTATCGGTCAGTTCAGTAAAAGACCGCATAAGAACCTGGTAAGCCGACCTTAGAATTAAAACCGACATAATCAGTGCGATAACCGAATCTAAAACCAGTATTTTTGTCAGTTGCACGATAATCAATCCAATCAACACGCCCGCTGCAGAAAAGATGTCAGCGTTAATATTTTTTGCCAGGGCATCAATCATTGTTGAACCGGAGGTTTTTGCTACCTGCTGCAAATGCCGTGACAATAATATACTCGCAATAACCGAAACAACCATAACGTAGATTCCAGGTAACGTAGTTTCAAGAGGAGTTCCGTGAATGATGCGGTCGATAGCCGAGTAGACGATAAAAGCCACAGCCGCCAATATCAATCCTGCCTGGACCACGGCAGCCACACCTTCTATTTTACCGTGACCAAAGGGATGTTCTTCATCCGCTGGTTCGCTGGCAAAGCGAACCGCAAGAAAGGCTAAGCCGATCGCAAACAGATCAAGTAAGCTGTCGGTGGCTTGCGCTGTAATACTGATACTTTCAGTAATGATCGAGACAATTATCTTTACGGCAATAAGGAACAGCACGACACATAGAGCTAAGGTGATTGCTCCTTTTTTACTTGAGAACATTTTCATAATTTTTCCCCATAAAAAAGCCACAGGATTGCTAGTCCTGTGGCTTAAACCACTGCATGAGCCCGGCTACAGTAAGCGTTACATTGCTACGCCTGTTCCAGCTTCGTATAGCATATCAAATAATTTTATGTGATGTCAACTAACCTCTCGCTTGAACAACTTTTCCCTGGGTTTGTTTCTTAGATGAAAGACTCCCCCAGTCGTGTTTTTCCCACGCAACCAGTAAAGGCGATGCCACGAATATAGAGGTGAAGGTACCGAAGTAAATTCCGACCATGAGCACAACCACCAGGTTTTTAATGGTTGGACCTACAAAAAGCAGCAAGGCGACAAGAACAAATAACACCCCGACGCCGGTGGCAAGTTCCCGGGTCATAACTTCCATGAGGCTGTTATTAACAACCTGTCCGAAATCAGTCCCGGGGTATTTTTTCTGATTTTCACGGATGCGGTCAAAGACCACGATAGTATCATTTACCGCATATCCGATAACCGTTAAAATACCGGTTACCAGTACCAGATCGATCTCCCAGTTTACTAATTTGCCCAGAATCGAAAATACTCCAAGCACTACTATTACGTCGATTAATAGTGCGGCGACGGCACACACACCAAAATGAAACGGTTTTGAAGCTTTTCGGAAAGCGAAAGCAATATAAAGCAATATACCGATAGAAGCGACTGCCGTCGCTATCCCAGCCGACTGGGCAGTTTTTCGAGCGACTGTCGGGTCAAGGCTGATAAATTCTAGCTCGGTTAAATTTCCGAACTTAGCAGTTAAATCTTCCTCCAGGGTTGATTTCTGCTGTGTCGATAACTCAACAGTTCTAATAACAATATCTCCATGTGCGTCGGTTTCGACCGTACCGTTAAATCCGAAACCCGGTAATTCTTTCTCTACATCAGCCGCTGTGACAGGTTGGTCGAACTTTACTGTCAGCAATGAGCCAGCGGAAAAATCAATCCCCGTTTTCAAACCGAATGCAGCCAGTGAGATAATACCCAGTGCAACCAGAAGACCCGAAACGATAAAAAACCATAATCGATTACCAACTATATTTATCATGCCAGTTTCCTTCCTGTATAAGGTTTAAAAAGGTCGGGCTGCTTGGATAAGTCTGTACGGACAACCATTTTTAACATGGTATGGCTGGCGAGTACGGCTGTAAACATGCTGACAATAACACCGATACCGAGTGTTAATGCGAAACCTTTTACGGCTCCTCCGAACGGAGTCACGTCACCCACCCAGTAAAGCACCACGCAAGCGATAATTGTAGTCACATTACTGTCCCATATTGCCGACCACGCCCGGGTAAAACCTGATTCCATAGCCGAGCTGACTGTCGTTTTGATTAGCAACTCTTCTTTCATGCGCTCAAAGATAAGCACATTGGCATCAATTGCCATACCCATGGATAATACAAAACCACCGATACCTGCCAGGGTCATTGTTACCGGTATCAACTTGAATATCGCCAGTGTCAAAGTTCCGTAGAAGGCAAGAGAAAAAGCCGCAATGACACCAGGAACTCGATAATACACAATCAGGAAAATCATGACGGCGGCAATGCCTATCATTCCCGCCCTGACGCTTAATTCTATGAAATCACTTCCCAGGCTCGGGGACCTGATCTGCTCTCCTACCAGCTCCAGCGGAACAGGTATACGCCCGGCATTGAGCTGTTTTGAAAGTTCAGTCGCTTCGTTACGGCTCAGACCTGTAATGTCTCCGTTGTCGGAGAGTATTGCCTGTACAATTGGCGCGATAGGCTTACCGTCGTCACCAAGAAGGGGAAGTGCATCTTCACCAGAACCCTCGAAAATCCCTATCGGTTTTTGTAATAATCGCGTCGTAATTTCTTTAAAAAGTACCGCGCCTTCTTCGTTCCATTCGAAATACAAATATATATTACCAACACTATCAATTCTTACTTCTGTGTTATTTTTAAACAAGCTGCTGTTCAATATCCTGGTTTCGCCGTTGTAAGTGCCGGTTGCCGGTATCCATTTTTCTTCAGTAACGTTGCCCTGGTCATCAAACGTCTGCACGAATTCTCGGAATTCCAGCAAGGCGGTGCGTCCGATACGTTCCATTTGCACGTCTGAAATTCCACCGGCGGGCATGGGTAATTCGACTACTATCTGATCGGTACCCCAAATTTCTATATTTGGTTCTGTCACACCGAGAGGATTAACCCGGTTTGCTACGATCGCGATAACGTCGTTCAAGGTAGATTTTTCTTGACCTTTCTCTACCGACGATAGGTCTGCCTTGTATAAAAGACGCACACCGCCTTTAAGATCAAGACCGTATTGAATGCCAGTCCTGCCCAATCGGGTGCTGTCTATGGGGATAAGTACCCACAGACTAAAAACCAGAATCACAAGAATAATCACGAATACCCAGTTATTTCTTGACATTTACTTCTTTCCTTCTGTCAATACATTATGTATATATTCTAACGCCTGCTCCCTGGTCGTCAACTCTCCGGTTGCATGGGCTTCTCTAACCCTCTCAAGGAGTTCGCCTACCTGCGGCCCCGGTTTCATACCGAAAACTTCCATTATGTCATTACCGTCAATCAGCTTGGACGGCTTAATAATCTTCTCCTGTTTGAAATGCTCTTCTAAAACAAACCGAACGACATCAGTATGCTGACGCCAGTTTGCCAGTATTAGACCAGGTCCTCTTGTTGCCAGGTGGTCGGCGAGACTCAAGTATAAAGTATCGATCCCTTCACTACCCACGTCCCGAAAATACCGATAGATCGCCCTGTGCGTTGGCGGCTGTCCCATCTGTGTAGGTCTTAAATGATATTTTACCATGTTGGCTGCCAATTTTTTTTCCTTAGACGTAAACTTGAGTCGTTCGAGAATGCGGAAACTTATTTCGGATCCTTCGTCCGGGTGTCCAAGGAATCTGGTCCTGCCGCCGATATCAGCCTTCGTTTGTGGTTTGGCTATATCATGAAGCAGCGCCGCAATCTTCAGCATGGTACGCCTGTTGCTGCCGCCGGAAACGGGTTCTTCAAAATAGTCGACACATTCATTTGACCAGGGTACAGTTTCAAGAATATCGGTTGACTGCCCCCAGGTTCCCTGCCGCAGCAAGTAGTCAACGGCACTGACAGTCATCACCGAATGAGTAAAGACATCCCAGTGGTGCTCGACCGGCTGACTAACGTTTTTAGTCATCGCAAGTTCAGGAATCAGCGCGCTTAATAAACCCAGTTCATCCAGATCGAAGATAAATTGCCCCCCGCGTGCAATTAAGAAAACACGCAGGAGTTCCTCCCTGATCCTCTCTCCGGGAACCTGAGCGATTAAAGACGAGTATTTTTGAATCTGCGTCCTTGTTTGCGGTTCAATCTGGAATCCCAGGTCGAATGCCAGGCGCACACCGCGCAACAGGCGCACCGGGTCATCGGAAAGATTCTGTTCCTTAATACTTCGTATAATACTGTGATCCAGGTCCTCAAGTCCGTTATTGAAGTCTATTAATTTCGTGCTGACACTGTCTGAAACAAGGTCTTGTAACTTGACCGCGAGGGCATTAACTGTGAAATCCCGGCGTGCCAGGTCACTTTCCAGAGATCCGAATATTGTCGATATATCAATCGTGGTCTGCCTGTTATCACCGTGCGGAGATGCCAGGACAACTCTGCCGACCTTGTTGGTGCTATCCAAAACAACGAATGTGCCTTTTAGATATTCTGCAAGACTGGAGGCTATTTCAAGGGCGTCGGTATTTATCGCCAGGTCGATATCATTGGTATCACGTCCTAACAAAGCATCACGCACGAATCCGCCTACCAGGTAAGCTTCTACGCCTAAGGTATTGAGATGTAATTCTATTTTCCTGATTAGATTTAAGGACGACTCTCCAATCAAAGCCAGGTTAAAAGCATAGTCCTCGTTTTTGAGTATCTTGTGGTGGTTAAATGTTTCGCCGGGCATCGCTACCTTGCCTATTGAACTTCAATTTGATATGAAGCTGGACTTTTCCCACACTATAACGCCCGAAGGAGGACAATTCAAGTATCGGGCACAACACGGTTCCTCTTTTAAACAAACACACCGAATCTTTAACCCTGTAGGAATTGTCGAAGCGATCTCGTACGCATAATCATTTGCCATGTCTACGCCATTAATGCGTACTGTAAATGAAGGATTGCACCTCTTGCTTTTACAAAAAAGTGTGTGATATACTGTAACCGTTTTGAGCATAGGAGGGTATTAGTTGCTGGAGAATTTTGGTTTAGTTGGTCTCCACATAATTGTAGCTCTTGCCTTCGCTGCATTGATGATTCTCCTACCTGTGCTTTTCCGCTTTTTAAAAGTTGTCCCTCATCATCCGAATGCCGTTAAAACAGCTACCTTCGAATGCGGTATGGAGACTATCGGTAAGACCTGGGTGCAGTTTAATTTTCGATATTATTTCTATGCACTCATCTTTGTTGCCCTGGACGTCCTGGTAGTGTTCATTTATCCACTCGTAATTCAACTACGAAGTCTTGGATATTCCGCCTTGATCGCTATCGTAGTTTTCATCGCGATTATCCTTGTCGGTTATGTCTACGCGTGGAAGAAACAGGTACTGGAATGGAAATAAGCAAACAACCTTTTATATACTCTGATAAAGAAATCGATGATAAAGAAGGCCAGGTTGTCGAAGACCTGAAAGCCGCCAGCCAGGTAGCTATCCCCGATCCTGATCGATGGCTGGACGAAGAAATTAATAAAAGCGTTCTACTCACCACGGTTGATTCATTAATAGCCTGGGGACGTCGCAACTCTTTATACCCGGTAATTTGTTTCCCGGCTTGCTGCGCGTTCGAATTCATCGGCGCTATGGGTCCTCGATTCGACTTATCACGTTTCGGCATGGAAATTTTGCGAGCCTCGCCAAGGCAAGCCGACCTGATGATTACCGCCGGTACTTTAACATGGAAAATGGCTCCTAATGTCAAGAGAGTATATGACCAGATGGCAGAACCGAAATGGGTAATCGCGATGGGAGCTTGCGCAATCAGCGGCGGTATATTCCGATCTTCTTATAATGTCGTACCGGGGTATAATCGCATTATTCCTGTCGATGTTTACCTGCCTGGTTGTCCTCCCAGGCCTGAAGCTTTGATATACGCAATCAGAATGTTACAGCAAAAAATATCAAAAGGCACGAGCATCGTAAAAGATTAGCGGAAATATAAAGGAAGGTTTGAACGATGGCTAAGTTTAGTTTAGGCGACAAAGTCGTAGTACTGGATAGACCTGGGTGGCCTGGTGGTTATAAGATTGCCAACATGACGGGAACTGTAGCGGAGGTTAAAATCAATCCCCCGGGGTACATCATAATCAAAGCGGATAAGACCGGCTATAATATGGCATTTCACGAGAATGAATTGGAGAAAGCCTGCTAATTTCTAATGACTACCAGCCTAAAAGCTCCTGAAATAGGTAAACAAATACAGGCTCAATTTGCCGGCGCTGTAATCGAAGCGACCGATACTGCAGTTATGGTCGATAGCAAGTCCCTGTTAAATGTAATGGCTTACTTGAAGAATACCGCGGGTCTTGATTTCGACTATATGACCACAATTACTGCGGTTGATTATTTCCAGTATTTTGAGGTTATATATAACCTTGTTTCGATGGTACATAATCATAGTCTGACAATCAAAACCCGGGTCTACGGGCGGGAAAATCCCAGTCTTCCATCGGTGGTCAGCCTGTGGCGCAGCGCCGACCACCAGGAGCGCGAAATTTATGACCTCATGGGCATTACTTTTGAAGGTCATCCCAATATGAAACGGATAGTCCTCTGGCCTGAATTCAAAGGACATCCGCAGAGAAAGGATTACCTCCGGTGACGCTGCGAACCGAACCGTTTGTTATCAATATGGGGCCTGTGCATCCCAGCACTCACGGAGTGTTCCGGATGCGCGTTACCCTCGACGGTGAGGTCGTGGTTAACCTGGAACCGATTTTCGGTTATCTACACCGGGGCATCGAGAAGCTGGCTGAGGAGCGAACATACACTGGAATCATTCCGTTGACTGACCGCCTCGACTATGTCGCTTCGATGACAAATAACCTGGCGTACTGCCTATCGGTTGAAAAACTAGCCGGAATTACGGTGCCGGAGCGAGCCGAATACCTCCGGGTTATCATGTCCGAACTTCAGCGAATAGCTGCCCATCTTATATCCGTCGGATCTTTCTTTAACGACTGCGGCGCATACTTCACGCCGTTCCTTTATATGTTCCGCGAGCGTGAACGAATCGTCGACCTATTCGAAATGGTGACCGGGCAGCGATTACTTTATAACTATATGCGTCCTGGTGGTGTCAGCCAGGATATTCCGGAAGAATTTTTACCGGCTCTACAGGAAGTCCTTAAACAGATGCCCTTATATATCGATGAATATGAGAGGCTGCTTAAGGACAATGAAATCCTCTACGCCCGCGCCCGAGGAGTCGGCATTTTAACAAAAGAAATGGCGGTAAATATCGGGGCGAGCGGTCCTGTGCTAAGAGGCTGCGGTGTTAAATGGGATATCCGAAAGGTTGACCCTTACTCGATATACGACAGATTTGAATTCGATGTTCCCGTCGGCACCCAGGGCGACTGCTACGACCGTTATCGCGTGCGTATCGAGGAGATGAAACAGAGCCTTCGCATTGTCGAACAAGCCGCAAAACAAATACCCGACGGTCCCATTCGAAGCGATGTGCCTCAGTTAATTCGTCCGCCCGCGGGAGAAGCATACGGGCACCTGGAAGCTCCTACGGGAGAAGTCGGCTTCTACCTGGTCTCTGACGGCTCAATTGCTCCGTACAGATGCCATATCCGTGCCCCCAGCCTGATGAACCTCACGGCACTGCGCGATATGATCGTCGGCTGGAAAGTACAGGATTTAATCGTTATATTCGGCAGCTTTGCGATTACGATGGGAGAGGTTGACCGATAGTGTTAACCGGTTTAAGCAACAACTTTGTTGGTCACATGAAGGCATTACCGCCTGATTGGCCTGGCAATATATGGTGGCATTGGGTCATATTCACTGTCATCATTCTCGTGTTTTTCCTTGGATCAGTTATCATGTTTATTTATATGGAACGGCGCGTCCTCGGCAAGATGCAAGCACGTCTCGGACCTAACCGTGTCGGACCTTTCGGACTTCTACAGGCAATCGCCGATGCGGTTAAAGTACTAATGAAAGAAATGGTCACGCCAGCGAATGCAGACAAAATCGTCTACTGGCTAGCGCCCGCAGTTACCTTTGCTCCGGTTGTAATGGTGCTGGCTGTGGTACCGTTTGCTAACGGCGCATCTCTAGCCGACTTAAATATAGGCATTATATATGTGGTGGCAATAAGTTCTCTTTCAAGCATCGGGGTTTTTATGGCAGGCTGGAGTTCGAGCAATAAATACTCAATGCTCGGCGCGATGCGCATGGTGGCTGCTGTAGTGAGTTATGAAATGCCTATTGTCCTGGCATTGGCAAGTGTTGTGCTTATCGCCGGTTCAATGTCTTTGAATGAAATCGTCATTTCACAGCAAAGTTATCCGATGCTGCTTATGCAGCCGCTGGCATTCTTCCTGATGTTTATCGCCGGCTGTGCCGAGATTAACCGCAGTCCCTTCGATTTAATGGAAGCCGATTCCGAAATCGTGGCTGGTTTTCATACTGAATACACCGGCATGAAATTCGCATTATTCTACCTGGCAGAATACGGTGAAGCGGTCGTCATGTCCACCATTATTGCTACGGTATTCCTGGGCGGCTGGCGGGGACCATTCTTACCACCGTGGTTATGGTTAATATTAAAAGTCTTCTTTGTATTCTTCTTAATGGTCTGGACAAGGACCACTTTACCAAGGGTCAGAATTGACCAATTGATGTCGCTTGCATGGAAATTCCTGTTCCCTCTTGGACTCATTAATCTTTTACTATCCAGCCTCGAAGTACTTGCGTATCCAGATGGTATTCCATGGTATTTCATCTTTGCTAACATCGTCGTAGGTGCGGCGCTCGTAATGCTTATGTCGCGGTTTTATAAAGTTGGCGGTGGGAGGGTTGCAGTTGGCTAATATACTTGGCAGAGGCATTCTCAAGGGCATG
>Ga0315286_10007442_pt1 | contig 10714 bp, 10 predicted proteins | sample YL17G10_0_MG_FD_205038 | JGI IMG/M metagenome (GOLD analysis project Ga0315286, IMG submission 205038) | Sediment microbial communities from Yellowstone Lake, YNP, Wyoming, USA - YL17G10_0 | ecosystem: Environmental > Aquatic > Freshwater > Lake > Sediment | place: USA: Wyoming | collected...
AGGTTTGGACCGGGCCGCGTCTGGATGTGACCGGCGATCTTGCGCTCGAAGAAGGTCAGGTAGGCGACGATCCCGAGCATGACGAACAGGATGACGACGATCTTGACGAGCCCCCAGAAGACGATCTGGACCGTGGGGTCCTGGAAGAACGCGATCATGCCGTTCAGACTCCCACCTGCTGGGCGACGCCGGCCCTGCGCGCCTTCACGCGCAGGCCCGCGCCCCCGGGGCTCCCGAGGCGGTTGAGCTCGACGCCGCGGTGGGCGCAGGGCACGAACACGGCACCCGGCGGCACGCCCTCATCCACGGCCACCGGGAGCGTCAGGCTGCCGCCCGGCCCTTCGAGCAGGACCGCGTCGCCCGCGGCCAGGCCGAGGCGCCGCAGTTCGTCGGGGTGGAGGCGCGCGGTGGCCGCGCCGGCGAGCCGCGTGAACAGCTCGATGCGGTGCCCCAGGCTCCCCTGCTGGAAGAGCACACCGCCCGAGAGCAGCCAGAGGCCCTCTCCGGCCGCGGGCCGCTCGTCGGCCGCCGGCTGCAGCGACGCGGCGACCCTCGCGGGCTCGCTGGCCCACTGCGGCCCGAGCGGCAGCAGCGTGGCCCAGGACAGGCCCTCGTAGCCGGGCACCAGGCGCGCGATCTCGCGGAAGACGTCCTCGTTCGTGCGGTAGGACCAGGCCGCCCCCAGCGCGCGCGCGACCGACTGGAAGATCTCCCCGTCGCTCTTCGCCCCGCGGCGCGGCGCGAGCGCCCGCGCCGTGCGCTGGAGCCGGCGTTCGCAACTGACCGCCACGCCCTCCTTCTCGGCGAAGGAGACGGCCGCGAACACCACGTGCGCGCGGAACGCGGTCGCGGTCAGGAACAGGTCGCTCACGATCACCAGCTCGGCGCGCGCCAGCGCCTGCTCCACGAGCGCGCGGTCGGGGGCGCTCCTCACCCACTCGTCGCCCACGATCCAGAGCGCCTTCACGCGGCCCGCCGCCGCGGCCGCGAGGATCTCGGGCGCGGCCAGGCCCGGCGTCGCGCCGAGCTTCGCGCCCCACTGCTTCTCGAAGGGCGCGCGCGCGGCCGCGTCGGCCAGCGGCACGTAGCCCGGGAGCACGTCGGGCGCCAGACCCATGTCGAGCGCGCCCTGCGTGCCACACTGCGGGCCCACGTAGAGGACGCACGAGCGTCCGGCCGTGAGCGCGCCGCTCACCCAGCCCAGGTTCTCGACCGCCTGCAGGAGGGCGGCCGCCTGCGCGTGCTCGGCGTAGGCGCGGCCGAAGACGATGGCGCGGCTCGGCGCCTCGCGCAGCCGCCGGGCCGCCGCGACGATCGCCGCCGCCGGCACCCCCGTCGCCTGCGCCGTCCGCTCGGGCGTCCACGCCGCAAGCGCGCTCCGGAGGGTGGGCAGCCCGGCCGCGACCTCGGCGGGGAGTCCCGCCGGATCGCCCAGGTCGAGCGCCGCGCGCGCGAGTCCGTTCAGGAGCGCGAGTTCGCTGCCGGGAGCGAGACCCAACCACTCCCCGCCGAACCGGGCCCGCGCCAGCTTCACGCGCCGCGGGTGCGCGACGGTCAGGTGCAGGTCCTGCTGGTGCTGCCCTTGGATCAGCACGGCCTGCAGAAACGGCGACTCGCCCTGCAGGTCGTCGCCCAGGACCAGCACCTCCTTCGTCCGGCCCAGCTCGTCGAGCGGAATCAACGGGCGCCCGCCGCCCGTGGCCTTGAGGAAGGCGGTGCCCGGGAGCGGCGCGACCAGGCGCGTGCGCGAGTCCACGTGGTTCGAGCCGAGCACGGCACGCGCGAGCTTCTGCAGGAGGTACTGCTCCTCGAGGGCGAGCTTCTCGCCACCGAGGAAGGCGATGGCGTCCGCGCCGTCGCGCGCGGCGATCTCCCGGAGTCGCGCCGCGGCGTGGGCGACCGCCTCCTCGAACGAGGCCGGCTCCAGCGCGCCCCCCGGCCCGCCGGGGGCCCGGACCAGCGCGCTCGTCAGCCGCGCGGCGTCACTCACGAACCCGTAGCCGAAGCGTCCGCGCACGCACAGGTACTCCTGGTTGACGCCGCGGCGCTCGGTGCCGCGCCCGCGCAGGATCTCCGTGCCGCGCACTCCCAGCCGCACCGAGCAGCCGTTCGAGCACCACGGGCAGACGGTGATGTGCTGCCGCAGGTCCCAGGGGCGGGCCTTGAAGCGGTAGGGCAGCGCGGTGAGCGCGCCCACCGGGCAGACCTCGATGCAGTTGCCGCACTGCTCGCACTCGAGCGGCTGGCGGTCGAAGGAGGAGATCTCGCTGCGCACGCCGCGCTGGTGCACGGTGAGGGCGTCCTCGCCCATCACCTCGTCGCAGTAGCGGACGCAGCGCGTGCAGACGATGCAGCGGTTCGCCTCCTTCTTGACCACCGGCCCGAGATCCTCGGGACCGAAGGTCCGCTTGGCGTCGCTCATGCGCGAGAAGTCGGCGCCGAAGGCGAAGGCCAGGTCCTGCAGCTGGCACTCGCCGCCCTCGTCGCAGACCGGGCAGTCGAGCGGGTGGTTGACGAGCAGGAACTCCATGGTGCCCTTGCGCGCCTTGACCGCGACCGGCGAATCGGTCGCCACCACCATGTCCTCGCTCACCGGCGTGGTGCAACCGGTCTGGGGCTTGGGATTCCAGGCGATCTCGGGGTTGCCGTCCGCGCCCAGCACAGGCCTCCCGTCGCGGTCCTTCCTCGGCAGGCCGATCTCGACCAGGCAGATGCGGCAGGCACCCAGCGGCGGGAGCTTGGCGTGCGAGCAGAAGACCGGGATGTGCACCTCGGCCGCGCGCGCGGCGTCGGTGACGAGGGTGCCGGCCGGGACCTCGACCGTGCGGCCGTTGATGGTGACCCGGACCTTCCGGCTCATGCCGCACCTCCCCCGGAGCCCGGGCTCGCGGCTCCGGCGAGCGCGGGACGCGCGTCGCGCCGCCGGTTCGCCAGGCAGCGCTTCCGCTCGACGTGGTGCTCGAACTCCGCGCGGAAGTGCTTGAGGAAGCCCTGGACCGGCATGGCCGCGGCATCGCCGAGCGGGCAGAAGGAGCGGCCCAGGATGTTGTCCGCCAGGTCCGCGAGCAGATCGAGGTCAGCGGCGCGGCCCTGGCCGTGCTCGAGGCGCTCGAGGATCCCGGTCATCCAGCAGGTGCCCTCGCGGCACGGCGTGCACTTGCCGCAGGACTCGTGCGCGTAGAAGCGCATCAGGTTCCAGAGCGAGTCCACCATGCAGGTCCGCTCGTCGATCACGATGACGCCGCCCGAGCCGAGGAACGTGCCCGCGTCGTTCATGGATTCGAAGTCCAGGGGCGTGTCGAGCAGGGTGGCCGGCAGCGGCGGCACCGAGGAGCCGCCCGGGATCACGGCCTTCAGCTTCAGGCCGTCGCGCATCCCGCCGCAGTGCTCCTCGATCAGCACGCGCAGCGGCACCCCAAACGGCAGCTCGTAGTTGCCGGGGCGCTTCACCGGGCCCGAGACGCTGAAGATCTTGGTCCCCGCGCTCTTCTCGGTCCCCCACTGGCGGTACCACGCCGCGCCCTGTCCCAGGATGTGCGGGACGTTCACCAGGGTCTCGACGTTGTTGACGATGGTCGGGCAGCGGTAGAGCCCTTCGACCGCGGGGAACGGCGGCTTCAGCCGCGGCTGGCCGCGGAAGCCCTCGAGCGAGGAGAGCAGCGCGGTCTCCTCGCCGCAGATGTAGGCGCCCGCGCCCAGGTGCGTGTGCAGGTCGAAGCGGAAGCCGGTCCGGGCGACGTCCTGGCCGAGCAGGCCGGCCGCGTGCGCCTCGGCGATGGCCCGGTCGAGGATCCTCTGCAGCCAGCCGAACTCGCCGCGCAGGTACACGTAGCCGGCCTTCGCCTGGATGGCCCAGCCGGCGAGGATCATGCCCTCGATCAGGCGGTGCGGGTTCTTCTCGATGAGCTCGCGATCCTTGAACGTCCCGGGCTCGCTCTCGTCGGCATTGCAGACCAGGTACTTCGGCCGCTCGGTCCCCTTCGGCACGAAACTCCACTTGAGGCCGGTGGGGAAGCCTGCGCCGCCGCGCCCGCGCAGGCCGGAGGCCTTCACGACCTCGATGCACTGGTCGGGCGTCTGCCTGCCGAGCACGGTCGAGACCGTGGCGTAGCCGCCCGTGCGCCGGTAGGTCTCCAATCCGGCGAGCCCGGGTGTGTCGATGTCCTTGAAGAGCAGGGGGCCTCTCGGGCCGCTCATTTCAGCGTCTCCAGGAGGCGGTCCACGGCGGCCTCGTCGAGGTTCTCGTGGAACTTCTCCTCGTTCACCTGCAGGCAGGGCCCGCCGCCGCAGGCGGCCAGGCACTCCACCCGGCGCAGCGTGAAGCGGCCGTCGGGCGTGGTCTCGCCGTGGCCGATGCCCAGCTTCCGGCTGAGGTGCTGGAACAGGCGGTCGGCGCCCATGAGCGAGCACGACAGCGTCATGCAGACCTGCAGGTGGTATTTCCCCACCGGCTTCAGGTTGAACATGGTGTAGAAGGTCGCCACCCCGAACACCTCGGTCTCCGGCAACTCGGCCGTGCGCGCGACCAGGCGCAGCACCTCGGGCGGGAGCCAGCCCCACTCACGCTGGGCGAGCCAGAACAGCGGCAGGATGGCCGAGCGCCGGTTCGGGTAGTGCGCGAGCGCCTCGTCGACCTTCGGCTGCAGGACCGCGGGCCACGCGACGGGCCCGGCCGGCGCGGCGTGCGGTGCGGGCGCGCCGCTCACCGGTCCACCTCGCCGAGCACGATGTCGAGCGTGCCGATGGCCGTGATGACGTCCGCGACCAGGCCGCCACGGACCAGGGTGTCGAGCGCCTGCAGGTTCGTGAAGGACGGCGAGCGGACCTTCATCCGCCAGGGCTTCGGGGTGCCGTCGGACACGAAGTAGAAGCCCAACTCGCCCTTCGGCGCCTCGATGGCCTGGTAGGCCTCGCCCACCGGCGGGAAGAAGCCGTGCGCCACGATCTTGAAGTGGTGGATCAGGGCCTCCATCGAGGTCTTCACTTCTTCCTTGGGCGGCAGCACGTACTTGTAGTCGCGCAGGCGATAGTCGCCGGGGCCGATCTCCCGGAGCTTCACGATCGCCTGGCGGCAGATGCGCACGGCCTGGCGCATCTCCTCGAGGCGCACCAGGTAGCGGTCGAACGAATCGCCATGCTCCCCCACCGGGACCTCGAAGTCGTACTGGTCGTAGCCGGCGTAGGGCATGCTCTTGCGCAGGTCCCACTTCACGCCCGCGGCGCGCAGCACCGGTCCCGTGACGCCCAGCGCGATGGCGTCCCGCTTCGAGAGCAGGGCCACGCCCCTGGTGCGCGCCAGCCAGATGGGGTTGCCGGTGAGCAGCTTCTCGTACTCGGCGAAGTGCGCAGGCATGGTGTCCAGGAACCGGCTCACCCGCTCCAGGAAGTCCGCCGGCAGGTCCATCGCCAGGCCGCCCACGCGGAAGTAGGTGGCGGTCATGCGCGCGCCGCAGACCTGGTCGTACATGCCCAGGATCTGCTCGCGCTCGCGGAAGGTGTAGAAGAACATCGACATCGCGCCGATGTCCATCGCGTGCGTGCCGATCCACACCAGGTGCGAGGCGAGGCGCGTCAGCTCGGTGAGCAGCACGCGCGCGTGCAGCGCGCGCGGCGGCGGCCCGATGCCGAGCAGCTTCTCCACCGCCAGGCAGAACGCCAGGTTGTTCGACATGGGCGCCAGGTAGTCCATCCGGTCGGTCTGGGGGATGGACTGCGTGTACGTCTTGTACTCGGCCTGCTTCTCCATGCCGGTGTGCAGGTAGCCGACGATCGGCTGGGCCTTGACGATGGTCTCGCCGTCCAGCTCCACCGCCACGCGCAGCACCCCGTGCGTCGCGGGGTGCTGGGGCCCCATGTTGAGGGTCATCGTCTCACTGCGCACGGTATCTCACCTTCTTCGGCCCGAGCTTCCTGAGCCCGGGCGAGGGCTTCTCGCGGTCCGGCGTGTTGTGCGTGAAGGCCACCTCCTCGTAGCCGAGCGGCGAGTCCTTGCGCAGCGGCCAGCCCACCCAGCCCTCGGGCAGCAGGATGCGCACCAGGTTGGGATGCCCGGTGAACTCGATCCCGTAGAAATCCCAGGTCTCGCGCTCGAGCCAGTCGGCCGTGGGCCACACGCCGGTGACCGTGGGGACGCGCGGGTTCTCCTCCCCGACCGGCACCTTGAGAGTCAGGCGCACGGCGCGCGAGAGCGAGAGCAGCCCGTAGACCACCTCGAAACGCGGCTCGCGCGGCAGCCAGTCCACGCCGGAGATCCACGAGAGCATGGCGAAATCCAGCTCCGGGTCGTCGCGCAGGAAGGTGCAGGCCTCGACCAGGTTCCCGGCCGGCAGATGGAGCGTGTGGTCGCGCACCGCCTCGCCGCTCTGGCGGCGGAACTCCACGCCGCGGAAGCGTTCGCGCAGCCGCTCCTCGATGCGCTCCGGAGTGAGCGGCGTCACGCGGCCCCCTTCTTCTTCGGGCTCCGGCGCCAGAGCGGTCCGAGTTCGACGCCCGAGGCGAGGATCTTCTCCTGCAGCTTGATGATGCCGTAGATGAGCGACTCGGGCCGCGGCGGGCAGCCGGGCACGTAGACGTCCACGGGCACGATCTTGTCCACGCCCTGCAGGATTGCGTAGTTGTTGAAGATCCCGCCGCACGAGGCGCAGGCACCCATCGAGAGGACCCACTTGGGGTCGGGCATCTGGTCGTAGAGCTGGCGCAGCACCGGCGCCATCTTCAGGCTCACCCGCCCCGCCACGATCATCAGATCCGCCTGCCGCGGCGAGGGCCGCATGACCTCGGCGCCCATGCGCGATAGATCGAAGCCCGGGCCGAGCGTGGACATCATCTCGATGGCGCAGCAGGCGAGTCCGAAGCCCAGCGGCCAGATCGAGTTCGCGCGCGACTGGTTCACCGCCCAGCCGATCAGGCTGTCGGCCTTCGTGAAGAACAGGGCGCGCTCGAGCTCCTCGCGCAGCGCGCCCTCCTCGCCGGCCGGCGGCGGCGGGGCCCCGAGAATCCGCAGGGGATCGGTGACTCCGGGTTCCCTGCGCTCCGTCATGACATGCCTCGGGTGCGGAGGTCAGCGTGGACGGCCACCGGGCTCACTCCCATTCCAGCGCCCGCTTCTTCAGGAGATACAGGTAACCGACGAACAGGATGACGATGAAGAGCACCATCTCGATCAGCCCGTACGGCCCGAGCTGGCGGAAGCTCACGGCCCAGGGGTAGAGGAAGACCGCCTCGATGTCGAACAGGATGAAGAGCACAGCGACCAGGTAGAACTTCACCGGGAAGCGCTGGCGGGCGCCGCCGAGCGGCTCGATGCCACACTCGTAGGGGCTGTTCTTGATTGCGTTGCGCCGCATGGGAACGACGAGCGAGGATGCGACCATCACGACCAAGACGAAGCCCACGGCGACCATCAGCGCGATTAGGATCGGCAGATACGCGGTCACGCTACTCCACCCTGCGCTCCCGGCCGGCGGCTGCCCGGCTCAGGCGTGCGCGTTGAGCTTCCCCACGGCTTCCGTGAGCGCCGGCAGGACCTCGAAGAGATCGCCCACGATCCCGTAGTCCGCCACCTTGAAGATGGGAGCCTCGGCGTCCTTGTTGATCGCCACGATGCAGCGAGAGGAGCTCATGCCGGTCAGGTGCTGGATGGCGCCCGAGATGCCCACCGCCACGTAGAGCTTCGGCGAGACCGTCTTGCCGGTCTGCCCCACCTGCTCCGCGTGCGGCCGCCAGCCCGCGTCCACGACCGCGCGCGAGGCGCCCACGCTCGCGCCGAGTGCGGCGGCCAGGTCCTCGAGCAACTGGAAGTGCTCCGGGCCTTTCATGCCGCGCCCGCCCGAGACGATGACCTCGGCTTCGGTCAGATCCACCCTGCCCGCGCCCGCCGCGGCCACGCGCAGCACCTTCGCGCGCGAGGCGGCCGCGTCGAAGTCCACCGCCAGCAGCTCGACGGCCGCGCTCTTCCCGCCGAGCGCCACCGGCACGAACACCTTGGGACGCAGCGTCGCCAGAGCCGGAACCTTCCGGAAGGCCACCTTCTGGAGCGCCTTGCCCGCGAAGACCGGCCGCGACGCCACCAGGCGCCCGTCCTCGACGGTCAGCGCGGTGCAGTCGCTGGCGAGTCCCGCCCCCAGGCGCGCGGCCACGCGGGGCGCCAGGTCGCGGCCCATCGTCGAGGCGCCGAACAGCACGAGCGCCGGCTTCAACGCGTCCGCGGCGGCCGCCACCGCGCGGGCGTAGCCGGCGGCGTCGTAGGCGGCGAAGGCCGGATGCGCGGCGAGCAGCACGCGTTCCGCGCCCGCCTCGCCCAGCGCGGCGAGGCCCGGGTCCGCCGCGGCCGGGCAGACGCCCACAACGGGCCCGCCCAGCGTGGCCGCGAGACGCGTGGCCTCGCCCAGCGCCTCGCGCGAGACCGCGCGCACCCGACCGTCGCGCTGCTCGATGAAGACCAGGATGCTCATGCGCTTCCCCCGTGCCTCGCTAGATGACCTTCGCGTCCTCGCGCAGCAGGCGCACCAGCTCGGCCACCGCCTGCGGGCCCTGCCCGACGATGCGGCCCGCGGCCCGCGGCGGCGGCAGCACCAGCGCCACGACCTCGAGGCCGGGCTCGCCCAGCTCGGCCGGCCTCTCTTCGATCATCTTCTTCTTCGCGGCCATGATGCCCTTGAGCGAGGCATAGCGCGGCTCGTTGAGCCCCTTCTCCGCCGTGACCACGGCCGGCAGCGTCAGCTCCACGACTTCGCGGCCGCCCTCGATTTCGCGCTCCACGACGGCCTTCTCACCCTCGAGGGTGAAGCCCGCGGCCACGGTCGCGCACGGCAGTCCCAGCAACTCCGCCGTCATCGGGCCCACCTGGGCCTGGTCGTCGTCCACCGCCTGCTTGCCGAACCAGAACAGCCCGGCGCCCAGGCCACGCAACTCGGCGACCAGCGCGCGGGACAGGCTCAGCGGGTCGGGGGCGGTCACGTCGGTCCGCAGGTGGATCGCGCGGTCGGCGCCGAGCGCCAGCACATTGCGCAGGGCGCTCAGCACTCCGGGGCCGCCCACGGAGACCGCCACCACCTCGCCGCCACCCTGCTGATCGCGGACGCGCAGCGCCTGCTCCACCGCGTATTCGTCGTAGGGGTTGAGCACCCACGTCACACCGGCGGGATCGAGGTCACGGCCATCGGCGGCCACCTTGACCCGGGTCTCGGTGTCGGGCACCTGCTTGACGCAGACCACCTGGATCACACGCACCTCGGAATCGTCCGGCCGCGAACGTGCGGCAGAGCACCCGCTCTCACGATGCGGCCGGGCATGTCCGCGCCGCACGCGCGGACCCAGCATCGGACCATCACAACCACTCCGGCGGCGCAGTCTGCCCGCGGCGGGCGCAGGGTGTCAAGGCAATCGCGGAATCCTTCGGGGTATCCTTCCGTCGCATCGCGATGCGAACACTCCTGACGCCGGCCCCGGCTCAATACCCCGCGCGCTTGTCCACCACGTTCAGGAGCGGGCGTCCCGCGAGGAAGCGCTCGAGGTTCCCGGCGAACTGCTCGACCGCGCGCTCCCAATACAGCGGCCCGAGTCCCGAGACATGGGGCGTGAGGATCACGTTGGGCAGGTCCCAGAGCGGGCTGTCGGCGGCCAGCGGTTCCCCGCACACCACGTCGAGCGCCGCGCCGGCGATCCGTCCCGCGCGCACGGCGGCGACCAGGGCCGGCTCGTCCACCAGCGCCCCCCGGCCCAGGTTGACGAGCACGGCGCCGGGCCTCATGCACGCCAGCTCGGCCGCGCCGATCAGCCCGCGGGTGGCATCGGTATGCGGAGCGGCCAGCACCACCCAGTCGGAGCGCTCGAGCAGCTCGGGCAGGCGCGCGAGGCCCCACTGCTCGTGAGCGGGCCGCGGGTCACGGGCCGGGTGCGGGCGCACGGCGAGGACGCGCAGGCCCAGCGCCACCGCACGCTCCGCCAGCGCCGATCCCACGGCGCCCAGGCCCACGAGCCCGAGCGTGCCACCGGCCAGCTGTCCGAAGGACGGCGGCTCCGTCCACAGGCCGACCTGATCCCAGCGGCGTTCGCGCTGCAGGTCACGCGAGAGGTGGAGCTTGCGCACGAAGGCCAGCATCAGGCCGAGCGCGTGCTCGGCCATCGAGACGGCATGCAGGCCGCGCCCGTTCGTGAGCACGACCTCGCTCCCGGCGAGCGCCGGGAAGAGCAGGGAGCCCACGCCCGCGGCGCTGACGTGGATCCAGCGCAGGCGGCTGGCGAGGTGGAAGTTCTCCGCGTCCACGAGCACGCCGTAGACCACGTCGGCCCCGGGGAGCAGTCGCTCGGCCGCGGCGCGGTCGGACGGCGATTCGAAGCGCACCTCGGGGTGGCGGAGGGCCAGGTCCGCGACCAGGCGGGCGGGCAGGGTCCAGACGCCCTCCGGGTCGCGGATGAATTCGAGCACGGTGACTTGCTTCACGATTCGGGATGGTGCCACACGCGGCGGGTGAGTTCCATGCCCCGCCCGGGCCGGACCGGGCGGGGTGCTTCCTCCCGACTCATCGCGTGGTGTCCCATGGGGGACACCTTCACGTTGCGGTCAGGGCGGAAGGAATCATGTGGCAGCCACGCTCGGCCGACCCCCACCCCACCGTGTCAAGCCATTTGAGAATGTAACCCGGAGGGGCATCGTCAAGCCGTTTGCGATGTAACCCGGTTCGAGTGGTTGGGGCGGCTCGCCAGGTCCCAG
>Ga0315286_10007443_pt1 | contig 10714 bp, 20 predicted proteins | sample YL17G10_0_MG_FD_205038 | JGI IMG/M metagenome (GOLD analysis project Ga0315286, IMG submission 205038) | Sediment microbial communities from Yellowstone Lake, YNP, Wyoming, USA - YL17G10_0 | ecosystem: Environmental > Aquatic > Freshwater > Lake > Sediment | place: USA: Wyoming | collected...
CTGATCGACCGAGGCGAGATCAAGGCTCGGCTGCAGGAGAGCGGGCGCGGCAATCCTGGTGGGCGGGCCAAGCTGCTGATCCCGGTCGACGACATCGACGGGTTCATCGCAAGGCGAAAGCGCCCGAAGGCCAAGGTGAAAGGGAAGGCGTCGTGAGCAGGCATCCCGAGTTCTCGTCCGACGAGGTCCACCGGCTTACCGGTGCGACCTATCGCCAACTGGACTACTGGGACCGGACCGAGCTGATCTGTCCGGCGCAAGGCGCGTTCGGGTCCGGAACGGCACGGCGGTACTCGGCCGCCGACGTCGTCAAGGTTCGGGCCGTGGTTGTGCTGCTGGCCGCGGGGCTGTCGCTCGGTTGCATCCGTCGCGCGTTGGAGTCCAGGCGCCCGGTCGAGGCCTTGACCGAGATCGCCAAGCAGATCGAGTACGCCGGTGGGGTGTTGGAGCCGGTGGCGTGAGCGCGAAGGACGCGTCGCAAGCCCGCGAACGGATGCGACGCCTTCGGGCTGCCGGGCCGACAAACGCAGACAAGGCCCGCAACGCCGCGATCCGCGACCTGATCGAGCGCAACCGCGACCAGTTCGAACGCCTGCTCCGCGAGCACGCCGGCCGGATCACACGAGAGGATCGAGATCGACAACCCAACTGACCCGAACGTCGTGACCTTGCACGTCTGCCCGCTCTGCGGCGGCTCGCTTCGCAAGCCGTGGGACCCGGCCAGAGACCCTTGGCGGTGTCGCCAGTGTGGCGCTGACATCGACGTGACCGGCATCGGTGTCAAGGAGATCACCGCCAAGTTCAAGCCACGATGAAGGGGGGCCTGACGTATGACCGCACCAGAGCCGTCGCTGTTCGATACAGTCGCCACCACGGTCGATCCATTGACCGGACCTGGGCAAGCCCGACGCACCGACCCGGACACCAGTCAGGTCGCCGCCAAGATGATCAAGGCCAAGGCCACCACGGCTCGTGTTCGGCTGCTGCGGGCCTTCTACGACACCAGGTGGGACGCTCGTGGCCTGACCGACGAGGAGGCCGCAGAACGCGGTGGCCTGTCGCTGGCATCGGAGTACGCGACCAGATGCAGCGAGCTTCGACGGGCCGATCTGATCCGGGTCACCGGCGGCAGCCGCCGAGGTCGGAGTGGCGCGGCCCGAGAGCTGTCGTCGATCACGACCGCTGGCATCTCGGTCATGATGTCGCGCGTCGACTGATGCCCAAGCAGCGAGTCGCTAAGTCGCGGTCCATCGGCCGGACACGCCGCAAGCACTTCACGTGGCTGCAGCGCGGCATGTTCGGCACTCGCCGGTGGCGGTTCGAGTGTCGGTGTGGCGAGGTCGGACCAGAACGCCGCTACCTGGCCAGGGCGACACTCGACGGCGAGCTGCACTCCGCAGGCCTCAACCGAAAGCTGCGGGTATGAACGGCCGCGCCACGGCCGAGTTGGCTGACGTTGTGTGATTAGAGAGGCGAAGGTTACATGACGCGACACCCGGAGCGAGTAGATCAACTGGTTGCAGAGATCGCAGCGATGGTCGCTACGGAACACCGTGACGATGGCGACGTCCCTGTTGGCTACGGTGCGATGGAAGTGCTGGATGCGACCAAGTACGTCGACGCCGACTTCGCCTGCTTCGGTTGTGGAGACGTCGATAGGCGCCGAGTCAGATGGTGCGACCCATGCATGCTCCGAGTCGTCGACAACCGCTTCCTCCGCCGATACGGCGAAGTCGCGGCCAAGCTGCGAGTGGAGTCCGCCATGCTTCGTCGTCGGATCGAGCGGCAAGAGCGAGAATCGGCCGCATTGAGGGCTGAGATTGTCCGTCTGACACGACGAGGTGCCCGCCTTCGGTTGCCTGCAATCGCCCACGACCACCGCTACCACGACGAGCTTGTCTATGCGATCGAGTGGAAGGGCTATATCAAGATCGGGTTCTCGACTTGTCCGTGGGAGCGGCTTCGTCGTGTCGCTGGCCCTGGCGGTCGGGTGGTCTGGACTGCGCCCGGTGGCGCGAAGCTAGAGCACGAGTTGCACAAACGGTTCGACGACCTTCGCCTGCGCGTCGGTCCAGCAGCCGGTCTCGACGGCAACAGCGAGTGGTTCGAACCTGGCGACGACCTGCTGGCCTTCCTTCGGATGCGCGACCCGCTCGCCGACCGGCCGCGCGACAAGAGGGAACTACGAAGTCGACAGCTCCGTGAATCAGACGAGGTCTGGCAGAGCGTGGGCGGCATGCCCGGCGACCGGGTATGAAGCGCACGCCACTCAAGCGGAAGACACCGCTGAAGGCCAAGCGGTCGACGCCGCGCCGAAAGCCGCCGGTCACCTGTGCGATCCTGCGCTGCTCCAAGCGACCAACGGTGACGATCACAAGTGACGAGCGGTACTGCAACTCACACGCGACCAAGATCGCCGACAAGCTGGTCGGTGACTTCGTCAAGGCCCGCGACGGCTATCGGTGTCAGTTGACGAGCTTCAACCACAAGCCGTGCTACCAGCCGGAGGCGGTCTACTGGTGCCACGTCATCCCCAAGGGCCGGTACTACGGCACCCGTTGGGAGCCGGACAACGCCGTCACCGGCTGCGCCGGCCACCACAAGGCCTTCGACACCGCGCCGCTTGAGAAGGACGACTGGGCCGAAGCGTGGCTTGGCACCGCCCGATTCGAGGAGCTGCAGCAGATCGCCAAGATCGTCAAGGGCGTCGACGTGGCCGAAGTGATCCGCCGATACAGGCTGACCAGCGTGCTCGACCACCCGCCAGATCGGGAGTAGGCTTCGCGGTCCAAGACGCAGAACGACCCCGCTCGCCGCGACAGCTAACGGGGTCGTTCTAAGGAAGCTCAGCAGCGATCAGTCTAGCCGACCGATCCTTGTTGAGCCAAGGCCCAAGGAGGTCCGGCATGAAGGTCGTCAGCGACCGCTTCGCATCCATCCCTCAGTTCGTGATCGAGCAGGCCAGCGGCAACGCGGTCAAGCTCTACGGCGTTCTATATGGCCTCGGCTCGTTCGACCGGCCGGAGCGAAGCGCATCCCGCCGTGTGTTGGCCGAAGCGATGCAGACGTCGGTGGACACCATCGACCGAACACTCGCCGAGTTGGAGCAGATCGGAGCGGTCGAGAAGCATCGGACCAAGCTGCCTAGCGGATCGTGGGGTGCCTCGACCTACCATCTGGCGGCCGTCAGAGGTAGCCGCAAGGGTGCGGCTACCCTCGCAGCACCAGCGCGGCCAGCTAGCCGCAAGGCTGCCGACTCTTCCTTATTGCCTTCAGATATAGAACCTCAGAGCAGAGCACTCGCTACCTTCGAGGCGTTCTGGAACATCTACCCAAGGCAGGTCGACAAGCCAAGGGCAAGGGCGGCATTCCTGGCAGTCCTCAAACGACCAGGCGTCGGCTACGACGACATCATGGACGGCGTCTATCGGTTCGCTTCCGACCCCAACCTCCCGCCGGAAGACGAGGCTCGATTCATCCCGCACCCGTCGACTTGGCTTCGTGGCGAGCGCTGGAACGATGGGCCGCTGCCGTCACGCGGTCGGAGGAATGGCCGCGCTGGCCAAGTCACCGAGGCCGAGATCATGGCGGCGATGTCGTGACCTCGCTGCTGAAGGAGCAGGCCGTCCGGCTGGCGGCCCGGCTGCTGGCGGCGTTCCCCGATTCAGGAGCCACGCAAGCCACGGCGGCGATCTTCGCCGAGAAGCTGGTCGGCCTTGACGCCTCCACGGCCGTAGCAGCCACGGAGAGGCTGATCGACACCTCCCGCCGGTTCCCGACCGTGGTCGAGCTATTCGAGGCCTATGCGGCCGCAGGCGGCCAGCTGCCGGATGCCAGCCGCCAGATGTCACCGGCCGTCGGGCCACCGCGCCCAAGGCCGACCAAGGCCGAAGCAGCCGAGATCGCCAAGTTGCGGGCCACGATCCGGAAGGTGATAGCGGAGGCCTTGACCATCGAGTACGGTCCCGAACCGGACGACGATCAAGGAGGGCGGTAGCCGTGCTAGCATCCACACCGTGGCGCCGGGAGGCCGGTAGAGATTCCGTTTCGGATCTCCGCTCCTTGTGTCGTCCAACACGCTGGACGGCCTCCCGGCGCTCTCTCGTTGAGGTCATCCGGTGAGCAAGCCGCTGCCAGCATCGACCGACGCCGAGGCGGCCGTCGTCGGCGGCCTGCTGGTCCGGCCGCAGCTGATCAGTGAGGTCGCTCCGATCCTGACGGCCGAAGACTTCAGTCAGTCAAGGCTCGGGCTGGTCTACCAAGCGATCCTGGACATCGACGCCGCCGGGCAGCTGGCCGACGTGATCGCCGTCAACCGCAAGCTGCTTGGCACCGACGTGCAGCCGATGGCGGTACGCGACCTGGCCGCCGATGTCGCGGTGCCGGAGGCGACCGTCCAGCACGCGCACACGGTCGCCGACCTATCGGTGGCGCGGCGGATGGCGATCCGGCTTCACCAAGCGACCGACGCCGCGCTCGACCAACCAGAGGACCCCGCCGACCTGGCCGCGACGATCAGCGGCGACCTGCTCGACATGACGGCCCGCCGGTCAACCGAGGCCCGGTCGATAGTCGGACTGATCGACACCGTGGTCGCTTCGATGGAAGGGGGCGCGACCATCGGCCTGCCGACCGGGTTCCGAGGCCTCGACCACACGCTCGGCGGCCTGCTCGATGGACAACTGATCCTGATCGCTGCTCGGCCGGGCGTCGGCAAGACCTCGTTCGCATCGGCGGTCGCTCGCAACATCGCCGGGTCCTCGGGTCCGGTCGCGTTCTTCTCCTACGAGATGTCGGCCGAGGAGATCGCTACGCGACTGGTCTGCTCCGAGGCCGGTGTCAGCTACCACGACCTCCGCGCCGGCCGCGCGTCGTTGGAAGACTGGCGCAAGCTGGTCGAGGCCGTCGCAGTGTTCACCGACTCGCCGCTGATCGTGGTCGACAATCCAGGCGGCAAGCTGGCCGATGTCCGAGCGGCGGCACGTCGGGTCAAGGACTTGAAGCTGATCGTGGTCGACTACATCCAACTGATGCCAGCGACCTCCAAGGGCAACCGCCAGGAGCAGGTCGGCGAGATCAGTCGAGGGCTGAAGCTGCTGGCCCGCGAGCTGAACGTGCCGGTGCTGGCCTGCTGCCAGCTCAACCGTGGCCTCGAGATGCGACAGGACAAGCGGCCGAAGCTGCCCGACCTCCGTGAGTCCGGCGCTCTGGAGCAGGACGCCGATGTCGTCGTGCTGCTGCACCGCGACGACGGCAACCCGGCGCACGCCGAGCTGATCATCGCCAAGCAGCGGAACGGCCCGACCGACACCGTCAAGATCACGTTCGAGCGCCAACACACCGCGTTCCGAGACTTGGGCTGGTGATGGGCGCTCGACGGCTCGATCCGTGGCTCCGTCGGGAGATCAACGAGGCGGTCGATCAGATCGCCGACGAGGGCTACGCCGAGGTCGCGGCCGTCTACTACAGCCCGAAGGCCCGCGAGCAGATCAGGCAAGCGATCCTGCGCGAAGGCCGCCGACGAGGCCTGCTGATCCACACCGAGGCCCGAGGCTCAAACGGCCAGCTGCGGGCCACCCTGGCCAGCGAACCCGCAGGTCAGCGGGCCAAGAATCGCTCCTTGACATCGTGACAAGCCGTCTGTACGTTGGGACCAGGACGAGACAAGGAGGCCAAGATGCAGACCACCACCTCAGACCGGCCCGATGGCCAGATCGACCGCTACGGCTTCGTCGTAGACCCCGACGCCACCTGCTGCTGGTGTGGCCAAGGCCACGATCCGGCCGAACAAGGCTTCATCTTTCACCAGTACATCATCGGCCGACTGATCGCCAAACACGACTTCCAGCTCGACTCGCCTGGCCACCTCCACTTCGACTGCTTCGTGGCCTACGCCTCTAGCCGCCAGATCGACGTGACCAAGGACTGATGACGATGCCCGAGATCGACAACCGCTACCACAAGGCCGAGCCGATGGCCCGCCTGCTCGCCGACCGGTGCAAGGCCGACCCCGGCTTTCGCGCGACGATCACCGAGGACCCGACCGACGACTTCTGGCTCGTGGTCGCCGTCGACGCCGGTGTCAGTCAAGGTCGCTGGGACTACGTCCCGTCGGTCGAGACCGCCGCGTTCGCGCTGTTCCTGTGCGACGAGAAGATCAAGAACGCCGCCGATCCGTTCGCCGGAGTCAACTGATGACGGCCGACGACTGAGCTAAGGAGGACCGATGAAGCTCGACTGTTGCACGCCCTACAACGCGCCATATCCGAGCGGCCACCACTGGACGCACTCGAAGTGGTGCTCGGTGTCGCCGAACAAGAAGGTCGAGGCCAAGGCCAAGCCGCCGACGGCCTTCACGGTGACGATGGCGCAGATCGACGCCTGCCCGCTCAAGTCGCTGGCTCCCGCTCACTACCGCGCCGACGGGTCCTGTGGGTGCCGCCCGGCGATGATCGTCGGAGGACCGGACCATGATGGAGCGCGGCCGGAGGTTCTTGAACGGCTGGCACCATCGGCGGCACACCCTGCCTGCATCGCTGCGGCGACCGACGGGGCGACACCGTGCTCGCGCTGCTCCTGGCTGTTGGAGATCGACAACGAGGGCGCACGGTACATCGACCACCATCTCGACAGCGGCAAGGCGATCCGATGATGACCGACGATCTGCTGCCCGAGTGGAAGATCGCTATCGAACTCGACGGCATGTTGTCACCCGACCAGGCCGCCAAGCGCATCGCCGACCAGGGCTGGTCGGACGTGGTCCAGATCAAGCCGCTACACGCGACCTCGCCACGCCTAGGCCAGTGGTCGAACCTGCGAAGCACGACGACGATGCGGGTCGAGGCTCTGATCGCGGCCCCCGATCTCGACGAGGCGGTCTGGCGGTTGAAGGCGATCCTGCGGTCGCTGCAGATTCTTCGGCCGGAGCCGTCGTTCCTGTCGATGTCTGCTAGCCGTGTCCGAGGCCCGGAGTAAGGTGGCACCAGGACGATCCAAGGAGGACGAGATGGCAGAGGCAGCAGAAGGCGCAAGCGTGACCGCGCTCGTACCGCGTGACCAACCGACCGCGACGACGCTGTTCGGCAGCACCGATCCCGATGAAGTGGTCGGCCGGGCGACCAAGCACGCCAAGGCGCTCGCCAAGGTGATCGAGTCCCGCGAACTGTTCACCAAGATCAGCGGCCGCAATCATGTTCGAGTCGAGGGCTGGACGCTGCTCGGCTCGATGATCGGCGTCTACGCCGTGCCGGTGTGGACCCATCCGGTGCCGGAGGACTGGCGCGACCGAGGCCTCGACCGGCCCGACGGCTGGCAGGCTCGGGTGGAGGCTCGGACGCTGGCCGGTCAGCTGGTCGGCGCCGCGACCGCATCGTGCATGCGAACCGAACGCAACTGGGCCGAGCGCGACGAGTACGCGTTGGAGTCGATGGCGCAGACTCGGGCCACCGGCAAGGCGCTCCGACTGCCGCTCGGGTTCGTGATCGTGCTGGCAGGCTACGACGCGACACCGGCCGAAGAGATGCCGGTCGACCACGGTCAGCAGCAGCCGACCAGCCAAGCCAAGCGGCAACCAGTCAAGGCCGACCCGGAGGTCGAGGCGAAGAAGCAGCTGATCGACCAGATCAAGGCCAAGACCGGCGGCACGCTCAAGGGCGTCCACGATGCTTACCGCGCCGCCTACAACCTCGAGCCGAAGACGGCCGTCAAGTCCAGCGATCTGACCGTCGAGGTTCTGACCCACGTCCTCGGCCTTGTCGAGCAGGCCAGCGGCGACTCGGAGATCGTCGAGGGCGAGATCGTCGAAGACGGGTCGCCATACCCGTAGACGTCCAAGCCGTGAGGCCGAGGCGGTCCGGATCGGGGCCGTGGTCTGGCCAAGGGTTCCGGGGGGAGGCCTTGGCGGCTCAGATCACGGCCGGACAGCCTCGGCCTCGCCATATCCGCAGGTCAGACCGTGTGAGATTAGTGCTTGACACCGTGACAAGCCGCCCTGTACGTTGTCCGTAGGACGACAGGCAAGGAGGCCAGTCATGGAGCACCTGCAGATGGGAACCAAGGCCGACGCACAAGCGGTGGCCGAGCTTCACAAGCACCTGATCGAGGCCCACGACATGGGCCAGGACATCGCCGACTCCGAGTTCGAGTTCGGCCCGATCGTCGGCATCGAGTCGGTGCGCGGGATCGTCGAGTGGCACTACGAGGCCCACGACGAGATGGGCCAGCACAGCCACCCGACCATCGGCCAGCGGCTCGGAGCCGAGATGGACAAGGCCATCGAGCAGATCGAGCGGATGGTCGGCCGCAAGGTCACCGACTACGAGGCCGAGGAGATCGTCAACGCGCTGGCCGTCAGCGTTCGCGAGGACATCATGAACACCGTGACCGACGTCGTGGAGATTCACGACAACGAGGTCGCCGATGGACGCGGCGGATGGGTCGCCAGCGACAAGCACGGCGCAGCCGCCGAGCGCGAGCACGAGGGAAGGGTGAGCTGATCATGGCCGCTCGCAAGACCACCACTCGCAAGCCTGCCAAGCGTGACGTCGAGGCCGAAGTCACGGCCCGGATCGTTGAGGCGTTGGAGGCCGGGACCGTGCCGTGGCGCAAGCCTTGGACGGCCGCCGGACTGCTGCCGACCTCGGTCGCCACCGGCAAGCCGTATCGCGGGATCAACCCGCTGCTGCTCTGGCTGACGGCCGAGCGCGAGGGCTACACCTCTCCGTTCTGGCTGACCTACAAGCAGGCCACCGAGCGCGGCGGCCAGGTTCGCAAGGGCGAGAAGGGGACCGGGATCGTGTTCTGGCGGCGCTGGGAGGTCGAGGACAAGGAGACCGGCGAGGCGAAGTCGGTCTTCATCCTTCGGTTCTTCACCGTCTTCAACGTCGAGCAGGTCGACGACCTGGTCCTGCCGCCACGGTTCACCGTGCCGGACATCGCCGACATCGAGTTCGACATCGCCGACGCCGAAGCGATCTGGTCCGGCTACGTCGACGGCCCGCAGCTCGACCACAAGGTCACCGACACGGCGGCCTACTCGCCCGACCTCGACGTGATCCGGCTACCGAAGCAGGGTCAGTTCGAGTCGGCCGAGGCCTACTACGGCACCCTGTTCCACGAGTCGGTCCACTCGACCGGCCACAAGGACCGGCTCAACCGGTTCGAGAAGAACGGCGAACCGCAGCACTTCGGCACCGAGCGGTATGCCAAGGAGGAACTGGTCGCCGAGATGGGCGCCGCCATGCTCCGCTCGATGGCCGGGATCGCCACCGACGACTCGACCGAGCAGACAGCGGCCTACGTGAAGTCCTGGCTCGAAGCGCTGAAGAACGACAAGGCGCTCGTGATCAAGGCCGCCGCCCAAGCACAGCGGGCGGTCGACCGGATCGTCGGAACGGCCTTCGAGGTCGAGGCCGACAACACGGCCGAGCAGGCCGAGAACGGAGAGGCGGCATGAACAAGGTGATCGCAGAGCGGATGCAGCAGCTATCCAACGACCTGCTCGCCGAGCGCGTCGTGGCCACGACCGAGGGCGTCCGGCTCCGGATGAAGGTCCGACGCAACGCCTACAACCACCAGAGCGACGTCGGAGTCGACGTCTGGACGACTGCCGGAGGCTGGCAGCGAGCGGTGACCTTGCCGCTTGACGAGGCCGAGCTAAGCCAACACAGCTACGTGACCCGGGCCGAGGAATGGAAGGAGGCCGCATCGAACGATCTGGACCTGTTGGAAGACATCGGACAGCACTTCGTCACGAACTTGAAAGGAGCAGGACGATGAACAGCAACTACAAGGTGGTCGAGGCCACCAAGCAGGAGATCGCCGACCTGAAGAAGTCGCGCGGCCACGCGCCGATTGTCGACCGTGTCGAGTGCAAGCGATGCGGTCACCGGTTGTGGCTCTCGGGTGTCGGCGAGCGGGCGCACGAGCGCAAGCACGCCCGCGCCAGCCAACCGAAGACGGCCAAGACCCCGACCCACAAGCCGGTCGAGGTCAAGGCCTCTGACGCCGAGCCCAACGGCAAGGACAAGCCGGTGGTCGCCAAGACCAAGGCCGCCAAGGCGGTCGCAGCTGCAGCGAAGCTCCACAAGGGCGATCTGGTCGAGGTTCGCGAGCAGGGAATCAGGCCGTGGACGGGCAAGGTCCTGTCGGTCAAGTTCTCGTCGGCCTCTGGCTGGCACGTCGATGTCACGCGAGACGATGATCCTGGCGCGACCTGGACGATGCCCGAGGAGATCGCGCACAAGGTCAAGGCGGTGGCGTGATGGACGTCTTCACCGTGGTCCTGTCGGTCGGCGACGACGATGTCCGGACCTATCAGGTCGAGGCCGTCGACGCCATCGCGGCCAAGCAGATCGTCCTTCAACGAGCCGAAGACCTGGTCGGCGCTCGACTCGACGACCGGTTCGCTCTGGTCGAGTTCGACGACTCCTACCTCGGAGGTGAATGGCTCGGGATCGTCGAAGCAGTCTGATCCAACCGAAGGCCTCGGGCAGCGTTGCCGAGGCCTTCGGCGTGTCATCATCTAGCGGTGCGTCAGCATGCCGCCGACTGGATCGCCGAGCACCCTGACGAGCTGGCACTGATCAAGCGTGTCTGGCAGGCGGCCGATGACCGTGTCATCCCGTCCCGCATCCGGCCCGAGGACAAGGCCTCGCTCACCGACTGGGTGACCGACCGGGTGATGAACAGTCCGATGCCGGTACCCGACTGGCTC
>Ga0315286_10007444_pt1 | contig 10714 bp, 8 predicted proteins | sample YL17G10_0_MG_FD_205038 | JGI IMG/M metagenome (GOLD analysis project Ga0315286, IMG submission 205038) | Sediment microbial communities from Yellowstone Lake, YNP, Wyoming, USA - YL17G10_0 | ecosystem: Environmental > Aquatic > Freshwater > Lake > Sediment | place: USA: Wyoming | collected...
AGGAAACGGATGAAGGAGACTTCACCGATTCTACCCCCGTCCCTTTCCTCTGCGAGAAGATCCCCTCCAATATCTGTTTGGCGACCTGGGCGGCGGCCACCCCCCCAGAACCGCCATGTTCCACTAAGACCACGATGGCCACTTCCGGCTCTGTCTCCGGGGCAAAACAGACGAACCACGCATGATCCATTAAGCTCTTGCTTCTTGGTCCGGCCCCGTCGCGAGGGCGAGAGACGACTTGAGCCGTGGCCGTCTTCCCACATACCTCGAATCCTTCGACCTTGGCCAAGGCCCCGGTCCCGTTCTCGTTGACGACCGCCCACATGCCTTTCCGCACCGCGGGCAGAACATCCGGCCGCAAAGAAATCTCTCGGATCTTCTCCACCCCGTATCTCTCCACCACGTCTCCCCCTGATGCCCTGATTTCCTTCACGACCATGGGTCGCAAAAGCTGCCCTCCATTGGCCACCACGGAAACCATTTGCAGGATCTGCAGGGGAGTTGCCGTAATCATGCCCTGCCCAATCCCCGCTTGGATAGTATTTCCCAGGTACCATTTTTCTCCCTTGACTTCTTTCTTCCACTGGGGCGTAGGCACCAGTCCGCGGGCCTCCTCGCAGAGACGCAGTCCCTGGGTTTCTCCGATCCCAAACTCCTTGGCGGTCTTGGCTATTTCCTCGATGCCGACGCGCATGGCCACATTGTAGAAGTAAACATTGCAGGATTGGGCAATGGCTTGTTTCAGGTTCAGGTTTCCATGTCCCTCCTTCTTCCAGCATTGATAATCATAGGAACCCAGGCTGAATCTGCCGGTACAGAGGAATCGGGTCTCCGGCGTGATCACCCCTTTGTTTAATGCCGCGATAGCCGTAATTAACTTGAATATGGAGCCCGGGGGGTAGGCCGCTTGCAGGACTCGGTTCTGCAAGGGATGGTGAGGATTTCCCATGAGACGGGTCCATTTCTCCTTCGTGAGGCGAGAGGAAAAGAGGTTGGGATCGTAGGCTGGCTTGCTCACCAGCGCCAATATCTCCCCGGTCCGAGGGTCCACAACCGCTACCGCACCCTTCTGCCCCCGGAGGCTCTCCTCGGCTAACCTCTGAATGCGGGAATCGAGGGTTAACATCAGAGTATATCCGGATATTGGCTCGATTCGACCCAGACTCCGGATCTGATGGCTGGAGGCATCTACCTCCACCTGTTCTCCCCCTTCCACCCCTCGCAGCAAGGCGTCATAGGCACCTTCAATTCCCCCCTGTCCCAATCGCTCTCCACGGCGAAAATCACGATTCTCCTCGCGAGAGAGCTGCCCGGGGTTGATCTCGGAGACGTAACCGAGCAAGTGCGTGGCAAAGTCCCCATTAGGATAAGACCGGACAGGACGGACCAGGAGGGTGGCCCCTCCCAATTCAAACTTCCTCTCCTGAATGGCCACCATGGAAACTTCATCGATGTCCCTCTTCACCAGGATCGGCTCGTAAGAGCGGGCTTGACCCTCCTCAATCTTACGGAGAAGCTCCGTACGATCGATTTTCAGTAGTTGGGAGAGGTAAGAGACCACCCTCGTATCCTGAATATCCCCGGGTGTCACCCATACGTCGAAGGAAGGCCTGTTCTCCGCCAGGATCTCTCCGTTTCGATCCACAATGAGCCCCCGGCATCCCTCCTCCACATGAAGGCGAAGATGATTGCTCTTGGACAGGTCCTCATATCGATTGCCTTCCAGAACCTGCAATTGCCAGAGTCGGAGCACCAGAAGGAGGAATGTCCCTAAAGTCAAGACGCGGAAAATCCCAATCCGGCGTTGTAGATCAAATTGGGTCTTGAGGATCAAACCTGGGCGCGCCATGTTACCTTGCTTTCCGTTCCTTCCATCTTTGAAAGACGAAAAAGAATAAAAGGCCCCAAAGAGCGGTGAAAATGCTCTCGGGGAGGATCAGACGAAAGAGACTGTCCCCCATTGGCCGGGGGATCAGAAAGAAATTGAGGGCCAGCAGGGTAACGAAGCCGGAGAGGATTCCTGCCGAGAAAAGGAGGAGGCACTGGGCCAAAGGGTTACTCCAAAAGAGCCCTTTTCTCACAAACCCCAAAAGAGATCCCACGAGGGAAAAGCTCAAGGCCTTTACTCCCAGGGGAGAGATGGAGAGGCTATCCTCCAAAAGCCCCAGTCCGAACCCGATAAGCGCCCCCCTCGCTTCTTCATTTCGCAGGCTCAAGTAGCAAACGAAAAAGAGAAACAGATCGGGCTTGATATTCCCAATGGCGAAATAGGGCAATAGCTTCATCTGGATGATGACGATCGCCAGAAGGACCAAGAAAGCCAAGACCAACTTCATCTCGATCTTCATTCCTCCCGCCATTGTATCCCCGACGAGGAGGGTTTTGCAATGACCAGTACCTCCTCAATGCTGAATAAATCCACCCTCGGCAGTACTTCTGCTTCCTGAAACAGGGCATTCTCCTTCTTGTAAACCGCGCTCACTGTCCCGATGGGGATCCCCTTGGGACTCAGACCACTCAACCCGGAGGTCAGAACCGAGTCTCCCACCTGAATCTCCGCATCCTGGGGCAAGAATTTGAGCTTACAAAAAGGCCCCACCTCACCCACCACCACGCCTCCCACGCGACTCGGCTGGACGAGGGCACCGACCGCGCAGTCGGGGTCAGTGATGAGCTGAACCCTCGAGGTCCGCTCCATAACCTCGGTAACCCTGCCCACCAATCCCTGCGGACAGAGGACCGCCGTGTTGTTATTGATTCCCTCCTTAAAGCCCTTATCGATGAGAATGCTGCGGAACCAATTGCTCGGATCTTTGCCGATCACCCGGGCGGCAATCGTAGGCGGGGAAATGTGCTCCCGTAGCTGCAGAATCTGGTACAGCCTCTCATTCTCGCGCTTGGCCTCCAGAAGGAACATCTCTTCGCTCCTCAAGCGGTTGACTTCTTCCTGGAGAGTCCGATTCTGCTGCCGGACGTATCGAAGATCGACGTAACCTGTCCACAGGGAGCTGAAGAAGGCCGAGCTGCTCTGAATTGCCCTGAGGAAAGGAGCGACGATCGTCATGACGAGCTTCTTGGGGAGGCTCGCCCTTTCCTGAGAAAAACGAACTTGGTGGGTGAGAAGTAGGAAGGACAGAAGGAGGACGAGGATGAGAACAGAGAGGCCGCGGTACCGGGAGAAAGGATTGAACTTCAAGATGCGCGCAACTCCTGAGCCTTTTTCGGCTCAACCGGTTCCCTTAAGGCTCCACGCAGAGCGTATGCAAAAGATCTAACTCTTCGAGCACCGCACCGGTGCCCTTTGCTACACAAGTCAGGGGATCATCTGCCACTCGCACGCTGAGGTGGGTCTCCTCTGCCAGGAGGGTATCGAGTCCCTGAAGAAGAGCGCCTCCCCCTGCGAGGACAATTCCTTTATCCGCGATATCAGCAGACAGTTCCGGGGGGGTCCGCTCCAAGGCAATCCTCACGGCATCCACGATGGCGGAGACGGGATCGCGCAGGGCCTCTCTGATATGCGTATCGGTCACCAACATCGACTTGGGGATGCCTTCGATGAGGTCTCGCCCTCTAATCAGCATCTCCTGAGGCTTGTCGAGGGGATAGGCCGAACCGATCTGGATCTTGCAGATCTCCGCGGTCCTTTCCCCTACCAGCAAGTTGTACTTCCGCTTCAGGTACTGGATAATGGCCTCATCCATTTCGTCCCCCCCGATGCGGACCGACTGGCTATAGACAATCCCGGAAAGGGAGATGACCGCCACTTCCGTGGTGCCACCGCCAATATCAACAATCATATTCCCGGAGGGCTCCTGCACGGGTAGTCCCGCGCCGATGGCCGCCGCCATGGGCTCCTCCATGAGAAAGACCTCTGTCGCCCCCGCCTGGGCTGCGGAATCACGGATCGCCCTCTTCTCCACCTGGGTAATGCAGGAAGGAACCCCAATGACGATTCTGGGGCGCACCATCGCCTTCCGATTGTGCACTTTGGCAATGAAGTGGCGAATCATCTGCCCCGTTATATCGAAATCGGCAATCACTCCATCCCTCATGGGTCGGATGGCGACGATGTTGCCGGGGGTTCTCCCTAACATCTCCTTGGCCTCTTTTCCCACCTTTAATACTCGATTGGTTCTTTTTTCGATCGCAACCACTGAAGGCTCACAAAGAACGATCCCTTTGCCTCTCACATGAATCAAAGTATTGGCAGTTCCCAGATCCATCGCGAGATCATTGGAAATCTTGCGGAGGATCCAATTCATAATCATTGAAGCGAGCTCCTTTCTTGCCAAACCAACCAAACCTAATGGACTCTCTGGAGAATTTCACCCAAAGAGGCCAGCCTTTCTAATGTAAGGTGAACTACTTTATCCTCCCTCTTCCCCTGCAGGAAGAGCTTTGCGGGGTCAGGGCCCTTCTACCTGTCAAGAGTCCCCGTTTCCATCCAGGAGCGGCTGATGACCGCCGGATAGCCTCCATGGAAGAGAGCCAGGAATTCATGAGAAAAACGGGACCGGAGTCCAAACCGAAGCTTCCCTCCAGTAAGGATTAATTAGCACAATACCCGCCAAAATACAAGGCTTACTCCAAAAAAGTATTGCATCTTCGGCTCCTTATGATCTATTATTTAGGAGACTTAAAAGCGCGGGCGGAAGGAAGGAAATAGAATGCTTAAAAGCATGCGGACGAATCTGAAGTCCCTCAGTTTCACCCTTTGGCTGGTGATCTTCGCCTTTATCGGTACTACCTTTCTGGTTTGGGGGATTCGTTCCACGCCAGGGGGTGGAATGGCAAGGGCTGGTATTATTGCCCAGGTGGACAAAGAGCAGATCTCGATAGAGGAATATCGGGATGCCTATCGAACCATGTACGAGCATTACCGGAAAACGATGGGGGATAAATTCGATGACGACGCCGCGGAGAGGATGCAACTGAAGAAAAGAGCACTCGATGATTTGATCAATCAGAGACTCGTTCTCCACCAAGCCCGAAAGATGGGAGTCAATGTGACAGAGGAAGAGCTCGCCGAGGCGATCAAGAACCACCCTGCCTTCCAGGACAATGGCCAGTTTTCGCGCAAGCAATACCTCAGCCTGCTCCAATACCATCGGCTCTCTCCGCAGGTTTACGAGCGGAACCTTCGCACGGAAATGCTCCTCACCAAGATGCAGGACCTCATTAAGGACGCGGCCAAGGTTTCCAATGAGGAGGCCAAGGACCTCTACCTCTTGGCCAACAATCGAGTCAAGGTGGACTACATAGAGCTTCTTGCCAAGGATTTCAAGAAAGAGGATGCGGAGGCGATCGCCAAGAGGATGAAAGATGAGGGAGGCTGGACCAAAGTAACCGCCGAGCTCAAGAAGAAGCCGCGAGAGACTGGGTATCTGTTCTATAATCTCCCCTTCCAAGAGGTCCCCGACCCCGTTCCCTTCGTCAAGATGGCCTTTTCCTTGAAGCAGGGAGAGGTGAGCCCGCTGATCGAAGGGAAGGACCGTTTCTACGTCATGCGGCTCAAAGAAGTCTCGACCGGGAACGAACAAATCCTTCGTTCTCCGCAGAACGCCTTAATCAAGGATCAGATCTTGAACCAAAAGCGGGATCGTTTGCTCAAAGAGTGGCTGGAGGGGATCAGGCGAGCCAGCAAGATTCAAGTCGAGGAGAGTCTGCTCAAGGGATAAGCTTAATCTAAGGTTTCGCAAGTCTGATGAACTCTAAATAGAGAACCGAGGGATAGTGCTTTCGGTTCTCTATTTTTCTTCTCTTTGTCATCCCCTGAAACATCGCAGCCTTCGTGGTTTCCCAAGGGATCGCTCCTCTCCATTCTCTGCACTTCGGATCCCACGCCTGGGAAGACTGCCGCTCAACTCTGCGCCTGCATCCCTTTCTGCTAACCCCTCGGAGGAATAAGCTTCGGTCCAACCAAGAAGAGGTCTCCCCTTTTCAGGAAAGCCAAGGCCTTCCTGATTGAAGCCCTTCGCAGCAAGCTGCGAAGAATCTTCAATGTAAGAACTTCTTTTCCTTACTATGTTATATTCACTCGCATTCCCCGCAGCTTACTACGGGGAATGCGCTCGCTGAGCATTTTCGAAGGAAGGTTAAAAGTTTAGAAAGGCTTATCGGCCTTTTGTCGAGGTGGTGGAATAGGCAAGACTCTACGCGAAGCGCAAGAAGGGCAAGCTTTCAGGCAGGCAGGTGACCAGACCTATCAGGTTATAAGCCCTTTCTTCATGGCGAAGGTGGTCAAGCCAGAAACGTTGTGCAGGTCTAACTTCTTCATGAGGTTGGCGCGATGTTTTTCTACCGTCTTGACGCTGACAAAAAGGAAATCAGCGATCTCTTTGTTGGTGTGCCCTTCGGCTACCAGCTTCAGGACCTCTCGCTCGCGCTGAGTAAGGGTATCCCACCGAGACTTCAGGGTTTTCCTACCTTCCAAGTATCCTTCGATCACCTTTTCCGAAATCTCGGGGCTCAGATAGGATTTTCCGCCCAGAACACTTCTTATCGCTATTTCCAGTTCGGAGTGGTTGGCATCCTTTGACACATATCCGTCAGCGCCTGCCTGAAGGGAGGCGAGAAGGTGTTCCTCCGTCTTATGAACCGTCAAAACCAGTACCTTCGTATCCGGATTCTGCTTCTTTATCTCTTTGATCGCGTCCATCCCGTTCAATCTGGGCATAGAGAGATCTATCAAGGCAAGATCGGGCATGTGCTTCTTAACGGCCTGGATGGCTTCGCGGCCGTCTTCGGCCTCTCCCACTACCTCAAAACTGGGATTCAAAGAGAGCAATGCTTTCAAGGCTTCTCTGAGTATCGTATGGTCATCGGCAATGACAATTCGACATTTTTCCTTCATGCTGAGGATCCTCCGATTGGGACCATATCTCGCCTTTGATGGGTTAGGCTCGAAAAGGCAAGAAAGACGTGAATTTCCTGTATTTACCATATCGAGTCCATCGAGTAAAGGATAAAATTACAGTTCCCTCGCAGCGGCGTTGAGGGGATTACGGTCGGTATGTATTTTCGGTAATGACCCTTTTATCGTCGATAAATAGTCCTGACTTTCCTATCCTGGTCATCAGGAGGTGATAACCAGGATAGGAAAGCGGGGGAGAAAACCCAGCTACCCGCTCCGGGGTGTGGTCTGCCTCAACCCCCAATGGGAGGGGCATGGGAAGAACGGGCTCGGAAGTGTCGTCTCCAATGGCTCTCATCCAACCCGAAGTGGTCCGGTTCAAAAGTTTCTCTGCCAACGGTGCGGCCAAGCCTTCTGCAGTCGGAGTGGCAACGCCTTTTATGGCCTGCGCACCTCCGGAGAGAAAGTGATGCTGGCCCTGAAGCTCTTGGTCAAGGGGATGCCTCTCCGGGGAGTGGCGGAAGTCTTGGGAACGAAATTGGACATCGTCCATTCCTGGTTGAAACGGGCCTCTGCGCAAGCCGCCCAGATCAATGGCCTTTTGCTCCAAGAGCTCACGGTCTCCCAGGTGGAGTCGGATGCCCTTTGGAGTTTTGTCAAGAAACCGAGCTTCGCCGCAGAGCCCTGCTCTGGAGGGAGATGTCTGGATCGGCCTGAGTTTCGCCCAGAAGTCTCGCTGGATCCTCTCCACTTGGGTGGATAGTCAGGAATCGATCTTGGCTGGGCCCCTGGTGGCCAAGACCGAGAGTTGCCCGCAAGAGAACTGCTGGCCGATTTGGGTCAGTGATGGGTTGGATACCTGCCAAGAGGCGCTTCACATTCGACATCACCTTCTCCAGAGCTTTCTTCGAACGGGAAAACCGGGAGACCCCGCCGTCCCCAGTGGATCGTGCACCCCCAGCTTTGCTATGCGCAGGTCGTCAGAGAACGAGACAAGCGCCGCCGAGTGATCGCGGTAACAAAGAGGATCGTCTTTGGCCACTTCCCTGCAGGGGAGGTCACTACTTCCTATGCAGAAAGGCAGAATCTCAGCAGGAAAACCGTCGCTTCGCTCGCCTGACCCTGGCCTTCTCCAAAAAGAGAGAGACCCTGAAAGATCAGCTGACTCTCTACCGGGACCTTTACAACTGCTGCCATCCCCACCGAGGTCTGCGGCAAAGAGGCCCACAGCCAGTGCAAGGGAAGACTTACCGAAAGTGGCAACTCATCTCCCCGGCAATGGCTGGAGGAGTCACGGACCATGTCTGGTCCCTGCGAGAGCCATCGGTCTGTAAAACATTTATCGACCAGTAAAAGGGCATTACCGCAATTGATACAGAAGCTCGAATTACCTGTTGACACCGACCTTATGAAGTACTAACTTTTTCATGTGGAAACCTAATGACCCCGATCGACTCATCTTCTGGAGTAACGAATGAGCAAGTCTCTCTGGAAAATTGCCATATTGGGCCTCCTCAGGGAGGCCTCAACTCCCCCCAAGAGGCCTTTGTGTTTTCTGCCGCGGTCTGATAAGGGTCGGGAAGCAAAAGGAAGCGCGGAATGGCCCGCCTTTCTGGGGGATAAGGGTGCCTGATACTTGTTTCCTCTTGATCTACCGACAAGGAGTACCGATATGGAGCCAATCAAGGCTGTCTTGCGATATTCCGATGGGGCGATCTTGAAGGGATACGTCCGGGATCTCCACCCCCACAGGGCCACTTTTTATTTTCAACCGAATGCCCAAGGAGTCCCGCCAAGGGAGATGGGAATTGACGGGCTGAAGGCCTTGTTTCTCGTGAAGTCTTTTGAGGGGAACTCGGATTACAGGGAGCGGAAAGAGCTTATGGGAGGGTATCATCCTTATGGCGATAAGTTGGAGGTGGCATTTAACGATGGGGAGATGATCCAAGGATTAAGTGTGGGCTGCCATCCGGAGCAGCCTGGTTTCTTCCTCTTGCCGCCAGATCCCAAGAGCAACAATTTATTACTCCTTGTGGTGTCCTCCGCGGTGAAGAAGCTCCGCTATCTGTAAGATACCACGATATATTCTCGGGCAAGGGCCTTGGCGGTTTTGACCGTCCCGGGATTTGGAGTCGAATGCGTTCATCAGGCGATTTCCCTACAATTTTAGATACTTATAAATCAATAACTTAGCGGTATCAAGTTGGATTAGCTTGGGTTCTGTTGGATTGTCTCAGGTTTTGATAGTTGCAGTGTAGTTACAGTGGAAAGATGAATTTGACTCCCGTGGGACCCAGGCTCTAATCTTCGGCCCGTTGAGGGGTTGACCCTACCTGCGTAGGCAAGCCCACCTCCACCGTCTCGCCCTGGTTAACCCCCCTCTCTCCTTTTTTCCCGTCCCAAGGAAAATCTTCTCTCCTGGAGCAAACTGGCACTCTATATTTTTGAATCTGAGAGGAGGTCTGGGGCCTCCATTGATCCACAAGAGGATGCCCCTTTCCCCCCGACCGTTCATTGGGGTTCCCATCCGGGGCCGGAAAAAAGTATGGTTTCCCTCGCTGATCCTCATAATCTGCCCTATGTATTAACATAGGGTCGCTTCCCTCTCTTTACTTTTTCTTCATACGCTTTGTGTCTCCTCCCCTCTCTCTTGCCCGAAGGATGCAAGGAAGAAACCTCCCACTCGGGAAGGCATTCCTTGCCCCTTTTGTTTTCCGATGAGACAATAGCCAAAGACGGCTCTGTTTAGCCGCCTCAACCAAATAAGGGACTTCCGAAAGAGGAACCCTCATGGCACGGCCCTTGCTATTTCCTGGTCAAAGGGAGCACTCGAATATTCAGTTATTTTCTTTCACCGGAGCAGCCGTTCCATGGAATCAGGTGCCAAGGTAGTTGTGCGATACGTCGATGGCCGAGTCGTGAAGGGTTATGCTCAGGATTTTGACCCTGACACATCCTTCTTTCACCTCTACGAGAACCCAACGAGAGCTTCTGAGGAAATCCCCCTTGAATTGCAGATGGAAGACTTGAAGGCCGTCTTCTTTGTGAGGACTTTTGAGGGTGACCCGCATTGCCGTGCGCAAAGAGAGTTTATTAAGGGGGCGGAGTCCTACGGGGATAGGGTGGAGGTAACCGTTGGAGATGGGGAGGTGGTGCGAGGGTTCAGGATAGATCACTGCCTTCGCCGATCCGGCTTCTTCCTCTTACCTCCAGATCCTGAAGGCGATGACATAATGATATTTGTAATATCTAAGGCGGTGAGGGATCTCTCCTTCTTTCCGCAGTCACCCTCACATCGGTCGCATGGTTCATGATTGGAGGCAGGGTCAAAATGCCGTACCGTTTTTGCTCAGAGGAGCCATGGAGAGGAGAAACCGGTTGACAAGACAAACCCCGGGGAGTAGATACAGACTAAATCAAAAGGGAGCTAATTCAACCATTTAGATTCCCCTGCAAGGCTCCATTTCCTCTCCAAATGTAGGACGTAATGGTTCGGAGGAATGGATGAGAATAAGCACCGGATCGATCATCTGGCCAAAGATCAAGGTGCTTTTTTTGTTTGCGGTAAGGTTGGTAGATCAGTCTGTGCCGTGGGAGGGACAGATGGAGGCTGCGGAACCAGATCTTCTTGGATACACCGCAAGGCAGGTTAGAAATCATGAAACATTTCTGCTCAACTTTGGAAACGATTTCCGTGCCTTCGACTTCTTGCTCGGCCCTCTCCGATCTGTCTGGTCCCGAAACATGGAAAGAAGGGCCATCGAGACCGTCGATGCCGGAAAAATAATCACGCGGAATGAGGCCTCTACTATTCACTATTCAAACGCGACACCTGCCGTGCCCCTTGTTTCGGCAGCCCCG
>Ga0315286_10007448_pt1 | contig 10712 bp, 2 predicted proteins | sample YL17G10_0_MG_FD_205038 | JGI IMG/M metagenome (GOLD analysis project Ga0315286, IMG submission 205038) | Sediment microbial communities from Yellowstone Lake, YNP, Wyoming, USA - YL17G10_0 | ecosystem: Environmental > Aquatic > Freshwater > Lake > Sediment | place: USA: Wyoming | collected...
TATTACCTGATTACCGTTCCGGTAGTGATCCTCGTTCAACTGTTAGGAGTAGATGCAAACGCGCTGCTCCAAATCAATAACTCGGGGATAACAAACTTCATCGAATACGAGTATCACGGACGGTTCATCTCTCTAGGAATCGGAGCGACCTGCAGCGGGTTGTACTCCGCTGGCCTTTTCTTCTCGGCATTCCTCGCATTCATTCTTGTACGATACAGAAAGATCGACAGGTACACACTCGCTGGTCTGGGAGTGGGGTTTCTTGTTACATGGTGTTCGAACATCTTCCGAATGACGATAACCGTGCTGGTCGGCTCGATCTACGGGCACCCGGCGCTGTCAGTCTTCCACAGCTACTTCGGGATCATCGTGTTCATAGTCTTCCTGACGATCTTCTGGATGCTGATAGTGAGATGGCTGGACCGCCATGAATCAGCGCGCATGCCCGCGGAAGTCAAGAACACGGATATTCCTGCATGATCAGCCTAGGGTCTTCTTGGGCATCTGCCTGCACATCGCCCCGAGCTCCTCAAGCTGTTTCATAATCTCAGGATTCAGATCCTTGATATTCTCTCTGAAGATTGAGGTCTTCAATGAAGGTATGATCAGCTCACGCTCAATCATTTCACCATAGTCTGTCTCTGGCTCAGGCTCGTCTCTCGGGACCTGACTCTTTAGCACCATCTCCGGAATCGAGTCGATTAGGGTTGGAGGTCTGGCTGGCTTCCTGCTCTCCAAGGATGGCGCAGCACTCCTAGCCTGAGCAATCTGTCCAACGTTTGCATCGACTTCTGCAGTCTGCACCTGGCCAAGGGTCCGATTGGGTGGCCGCACCTTTGCAGCGGGAATTGCTGATGCGGTTGACTCGACTCGAAGAGTCTCGGATGAAATGGCCCTGGTTACAGATGGTTTTGGCGGGGTTTCTTCGTCCTCGCTTCTGCGCCTCGACACAAGGAACAAGGACATCGAGGATATCATAGCGATTGCGCCAAGGAGTGCTATTCCACTGATGCTGCTGAAGAAACCCACAAGCGATTTCGGCTCCGAAGACGGCGAAGCGGCACTTAGCTGTACGTGAGGACCAAGAGCGCTATTGCCTGCAACATCCACGCAAGTGACATACACATCCATCCCGTCCCACAGGGCATTCGCCGATAGGAGAACGACATAGGAGTCTCCGTCCAATGTCATCGGAACACTAGCATAGGAGCCGTTCACAAGCTCGTAATAGAGAAGAACCGAACCGACGCCATAATCATCCGTCACATTGGCCGCTACGCTGAAATCCGCTCCAGACTTGAAAGAAGTGCTCGAAATCGAACCGATTTCTGGTGCTGTGTTGTCCAAGTAGAAGGACACAGTGAGAACAGTCTGTTTGCCACTAGCGTCACTAGCTGTGATCTGAAGGGAATGCCAACCGACCGAGAATGAGCTCGTGTCGATGTCGTACGGAGCGGCCAGCAGCACCCGTTGACCATCGTCTAGCGACCATTCGACCTGTGTGAGGTAAGGATCGGATGCAGAAACATCCAGAATGAGACCGAGCTTCGCGACTTCTCCTGACACAATATTCGTGATGGAAAGGATAGGAGGTGAAGAATCTAGCTTGAACGCGTAGTTCTCTCGTGCTTCGTTGCCTGCCTTGTCAATTACCAGTACGGTTATCGAGAAGGCGCCATCTCTCGGGTATGATGAAATGGAAATGGACAAGTCAGGTGAGGAACCAGACCGAGTGCTACCCCAGAGAGTCCATGTGACGGTCATCAGGTTGTTCTCCTGCACATGGATGATTATTCTGTCAGTTGGGCTTACATAGGAGTTGTTGGAAGGCGACTGAAGTTGAATCACTGGAACTACGTCATCAATCGTAACAGTGACTGTGAGTTGGTCCCAGCCACCAAGGCTACTTGTAGCATTTATGAGCAAGGTGTGGAGACCCTGTAACCAGCCAACAGTCGATATTGTCGTCTGTGAACCAAGATTCGTCCAAGTTCCAGCTTCGCACCATTTGTACGTCATCGAGCCGTTACCACTAGATGTGAACTGAATCGGGATGCCGGATCTAATCACAGAGCGGTTTGCAGGGCTTAGTAGCTGCATGACAACAGAGCTTGTGGATATCTCGAACGTGACCTGCTTGGCGGTCGAGTGTCCAACCAAGTCACTTGCTGTAATCGTGACTGAATGCTGACCTGGGATCCAACCGGTCATGTCAAGGCGGTACGGGGCGGACATCGGCACAGGCGAATTGCCATCCACAGAATAGGCCACTGTGGAGAGCCGCGCATCGGAGACATCAACGACAAGGACCGAATTCACCGGAATCCTCGCACCATTACTCGGATATGTTATCGCTACAGATGGTGCCAACGCGTCTGTCTCAAAGACAAATGACGCGCGTGCAACTGCGAGCTGATCGTCTGTGGCAACCACTTCTAGCACATGGTGACCATCACCCCAAGAAGAAGTGGAGATCTGCCATGGAGATACGAAGGGAATGATCTGTACACCATCTACATTGGCGCTCGCGGTGAATGAGCCGTCATCGGTGATATCCAAATCAATCAATGTCCCCGCAGCGAAGAGGCTTCCGTTCGCAGGAGATTGAAGGGTTATCGAAGGCATCCCGTTCACTGGCGCGATTGAGTAAAGAGAGATGGTCGCAACCTTCGGCTCATACACGCCCAAATCAAAACTCGCTCGAATGTCTATGTGTTCGTCCGCTCTAGAGAAGACCACCTTGGGGTTGAACTGCCAGTCAAACCTAATCGTCCCGTTATGAACACGAGAGCCGCTGGTCACATAGTCATCCAGGATCATCGCTACCTTCTTGCCGTCTATGATTAGTTCAATAGGAACAGAGTATCCCGGACTCAACGGGGCACCACCTAAATCCGTTAGGAACCCTGTGATGGTCGCCACTGCGTCAGAGTCCTTGTATTCTACATCCTGAAGATCCGACATGAGGGTGAACAAAACCGGGACCTGCTTCAGGGATGCGTTTGATGCGGAGTACTCGAGGAAGTTGCCCGTTTGGTCTGTGACTCGTACCTTGAGATGAATCGATGAGTCCGCCACGCCTGTCTGAATCGACGCGCCGTAGTCCCCTCCGCCAAGATTGCTCACCGGCAGGTTCTGCCATGAAGAGACATCGTTCTGACGCCAGCTGATTTCGACATTGTTTAAAGCTGTATCGTCCGTGGTTGACACCTGTATGCCAACTGCATCTCCAGGAACGAACCTCTGAGCCATCCTCAGGCCAGTGATTTGAGGAGGATCTATGTCTAGCCCGGGCACTCTGAAACCGAGTACAATCTTCACCCTGTCGCAAATCTGCGGCGTTGCGCTTGCTGTGAACTCGGCCGTGTAGAAACCAGAGGATGATAGGGGAACGACTCTGAAAGCATCTGGACGTGCCATGAACTCAAGGACATAACCGCTGCTCAACAGATTTCCATCACGATAGATCGCCATTCCAGGGAAAATCTCCTCGACTATCCTCGCTCCATCCTGATCTTTCAGCATTGGCTGGTATATCACGAGAGTCGCATTCGTGTTTTCCGTGCGGACCGATGGGTAGACTGGAGCCGCTCCTATTCTCTCGGTAGCTGTGACTGCAGGAAGAGGGGAAAGATATTCCCTCTGGGGCTTATAGATCCCATTAGCCGGATCTGCGATAAGAGAGTGCGAATAATCAGCAGAGTAGAATTCTCTCTCAAACGACTCATCGTATAGATCACCAGGCAGATAGATTTCAGAGAACACACCTTGGACGATGGTCTTCCTGGTCATGCCCGAGAAGAAGGGGTTGATTGGAGTGTCTGTGTCCCTCCGGATATAGAGCGTGGCAAGACCACCAGATGATACCGTCGAGCCCCAGTTACCTGTCTTGGCTCCCAGCGCTCCCGGAATATCGTACTTCGTGTCGTATACGGAGTAGGCACCCGGGACAAGCGTCAGCAACTGAGGAGTGGAAGAACTGATTGAATTGAATTCCCAAGCCAAGAAGTATTGCAGGTCTGCAGTGGATTCAATCAAGAAGTTGTTACCTGTATTCTTAGTGAATTGATACAAGTGGTCTGAGTTCCTGATGATGAAATCCCACATGCTTGCAGAATAGGAATATCCTACCACTGAGATCCCAACAGCAGCATCGGTGTCTGAAACGAAAACTGTCTTTGACGTTGGCAGATATGTGATATCCGCAGACTTCGTCGAGTAGTCAGACCCTTTGATGTCCATCGAGAAGTTGTTCTTGCCCGAATAGCTGCAATAGATGCGGTAATCCTTCACATATATCGGGATGCTCTCGTCCGTTTTCAAATCCAACTTCAGCTGTCGCGCGGAGGACATGTTGAGGTAGATCTCCCTGCTTTCGAGCCATCCAAGTGAGACTTTCGCGGAGAGCAGGTACGGGTCTCTGTAAAGGTAGATAGACTGATGGCCAGCGGCATGCACAGAATAGTTCCCAGCTGGAAGCAGGAATCCCGCTGGGGGCGAGGGCCTTACTCCGCCCCAGATTTTCGCGCATACATTGACGTCTGGAACGTCATAGGCCGCCACCCAACCGTACGGGTCAAAGACCTCTTTTCCCTGCATGTCCACAACATGCACATTCAGGCGGGAGAGCACTACGTAACCGAATGTGAAACGAATATCATGACCTGCACCCACCACATGGATCTCACCCTCGTAGTATCCTTGAGAGGCAGTGATCGAAGGAGGAGGGACGGACAGCTCGACGAGCACTGTTCCACCGGAGGCTATGTTAATCGAGGAAGGTAGCACAGAAGACGTGTTAGTCCAGGAAATGGGTGATATCGTCCCAGTTGCGGACAGCGAATACCAATCCTTGCTACCCACCTGAAAAGACGCAGATGGACCGAGGTTGGTTATGTTGATGGCTCTTGCACTCCCCGTTGCCAAGGCATAGGACACCAGTGGCTCTGATAGAAACACTTCAACGTCCGCTGCCGAAGGAACATAGAGGTTGCCTGCACCCGCATGCCAGACTGGCGTGCCAGACGTATTCACTCCGGATATTATTGCAGATTTGACCTGGCTCGGATTCCAATCAGGATGCAGCTGGAGCAGAAGTGCGGCGGAACCGCTGACGTGGGGAGTAGCCATTGAGGTGCCGCTCATCGTCGTGTGACCTGTTGGGGAGCTGTGAACAGCGTTGGAATATGGAACCGTGGAATCGACCAGTACTCCGGGCGCGCTGACCTCTGGCTTGATCCTCAACGAAGATCCAGTTCCTCTCGAGCTGAAGGATGCTAGAGTCCCGGAGGCATCAATGGCACCGACCGTTATCGCCTCAGGCGCACAGCCCGGGGAACCGACACTACCGAGAGATGGTCCATCATTTCCAGCTGCGACGACCACAACGACGCCAGCGTCAATTGCCGACTCGACCGCCAGAACCATCGGATCATCCTCACCACCCATCCCGCCAAGACTCAAGCTAATAATGTCAGCACGGTCGGAAATATCGCCGTCACCGTTGGGGTCAACTGCCGCATCTATTGCCGCCAGTATGTCGGTTTCCATGCCGTACCCATCGGCGCCCAGGACTTTGTATGCAAGTATCTTGGCGTCAGGGGCGACGCCCCTGAAACCCGCCCCGTTTGCCGCGATGATTCCTGACACGTGAGTCCCGTGACCGTTGTCATCACGGGGATCAGGATCGTTGTTGAAGAAGTCATAGCCTCCAATGACCTTGAAAGAAGGTCCAAAACCACCTCCGAGACCGGGGTGTGTGTAGTCCACGCCCGTGTCAATGACCGCGACAATGATGCCATTCCCTGTCACCGGCAGACCGTTCGAATCAGTCCGCACCCACATTTGATCGGCACCAACCTGACGAATACTGGCCCCCATGTAGGTGTGAACGGGTTGATCAGGATATACCGTGATGGAGGCATCGATCTGGCCAAGCAATTCGGCGGAATCAACGCTGAGCTTTACTGAGAAGCCTTTAAGGACATTGGAGAAGTGCTTCTTGGCACCGTGATCCAACTCGCTGATCAGACTGTCATACTGTGAGACCTTCGCCTTGCTTTGACCCGATTCTGACCTATGACTGACCAACTTGCCGATGACATCGTCAATGGCTTTCTCGTGGGCGCCTGCGCCATCGACAACAATAATGACTTCCACTTCACCTTGATTATTCGCGAACGATTTCCAGTCTCTAGACACAAGGCGATCGCTATTTGGCGCATTCGTCGGAGATGATGCTGGAATTGATTGATCTGCCCCCTTCCCTAGGGAGTTGGGACTTTGGCTTTCTCCCAAAGCCAGCAAGGGCAAAGAAGACACAACAAGCAGGAACAATATCAGCAGCGGGGCAATTCGCCACATGACGGCGATTGACCGGCAACAAATAGCCCTAGCTGACGCCCCATTAGGAGTGATTGGCACGACCAAGAGTGCATTACTCAGGAGGCTCAACTCCATAGTCTAGTCTCTGCAACGTTGATATATAAGCCCTGTCGCGCTGTTATCAAGGCATGAACGACCACTGGCTCTCATTCGATCCGTTCGCCAACACAAAGCCGAAGGCAAGCGTGGCAAACGCTATACGACAGAGTCAGTAGGTAGAGTGTTCCCATCATCCGCGTCTTTCATCATCGTTGACATGCTATAAGATTCTATTCTCAGCATTGATAACTAACCTGACCCAATCTGAGGTCAGCTGTTACAACTGTAGGCTGTCAGCTCAAACCCGATTGAGGGTCTGTCAGCTCAGTTACGCTTCCTCTCCAGAACAACCAAGCATACCAGGCCAACAGCGAATGCTGCTACAATCGCGCCGAATGCCGTCCCGAACTCTGGTATCATAGTATCGTACTCCACCCAGATTATCGCCTCGCTGTCGTCGTCCATTGCCTGAGTTACTACTGTCGTGTTGCTTTTGGGCCCAAGCGTTGAGCTCACATCCACGCGGAGTGTGTCTCCCACGTTGTAGTCACTAGGAGCGAAATCACTATCGATTGCGTAGATGCCTGCGGAATCCGTGCCATCAGAATCATACCTGACAACGCTAGTTTGGATATCCGTCACTGACACAGATGCCCCGCTTATGGGGTTTCCTGCAGCATCAACGACCTTCCCCCAGACATATAGAGGTTGCGTACCTGCCCGAGCTGACTGTGACAAGGCGACCAGAATGAATACAAGGGAGATCGATGCAACTACGGTCAACGAGGAATAGCGAGCTAAGGTCCCGATTCGCCTTCTTGACGGCATTTGGATACAACTCCAACTCAACCGATATCTTCACCCTAGTGATGAGGGCAAAGGAATAAAAAGGTTTTCTAAGGTGGCAAAAACCGCCACCCATTATTGGGTAATAGGTTTGAATAGCCCCTAACAGGCCGGATAGACGATCGAACCTGGCCCGTCCAACTGCAGGAAGTACGCATTGCCCTGTGTCAATACGAAATCCTGTGAAGGCCCGCTGACACTTGGCTTGTAGGTATGGTACATTCCATCAACGCCAAGGTACTTGATCAGCTGGACTTTTGCACCAAAGACATAGACCGGGCCTTTCGACGAATCCTGGTTGACGAACTGGCTTGCCATCAACGGCTTGAGCGTGGTAACACCAATGAGGTTGGCGCCACCTGAGACCGCAATCGGCTTCGCGGAGTCGAACTCACCTTCGAGTGTGAAGGTCGTGGATCCAGTGGTCACGACGAAGTATCCGACTCCAGCCAGGATTTCGAAGTCCTGGCCGGGACCGCTCACACCAGGCTTGTACGTGTAGTACATCTTCGTCGCCGGGTCATACCTCTTGATCATCGAGCACTTGCTGCCGATCATGCGCGCCAAATCAGACGCGTGCATTGTCGTAGACATGTACAAGGGCGATGACCAGATGTTGACGCCTTTCTTCAGCACGAAGTTCAGTTGCGGATCCGACGGGTGCATGTTGCCGAAGTTGACCGTCACCACGACCATCGCTGGCGGGTATGCCGGGATGGTTATCTTGGTGACGCTCGGCGAAGTTGGAACCCAGTTCGCAAGCTCCGTCTCGTTGACCCAGTAGACGCCGGGCAGCAGCTGGCTGAACGAGTACGATCCGATGCCGCTTATTGGCCCAGCATTTGTCGTCCAGGCCTGCATGAACACGTATTTGCCCAGGACGGTTCTGCCCTCGAGCGTGATATGCCAGTTGCCAATGCCGTACTCGCTCGCATCCATCACGCCGTTCGGGTATTCTCCGTTCGGCCCGGGCTGGTCCTCGAACTTGTACCCTTTAACCATCGCGTATCGGATGTTGCCGATGTCCACAGGCACTCTATTTGGTGCCGACTGGTGGCTGATTATGTAGCTGGGTATGACCACGACAACAGGCAACGCCGTCGTGTTGGTCCAGCCGCCCTGAACCACCTCGGTGATCCTGTACTTGCCTGGGAACAGGTTCTTGAACTCATACATGCCAACAACATCGGTACTTGTCGTTCCTACGAGTGTCCAGACATTCGGAGCGGTCTCCTTCTCGAGCTTGATCGTCCAGCCGGACAAACCAGGCTCTCCAGCGTCCTTCACGGCGTCCATGTCCTTGTCGTAGAACTTGTAGCCCCAGATGGTCGTGAGTGGGACGTTGCCGAACTTGACCTCAGATATGCTTACGCCGGATACGATGTTGAATCCACGCGCAACAGGCGTAGTGTGATGCCAGCCATCAGGGCTCTCCTCAGTCACGATGTACATTCCAGGCAACAGGTCTGGGAATATCCAGACACCATTTGCGTCCGTCGTTATCGTGATCGGGCCGACTGGAGTTGCACCGAACGTGTTCCATGCCCACCATCCATCGTTCAGGTAGCCGGTCAGAGTGATCTTCCAGCCCGCAATTCCCGGTTCGGCTGTCCAAGTTCCGTTGGGGTTCCTGATGTTGTCCTTGACCTGGTTCATGTTCCAATCGAGGAACTTCCAACCCCAGATTTGCTCCTTGTGGACGTTCGCAAACTTGCAGCAAGTCACGACATCGCCTGGACCAACACCAACGTCGTAGTAGTGAGCTGGCAACGTCGTGTTGACCCAGCCTGGAGGTAGCTCCTCCCAGACCTCATACACTCCAGGCAATAGGCCCGTGAACTCATAGTTGCCGTCCTCGTCCGTGGTCGTGTTGGCGTAGTACGTCTCATTGTTCACAAGGACACCATAGAGGTGGATCAACCAGCCTTCCAGACCCGGTTCCATGAATTGCGGATCAGCGTCCTGGAGGCCGTTCATGTGGTCATCCTTCCACTTCTTGCCCTTGATGGTAGCATTCTCTATGGCCCCGAAGTCGAAGCGCTTCGTCTGACCGCCGGCGATGTTGAAATCATTGGAGGTTAGCGTAGTGTTGATCCAGCCTAGGTGCTCCGACATATTGATCCACACAGTGTACGTTCCCGGCACAACAGTGAAGCTGTACGAGCCATCTCCGGCGCTCAGCGTGAAGCGCTCAACAGAGATGTTGAACACGTCAGTGCCGTTCAGATAGACCTTCCACTGATACAGGCCGTTGTCACCCGGGCCCATGAGACCGCCGCTAAGGTCGTTGTCCTCGTAAACGAAGCCCGTGACCTTTGCGTACTGCAGTATGTACACGGTCAGGTTAGCGGTGGCGCCCACATGGTGGTACTGATGGTCCCATCCATCGACGGTAACTTCATTGTGTATGGACGGAATATCACTTACAAAGGTCTTGTAGTGTAGGACCGAGAGGTAGACGTAACCATCCTGCCAGACATTGTCTCTCGATATGTTGCCACCGAAGGTAACCGATTCGCCGGGTGCGAGAGCCCAGTACGGGTCGTTGAACCTGTCGCCCTTGATACCCGTGCCTTTGCCCCAGATCACTCCGCCAAAGAGCGGGTCTGAGACTGTGAAGTTCATCCACGTATCGTTGCTCGGGTTGGTCACGGTAATCATGTAGATGACATAGTCGCCAACCATCACCGTGGTCTTCTCTGCGCTCTTCGTGACCCTGATATCTGGGTGCATCACATTGACAGTCCATGACGACACATCGGTCGCATAGTGCAGATACCACCACTGACCGGAGGTCCAGTACTGGTCGTCCCAAGCCTGTACATAGGCTGTGTTGACCAGCGGGTCGTCCGGCACACCATCATGGTTGAGGTCTTCCGTTTCGTTGCCCGTGATCGTGTACTTCATCTTGGCGATGTAGACGTAGCCGTCCTGCCAGACGATGTCTCCGGATGGGTCTCCGCCGAATGTGACGGATTCACCAGGTCCGAGTGTCCAGTAGGGGTCTCCGAACTTGTCGCCCGTGATACCGGTGCCCCAGCCCCAGATCGTTCCGAGGAGGGAGTCTGTGAGGATGTAGTCCTCTGGCGTGTTGCCGGTGTTGGTCACGGTGATGAAGTAAGTGACATCCTCGCCGATAGCGGCGCAGTTCTTGTCAGCCCACTTGGAGACTTCGATGTCAACGATGCGGACATCGACTTTCCATGACGACTCATCGGTCGCAAAGTGGAGTCTGTCGAACTCGGGGTCGTCTCCATACTGGTCGTCCCATGCATTTACATGGGCTGTGTTGACCAGCATGCCATCTTGGTCGAGAGTTTCGTTGCCCGTGATCGTGTACTTCATCTTGGCGATGTAGACGTAGCCGTCCTGCCAGACGATGTCTCCGGATGGGTCTCCGCCGAATGTGACGGATTCACCAGGTCCGAGTGTCCAGTAGGGGT
>Ga0315286_10007449_pt1 | contig 10709 bp, 10 predicted proteins | sample YL17G10_0_MG_FD_205038 | JGI IMG/M metagenome (GOLD analysis project Ga0315286, IMG submission 205038) | Sediment microbial communities from Yellowstone Lake, YNP, Wyoming, USA - YL17G10_0 | ecosystem: Environmental > Aquatic > Freshwater > Lake > Sediment | place: USA: Wyoming | collected...
TAAAGAAAGAGTATAAATTTACTTTTGATTTAATCGAAGGCATACCTTATGAAGAGAATCTTGACCGTAAACGTCCAGCAGATGTTATTATAGATGATGTTGACCCTTCTTATGAGAAAGCACACAACACCTCTTATGAAGCAGCATTTTTTGGGGCCGTTCCTTTAACTAATTATTCAAGCAAAGAATACCCCTTCTATAAAACAGATATTAAAACCTTAGAAAACACATTAACTCATTTTTTGACTAATCCAGATGATTTAAAAGCTGAACAGGAAAGAATCATGGAATGGATAAAGAATGATTATACACCTGAAAATCTTTTAAAGATTTATGATAGAATTTATTCCATTATTAATCCAAATGTTCAAGTAGATTTACCAGACTTAACAGTTTTCTTAATCACGTGTGGAGAAAATCCTAACTACCCTCATTGTGTAGAAGCTATTCAGAATCAGACCTGTACCTTTAATTTAGAAGTGATACGCAACGTTTCTCCAATGGCTAAAGCGTTCCAACAAATGCTTGATAAATGTAAGACCCCTTATTACATTCAAATAGATGAGGACATGATTTTAAAAGAAAATGCCATTATGATGATGTATAAAGATATAAAGCTGGCTTCAAAGAACACATCTATGATTGTTTATCGGTTACATGACCAGCATTTAAACTTTGATATTCAAGGCGTAAAAATTTATAAACATGAAATCTTTAAACAATACCCTTATAATTTAAATACTCTCTCTTGCGAGATGGAACAATTAAACAAGATGAAAAACGCTGGTTATGTTTATCAAGAGATTGACACCGTTCTTGGTGAGCATAGTCCGTATTGGAATGATGAGTTGATTTTTGACCGATATTTCATCTTCATGCAAAAACACGATTTTAAATATTTACCAGGAAATGTGTTTGAAACATATAGAAAAAATCCAACCAAACTTAATTGGTATGCGGTCTTAGGTGCAATTTCTGGTGTTCTTATTAAAGACATGAAGAGAGATAAAGCATTTGAGGAAAAGAATCCTGCCTTTTTAAAACTTAAAGAATACTTTAATGGAGTTGAATTTAAGATAGAAGAGAAGCCAAAAATTATTATTGATAATTGGTTAGAAAAAATAGAACAGATACAATCTTTAAATATTAGATTTTGGTATCTTAAAAAAACATGTTTATATATTGTAAATCGAATTAAAAAAGCACCAGATGTTATAACCGTTGGTGTGCGTATTAATGAAGAAAAAGATAAAATTTTGTCACTTGGATTAAAAGATATTGAAGTTATAGTTGATTCAAAACAACAAATTAAACCTTGGAATGGAAATGCTTCTGTTCCATCACCAGTAGTTCCTTATTTAGAAAACATGTTTGGTGAGAATTGGAAAGACTTAACGGAATAATAAACTTGACAACGTAACCTTAAATGTGGTATGCTTATACTATGAATGACAAAAAGATAGCCATAATTCTCACCTCCATTGAGAGGCCACTTTCTCTTCACAGATGCCTAGAATCCATTATAAAGGTGTGGGATTCATCTTGGTGCTTGATGATAGGGCTTCAGGATGATTATGATAGCAAATCATTTGAAGTGGTTGCGGAGATTATTCGTTTAAATCCAGAGAAAGAGATTCGTCTTTATGACCTTGAGTATGATTGTGGCATTAGTAAGGCAAGGAACGAACTGATTCAGAAGGTAAAGTTGTGGGGAATACCCTACACTCTTTTGACAGCAGACAGTATTACCTTTGATGAATCAATGAAAGATATTAATTATTTATTTCCATGTTTAGAGCCTTATAGTTTAATTGGTTTATCATTACAAAATCGTATTGGATGGGAAGCGAACATAACTTTAGTTCCTAATGAATCGTTTCAATTAGATTTTATAAATAAATTTCCAAAAGACTATGTGTGGAATGTGGGTGATAAAGTTTTTAATGTGTGGGATTGCTCAATCGTAAGAAATTTCTGGATAGCTAAAACAGAAGCGTTGGTGCAGGTTCCTTATGATGAACAGTTGGTCGCTTGTGAACATGAGGACTTCTTTTGGAGAGCAAAACAACAAGGACTTGTAGTAGGATGTACAAATCTTTGTAGCGGTACATACAATAAAGGAGAGAACACTCCTGAATACGATAAAATAAGAGCTACTAATTTTCGAATCGGTCAGCAACGATTGAAGGATAAATACAATTTAAAAACCTGGGTGACTTATAAAAATTTGGAGAACACCAATCCATGATATTATTACTTAGTTTATTACCTATAATCATATTACATGAACTTGGTCATTTTCTAGCTGCCAGGATTTGTGGTGTTAAAGTGCTTCAATTTTCTATTGGATTTGGTAAAACTATTTGGTGTAAAACAATAGGTGAAACAACATACAATTTAAAATGGATATTATTGGGTGGTTCTTGCCAACTTAAAGACGAATTAAATTTTACTGTCGATAACACAGGATTAACAAGCAAACCTTATCTTCAAAAATGTTTTATTGCTTTAGCTGGAATTATAACGAATTGTGTTACTGGTGGATTAGCTTATTTTATAGGATGGAAATTATATTCTCTTCCATTAATTCTTTTTGGGTGGTATAGTATAGCTATTGGTCTATCGAATCTTTTACCGATACCATGCTTAGATGGTAGTTATTTATATATTTTTGCTTTTGAAAAGTTATGGGGTAAAGAGAAGGCTCTTAAATTTTGGGAAAGCGTTTGTAAAAAATGGTTTAGATGGATTATGATTCTTAATTTATTATCACTGCCGTATCTTGGTTGGCTGATTTGGACAAGAAGGATACTCTAATGGACTTCTTAAAAATGATATTGGCTGCTAGCATTGGGCAAATCTTAGTGCTTATTATTGTTCAAGGGTTTGCTAACTCTTATTTTGGACGCAATGCGAAAGAGGAAGTTTCAAGATGGTTCGACCAACTTTCAAAACACATGACAAAGAATAAGGAGAAAAAATGAATAAAGACGTTAGATTTTCAGAAGTTCCAGTAGGAAATAACTTTGAATACAAAGGAAAAATTTATACTCGATTTACTGGATTTCGAGGAAAACAGATGATTAATGGAGAATTAACTTTTACTCGATTCCCAAAGCATCGGATGGTTATGTGGTTAAACGCTTGGCCTAATAACGTGGAGGCGTAATGAATCTAATTTAATTTCGACATGTGGTAAATGTAATCGAAAAGCAAATTATAATCGGGATTATTGGTTTGCATATTTTACTTATGTTATGGAGAATAGATGAAAAAATCTAATTTTTGGATATATCTATTAAGTGCGAGTATCTATTTTACTCAAGGAATAGAGAACCTTCCTTCACTTCCATTTTTTTTCTACCTTAAAGAGAATCTTCATCTTGACGAATCTCGAATAATGTTTCTATCTGCTTGGATAACACTCGCCTGGTTAGTAAAAATATTGTGGGGATATTTATCGGATAATTTCTTAACTAAAAAGATTTGGATAGTTGGGTCATTAATAGGAAGTTTATTTTTCGCCATCGTATTAGGATTGATACCTTATCTTCCTATACTTTGGCTCGTTATTTTTATGTCAATAGCAAGCGGAACAACAGCTATTCGTGATGTGAATATTGACGGTCTAGCATGTGTGGAAGGCAAGAAAGCCAAAATAACAGGTCGTATTCAGAGCTTACAATGGGGTTTCTTGACTGTGGCAAGCGTTATGACAGGGTTCCTGGGTGGGTATCTCGCAGAGCATTGGAACTACCAAGTGGGGTACACGATTTTAATTCCTGTGTATCTCCTTATTATAGCGATAGTTATGAAGTATAAGCCATCGAAATCTGTCGCAAAAAGAACCATTGATTTGCGACAAACCCTAAAGGAATTATTTACAGACAAACGCCTTCTATTGGTCTGTTTATTCCTGTTCCTTTATAAGTTCTCACCAGCCTTCGGAACGCCACTCACCTTCATAATGAGAGATAACTTTCATTTTTCTAAGCAATTTTTAGGAACACTCGAAACCATAAGCGCAGGGGTGGGCCTCCTGGGGGCATGGGCGTACTTCCATTACAGCAAGAAACTCAATTTAAGGAAGTGGCTTATTGCTTCTGTTTTTATTGGCTCGGTAACAACCCTTTGTTATCTTTATTTTACGCCACAAACTGCCGTAGCATACAGCATAATATTTAGTGTTATGGGGATGTTTATCTCTCTTTTAATACTTGACTTCATGGCACAGAACACAAAGAAAGGTTTAGAGAGTACCTCTTTCGCACTCCTATGCTCTGTCAGTAATTTGGCTGCAACATGTAATGGGTTTGCTGGCTCCTTTTTGTTTCCGATTATAGGACTTCAATGGCTTATCATTATAAGTGCATTGACCTCCTTTGCTTGTTTACCTATAATCCCATTTCTAAAAGGAGATAAAAATGTTGACAGTTAAATTCGTTGATGGAGAAATCGTTCAAAACGTTCCTTGGTTATCACTACCAAATGAACCAATAAAGAAGCTGAAGTATGTTTTTAATGATAAGTCTATAATCCTTGAAGATTATGAATCTTATAATCACTTGGTAGAAAAAGTTTATAACCTTATGATGGGAAATACATTTATTCGTGCAGTTTATTTACTCGGAAAAAGAGGAGAGGAAGTTCAAGGAATAAAAATTAATTTGCTGGATGAATCTGTAATTGAATACACCGCACCATATACCCAAGAGTACAATGGTAGACCTTCTACTGGTTGGAAATCGGGTGTCCTCGATTTAAAGCCTAGTTATAAGATAATTTAAAACCCCGCTTTAGTTATATCGTATGGAACATTTGACAGTTTCAAATCTTCTAAAATTCCAGAAAGTTCTTTGATAGTTTCTTTTTCCCCAGAATTATAACATATAAATGTTCCTATATTAAAACCAAAGTGCGTAGCATTAATTGGTATTATTTCTTTTATATAATAACCATCACTAATCCCAGAGATAATAGTCGCCGATGATGGGGGAGATATTCTAAAAAGGCTAACATTTGCTATATATCCTGTTTTTTTATATTGAGAAAAATGGACACTCGGTACGATTAATGGTGTGGTCATTGGTATCGGTTTAATTGTTGTAATCTCGGACGAAAATGCTGGGTATGATTCTAAAATTTCATCATAATAATTTCTAAGTTTTAAATATGTTTCGATAGTATTTATTCTAATTTCATAATCAATTTTAGCTAAAAGATGATACCCATAATAATAAGTTTTTATTACAATTTGGTCGTTTTCATAATAATAAGTTTCTCCATCGCTTGTAGTAAAATCACTAAATGTAAGAGTTCCTGATTGAATTATTTCAAAATTTAACGGTATGACACTTGTTCTATTAACGGTATATATTAAATTTGTTGTTGTACCAGGAGTAAAATAAAGATATTCTGGGGAATTTCCTACTATCACGCCATTAAATAATATTCCATTATCATAAGCTGTTCCTGGAAACACAATTTGTCTTACTCCATGTTGACTTAGAACTGATGGAGTCTGTAAAAATCCTGACAGATGAACACATGACCAAAATTGGGCCAACTCTTTACCTTCTGGATTATGAGCGTGTACAATAGCATACGAATTTAGACCTGGTTCGGGAGGAGTACCAGGCACACCAGGAGTACCAGGAGTACCAGGCCAATTTTGATTCGCAATAACAGTTGCAGACCCACTATTATTTAAATAAGTTGTTTCTATTAAAGAACGATTTGGATTTATTTCTACTAAAAGAGTATAATTTACTAGCAAACCATCGGGATTAAAAAAATGTTGAACATTAGTTACAAACGTTTCTTCTGGTTCTAATGCCGGAACTATCACGCTATTACTAAAAACAGAAACAACAATTTCATTTAAAGTGGTTTCTGTAGATACAACCGTTCCTATATTTTGAATAGTGATTTCAAAATTAATATAATTTGTATATAATGTAGATGTTATATTTATAATAGCTAAATCGGGTAAATCGGTGGGTTCGGGAATTATTGGTGTTATAGTGGGTTCAAATGTTAAACTAGGTACTGATAAAACATTCTCTAATTCAATCAATCGTTTTTCTAAAGAAGATAAATTAAGTCTATCAAAAATATCTTTTAAACGCAAGATTTTTTGTTTGGTGGCATCAAGGGATAAAAATTTAAAATCATTAAACATTATTTGCTCGATTGGCTAAGTTAGCTAATTTAGTAGAATTTTCGCTCATCTTTTTCTCTGCATCGGTTAATCTTCGTTCAAAATCTTCATAGCTCCCTATAAGTATCATAGCTATATCCCATAACCTTCTTAGTTTAGAAGGCGTTTTTGCGTATGTTTTTGGAGTTTCAGTGACCATAGTTATCCTGTCGAATGAAGGTTTCCATCAGCATCGATTATTTGCCACACTACTTTACGTGCATCATAAATAGTTGATGGTGGAGTATAACCTGTCATAATGTTTCCAGTTTTAACATAATAAGATTTGCCATAATTAGTAAGACCTAAATTAACAGTTCTCTTAGAACAATCTATTTTTATATTTTCAACGTTTAAAGGAAAGCCGTTATTATTGTTATAAATACCAGCCCGAAGAGTGTTAGATAAATTAATTAAATTTGAAAATGAAAGATTATAATACTCGTAAGCATCTAACAGCATAGAAAGTTGGGCTGATGTTTCTAAATTATTATTTTGACTTAATTCAAAATTAGCTAAATCTGTTGCAAAGGCTCTACGGTCATATTGTTCATCTTGAAAATAAACTAAATAAGTATAATCATTTTCTGGGTTATTAGAACCAATACCGCTATTTGGATTAGATGCAACATTAACCTCTTCTCCCCATTTAACATTACCTGTTTTAACACCATAAGAAGTAAGATATAATGTTTTTGTTGGACTTCCACTTCCTACAGAAATATCTGGTAAGTTTAAATGTGTGTTTAATGGACTATGTATATCTAACCACTGTACAACGACTGTTGGATAAGATAAATAAACACCCCAACTAAAATAAAAAATTGTTATTCCATTCATTCCAGTATAAAACGCTCCATCTGGATAACCGCCAGTTCCGCTACCATCTTCGGATAATCTAGGATAAACATGTTCGCCAGTTTGGTGAAACACAAAAGTTGTTTTATCTCGTAAATTTGTTAAAAAGTTTTGATAATCCTCATTTAAATTTCCTGAAAAGGTTTGCCTTCTCCATACTTGATTTATATTTTTACCCAATTTAACAGTGATAGATTTAGCATAACTAGTCGATTTAATATTTAATCTAACATCGTCTATAATTAAATCATAAGGGCCACGCCTAGAATTTAATGACGCTAAATTTAAGGTTTTAATTTCGCCAGTTCCAACAGTCTGAAATTTTAATCTTTCGTTCTCATCAATGTACCAATTACAATTAGCTGTTTGGCGAATTAATTCATCAATTAAGGAAGTTAAATTATTTTCAGAAGTAACAAATTCGGGAACATAAGTTCCAGAAAAAGGTAAGCTATCATAACCAGAAATAATTCCACTGGCTTCAGCTATAACTTCAGAAAAAGCCTGGCCTATATTCTTTTCAAATCTAATATAATCTGGTGCGTTCCAAGGAATGTTGTTTGTATTTTCAAGTATATCATCATCGGCAATACCATTATGGTCTGCATCCATACGCCAAGCACCACCGTATTCAATACGATAGGATAATCTACTCATCTTTAATCTACAATCTGATGCCGTAACATGTACAACATCGTTTTGAGAATCAGCATCTATTTCGGAGATATATCCTGTAAATAGTTTTCTAGTTCCATCAAACACTTCAATTTTATTCTCTGCTGTAATGGTAGATAACGTTCCATTTATCATGTAATCTAAATCATCGTGCCTACGCGCTAGTGTGAATGTAGCGGTAGAAGGTGTGGTATTTAACGCTAAATTAATCATTAACGTATTATAATCTACATCGGCTAAAGTAACGCCGTCTAATTTAACAACAAAATCTTCTAATGTGCCGATTGAAATAGGGGTTGGTGTTGTTACACGTAAATCTGTTTTGTAAATTACTTTATTACTATATTGTAGGTATAATTTGGTTGCATATTTTAAAGAAGTTCCATAAATTGTACGTAAATCGGTCGCATATTTTTTAGCAACTGGAAGAATCATATATAATTTTGTTAAGAAGGATGTAGTAAAAGTTCCAGTTCTATCTATTAACCAAGAATCAGAAAGTGATAATGAATTATCAAACGATTCTTGTTCTGGATTTGTTAATAATTCCCACGAATCAGATAACGATATATTATCGGACGTAGATTGATTATCAGGATTAACCTGTAATTCCCACCCATCATTTAATTGTAAAGTATCAAAAATCCCCTCTTGTGCTGGATTTGATTCTATTTCCCAAGAATCTGATAAACTTAAAATGTCTGAAACAACTTGACTATCTGGATTTAATTGTAAAGTCCATGAATCTAAAATAGTTATTGATTCGTCAATAGAAAGTGTTTCATCTTCAGGTGGAGATGTTATTCTACCGTTTATTAATTTACCGTTTAAAGTATATATTGATACATCGGCATAAAGTGTTCCAGAACTAGAAGTTACGGCTGTATAAAAAGTTGCACCGTTTAACATATAATAAATTGTTGTTCCAACTCTCTTCATAGAAAAAACGCTGGATGCTCCTATACTGGTTTTGAATCCAAGACTAACACCGTTTTCCCATACATACACATCAGCATTGTTTATCTGAATTGCAAAATCAATAGTGGTATGACCAGAACCACCATTATCTGTTGATAATCCAAACAGCATATATGTAGGACTAATGGTACATTCAAATTCTCCATCTCCGTCAAATCCTTGAGTAGAAAAAGCACCTCCGTTAAATGCTTCACCACCAGAAGTTTTTTCAAGGTCATTTCCTGTTGCAGTTACATTAACTAAATCTGTCCATGTTATATTGGCGAGTAAATTGGTATAATATTCTTCTGTAGGTGGTGTAAAATTAGATGTCCATCTTGCAATTCCTTTAGAGATACGAATTTCGTCCATATATCCATTTAATTCATAACCAGGATAACCAATGTATAATGGCGCAGAAATATTTGGAACGTCATTAGAATCAGTGGCAGTTGTTCCACATTGTGTTCCATCTCTAAAAATTCTATAATCATTGCTATTTTTAGTAACGGCAACATGATACCATTGTCCAGTTGTTAAAGTTGAAGGCGAAGAATGGTCTGAAACAATGTAATGAAATGTATAACCACTTTCATAAATGTACCAATCCCATTTATAAGTTCCTCCATCATTTGTTATCTGTACTGTCCAAGATGTATTTATTCCATTTGTTTGAACGATTAACATCACAGTATTACCTAATGTTGGTAAAGCTGTAAAATTAATCCAGAAATCGATAGTAAAATCGCCTGTATCAAAAAACCAATCAGTTGAATCTGCAATTGTTAGATAATCTCCGCTTCCATCAAAAGCAATAGAACCTGCTCCAAATTTCTTTGTAGATGTTGAAATTTGGACATCACCGTTTTTAGTAACAGCATTACCCATCTCATCAATAATTGCAGAAGATGGGCCTACCGTTCTATTGCCTTGTAATAATAGTTTAGTATAACTATCTAACATGATTAGTCCTTATCTAATTAAACACGAGCTACTGTAATTGTGGCTGTAACGATGAGGTCAATAACCGTACTAACAGCTTTGGCTGCAAAAACAGTTCTTGCCAGCATTGTGGAACCAGAAACCGTTGCTGAATCAAAAATACCAGCTTCTGTAATGTTATAACTTCCACCAAAAGTAAAAGTGTGAACGAATTTTGATTTATAACTTGCTTCGTATGACAACGTGGCTGCTGAACGTGTAACTTCTGTTCCTAATGCAGAATCGGCATTATCCGCAGCGACAACACCAGTACCAACTGCTAATGCTCTGTAATAAGTAGATGATTCTCCATTAATGAGTTTAGCCACTCTTTCCAAACCATTATTTACAATTAGATTACAGAATTCTTGTGAATCAAGAATTTCGCCTGTTTCTTTGTTAACTCTTTCGAATTTCCAATTTTCCAAAAACCTAAAAGTACCTGCCCTTAATTGTTCCATTGTAGTTCTCCTTAAATTTAAACTTTTTAATTTGTTGTATATGTGATTGTTAAAACTGGTGTTTGTAAAGAGGGGGTTAAATAACCTCCTGGTATTACGATTTTAAAATTGAAATACAAAGTTGCTGCACCAGTTAATGCCCCTGCACCTGCATTTAATAATAAAATATTACTAACACCTGCACCAGCTAAAGAAATACCTGTCCAATTTGCCAGAGGTAATCCAGATTGTGTAGAAATAGCTTTATACCAGCTTAATCCTGGCGTTCCAGAACCTAATGCACTACAAAGGATGGTTGTCATACCACTATTATCCCAGGCTTCTAAAATCGGTTCTGTTGCTGTTGCCCCATCAAAATCTGCTGCAAAAACATATCTCTTATTTTGGTTTCCAGCTAATTTAACTTCCTTTAAAACACCTGCTGAAAAATCTGCAAGAAAATATTTAGGAACTGTAACTGGATTTACGGGGTCTAATTGTACAGCATAGCGGTTAAGTAATGTTTCTGAAGGAATAGCATTTCCGTCTGCAACACCACTACCACCTTGTGAAAAGATAAAAACATCGTTAACATCATC
>Ga0315286_10007450_pt1 | contig 10709 bp, 9 predicted proteins | sample YL17G10_0_MG_FD_205038 | JGI IMG/M metagenome (GOLD analysis project Ga0315286, IMG submission 205038) | Sediment microbial communities from Yellowstone Lake, YNP, Wyoming, USA - YL17G10_0 | ecosystem: Environmental > Aquatic > Freshwater > Lake > Sediment | place: USA: Wyoming | collected...
GCAGTTGAGTAGGTTATCAGGCGTTATTGATTCATCAGGGGGGTGGGGAATATGATTACCCCCGACAGCAAGGAAAGGCAAACCTTCGAAGGGGCGCTCCTTTTCAGCTCCGACGGCCGGGGGCAGGGGTCGCGTTTGGAGGATTGGGAGGTTGTCCTGAGCCGGCACTTCAACCCACTCCCCTGTAATTCAGATATTTACGTCGACGATGACTGGGAACGAGAGATCGCGCCCTTTCTTTCGCCCGCCGCTATGTCGCCGGCGGATCCAGGCGGCAGCAGGTCGAACCCACCGGCACGTATCCGTGGCTTGCGCGCTTTAACGCGATGGACGACGGGCAAAAGGGCGACCGGCTCGAATTCTCGATCAGAGCCAAGTTCCCCGTCACCGTCGTCAGCCGCAACTACGATAATACCCCAGTGCAGGCATATTTCGCAATCGGCGGGGACGGCCTCCCTTTGGCGTTCCCCGCGGACAACCCGCTCTTACAGGCCGGTCTTTATCCACTGCTCTTTATTCGCGTATGCGAGGATTGCATCGCACACCATCTGCGTGGTCTGCCCATCTGAGAAATCGGGCACCCACTTTCTTCCATGTGGTTGTAGTACTGCAGCTCGTGCGGAGTTTCCGCCAATCGGTTTCCGTCTCCTGCCAGCACCATTGGCCTGCAAACTCCCTCGCCTTGCTTCCGTCCCGGGCGCACTGATAAAAGGGCCGTCCCCCGAAGGGACGGCCCTGAGAAAGAAGAATCTGCCCTGGCACTGTTACTGCAGGTATTTGTCGACGTTAGACTTGTCGATCATCTCACCGGGGATGAGGACTTCCTTCAAGTAATCTTTCTTCCCGGCGAACACCTTCGACAGGACGTCCACTCCGCTCTGGCCCATCAGGTAAGGTTGCTGGCGCGTGGTCGCCAAGATTTCTCCGGCCTTGATTGCCTTGAGAGCCGACAGGTCGCCGTCGAAGCCTACGATGATCACCTTATCGAGAAGCCCAAGGGACTTCGCAGCCTGCTTTACCGCCAATGCGCCCGGGTCCCAGCTCGAGAAGATGGCGGAAATCTTAGGGTTGGCCTGAAGCTCGTCAGTGGCATACTGCATCGCACGGTCGGTCATCCAATCGGTGGGGCGCACGGTGACCTTCATCCCGGCCGCTTCGCAGACTTCTTTCACACCCTTTAATCTCTTGTCCCCGTTCGGATGCCCGATCTGCCCTGCGATCAGGAGGAGATCGCCCTTCGCCTTGGTCTTTTCGACGATGTAGCGGCCCGCCATCCGTGCTGCCTCGAGGTTGTCCGTGCCGATAAAAGCCAGCACCGACGGGTGGTTGACCACCGCGTCGACGACGACAACGGGGATTCCCTTCTTCTGAGCCGCGTCCAGGGAGGGTCCCAAGGCCCGCGCGTCGATCGGCATGATGACAAGCCCGTCAAGGCCTTTGATGATCGCATTGTCGAGGGCCTGCACCTGGAGCTCGGCCTTGGTCTCAGCCGGCGACAGGACAACGAACTCGTATCCCAGCTCCTTGCACTTGTCCTGGACTCCCCTCGAAATGCTGACAGAGAAAGGCAGCGTCGGGGCGAAGCCAGTGTACCCGATAAGCATCTTCCCGCCCTTCCCATGGCCCTCAGCGAATGCGAATGTCGAAAAGCACAAGCCACACAGAAGGAGCACCAGCACCATCTTCCCAAATCTCTTCATTTCCTTCTCCTCTTCTTTCTGAAAGTCTATTCGAAAATCCGGTAACACCGGATATCTCTCTTCGCTAGTCGGATTTCCTCTGAAGGCTGTCGGTCATGACAGCCAGGATGATCACGATTCCAATCGTTATGCGCTGCCAGAAGGAGCCGAGTCCGATATGGATCAGTCCTGTTTCCAGCGATTTGATGATCAGGACACCAACGACCGTCCGGAAGACGCCGCCCTTGCCGCCGAAGAGGCTCGTTCCCCCGATTACCACGGCGGCGATGGCCTGCAGCTCCCAGCCATCCCCGGTGTTGGGAGTAGCGAGGTCGAACTTCGCTGTATACATCACGCCGGCAAGACCGGCCAGGAAGCCCCCGATGACGTAATAGATGACCTGGTTGCGTTTGACCTTGACCCCGGAAAGCCGTGCGACGGTGCTGTTTCCCCCGATGGCATACGCATTGAAGCCGAGCCGCGTCCGCCACAGGATGAAAAAAATAATCAGCACGCAGATTGCAAGGATGATCCCAGGCCACCGAAGACCCGTCCCGATCACGGTGAAGCTCTTCGGGAAGATGGACATGTCCTTGGCCGCGCCGATTATCAGGGATGCGCCTTTCGCGATCCCCATCATTCCCATGGTGACGATAAAGGCGGGCACGCCAGTCGTGACGATGATGGTCCCGTTCACCAAACCGCACAGCGCGCCCACCAACACGCCCGCGAGAATGGCGAGCACGATCGGCAGCTCGTTGATGAGGACCGTACCCACAAGGACTGTGGAGATTGCCATGATGGAGCTCACCGACAGGTCCAGCCCGCCAGAGATGAGAACGATCGTGGTCCCGCACGCAACGACGCCAAGAATCGCTGAATGCACAATGATGTTGGAATAGGTGGCGATCTGGCGAAACGACGGCGCAAAGACGGAAAACACGATCAAGATGGCGAACAATGCCATGAGCTGTGGGACACCCGGCTCCCCCAGGATGGCTTTTCTTTCGTTCATCCCTGCAGACATTGGCTCGCCCCTCCCCGATTCTCTGTACGCATTGCAGTCGTCCCCGGGTGCGTCACGAGCAGCCGCGGTCTCTCTCGCCGATCGCGACGCGAAGAATATCCTCCTCCGTAGCTTCGCCGCGCGCGAACTCGCCGCAGATGGCCCCCCTGTGGAGTACGATCACCCGGTTGCCCATTTGCAGGGCCTCCAGGTAATCCGAGGTGAACATGACGATGCCGACGCCTTCATTGAGCAGCTCCTCGAGAATCCGGTAGACTTCTGCCCTTCCCTTGATATCGATTCCCCGTGTCGGCTCATCGACGAGTAGTACCTTGCACGAGGTCCCCAGCCACTTCGCGAGCACCACCTTCTGCTGGTTCCCGCCTGAAAGATACCCAGCCTGAACATTCCTTCCTACGGCCTTGATCTGGAGCTTCTTCATGAAGTTGTCCACTTCAGCTCCGACCGTGCGGTACTCGACGAGGCCGAGCGGGCTCAGGCGACGGATGCTGGGAAGAGCATAGTTGCTCTGGATCGAATGCGTGAGGATGAGCCCCTCAGCCTTGCGGTTTTCCGTCATGTAGGCGATGCCGTTGCGTATTCCGTCGGACGCGTCCGCGCTTTTTATTTCCTTTCCGTCGATGGACACCGTTCCGGAATCGGGGTGATCGATGCCCGCTATAGCCCGCGCCAGTTCCGTCTTGCCGGCGCCCATGAGGCCGGTCACCGCGACGATCTCTCCCTTCCGCACGTCGAAGGAGATGCCATTGAGCTTCGGCTCGCGGACGATGTCGCGCACACTGAGCGCTATCCCGCTCATCGTCGGCGCCTTCGTCGGGGATTGATACCCCATCTTCCCACCCGTCATTTTCTCGATGATCTCGTCGAGGGAGATGTCCGCTATCGGCCAGGTTCCCACCCTACGGCCGTCACGGAGGATCGTGACCCGGTCGCCCAGTTGATGCACTTCCGCGTACCGGTGCGAGATATAGATGAAGCCGATATCGTGCTCGCCTTTCAGCTTTCTGATGATGTCAAACAGTTCCTTGCGCGCCTGGTCTTCCAGGACATCGGTGGGCTCATCAAGAACCAGAACCGAAACTTTGGCGACGAGCGCCTTCGCGATCTCGATCATCTTCTGCTGCGTGATGCTCAGGTTTTCGACCGGCTCCCGCGGGTCAAGGTCCATGTGGTATCGCGACAGATACTCCTTTGCCAGGGAGTAGAGCTTTCTCTTGTTCACGATGCCAAGCGCCGGGACGAGCGTCGGCTCAAGACCCAGAAACATGTTCCGGGCCACGTCCATCTGTTGGACCAGATTCAATTCCTGGTAGATGAAACGCAGGTTCCGATTGAGCGCATCGAGAGGGGAGAGGATGTCCACCTTCATCCCCTTGATGAGAATTTCCCCTTCATCGAATGCATACGCGCCGCTCAGGACTTTGATAAGGGTGCTCTTCCCGGCCCCATTTTCTCCGAGCAGCATGTGGACCTCACCGGGGCGCAGTTGGAAATCGACGTGGTCGAGTGCCAGGACCCCGGGGAATCGCTTGACGATTCCCCTCATTTCAATGAGGTAGTCGCTCATTTTCCTTCCGCCGCATCGCTCATCACAGAGAGGCGTGACCCATGGAAATGAAATTCGTCGCTCAAATCCTCATTTTCTGAGTATTTGCTCAGGCGAATGGTAGCTGTATCATGGCGAGGTTGTCAAGGAAATTGCGAAATACTCGTGAAAACAAGCGTTTGTCAAGGAGTTCTATAAAAAACACGTCTTGAACTGTACCGTCATCGGTACTGAATGGTTATCCTATTCACCTCTCCTGATTACCGTCCTTCACGAGGCCCTTCTTTAAAATTATGTTCGCGTACACCGCCTGTTCGCTCGTCGCTACGACGGCATAGGCCTGCTTCGCGCGCTCGTAGAACGCGAAGCGCTCCAGGAACTCGAAGTCGTCGAACGCCGGCTCGTGGCGACGGAGAATCGCCCTGTAGGTGTCCCATATGGGGGTCGGGACCTCGTAGCCGGGGACCACCGTCATGAGCGCGGCGGGGCACGCGACGAAGGAGTCCAGGGGGAAGAAACACATGACGGCGTCGAGGAGCGGCGGCACGCCGTGGCCATCGGCCCGCAGGAGGCGCCGCGCCACGCTCGCCGAGGGAAAGTTGCCGTCGGCGATGACGATCTCGTCGCCGTGCCCCATCGACATGAGCACACCCATGAGACCGGGCGAGATGACGGGTGGTATTCCCTTCAGCATGGGTGTGCTCCTTTCCGTACCTACTTTGACAGGTTAACGAACTCCACGCCCGAGGACTCGCAGAATACCTTCAGCGCGCCGATCCAGTTTCCGTAGGTGCCGTGGATGTGGTTGCAGTTCATCGCCTGGATGAATGTCTCCATGTCGCAGTCGTAACGGGCAAAGGCGTGTGGCCAGTTGTCCTGCTCGATCGCGGCGAGCTTTTCGTCCTCCTCGGCTCCGAAGGACACGAACTCGCCGTGCACGGCAACCATCTTGTAGCGTGTCGTGCCCCCGCTGCGCGTGAGCCGCGCGAGCGTCACTTCCCCCGGCTTGGCGATGTGGTACACCGACGCGCCGCCGGCGGGGTAGTAGAAGCCCTCGGGCCTGAACTCGACGTTCTTCAGGTTCACCGCAGGGTCCTTGCTTCTGCCCGCGAAGTACGTGGCGTGGGAACCAGAGTTGCAGAGGTCCCACACATTCCGTTCCGGGTAGTAGCTCCGGAGGTCGGCGAAGAGCGCCGGCTGCCCCGAGATCAATTGGAAAACCTGCATAGTCAAGGCCGCGTCCATGTCGGCTTCGGTCGAGCACACGATGGGGTCGTGGGGCTCTCCGGCTGGACCGTAGTAGTCGTTTAAAAAGGCCTCCGGGATATCGGAGGTCGCGTAGTGCTCGGTGAGCTCCCGCTGCCCCTTGATCCCGCAGAAATCGTAGCCGAACTCCTCGATGAGGCTCATCATTCCGTAATACATCGCGATAGAGCGCTTCACCAGCTCCTCCGTGCACTTCATCTTCGAGTCCGGGGGGGTCCAGTGGATCTTTCTCACGTGCTTCTTGAGATATGCGAGGGCTTTGTCGACCTTCGCCGGGGTTTTGAGCTCGATCTCGGCCCGGCGCACCAGTTCCATTTGGTCCACGTGGTCGACGTCGACGCCGAATTTTTCCATCCAGAGCGCCGGATCCGCGATGGCTGTGTCGATGCACAGCGACCGCCCGCCGACATTCAGGTAGGTGAGCCCCTTCAGGCGGTTGAAGGCCGACACACCCAGGATGGCGTTTTTCAGCCTGCTGTAGATCTCTTCGTTCGCGAGCTCCCCGAAGATCTTGTAAAACGGGGTGCCAGTCTGGTCGAGCGACCCCGCGTTCGCGAGCATTCCCACCATCGCCGGGTAGCCCGGGTTGAGATCGGCGTACAATATGAGAGGTTTCGGGCAGAACTGCGCAGCCACCCGCGCGAATCCCGGCCACGCCCAAACGCAGTAGTTGAACACCACACAGTCGACGCCTTCCCTGCTCATCATCTTTCCGTATTTCACCGCGAGCGGGTTCGTCCAGATTACCTCCTCCCCCGCCACCACGTCGAAACCGTCGCGTTCGAGGCGTTCCTTCACCTTCTTCTGGAACCTGGCGTTTACCGGCTCCAGGTCCTTTTTCAGAAACTCGCGGCCGTCACCGAAGGTGAGCACGCCGACCTTGATCTTCCTCTGCATTGTATCCTCCCGTGTACTGTATTCGGTTATACTTCATGATCGCCCGCCCTGCTTGCGCGACATGTCGAACCACACCGCGAGGAGCAGGACCAGGCCTTTAACTATCGTCTGGTAGAAAGGGGGCGCGTTCAGCAGGCTCATCCCGTTGTCGAGGCTCGCCATGACGACTGCCCCGATAATGGCCCCCGGGACGGTGCCGATGCCTCCCATCAGGCTCGTGCCGCCGATGACGCACGCGGCGATGGCGTCAAGCTCCGACGAGGTGCCGGCGTTTACCGCCGCCGAATCGAGGCGCGAGGTCAGGAAGATCCCGGCGATCGCGCACATGAGGCCGTTGAGGGCGAACACGACGAGGGTGATCTTTTTTATGTTTATTCCCGCGAGTCGGCTTGCCATGCTGTTCCCGCCGATCGCGTAGATTCGCCGCCCGAACACGGTCTTGCCCGATATGTAATTGAAAATCGCGAAGAGCACCAGCAGGATGATCACCGGGTTCGGCACCCCGTGATAGGCGTTCATCACGAGCACGAACAGTATGATCAGCGCGGCGAAAGAGACGCTCTTCAGCAGCTCGAAGCGCCCGGCGGGAACGTGCAGGGCGTGGCGGGCTTTTCCGGCCCGCTCGGTCCATTGAACGAGGAGAAAGACGGCGATCACCACCGCGCCCATGACGATTCCGGCGATCGTCGGGAGGAAGTCCTTGCCTATCAGCGCGAAAAAAGGGCCTAGCGGACCGATGGTAATACCGTCGGTAATGCCGACGAGAACCCCTCTGAAAACGAGGAGCCCCGCCATCGTGACGATGAACGAGGGGACGCCACGATAGGCGACCCACCACCCGTTCCAGAACCCGAGCGCGAGACCGAACACCAGGGTGAGCCCGATCGAGGCGAGGGCGTGAAAACCCTTCCAGACATTCATGATAGCGAGTATCCCGCCGCAAAGCCCCGCGAGGGACCCGACGGAAAGGTCTATCTGTCCGAGGAGGATCACGTTCACCATTCCGACGGCGAGGATGCCGGTAAACACCGACTGCCGGAAGAGGTTCGACATGTTGCGGGGCTTCATGTAGATACCGCCCGAAATCGCGGTGAAAATCGCCCAGATCCCGACAAGGGCGATCACCATCATGTACTTCCGCGTGTCAAATGTGAAACCCCTCACCTTCTCGTTCGCCATTGTCATTCCCCGGATTCCGTGCCCGTCGCACAGATCATGATTTGCTCCTGCGTCACCTCTTTCCGCAAGTTGTCGAACTCTCCCGTGATCTTTCCCCTGCACATCACCAGGATCCTGTCGCACATGCCGAGCACCTCGGGCAGCTCGGAGGACACCATGACGATGGAGACACCCGACGCTGCCAGGGAGTTCATGATAGCGTATATCTCCTGCTTGGCTCCGACATCGATCCCCCGTGTCGGCTCGTCGAGTATCAGGATGCTGATGTCCTTCAGGAGGTTTCGGGCGAGGAGAACCTTCTGCTGATTGCCTCCGCTCAGGTTTACGATCTTCGTGTCGAGCCCCGGGGTCTTGATACGCAGCGATTGAACTCTCGAGCTGACCTCCTGGGTCTCCCGGTTTTCGTCGATGCCGAAAAACACCTTGAACTTGTTCAGGAACGCGATCGAGGCGTTCTCTTTCACGTTCATCGCGGGAATGATGCCGCGCGTCTTACGATCCTCGGTGACGTAGGCGAGACCCTCCCGCAGAGCGGCGAGGGGCGAATCGATGTGCCGTTTCTTTCCGTGTATCAGGACCTCGCCGGACGCTTTTCCCGGCGGGGCCCCGTAGATACCGCTCATCAGCTCCGTCCTCCCCGCTCCCACCAGGCCGAACAAGCCGAGGATTTCCCCGTGGTACAGCTTGAAAGCCGCCTCCTTCACGATGAACGTGCCGGAGATCCGGTCGCTGATGTGGTAATTCCGCACCTCGAGCACGCACTCGCGCGCGTCCGCGTGGTGCTCCTTGGGGTAGAACTCGGTGATTTCGCGCCCGACCATCATACGAACGACGTCCCTTTTCGTCAGTGAGTTGATTTCCCCGCTGCCGGCCGTCTTTCCGTCCCGAAGCACGGTCACGCAATCGGCGATCTCCATCACCTCGTCGATCTTGTGGGAGATGTAGATGCAGGCGATCCCCTCGCGTTTCAGCTGGCGCAGGATATCAAGCAGGATCTCGACCTCCTTTTCCGTCAGCGAAGCCGTGGGCTCGTCGAGGATGAGCATCTTCATGTTCTGCAGCCGGAGGGCCCGTGCGATCTCGATCAGCTGCTGCTTGCCGACGCCGAGGTCCTTCACCCGCGTCGTCGGCTGCACGCCTTCGAGCTTGAGCCTGCGGATCCATTCGCCCGTCTGCGAGTACATGCTGTTCCAGTCGAGGATCCCGGAGCGTGCGATCTCGTGGCCGAGGAAAATATTCTCGGTCACGCTGAGCTCGCCGAAAAGATTGAGCTCCTGGTGAATGACGCCGATTCCGGCCTCCTCCGCTTCGAGGATGGTGTTGAACGTCTGTTTTCTCTCGTTGACGTAGATCTCTCCCGTGTAAGAGGAGGAGGGAAAGTACCCGCTCAGGATATTGATGAGGGTGGATTTACCCGCGCCGTTCTCGCCGCAGAGCGCGTGGATCTGCCTCTCCCTGAGGGTGAACGTGACGTCCTCGAGAGCCCGCACCCCCGGGAAGTCCTTCGTGATGTTCCTCGCTTCGAGGATCGCTTCGAGGATCGCATCCATAGTCGCATCCATTAACGGCACCTGCGTCCCCCGTGCGAAGGGGAAAACAAGGGGGCCGCTCTTCACGGCCCCCGCGGTTCATTCGGATTATTTACCCGGCTTGGGCGGACGCTCGTTTTCAGGTACGTTCTTGTAGACTTCATCGTAGGAGTGGAAATTATCCGCGATGACCGTCTGTAAAATATTGCTCTTGTCGACCGCGATGATATCGAGGTTGATCGAGGGTACGTCCTTCTCACCGTTCGGGTAGGTGGCATTCGTCTCGATCTTCTTCCCCTTCGCGACGTCGAACGCGAGCTGGACTGCCGCCGAGGCGAGCTTGGGAAGCGGCTTGTAGACGGACATCGTCTGCCATCCGGCCACGATCGCCTGGCAGGTCGCGAGGTCGCAGTCCTGCCCGGTGATGGGGATTTTCCCCGCGAGGTTCTGCTCCTTGAGCGCCTGGATGGCGCCCTGCGCGGTGCTGTCGTTTGAAGCGAGGATCGCGTCGATCTTGTTGTTGTTGGCCGTCAGCACGTTCTCCGTAAGCTTCATCGCGCTCTCCGACAGCCACCCGGCCGCCCACTGGTCGCCGACGACCTGCACATCGCCGCTGTCGATCTTAGGCTGCATGACGATCATCTGCCCCTGGCGGAACAGCCGCGCGTTGTTGTCCTCCTTGGGGCCGGCGAGCAGGAAGTAGCGGCCTTTCGGCACCTTTCCGAGGAGGTACTTCGCCTGCAGCTTGCCCACCCCCAGCATGTCGAACGTGATGTAGTAATCGAGGTCGCTGTCCTCGATAATGCGGTCGTAGGCGATGACCTTGACCTTGTCCGCGTGGCACGCTTCCACGGCCGGCGCCAGCACCTTGCTGTTCACCGGGATGCAGATCAGGACATCGATGCCCTTCGTCAGCATGTTCTCGATCTGTGAAATCTGCAGCTTCTCGTCGCCGTCGGCGGACGTCGCGTATACCTTGGCTCCCAGCTTGGTTGCGGCCTGGGTCATGTAGTCCATGTCCCTCTTCCAACGCTCGAGTCTGAGGTCACCGACCGAAACGCCTATGGTGATCTTTTTCTTCGAGGCGCCCAGCGCCCACATCTGCGGTATCGTGAGGAGACACATGAAAATCAAAACGACAATAGCGATCCTTCTGGCTGTCATACATTTCTCCCTTCAAAGTTTTTACTCCCGGATCGACGACCCGTATCGGCTGGAGCGACGCTCCCTCCAATGCTGTCAAAATATGAAATCATTCTATCAAAACATAGAAGGATTTTAACGAATTTTCGAGCAGCGTCAAGTCATTTCATAAAGAATCCATCAAACAGGGGATTTTTGTCGACTAAGTGTGATTAGCGAGCCAAGCCGGCCGACCCTGCGCGTCGAAACCGAAAATAGGATTCGGGAACACGACCGGGTTCCCTACGTGGAGACATCCGTTTTCGAAATGGAACTATCATCATCGATTATGCGGGATTATTCGCAGGAGCGACAACCATCGCAGCGGGAGGTGAACACTCAGTGGCGCTGAAGATCAACGGGACAGTATGGGCCTGGTGCAGTAACTATTTTGGTCAGCTTGG
>Ga0315286_10007451_pt1 | contig 10708 bp, 8 predicted proteins | sample YL17G10_0_MG_FD_205038 | JGI IMG/M metagenome (GOLD analysis project Ga0315286, IMG submission 205038) | Sediment microbial communities from Yellowstone Lake, YNP, Wyoming, USA - YL17G10_0 | ecosystem: Environmental > Aquatic > Freshwater > Lake > Sediment | place: USA: Wyoming | collected...
GGCCGGCGACGGCGGGAGCGGCGCCGTCCGGTTCCGGCGCGAAGCCGGCGTGCCCCGCGGCGGCCCCAGCGGCGGCGACGGCGGCGACGGTGGCAGCGTCATTCTGCACGCCAGGCCCGGCCTCGACACCCTCCTCGACGTGCGCGGCCGGCACCACTGGCGGGCCGAGTGTGGCGAGCCCGGGGGCTCAAAAGACATGGCCGGCGCCAAGGGCTGCGACCTCATCGTCGACGTCCCCCCCGGAACGCTCATCTACGACAAGACCCTCGGAATCCTCCTCAAGGACCTCAACGAGCCCGAGATGACCGTGACGATCGCGCGCGGCGGCAAGGGCGGCCGCGGCAACGCCCGGTTCGCCTCTTCCACGAACCAGACGCCGCGAATCGCCGAACCCGGCACCCCCGGCGAGGAGCGGCAACTGAGGCTCGAACTGAAACTCATCGCCGACGTCGGCCTCGTGGGCCTGCCCAACGCCGGCAAGAGCACGCTGCTTTCGCGACTCTCGGCCGCACACCCCAAGATCGCCGACTACCCGTTCACCACGCTCGAACCGAGCCTGGGCATCGTCGCGGCGGGACCCGAGCGGCGGTTCGTCATGGCCGACCTGCCGGGCCTCATCGAGGGCGCCCACAAGGGCGTCGGCCTCGGCGACGAGTTCCTGCGGCACGTCGAGCGGACGCGCGTCCTTGTGCACCTGGTCGAACTTGAGCCGCACACCCGCCAGGCGCCCGCCGAGGCGTACCGGACCATCCGGGCCGAGTTAGCCGCGTACAGTCCGGCGCTGGCCGAGAAGCCCGAGATCGTCGTCCTGACGAAGGCCGACCTCCTGCCCGGCGACAACACAGCCCGGCGCGAACTCTCGAAGGCTATCGGCAAGCCTGTCATCGCGATCTCCAGCGCCACCGGCAAGGGCCTGGCCTCCCTGGTCAAGGCGATCCTCGACGTCCTCGACGAGTTGGCCGCCAAGCAGGGCCCCTCGGTGGCCGTGGAGGCCGCCGGCGTTGTGCCGCCTCATCGCCGAGGCGAGCCGCCGCAAGACGGGGCTCGCCCAGGCGATCAGGCGAACCTCCGGGCAGGCGTGCCGACAGCGGAAGCCGTGCCTCAAGGTGCCAAAGTGAAGGCGCTGGCGCAGGAGCAACCGCTCCATAAGGGCGCCAAAAAACGCCACGCCACGACCAAGCGCCGCAAGCCGGGCACTCCGAGGAGCGCCAAGAGGCGCCCCGGCGGGGAGGAAGAGTAGATGCCCAGCATACTCGCGGTCACCCTGGGGAATTGTAACCTTAAGATGGCAATCGCAACGCGGGAAGCGCGTGCCTTCTATCTTGGGACACCGGTGCAATTCCCAATTGAAGAAATACGCGAATCGCGGCCCAAGTTGGCCCGAATCCTCTCCGAAGGGAATGGCGAGGCAATGCCCATGGTCGTCGCCTCGGTGAACCCGCCGGCCCTTGATGGGTTCCTGCGTCTGGCACGTCAAGTGTCGCGTAGAAAAGTGCTGGTGGCCGGTCAAGACTTCCTGATCCCAATTCGGACGAAGGTCCATGAACCGGATGGAGTTGGCGTTGACCGACTCCTGGCTGCACTTGCTGCTTATCGGCGGGCCCAAAAAGAGTGCGTTGTAGTAGACCTTGGAACAGCAGCAACTGTGAATGCTGTGCGGCGAGATGGCACCTTCCTGGGCGGCGTCATATTCCCTGGATTGCGGATGATGGCAAGAGCGCTCGCCCAAGGCACTGCACAACTGGCGGAAGTATCGCTCGACGAAGCGGCCGGCTCCATCGGAAAGACAACTCAGGAGGCTATCCGGGCGGGCATACTGCACGGCACCAGCGCTGCCATAGAAGGCCTGATACGCGACGCCAGGTGGATTGTCGGTTCGCGCGCCCCGGTGTTTGTGACAGGTGGTGATGTTATGAACATTTTTCCCTATGTCACCGACCGCTTCCGAAACTGGTGCCGATATCCGGACTTGGTTCTTGAAGGCCTTGGTATTGCCTACTTCGAGAGGCAAGACCAATGAGTGCCCTGGGATGTTCGGCATTTGCGGTCCTGACGCCGCCGGGTCGCGGCGGCATCGCCGTGCTCCGGTGCGTGGGTCCGGCCGCCGAGGCCGCCCTGCAAGAGTGTTTTCGGCCCGCGGCCCGCGGCAGGAAGCCGCGACACCATGACGCGGGCGGCATGCCCACGGCACCGTTGCCGTCGGCATGTTCCCAAGTGGCCGACGCATGTCCACGCAAAGACGGCGTGGGCATGCCGCCCGGCGGGACCGGCCGTGCCTCACTTCCACCCCCGGGGCACCTCGCCTACGGGCATATCATCGACGCCGGCGGTCGGCCCCTCGACGAGATCATCCTGTGCAGCCTGCCGGCGCCTTGCTTCGCGCCCGCCGAGGGGGCGGCGGGAGACTCTGCGCAACCGCCGATCTTCGAGGTCAACTGTCACGGCGGTCCCGCAGCCGTGGCGGCCGTCGCGGAGCGCCTGGTGGCCCTGGGGCTCGAACAGGTCGACGCCGACCGGCTGCTGGGACTTGAGGGCGCCCCTCGCATAGAGCGAGACGCCCGCCGCATGCTCCGCACCGCCCGTACGGCGCTGGCCGCCCGCGTTCTTCTCGACCAACTCGGCGGTGCGCTGGCCGGCGCGGTCGCCCGCATTCTGGAGCAACTTGCCTCGAACCGGGTCGACGAGGCGCTCGCCGAGATCGGCACGCTGCTGGCCCGTTGGCGCCATGCCGGCCGGTTCCTGGCCGACCCGCCGCGGGTCGTCATTGCCGGCAGGCCCAACGTCGGCAAGAGCACGCTCCTCAACCGCCTCGTCGGCGCCGACCGCGCCATCACGTCTGCCGCGCCCGGCACGACCCGCGACTACGTCGAGGTCGAGGCCGCACTCGACGGGGTGCCCGTGGTTCTTGTCGATACGGCGGGCCTCGGCGAGGCCCGCGACGAGATCGAGGGCCTGGGCGTCGAGCGGGCCCGCGGCGAAGTCTCCCGCGCATCGCTGGTCGTCTATCTTCTCGACGCTTGCGAGGGCGCCGCGGCCGACGACGAGGCGGCGCTGCGCCTTCTGGGCGAGCGCGGCCTGGCCGTGTGGAACAAGGCCGACCTGGTCGCACACGCCCCAGAGACAGCCCCGCAGTCCGCCGCTTCAGGCACGCTCAGGATTTCGGCGCTTTCGGGCGACGGCATCGCGGCGCTCATGGCAGAGGTCCTGGCACGCCTGGGCTATCGCCCCACGGGGCCGGGCGAGGCGGTGCCCGTCACCCGGGAGCAGGCGGAGGCGCTCCGCGGCGCACTAGAGTCTGTCGAGGTGGGAGATGCGGCCGCCGCGAGGCTCGCCCTGGCCGCCTTGGCCGAAGGCCATGGTTTTTGTATTGCCAAATCGCCCCCTTGAGTTTAAGATGCCCTATTCGCCAAGTGGGCGGACCCGAAACCGGGCCGGAGAGTCTGGAAGGAGTCCAGGAGTGGTACGCATTCGTCTGAAACGCTTGGGCCGCACGAATCGGCCGTTCTGGCGCATCTGCGCCGCGGACCAGCGGGCCGCACGAGACGGCCCCATCATCGAGGAACTCGGGCACTACGACCCGCTGCTACCGGACCAGGACAAGATCAAGATTAAGCGCGATCGGGTGGTCCACTGGCTGAAGATGGGCGCGCAGCCTTCGATCTCGGTGGCCCAGATGCTGCGCCACCTGGGCCTCGATACAAAGGGCAACGAGGTGCCGCCGAGGCCGTGGCGCAAGAAGAGGCGTGCGCCGCCGAAGCCTGCGGCCGCCCGGGTCGCTGCCGAGAAGGCCAAGGCCGCTGAGGCCGAGCCCAAGGAGGGCCCGGCGTCGTAACCCTCGGGCGCCCGCGGCCGGCTGACGGATGAGACTCGGGCGAGGTGGCGACATGGCGCGGCGGTTCGACGTCATCACGCTCTTCCCCGAGGCGTTCACGAGCGTCCTGGAGTCGAGCATTGTGGGGCGTGCGCGGCGCGAGGGTCGCATCGAAGTCATCCTGACGAACCTCAGGGACTTTGCGATCAACACGCGGGGTTCGGTCGACGACAAGCCGTTCGGCGGCGGGCCGGGGATGGTGATCCGTCCTGAGCCGGCATTCCGGGCCGTCGAGCACGTGAAGGCGCTGGACCCGCGGCCCGGGCCGGTGGTGCTTCTGACGCCGCAGGGCCGGCGGTTGGCGCAGGCAGGGGTCCGGGCCCTGGCGGAGCACGAGCGGGTGGTGCTTGTCTGCGGGCACTACGAAGGTTTCGACGAGCGGATCCGGACGCTGGCCGACGTGGAACTCTCGATCGGCGACTATGTGCTGACGGGCGGGGAACTTCCTGCCCTCGTGGTCATTGATGCGGTCACGCGGCTCCTGCCTGGCGCCCTCGGGGCCGAAGACGGGACGCGAGAAGAGAGTTTCGGCGTCCCCGACGGGTGGCTCGAGTATCCGCAGTACACGCGACCGCGCGTGTTCCGCGGCATGGCGGTGCCCGAGGTCCTGGTGTCGGGCGACCATGCGGCCATCGCGAAGTGGCGGGCCGAGCAGGCCAAGGGCCGGACGCGCGAGCGCCGCCGGGACCTTCTCAATGACGGGCAGCAGGCAGCAGGGAACAAGGAACAAGAGAACGGCTAGCCGTCGATGGACATCGGGGGTTGGTTCGGGAAGGGTTGAACGATGAAGAGAGCCGCACTCATGCACGTGGAGGCCGCCTACCTGGCGAAGGAGCGGCCCGAATTCCATATCGGCGACACGGTCGACGTGGGCGTCCGGATCATGGAGGGCGACAAGGAGCGGACCCAGGTGTTTACGGGCCTGGTGATCGCTCGCCGCGGCGGAGGAGTGTCGGAGACGTTCACCGTGCGGCGGATCGTGGCCGGCGAGGGCGTCGAGCGGACGCTGCCGCTGCACTCGCCGTCGATAGCGTTCGTCCGCGTGACCAGGTCGGGCAAGGTCCGCCGGGCCAAACTGACCTTCCTGCGAGAGCGCGTCGGCAAGGCGACCCGCCTGACCGAACTTCGCCGGGAACTCGGCGAAGTGGTGGCCCCCAAGACGCCCGCCGGCGCCCCGAGCGGCGGCAAGGCCCAAGGCGGCGCGTAACCGGCGCCAGCGCCAAGCCATGAAGTCTCCGGTGCCCGCCTCCCGGCGGGCACGGTTGTCTTGCGGGAGCGGCATGCGGCATGAAGTCGTTCTGGAAAGCCCTGCAATACTGCCGGCCCTACCGTGGCCGGATCGTCCTGGCCTGGATCTGCGGCATTCTGGCCGCCGCCTTCTGGTTCGGGACCATCGGGGCCATCCTTCCGTTGTTCAACCTTCTCTTCCAGGAACCTCCCCAGGGCGTCCGGTTCAGCGAGATTCCGCCGCGCCAGGTCGGCGGTAACCGGGAGCGGATCCTCGAGGCCACGCCCGGCCGCTGGACCGTTGAGGCGGACCCGTCGGTCGCCTCGTTCGAAGTCAAAGGCACCACGATCCGCGTGGCGCCCGACGTGAAGGTGATCGAGCCCAAGAGGGGCCTGAAGGGCATCGCTCAACAAGCACGGGAGCAGGGACGGCCGTATGCGTTCGCCCTGACAGGGCTGGCCGATGTGTTGCCCGAGGACCGCTACCACTGCCTCCTGTGGATCATGATCAGCGTGATGGTCATGGCGGTCTTGCGCGGCGTGCTGGTCTACTCGAGCGAGTACCTCGTGGGCCACGCGACGAACCGGGCCATGCTGAGCCTGCGGCTGAAGGTTTTCGAGCACGTGCTTCGCTCGCCCATCTCGCTCTTCTCGAAGATCGGCGCCTCCGACGTGATGAGCCGCTTCCAGCAGGACTGCTTCTACATCCTGGAGGGCACAAAGATCCTGCTGGGCAAGGTGGTGACCGAGCCGCCGCGCGCCATCATCTGCGTGGTTCCTGCGATCATGGTCGGGGCCTCCATCGACCCCTGGCTTCCGGTCCTGGCCCTCGTGCTGGCGCCGGTCGTCGGCTACCTGGTGCGGCGGTTCGCGGTCCGCATGCGCCGGGCCAGCCGCAAGTCGCTCGAGAGCTGGGCCTCCCTGATGGGCATCCTCGAGGAGAGCCTGTTCGGCATCCGCGTCGTCAAGGGGTACGGGCTGGAGGCCCACGAGCGCCGCGCGTTCTTTGCGGCAAGCCGCCAACTGTTCCTGCAACTCCTGCGCACCATACGCCTCGACGCACTGACCGACCCGACGGTGGCCGCCCTCTTCACGATAGGCGCGGCGGGCGCCGCCGTCCTCGCCGGCAAGATTATCATCGACCGCGGACTCGGAAACGACCTGGGCGATTTCATCCTCTTCTTCGGGCTGCTGGTGGGTGCGCTGGATCCGGTGCGGAAACTCTCTCAGGTGTCGAACCGCCTCCAGCAGGCCGCCAGCGGCGCCGACCGCGTCTACGAACTCCTCGCTTCAGACGTGGAGCCGCGCTATGGCGCAACGGGCAAGGACTTGCCGCGCCTGGCGCGAGAGATCGAGTTCCGCGAAGTCGCGTTCGCTTACGGCGAAGGCAAGCCGGTCCTCCGCGACATCAACCTGACCGTCCGGCACGGCGAGGTCCTGGCCGTCATCGGCCGCACCGGCTGCGGCAAGACCACGCTCGTGAGCCTCCTCCCGCGATTCTTTGAGCCCACCGGCGGGACGATCCGGATCGACGGCGTGGACCTTCGCGACGTAACCCTCCGCAGCCTGCGCGGCCAGATGGCTTACGTGCCGCAGGAGACCACACTCTTCGCCGACACGGTGGCGGGCAACATCGCCCTCGGCGCCGTGCAGCACAACCGACTCCAACCCTCGCGCGAAGCCATCGAGCAGGCCGCCCGGGCCGCCCACGCCGACCGCTTCATCCGCCAAATGCCCCAGGGGTACGACTCGCCCATCGGCGAGCACGGCACGACGCTTTCCGGCGGCGAACGGCAGCGCATCGCGCTGGCCCGGGCCATCCTGCGCGACCCGGCCATTCTCATCCTCGACGAAGCCACCAGCGCCCTCGACGAGGAGACGCAGGCCCTCGTCCAGGAAACCCTGCGCGAATTCGTGAGGGGCCGCACCACCATCCTCATCGCGCATCGGCTGTCGACGCTCACCATCGCCGACCGCATCGCCGTGATGGATGTCGGCCGCATCGTGGGCGTGGGCACACACGAGGAACTTCTCGCCTCCTGCCCGCTCTATCGCCGACTGCGAGAGGTGGGCTTGGACGGGGGGTGACCCACAAGAGCGTCGGCTCGCGGAGCGGGCGCGCGCGCAAGCGCCTTTCGCTACACGACTTAGGGCCCGCCGCGACCTGTGGAAATCATGTGGACATCTTGGGGGTGCCGCCGCAAGTCCTTTGTTTACAGGCGCTTATGGTGCCCAAGCGGCCCGGGCCATTGTTAGCAGTCCTCGGGGCTACCTCCGGCCCCTCCCCGCTGCGCAAGGCGGCAAGTCGCCGATTCCTCGACGCCTACTCGTGTACCCCGCGTTACGCGAAGTGATCCCCCGTGGTGGCGCGATGCCGCCCCCAACGGGCAGTCGCGCGGCGGCCACCGACTGTTTGCCGCCCAACGCTTTCGGAACGTCTCTCGTCGCGCGTCCGGCCCGCGCGCGCCTCGCGGCGCGAGGCGAAAAACGTTCTTCGGCGCGGCGAAAAGATTTCTTGAGCGTGCGACCGCCGCCGTAGTATCTTTACATTGACGGCGGCGCGCTGGTGTGGTACTGTGCCTGGGTTGTCCGGGGGGCAGTTCGGCAGTCCCTCCGGCGCGGGCCGATCAAGGCGGCGCCGTGGACGGCGCCGGGCCGGACGCGGCGTATTTCTCCTTGGCTGATATCCATCTGACAGTTACGGGAGACATCTCCCATGGCGTCCTCGACGTGGGACCTGTGGCAACTGGCGATTGCCCAGGTCCAAGGTGAGTCGCTCGGTGTCGGCGTTCCGCCCTGGCTGATCCAAGCCCGCGTGTCCGAACTGGACCCGTCGCGGTTGGCCGTCATGCTGCCCGAGGCCCCGCGTGGCGCCGAGGTGGATGCGGCGCTGCGGGCGGCGCTCGAGCGGGCGTTCGCCCAGCACACGGGCCGGCGCGTGTCGCTGGAATTCCACGCGCTGCCGACCGAACCGGCGAGGCCGGCCGCCCCGGCCCCGCGCGGCCAGTTGCTGCTCGAAGACCGGCCTCGCCTGAACCCCCAGTACACTTTCGACAACTTCATCACGGGCCCGTGCAACCGCATGGCCCACGCCGCGGCCCTGGCCGTCAGCGACCTGCCCGGCCGGGCCTACAATCCGTTGTTCCTCCACGCGAGCGTTGGCCTGGGTAAGACCCACCTCATCCAGGCGCTGTGCCACAAGATCCAGCAGGGCCGGCCCGACGCGGCGATGATGTACATGTCATGCGAGGACTTCGTGAACCGGTTCATTGCGGCCATCGAACGGGGGCAGATTGAAGAGTTCCGCTACCGGTTCCGGTATCTCGACGTCCTGGTCATTGACGACATCCACTTCCTCGCCGACAAGGAACGCACCCAGGAGGAGTTCTTTCACACCTTCAACACGCTGTACCAGGCGCAGAAGCAGGTGGTCCTGTCGAGCGATTCGCCGCCGCAGGAGATTCCGCACCTCGAGGAGCGCCTGGTCAGCCGGTTCAAGTGGGGCCTGGTGGTGCGGATCGACCGGCCCAGTTACGAGACCCGTGTGGCGATCGTGCAGACCAAGGCCCGCCTGCGGGGCCGCGAGTTGCCCGAAGATGTCGTCAAGTACATCGCAACCGCGATCGACACCAACAACCGCGAACTCGAGGGCGCCGTCGTCCGCGTCCTGGGATATGCCTCGCTGTGCAATCGGTACATGGATGTGGACCTGGCGAAGGAGGCCCTGCGCGACCTAGTGGGAGCCCATCCGAAGACTGTTACCATCCAGGCCATAGCCGACGCGGTCCTGCGCCGGTACAACTCTCGCCTCTCCGACCTCCAGAGCAAGCGCCGGGCCCAATCGGTGACTACGCCGCGACAGATCTGCATGTATCTCGCCCGGCGGCTCACGAGCCAGAGCCTTCAGGAAATCGGTGCGTTCTTCGGCGGCCGCGACCACACAACCGTGCTCCATGCGGAGCGAAAGGTCAAACAGATGATCGCTCACGACCCGGCGTTTCGAGGGATCGTGGAGGCGATCGAGAGGGATGTCCTTAGGACATAGGGGGTGTGGAAAACCGGTGGCGCTGCCGTGGCGCTGGGGGCGGCATTTGACGGGTGCCGGTTCTACCGCTGGTGCGCCACGGTTACATGCCTGGACATTCCACGAGTGATTTCACCGGTTTTCCACAGGGGCATTCCGGCAAGACCGGCTGTAAGGCTTTTGGTGGCAGGGACTTACATCCGTCCGCCAATGGGCGCCGAGATTTACACAAGCGCTATGAAGACTGATACTCCTTCATAACTGATTCTAAAACAGAACGGATCAGCAAAGGAGATACTGCGATGAAAGCAGTTTGTGATCGTGCCACTCTTACCCGGGGCGTCCAACTGGCTGCCAGCGTAGCGACTCCTCGGAGTCCCAAACCGGCCCTCGGCTGCATCAAGGTGGAGGCCAAGGCAAACTGCATGACCCTGCTGGCGACGGATCTGGAGGTGGGGATCCGCATCGAACTGGAGAAGATGGATATCCAGGAACCGGGCGAGGGACTTGTGCCCGCCGACAGGCTTAACGCCATCCTGCGGGAACTCCAGGAAGATACCATCTCAATTTCGGCAACGGCCCAGGAAACCAAGATCGTTGCTCCCGGAGCCCACTTTACAGTCCTGGGCAATGACCCGGCTGATTTTCCGGCGGTCCCCGAGTTTCCCGAAGAGGGCGTTCTGACGGTGGAGGCGGATGACCTTCTGGCGCTTGCAGAGAGAACCCTTTTTGCCACTGCGAAAGAGAATACCCGCTATGCACTCAATGGGGTTCTTTGGGAGGTAGAGGGCAACAGCCTGACGTTGGTTTCTACGGATGGCCGGCGGCTGAGTCTGGCAAGGGGAAAGTGCAAAGATGGGCCGAAAGAAAGAGTCTCGGCGATTGTTCCGAGCAAGGCGATGCAACTCATCGAGCGGTGTCTGACGGACGTTGAAAAGGTTAAGGGCAATGTGCGCGCGGTTCTTCGCGAGAAGGATATCCTGCTGGAGGCGCCGCCCGGCGACGGCGGACGCCGGATCGTCTATTCGCGGCTCGTTGACGGCCACTTCCCGAAGTACGAGGACGTGATTCCGAAGGACTTCGACAAGAAGGCGACCCTGAAGGCAGAGGCGTTCCTGGGCGCCGTGCGGAAGGCCGCCCTCCTGACGAACGAGGAGTCGCGGGGCGTTATGCTCAAGTTCTCGAAGGATGAGTTGGTCATCACCAGCCGTACGCCCGAGATGGGCGAAGCCGAGGTTCGAATGCAGGTCGCCTACGAAGGAGAACCGTTGGAGATAGGCTTTAACCCGGTATATCTGATTGATGCAGTTAAGGTTATTGATGCTGAGGAGTTCTCGTTTTCGTTCAAGGGCTCAAGCAAGCCCGGCGTGATCACCGAGGGGCGAATGTTCACCCACGTGGTCATGCCGGTCAGCATTGTCTAGATAGGTGAAGGCGACCGGCGGGAGGGGCGCGGAAGCGTCGGGTTGGAGGGGAGTTGTGTCCACCGGACGGGCGGAGGCGTCGGATTACGAGAAGGACTTCACGGAACCGGTTGGCCAGGTGATTAAGCGGTGGGTCAGGCGCAGCGGCATCCTGCATCTTTC
>Ga0315286_10007457_pt1 | contig 10704 bp, 12 predicted proteins | sample YL17G10_0_MG_FD_205038 | JGI IMG/M metagenome (GOLD analysis project Ga0315286, IMG submission 205038) | Sediment microbial communities from Yellowstone Lake, YNP, Wyoming, USA - YL17G10_0 | ecosystem: Environmental > Aquatic > Freshwater > Lake > Sediment | place: USA: Wyoming | collected...
TTCTTCCCGCGCCGTTTCAATCCATTCCTGGATGACGACTTCGGCGTTGGCGACCGCTTCCTGATGAGTCTTACCGTCAGCCATGCAGCCAGGCAGCTCCGGAACCTCGGCGATGTAGGCCCGGTCTTCGTTGCTCCAGTAGATGACGATTTCGTATTTCACGTCCATTGTTACTCCTTGAGCTGTAGTCCGTACTTGAGGATTACAGCTCGAACCTGCTTAACCTGATAGGGTTTCGCGCTGGCGCCTGTTGGCTGGAGATTGATGATCTCCTCGACGCCCGCCATCGTGTAGATGTGGTGGTCTCCCCGGATGCGCTCGCGGAACCCCAGACTGCTCAGCAGACCGCGCAGCCCTGCAAACGGAACATTGGCGTCTGAGCGACGTAGCAGAATGTGTTCGTACAGCTTCTCAGTTTGGCTCATGCACTCCTAGGCAATCCCACCAGTAGCATAGTCTCGACTTGCCAGGAAGTCAAGCACGGTGATTCCCCTCTGCCTTCTCCCGCTTCTGACTTCGTTTCTGCTCTCTTGCTCCCTTGCTCCCTGACTCCCTTGCTCTCCTATCGTCTTGACTTCCCGATTCCGACGTCTAACATTACGATTATGCTGAAGCGGAGAACCCTTCGTTTCGTCGGGCTCGTGGTTGTCACTGTGGCTGCGGTTCTGATGCTCGGTTGCCCGGGCCGGCCGGCAGGCTCCAAACTGCCGAGCGCAAGCCGGAAGCTGAAGACCGAGAAGGGCACTACGCCGTTCGTGGAAATCGCCAGTCGGGCGATGCCCTGGGTTGTGAACATTTCGATTGAGAATCCGCGCGCGATTATCCCCGGCCTGAAGCGCAACCCCCTGGAACAGCTCTTCCACAAGAACGTGCCGCCCCAACTCCCGGAAGCCGAAACCAGGACCCTGGGTTCCGGCGTGGTAATTGACGGTCGCGGCTTCATCCTCACGAACTACCATGTGGTGCGCGAGGTCGAAGGCATCGCGGTCCGGCTCGCCGACGGCCGGCTGTTCAAACACGACCGGGTGAAGATTGTCGGCACCGACGCGAAATCCGACCTTGCGGTGCTGAAACTCGATGGCGCGGAACGTCTGTCTGCCGCCGAGTTCGGCAACTCGGACAGCCTGCGGGTCGGCGACTGGGCGATTGCCATCGGCGACCCGTTCGGACTGACCGGCTCGGTGACGGTCGGCGTGGTCAGCGCCACCGGCCGCTCGCGGCTGGCGTATCCCGATGCGCCGAGCTACCAGGACTTCATCCAGACCGACGCGGCAATCAACCCCGGAAACTCGGGCGGGCCGCTGCTCAATGCTCGGGGCGAACTCATCGGCATCAACACCTCGATTCAGTCCACGGTGCAGGCGAACATCGGCATCGGCTTTGCAGTACCGATAAACTCCGCGCGCCGGGTGGCCGAGCAACTGATGCGCAAAGGCAAGGTCACACGCGGTTATCTTGGCCTCACCCTGCAGGAAATCACCCCGAGTCTGAAAGAGGCGCTGGGCCTGGGTACCAGTGACGGCGTGATGGTCGGCAGCATCGTCAAGGGCAGTCCGGCCGAGCGGGCCGGCATCAAGGCCGAGGACGTCATCACTTATCTCGACAGCGTGGCGGTCAAGTCGGTCGAGCATCTCCGCACGACGGTTTCGGAACTGGCGCCGGGGACGTCGATAACCCTGTCAATCCTGCGCGGCGCCGAAAGCCTGAGCATCAAAGTCAAGCTCGCCGCACTGCCGGAAAGCCCATCGCCGGAAGAGACGAAGCCGGTTGAAAAGGGCATAGCTGCGCTCGGGCTGACGGTCCGCAACCTGACCGCGGCTGAGCAGAAGCAGTCCGGGCAGAAGTACGGCGTAAAGGTGGTCCAGGCTGACCCGACGAGCGCGGCTGCGCAGGCCGGAATCCTGGTTGACGACATCATCTTCGAACTCAATCGCCGCAGCATCACTGATGCCAAGCGCTTCGAGGCAATCGCCAAACCTCTGGAAGCGCAGACAAAGACCGTAACCGTTCAGTTGCGGCGCGGCAAGACGAAGTACTCCATCAGCTTCACTCCTTAGCCACCAACATGGCGGTCAGCGGCTGATGACGTTCAGCCTCGCTCTCTTGGGACTCCTGACGCTGGGCTTGCCGGGCCCGGACGCGCGGTTTGCCAAACTCGGCGAAACCACCATCACGACGGTAGCCTCGGACTGCGCCGAACTCCTGGGCTACGACGTCTCCCCTATCGGCAACCAGGTCCTCTACGTCGGCCGGCTCAAGGGCGACACCGGGCATGTCGCAGTCTGGCTGAACCGCGACCGAATCGTGCGCGCGTGCGACTCGGTTCCTGAATACGGCTTCACTTCAGCCGGCAAACCTTACTGCTGTCTTGCCCGCAGCGGAAGGTGGCATGTCATGTTCGACCGCGCGCTGAGCAGGGGATTCGATGAGATTCTCCTGGATTCGTCGGCCGGTACGCGCTTCCTGCTCGCTCCGTCCGGCGACCGTATCGCCTGTCTCGCCCGCGACGGCGTCTGGATGATGGCGGTTCTGAACACGAAACCGGGCAGCCAATACACCACGGTCAGCGACCCGCTGTTCGGCCCGCGGCGCGAGTTCTACCATCTGGCCCAGAAGGGGAATGCCTGGCTGCTGGTCTTCAACGGCAAGGAAGGCAAGCCCTACGAGTCAATCACGGACCTGGCTTTGATGCCTCGCACGGCCGAGCCCCTTTTCCTCGCTATCGAGAAGGACCGCAGCTTCCTGGTCTGCGGCGGTCGGGAAGGCCGGCGTTGGCCGCAGATTATTGAGGTGACGTTCACACCGCAGGACTCGGTTCCGGCGTATGTCGCCTGCGACAGCACGCAGTGGTACATTATCGAAGATACCATCGTCCGAATCGCGGAACCCGGCATTTTGCTGCACAGCCTGCGCTACCGGTTCGACACCCGCGAGCCGCTCTATGTCATGATTGACGCCGGATTCCGGTCCGTGCTCAAGACCGACTCACGCCCGCTTTCCGATGCCCACCTGAATGTCGAGCACATCTCGATTGCCCCGGACGGCCGGCACGTCGTATTCCAGACTGCGGACAGCAACGTCCGCCAGGTCTGGCTGGACCGCACCGAGCTCAAGGTCGCCACCGCTATCAGCGGCCCGGTCGTGTTCAGCCCGGACAGCCGGCGCTTCGCCTTTGTCACTGCATCCGATTCCGGCGAGCGCGTTGTCTCGGACCGCGGCGCCAGCCGGCTCTTTGACCGGGTCTCGGAATTGCAGTTCTCGCCCGACTCCGGACAACTCGTCTTTGCGGCCTGGCTGGCCGGCGCGGGTCTTGTGGTTCGGGAGGACAGCGAGTGCCGACGTTACGATGCAGTCGGCTACTTGAAGTTCTCGCCGGTCACAAGCCGGTTGGCCTACCTTGCGGTCAAGGACAACTCTACTCAGGAGGTTGTCAATGACATTCCGGGCGCTTCCTATGACGACATCGGCCCTGTCCAGTTCAGCCTGAACGGCACGCGCGTCGCGTATCCGGCCCGGAAAGGAAGAGACTTCGTCTGGGTCTGCGAACCGGTGGCCGGTGGTCGGTAGCCGGTAGCGAGAATGGGAACACCCCTCGCGAGGGATGTCCCCATTCTCATCGTCTGATGGAGGCGACCGGAATTGAACCGGCGGCCCCAAGCTTGCAAAGCTTGTGCTCTCCCAGCTGAGCTACGCCCCCAGACGTGAACTACTTACTGAGAGTCCATGATAGCGGCGAGCAGGGAGAAGTCAAGACGAAGCCCCGGAATCCGGACAGGGCGAACCACAGAGGGCACAGAGCGCACAGAGAAGCGGGAATCACGAGCTCGAAATCAGGAGGAAGAGTAACGAAGCCGAAATCAGAAAGTAGAGTTCTGAACGGTGAATTCAGAATTCAGTATTCTGCCTTCAGTATTCTGCCTTCGGTTCTTTCTCCAGATCTCAGTCTTCTGACTTCTGACTTCGCCGACTTTCGGATTCGTATTCCTCTGTGTCTTCCGTGGTTCCATCACCGAACCGAATCCACGGTTTCGCGCTTGACGCTCCGCGACTGCGGCGTATACTAGGCTGCAGGATAAGGCGATGAACAACCAGCTTACTCCCGAACCCGCGATCATGGTCAAGACCGGCCTCGCGGTGCAGTTCCGCAACGTCTCGGTGACCTTTCCCGAGACTGTCGGGCTTGAAGACGTCTCGCTCGATGTGGCGACCGGCGAATTCCTGGCGGTCATCGGTCCCAATGGTTCAGGCAAGACGACCCTGCTGCGGACCATCCTCGGGCTGGCGAATCCGGCTCGCGGAACCGTAACCGTACTCGGCACGCATCCGGCCCAGGCGCGCCGGCACATCGGCTACGTACCCCAGCGGACGCCCTTTGACCCGAAGTTCCCGGTGAGCGTCTTTGATGTCGCGCTGATGGGGACCTACGGCGCGCTGGGTATCCTGCATGCGCCCGACCAACGCGACAAGGGCCGGGTGATGGGCCTGCTGGAAGCGGTCGGCCTGGCCGACGTGGCGTCGCACGTTGCCGGCCACCTGTCCGGCGGCCAGCAGCAGCGGCTGCTGATTGCCCGGGCGCTGGCCGCTCAGCCGCAACTCCTGCTGCTCGACGAGCCGACGTCCGGAGTTGACGTCGCCAGCCAGAAGAGCATCATCGAGCTCATCCGCGGGCTGCACGACAAGCTGAAGCTGACCACGCTGCTGGTGACCCATGACATCAACGAGGTGATGCCCTGCCTGGATAAGGTCCTGTACCTCAACCGGCGGGTCTACGCGTTCGGGACCTGCCAGGACGTTCTCAATCGCGAGACCCTGGAGAAGCTCTACCAGAGCCCGGTTCTGATTGTCGAGCAGGAAGGCCGGCCCTATGTCATCGTGAGCGACCGCCATGTTTGACCTGTTGCACTACGGCTTCATGCAGCGCGCCCTGCTGGGCTCGTTCCTGGTCGGGACGGTCTGCTCGTTCATCGGCGTCTATGTCGTCCTGCGCGGCATGGCATTCATGGGCGACGGCATCGCCCATGCGTCGTTCGGCGGGGTCACGCTCGGGTTCCTGCTCGGCATCAACCCGCTGTTCACTGCTATCGTCTTTGCCCTCGGCACCGCCGGGCTGATTCAGTTCGCCCAGCGCCGCGCCCGGATTCGCCTCGACACCGCAATCGGCATCTTCTTCTCATTCACGATGGCGCTGGCGATACTCTTCATCGGCCTGATGCGCAGCTACGACGCGCGCCTTTACGGCTACCTGTTCGGCAATGTCCTCGGCATGTCGAGCGGCAACCTTGTGCTCACCGCAGCGCTTGCGGTCGTCGTCACTGCCGCGATTGCCCTGCTATTCAAGGAATTCAAGTTCCTTGCCTTCGACGAAGAGGCCGCCCGGGCCGCCGGCCTGCCCACGCCCCTGCTCTCGACCCTCCTGCTCCTGCTGGTCGCGCTCACGATTGTCGTCTCAATCAAGGCCGTCGGGATCATCCTGGTCGCCTCGCTGCTGGTCGCGCCGGCCGCGACCGCGTATCAATTGACCAACCGCTTCGGCACGATGTTCTTCCTGTCCTGGCTCGCCGGCGTTGTTTCCTGCCTGTCCGGGATGTTCATTTCCTACTGGCTGAACATTCCGTCCGGCGCCTCGATCGTCCTGGTCGCCACCCTGCTGTTCGCTCTCGCTGCCGTCTTCTCGCCAAAGCGCCGGCCGTGCAAGGTCTGCGGAGCAGAAATAGCCAAGTAGCCAAATCCCAACCACCAATCAAGTCCCAATGACCAAGTTCCAATTTCAAGGCCGCGTGGTTTGGGGTATGGATTTGGGATTTTGGACCTTGTTTGAGCTTTGGGCTCTGGGTTTTGGACTTTTCGGCATTCTGACTCCTGCCCTCATTCTTCTTTTCACATCCTGCTCTCGTCCTGCGCCAGAGAAGGCGCGAATCCACATCGTCACCACTCTCGGCGTGCTCGCCGACTGGGCACGGCAGGTCGGCGGCGACCGGGTCCAGGTCACGAGCCTGCTCACCGGGCTTGAAGGCGAGCACACGTATGAGGTCAAACCTGAGGACACGCGACTGATTGCCCGGGCGGGCATCCTGTTTCGGGTCGGGCTCGGGCTGGAAGACTGGCTGAACCCGGTGATTCAGAACGCCGGAAACCCGCGGCTGGTCATCGTTGAAGCGTCGGCCAACGTCCCGACACTCCAGGACGCGAACGGCAGAGAGCACCAGAATCCACTTGGAAATCCTCATGTCTGGCTCGACCCCAAGCTTGCCGAAATCGGGATTGAGAACCTGGTGGCGGCTTTGGTCCGCGTTGACCCGACTGGTGAGAGCTTGTACCGCACCCGGGCCCGCGCTTACAGCCTGCGGCTGGACAGTCTGACTCAGGCCCTGACCGCGCTAGTCGTGGAACTCCCGGACTGCAGGTTCATCGCGTTTCACGAGGCCTGGCCCTACTTCGCCGAGAGATTCGGGTTTCAGATCGCCGCCAGCGTCGAACCGGTTCCCGGACACGAACCTTCGGCGCGCGAGATTGCCCGCCTGACCGACCTGATTCGCACGCAGGGCATCCGGGTCATCGGCTCGGAACCGCAACTGCCATCCGATATCACCACAATGCTGACACGTGAAACCGGGGTCAGGGTGGCCATCCTGACGCCGCTCACCGGCGCGATTCATGGCGTTGACGACTATGTCTCGCTGATCCGCTACAACATCGAGACGCTGGTCTCAGCCCTGCAATAGCCTGCCCGGAGACTCGCACCCACCCCGGCCAAGCGTCAGCGCCGGGGCAGGTTCGACACCGGCCCCGGCGCGGCTGACTTCCTTCGGAACTTCGCCTAGTTCGTCTTCACGAGGCGCAGCGACCTCGTCTCCGAACCCGTGTTGAGCTTCAGGAGATAGATGCCCGGTTCACAGCCTGCGGCGTCCCAGACAAACGTGTGCGTTCCTGTTCCTTGCGACATACCGGGCAGCACACCAACGAGCCTGCCGCCGGCGTCGTAGACGCTCGCCAGTACGCGGCCCGGCCGCTCGACCTGGCACGCTACCGTCGTGCGGGCGCGGAATGGATTCGGCGCCGCCGTGAGTTGCGGCAGCGACCGCACCACCGGGTTCTCCTCAATCGCAGCATAGTCCAGCGTCACATTATCGGCCGAGACCTCGGCCCAGCCGCCGCTTCAGGTTCCGTTGTCGTAGGCGTAGATTTGAATGCTGACATTGCGCACGAGGTCGGGATTCACGCCCGGCAGATTCGCGGTGACCTCCTGACCCAGGTCCAGCGCGTAGTTTTGCCACCCGGCCACGCTGCTCACGTCAATCAAGTGTGCGGTGTCGCTGTTCGCCCACGTCGCGTACGCGTCGTGCATGTAGTACTTGGTATTGCCCAGCTCAATACCCGAGATGTCGCGATAGCGGATGATGAACGCCGCCACCGGCCAGCACGTGCTCGAGCCGCCGCCAATCCGGAACCGGGCATCGAAGCCCAACGTCAGGTGGGCGTTGCTGACCGGCACGGTCTGGGTCAGGGCTGCGAACTTGGCCAGATACTTGTAAGACCGCGCCGCATATCCCGGTGCGGGCTGGCCCAACGTGTCCCAGCGGTCGAAGCTGAAGGTCCCGGCCATCTGATAGGTCGTCTCCCTCCAGCCGACGTCCAGCGTCTGCTCGAAATCGCCGTTCAGCAGCAGTTCCGCCGAAGCCAGACCGGCAAACACGACCAGTGCCGCGCTCATTATCACGAACTTCTTCATACAGATCCTCCCGTCTTCATATAATTGTGACCAAATCAATAGCATTAGTCAAGTACATCAACCACTATTTCAGGTATTTTGCCGGATTCTTCTTGAACAGGTTCCGGCAGTTCGCACTGCAGAAATAGTAGGCCGTACCCTTGTACTCATATGACCCGGCCGCCGTGGCCTTGTCCACGGTCATGCTGCAGACCGGGTCCCTGGCCTGCACCGCTGAAGCCATGGCATCCAGGCCCTGCTTCATGGTCTCCTCCGTGACATCCGAGACCTGCAGAACAACGTCCCCGGCAGCATTGACAAAGACTGCGGCCGGCATGCACTCGTCCTGCTGACAGAAAGCGAACTGCACGCCGCCCGGGTCGAGCATCACGGGCAGCGTCAGACCCAGGCCCCGCGCATGTTTCATTGACTTCCTGCCGGTATCGCAGAGCGTCGCCGCGAAAACGATGTCCGGGTTCTCGTCGGCCGTCTTCTGCAGCAACCGGGCCGACGCGTCCCAGGCGGTATCATTGCCGAGGTGGAAGATAACGACGGGCGCGACGTCGACATTGACCCCCAGGTCGAACGTATCGCCGGCCAGGGTCGGCATCCGGACCTTCAGCGAACCGATAAGCCGGCTGCTGTCACCAGCCTTTCCGCAAGACCCGCAATTCGCACAGCCCTGCGCCATCAACGACGTAGCCACTAGCAGCAACGCCAGTATCACAAACAGTCTCTTCAACGTTCCCTCCTTGGACTACTCACTACTCTCTACTCACTAGTTCAGAACTCAAGCCCGGCCCCGACAACCTGGGGTCGGCCTTGTTCAAGCACGACTGTACCAATCGCCTTCACCGTCTTCCCGACCTTCTGCGGAATGAACACGTTGGTCGGGTGCATGTTCACGTAAATCTCGCCCGAATTGTCTTTGACCCAGACCCAGCCGCCGGACGGGCATTCGCTGGTAATCTTGCCGGAAACGACGACTTCTTTGCCCTCGAACCCCTTCGGATTTGCCAGGATTTCGGAGGTCGGCACAACCTGGGCATCGTTCGAAATCATCTTACCGTACTTCGATGTGGTGGTCGTCTTGCAGCCCACGATTCCGGCGACCAGGACTGCCGCAACCACGCCAATTGTCAGAAATCTCATTATTCCTCCGGTTACGTATCTTGAATCCACAATTCTTTAGACTCTACTTCGCGTTCACAGTCTCCCGGATTGTCCGTCCATCCGAGAGTTCCACAGTCCGGTCCCCGGCACGCGCCAGCTCCGGGTCATGGGTCGCCATGATGATGCCCAGCCCTTCAGAGGCGAGTTCGCGGAAGATCTGCAGGATGGCCTCGCGCGAGTTCTTCTCGAGCCGGCCGGTCGGTTCATCGGCAAGCAAAATCCTTGGCCGGTTGACCAGTGCCCGGGCAATCGCCACCCGTTGCATGTCGCCGCCGTCGAGCTGCTTCGGCAAGGCCCGGCGCGCCCGGTCCAGCCCGACGCGCTGAATCAGCTCGTTCACCCGGCCCGCGTCACGGCGCCGAGCAAAGACGAGCGGCAGGCCGATGTTCTCCTCCACGGTCAGGGTCGGAATCAGGTAGAAGAGCTGGACGATGAACCCGATGTGCTGCTGGCGGAACTTCACCAGCTCCTGCTCCCGAAGTCCGACGACCTCGGTGCCGGCAATCCGAAGCGAGCCTTTGCTCGGCTGGTCCAGGCAGCCAATCTGGTTCAGGAACGTGGTCTTGCCCGACCCGCTCCGCCCGACCACCGAAACAATCTCACCGGACTTGAGTTCCAGGTTCACGCCGGCCAGCGCATGAATCGTCTCGGTCCCGCGATGATAGGTGCGCCAGAGGTCGGTCGCTTTCAGCAGGACGTCAGCAGACATTGCCTTCCTCCAGGCGAATCACGCGAGAGAATCTCGCTTCCAGGCTCAGGTCGTGCGTCGCGACAATCACCGTGAGTTTCTCATTTCGGTTGAGTTCCTGCAGCAGGTCGAAGATGGAATCGCGCGTCTTCGTGTCCAGGTTCCCGGTCGGCTCATCCGCAAGCAGGAGCCGCGGCGAGTTCACCAGCGCCCGGGCTACCGCCACGCGCTGCATCTCACCGCCCGAGAGTTCGCTCGGCCGGTGCGTGATTCGATGGCCGAGCCCGACCCGTTCGAGCAGGGCGCGCGCCTTCTGCTTCAGGTCCCGGCCGGACCAGAGTGAAGGGAGCATGACATTCTCCAGCGCGGTAAGGGTATGTATCAGGTAGAACTCCTGGAACACGAACCCGACATTCTCACGGCGCAGACGGTCCAGGCTCGTGCCCCGGCGCGTCACGTCAACGCCCAGCACGCTGAGTCTGCCCTCGCTCGGCTTGTCCATCAGCCCGACCAGGTTGAGCAGCGTCGTCTTGCCGGCCCCGGCCCGGCCCACGACGCCCAGGAACTCGCCTTCCTGAATACTGAAGTCAATCCCCTTCAGCCCGCACACGGTCTCCGACCCGCGCTGGTACCGGCGCAGCAATCGAGTCGCTCGTACGATTGGCTCGCCGGTCGTCTGCATTTCGCTATTCCTCATTGACAATTCGCTATTCTGCCTTTATCGCTTCGACCGGCTTCACGCTCGACGCCCGCAGCGCCGGGTAGAATCCGGCGAGCAGCCCGAGCACCAGCGACAGCAGCATGCAGCCCAGCAGGGTCGGCAGCGAAATACCGATGAGCGAACCCTTAGGCGCAAACGGAATCATTCCGCGGATAATCGTCTCAACCAATCGTGATGACGCGAGCGCGATGACCACCCCGGTCAGCCCGCCGACCACCGTCGTCAGAATCGTCTCGGCCCAGACCAGCTTGAATATGTCTCCGGCCGAGGCGCCCATCGCCTTCATCATCCCGATTTCCTTCGTGCGCTCGAATACCGCCATCAGTACCGTATTCAACACGCCCATCCCACCAATCAACAGCGCGATGATGACAATCGCCGAGACAAAGACCCGAGTGCTGGCCATCAATTGAC
>Ga0315286_10007458_pt1 | contig 10704 bp, 8 predicted proteins | sample YL17G10_0_MG_FD_205038 | JGI IMG/M metagenome (GOLD analysis project Ga0315286, IMG submission 205038) | Sediment microbial communities from Yellowstone Lake, YNP, Wyoming, USA - YL17G10_0 | ecosystem: Environmental > Aquatic > Freshwater > Lake > Sediment | place: USA: Wyoming | collected...
CCTGGCCTTGATGATTGAGCAGCCGAAGAACGAGTATGATTGCTCTCCCCACAGGTTGTAGGTCAAGCCCGCGGTATCGGCCGAGCGCGCGATCCCCACCCGGCCGAAGTATGGCGGGGAGAGGCTCTTGTTGGCCAATATCTCCCCGGCGGCTATGTCGGCAGTGCCGTCCTTGTCTATATCGCCGATCTCGGCCACCGCAAATCCCATCTGCCCCCCGGTGGTCTGGCCGGCGATGACCTGGGCTGGCACGTTCCGTATCCTGGTCCCGTCGTGAGCATACAGGTAGGCCACGCCCGTGTTGGGAGTGGGGCCGCCCATTCCCCTAAAGGTCGCATTGGGGGCGCCCACCAACACCTCTCCGAAATTATCCTTCGTGAAGTCCCTGACGCCCGCTACCGAAAAACCCAGAAAGTCGCTGTTCTCGGTGCCGGCAATCGACTCTCCGGCGGAGAGCTGCGGGCCGTCCTTGGAACCGTAGAAAACCGTTGCCACCCCGTTGTCCACCAGTAGCTTGGCGTCAGCCCCGGGCGCCCCGACTATGATGTCGTCGAAGCCGTCCCTGTTGATGTCACCGGCGCCCGCCACCGACATTCCCATGTAATCGTACGCCTTCGAGCCCGGCACCTTTGCCGGCTTGAAAGATAGATCCCCCAGCGTGCCGCATATCCCCAGCGATGCTTTGGTGACGGCGGCCCCCTTCGGCAGCCTCACCATCACGGTCTGCTTGCCCGCCTTGGGGAAATCCAAAACGACCGTTGTGGCGCCGTCGGAGAACGAGCCCTGGTACCCGAAAGAGCCATTGCCGGTCCCGTTGAACGCCCACTCGATGGTGCCGTCGCCGTCCACATCGAGCGATATGTTCCCGGGGGAACGAATATCACCGCCGGCGTGGGTCGAGACCTTCAGGCTCGAGTTGAGGACATAGCAGTACTGGGGCAGGACGATGGCCAATGTGGAGTTGTTGGCGCCGGTCCCCACTTCGATGGTCCTTTCCGCAGACCCGTCCGACATTGCCGTCAGCTCCCGCGCTCCCGAAGGGCCGCTGGGCAGGCCCCCCAGGGGGAAAAGCATCATCAACACCGACAAGACGACAAGCGACCTGCGCCGGAACACGCCCATCAGCATCACTTCCTCCGGTTCATATATCGAGGTTCCTTACTTCCTTGGAATGCTCCGTGATGAACTCCTTGCGCGGCTCCACCTTGTCCCCCATGAGGATGGTGAAGAGCTGGTCGGCCGCCACCGCGTCCTCTATCTTGACCTGCTTGAGGATCCTCGATTCTGGGTTCATGGTGGTCTCCCAAAGCTGGGTGGGGTTCATCTCGCCCAGTCCCTTGTACCGTTGCACCGCCACCCGCTGGCCGAGCTTCTCCAAATAGACCATTTTCTCCTTGTCCGAGAAGCAGTAGTAGTTCTCCTTGCCCTTGGTGATGCGGTAAAGCGGTGGCTGGGCGATGTACACGTATCCGGCGTCGATGAGCCCGTGCATGTGGCGGTAGATGAATGTCAGCAGAAGCGTCCTTATGTGTGCGCCGTCGACATCCGCATCCGTCATCAGGATTATTTTGTGGTAGCGGGCCTTAGAGATGTCGAACTCCTCGCCGATGTTGGTCCCAAAGACGGTTATCATCGCCTCTATCTCGTTGTTGCGCAATATCTTGTCAAGGCGCGATTTTTCGACATTGAGTATCTTGCCCCGAAGCGGCAGCACGGCCTGGAAGCGGCGGTCCCGGCCCATCTTGGTGCTCCCTCCGGCGGAGTCGCCCTCGACGAGATATACCTCGCAGTTGGCCGGGTCCGTGTCCGAGCAGTCGGCGAGCTTTCCGGGCAGCGAGGAGCTCTCCAGCAGTCCCTTCCGGCGGGTCAGCTCCCGGGCCTTGCGGGCGGCCTCGCGCGCCTCCCGCGCAAGAAGGCACTTCTCCAGTATCTTCTCTATGACCCTGGGATTCTCGTCGAACATCATCGTGAGCTTGTCGCCGACGATGGATTCGACAATGCCCTTTATCTCGCTGTTGCCCAGCCTTGTCTTGGTCTGCCCCTCGAACTGCGGCTCGGGGACCTTGACGCTCACGATCGCACTGAGGCCCTCGCGGGTGTCCTCGCCGCTGAGGCCGCCGTTCTTCACGAGATTCTTCTTGCGGGCAAAATCGTTGACAACGCGGGTGAGGGCCGAGCGGAAACCCGTAAGGTGTGTTCCGCCATCGATGGTGTTGATGTTGTTGGCGAACGAAAATATCCTTTCGATGTAGTCGTCGGTGTACTGCATCGCTATTTCCACCGTCACGGAATCGCCCCGCCCTTCGAAATAGACGGGCGGGTCGTGCAGGACGTTTTGGTTGGCATTGATGAACTTTACGAATGAGACCAGGCCGCCCTCGTAGACGAATGTCTCCTCCTGGCCCGATTTCTCCTCGGTGATGGTTATTTTCAGCCCCTTGTTGAGGAATGCCAGCTCGCGCATTCTTGACAGCAGAAGGGTAAAGTCGAACTCGGTGGTCTCGAATATCTCCTTGTCGGGGAGGAAACGTATGATGGTCCCGGTCCCTTCCGCGGTCCCTATCTCCGTGACGGGCGTGACGGCCTTGCCCCTCTCGTACCTTTGCATGTATAGCTTGCCGTTGCGTTTTATACGCGCCTCGAGCCACTCGGAAAGGGCGTTCACGACGTGCACACCCACGCCGTGCAGGCCGCCAGAGACCTTGTATGTCTGCTTGTCGAACTTGCCGCCCGAGTGGAGAATCGTCATCACTATCTCCAATCCGGGCTTTCCGTACTTTGGATGGATGTCGACCGGGATGCCCCTGCCGTTGTCCTCCACCTTCACAGACCCGTCGGCGCACAATGTCACATAGATGTCGGTGCAGTAGCCCGCCAGTGTCTCGTCAATGCTGTTGTCCACCACCTCGTATACGAGGTGGTGAAGCCCCCGGGAATCGGTGCTGCCTATGAACATGCTGGGCCGTTTGCGCACTGCCTGGAGGCCCTCCATCACCTGGATCTGGTCGGCCTGGTAATTTCCTCCATCTGCCATTGCGAGCACCAATTTCTCTTTTTGCTTGACTATCTAGATATACGTATATAATATGCATAGATAAACTTATTGTCTCAGAGGCCGTTTTTGGGGGTCGTGAAGCTCGTCCTGGACGCCTCCGCGATACTTTCGGGGGTCACAATCCCCTGCACGGATGATATGCTCATGCCCCCCCTTGTGGAAGCGGAGCTGGGGCATGCCTGGGCCCGGCGCAAGCTCGAAAGCCTCAAGGATGTGTGCCTGCAGGTAATGGAGCCCTCCAGGGAGGCCGTGGAGGCCATAAAAGCGAAATGCAGGGAGACCGGGGACGACGCGCGGCTTTCCGAGGCCGACATCCAAGTTATCGCGTTAGCACGCCAGACCGGGTCCACCATTCTCACGGACGATTATTCCATCCAGAACATCGCCCTGGCGCAGGGCATCCCATACCGCCCGGTCTCCCAGAAGGGCATCGATGCCGTATTTCACTGGAAATACCGCTGCGCAGGCTGCAGGAAGATATTTGACACTGCAACCAAAGAATGCCCTGTTTGCGGGGCGGAAGTGTGGAGCTATAGGGGAACGGGTGCCGGGGGCCGGGGGCCGGGGGCCGGGAAAAAAGAGGAATAGTTCCAGTCGTTACCCTGCACCCGGCACCCTGCACCCGGCACCCTATATACAAATCACCGATATTCACAAGCGATGCAGTTTGCGCTCGTCGGGTCGTAGACGTGCGGGCATGATTTGCAGGTGGATGACGGGGGCGGAGCCATTGCAGAGGGCGCCGGACCGGGGGCGCCGGGCGCTCCGGGCGGACCGGCCTGCGGGTTTTGGATGAATATCGGCCGGATCTTTGCCGCCTCGACGCGCTTTCTCTGGAGGTCTGCCTCCTCTATCTCGGACGCTTTCGACCTCCTCCAGAAAAAGGCCCAGACGCCAAGGGCCGCGCCAACCGCGATGACAATGACCAGTGCCACGATCCACCACGGAAAGGGAGACTGGAGCCGAAGGTCCAAAATGACGCTTGCAAGCACCACGCCCGAGCCGGTGGCGCCGCTGGCGGTCTTTTGGGTGTTGTCCAGCACCACCACATAGTCCCCGGCCTCGCCGGGCGCGAAGTCACTGGAATACTTGAGGTATTTCATCCTCTCTTTGGAAAACTCCGGCAGGATGCGGAACTGGACCGATGTCGGGTCCTTGTAGGACTGGTACTCCTTGAAGGTCATGGTGTATACGTCGATGTCGTCCCCCGACCCGACCTGGACGGTCAAAATCATCTTGTCGCCGGACTCCAGATGGACGATGAACGCCTGGTAGTCTCCCGGCTGGAGCTGCACATCGCTGTTGTAGCTGCTGCCGAGCTTCTTTTCGTAGCCCAGGGCGCCCACCCCCTGGACGCAGACAAGTAACACCAGGATTCCGCAGACATAGGCTATACTCTGCCGTCTCGACATCGGATGCGCCATACAAATAGCCTGATAAATATTTTGTTATCGCAATGGAATGTAATAATAACTGGCAGTAGGCAGTGCGGCAATCGGCAGTCCGGACGGCAGTCGGGCGCCGGCAGTCGGGACGAACGGTACGAATCCCGGCCATCTTTCTCAATGCTGGCACCCATAGCATTCCTTCGTCTCCCGTCTGCCGACTGCCGACCTGCCGACTGCCTATCGTCTGATATCCATCCCTATCCGCCCGTCCGATATCTCGATTATGCGGTCGGTGCGATTGGCTTTCCCTTTCCTGCCCGCGGTTTCATCTTCACTTTGTAGTATTTCAATGGGGATGTCAACCATTCCTGCCGGCAAAGAGTATCTTGCTCAGCGCGAGATTTATCTTTTTGTGGACAGAGAATAAATGTCTGGATCGTGTCGCAACCCATGGAGGAGTATTCTGTCCCGGAGATCTTGCCTGTTATATGATCGACCTGGTACCGGGTCTTTTCTTCATTGAAGTCGGGGGACGCGGAAAAGACCTTCATGATCTCTTCCTCGGATACACCCAATGCATGCAGGAATGCAACCAGTGCCAGGCGTCCGCTATGAGGTATGTTCTCGCCGGATTGGACCCGCATCAGCAGATTCGTGATGCAAGGCGGAAACGCCATGATGCGCAGCTTTCCAAGCGTTTTTATATCGAATTGTTTGAAGAGGGTGTCGGCAACCATCTTCAATCTCAGGGCATCCTCCATGAATGGGTCCTTGACAGTGCCAGGGATATCCAGCGGGAGCTCACCATCAAAGCGTTTGGTGATCACATTCTGCAAGATCCGGCAGAAATCATCTCTGTCCAATTCCACAAATCCATCCTTAATGCGCCTGTTGTTGAGCTTCCACTCCTTTTGGTTCGGCACCATATATTTAACATATTGCGTGAAGTGAACACGAAAGAGAGAAGCGGAGGACTCCACATTAATCCCGAGTTCCTCTGAAACGGTTCGGATGAGGGCCGGATCCTCATGTGCAAGCAAAGCCGCGGCACGTTCGGCCTCCTTCAGGGCGTACCGGCGCGTCAGCGAGGGGCTCCCGGCCGCAGATACGATGAAGCGGGCGCATATGTACGAGAGCATCTCGTTGAGGCATTCCCTTTCCCCCCTGCAGACTGGAGGGGGAATGGCACCCAGCTCCATGGCCGCTCTCACCCTCTCCGCTCCCCTCATGCGGACATCCGCATAGGCGATGTCCCCCACCAGTTCATCGAGGCTCGGCCCCCTGGTTTTGACGAACTCCGCCGCTTCCCGGAGGAACGGATATGACGCAAGCTCCCGAGGCTCCACGGGCGAATATCGGCCGCCCACCAATAAAAGCTTTCTGCCCCCTTCGGCCGATGAATGCCACGCACCCTCTACGACCAACAAAATCTTTCTACCAGCAGAGCCCTCACATGGCCCGAAAGAGATGATAACCCTCATAGGCGTCGGCCATGTGTTCGACCTGGCCGGGCGCCTCCGCACCGAGATATCGGCCAGGACGCCCGGCCTGGTGTGCATCGAGCTGGACCGCGGGCGCTTCCAGGCACTGCTCGAAAGGGGGACGCCCAATACAGCGGGCGTCCCTATGATGTACCAGATGCTGGCCTCTTTCCAGCAGAGGATGGCCGAGCAGTACGGCACCCAGGTGGGCGACGAGATGCTGGCCGCCGCGGAGACTGCCAGGGAAATGAAGGCCGGGCTGGCGTTCATCGACCTGGACGCCTCCCAGATATTCCAGGAGTTCTGGGGCGGGATGAGCCTAAAAGAGAAGACCAAGCTCATGCTCGCCTCGTTCATGGGACTTTTCGCCGGGCGCAGGTCGGTGGAGAAGGAGGTGGCGCACTTCGAGCAGAACCCCCAGGACTACATCGAGGCGTTCTCGAAGCAGTTCCCCTCGGCAAAGCGCATCCTCATCGACAAGAGGGACGAGCACATGGCCAAAAAGATCCGCGAGCTTTCCGCCAGGTTCGAAAAGATAGTTGCCGTGGTCGGCGACGGGCACATCGCCGGGATGAGCAGGCTGCTTGCGGACCTAAAGCCGGAGATAATAAGGCTCTCGGCCCTGCGCAGAAAACCGGACCTGGCCCTGAAGCGGGACGGGAACGAGTATACCTACTCTTTCCAATAGGTGAAAGGGTGCCGGGGGCCGGGGGCCGGGGGCCGGGTGTCGGGTACTGGGTGTTGGGTGTCGGGTATCACCGTTCTGCACAACATTAAAGACGGTGAATCTCATTGGGTTTCCTACCGATTGAGAGGGGGTTTGGGATGGCCGGTCGCGACAGGATAAAGGAAATGTACGAGCGCAAGCAGAAGGCCAGGCTTGGAGGCGGCAAGGACCGGATAGACCGCCAGCACAAGGCCGGGAAGCTCACCGCCCACGAAAGGGTCGAGGCGCTGCTTGACAAGGGAAGTTTCGTGGAGCTAGACTCGTTCGTGGTCCACAGGACCACGGACTTCGTGATGGAGAAGTTCCCTGGCGACGGAGTGGTCACCGGCCACGGCACCATCAACGGGCGGAAGGTCTATGTCTATTCCCAGGACTTCACAGTGTACGGCGGCGCCCTCTCTGAGGCCCACGCCGAAAAGATATGCAAGATAATGGACCTGGCAATGAAGGCCGGATTGCCCGTTATAGGCATGAGCGATTCCGGCGGCGCCCGTATACAGGAAGGCGTGGTCTCGCTGGGCGGCTATGCGGAGATATTCCTCAGAAACGTCCTCGCATCCGGCGTGGTGCCCCAGATATCGGCGGTCATGGGCCCCTGTGCCGGCGGCGCCGTCTACTCTCCGGCCATGACCGATTTCATATTCATGGTCCGAAAGACCAGCTACATGTATGTCACGGGGCCGAAGGTGGTCAAGGCCCTCATCCACCAGGATGTCGACCACGAGGTGCTGGGCGGCGCGGATACCCATGCCACAAAGAGCGGCGTGGCCCATTTCGTCGACGACAACGACAATCTCTGCCTGGATAGGGTGCGGGAGCTCATGAGCTACCTTCCCGACAACAACCGCGCCCAGCCGCCGGTGATGGCGACCGCCGACCCTCCGGACCGTGCGGACCCCGGCCTCAACGATGTGGTGCCCGAGAACTCCGCAAAACCATACGACATCAGGGAGGTCATAAAAAGGGTGGTCGACGACGGCAAGTTCCTCGAGGTCCACGCCGACTACGCACGCAACATCGTGGTGTGCTTCGCCCGGCTGGGCGGGCGGCCCGTTGGGATCGTCGGCAACCAGCCCGCATACCTGGCAGGGACGCTGGACATAAACTCGTCCGCCAAGGGCGCCCGCTTCGTCCGCTTCTGCGACGCGTTCAACATCCCCATCATAACATTCGAGGACGTCCCCGGTTTCATGCCCGGGACCGACCAGGAATGGGGAGGGATAATCAAGCACGGCTCCAAGCTGCTCTACGCCTACTGCGAGGCCACCGTGCCCAAAATAACGGTCATCACCCGCAAGGCCTACGGGGGCGCATACGATGTCATGAGCAGCAAGCACATCCGGGGCGACTTCAACTTCGCATGGCCCTCGGCCGAGATAGCGGTCATGGGCCCCAAGGGGGCAATCGAGATATTGTATAAAAAAGAGATAGAGGAATCCGAGGACCCCGAGGCGACGACGGAGAAGCTCGTTTTGGACTACACCAACCGCTTCGCCAATCCCTACTTGGCAGCCGAGCGCGGTTACATCGATGACGTCATAGAGCCCGCCAAAACGCGGCCCGTCCTCATCCGGTGCCTCGAGGTCCTGGAGACCAAAAAGGATTCAAACCCGCCCAGGAAGCACGGCAACATCCCGCTGTGAGCCGGAGGGAGCGCATGGCCGGCGACGAGAAGGAAAAGGCAACGGGCGGCAAAGAAAAGGGGACGGGCCCGGCCGCCAGGGAAAAGGAATCAAAGGAGAGAAAGGAGCGCTTCGAGACCGATTCCGGGATAGAGGTCAGAAGGTTCCACGGACCGGCGCAACCCGATGAGAAGACGGGCCTGCCTGGCGATTATCCGTTCGTGCGCGGCATCTATCCGAACATGTACCGCGGCAGGCTCTGGACGATGCGCCAGTATGCCGGATTCGGCACGGCCCAGGAGACCAACCGCCGCTACAAGTACCTCGTCGAGCAGGGCCAGACAGGCCTGAGCGTTGCATTCGACCTGCCCACCCAGCTGGGGCTGGATTCCGACGACGAGCTGGCCTCGGGCGAGGTTGGAAAGGCGGGCGTGTCCGTCAGTTCGGTCGAAGACATGCGAGCCCTCTTCGACGGCCTGCCCATGGACAAGATATCGACCTCGATGACCATCAACTCGCCCGCCTCGGTCCTTCTGGCGATGTACATCGTCGTTGCCGAGGAACGGGGCGTTTCGAGGGAGGCGCTCTCCGGGACAATACAGAACGATATACTGAAGGAGTACGCGGCGCGCAACACATACATATTCCCGCCCGAATTCTCCATGAGGCTTGCGACAGATACCATCATCTTCTGCAGCCGCGACCTTCCCAGGTGGAACTCGATTAGCATATCCGGCTACCACATCCGCGAGGCCGGCGCCGACGCGGTGCAGGAGCTGGCGTTCACCCTTGCCGACGGCCAAGCGTACGTCGAAGCGGTCATTGCGCGGGGCGTCGATGTCGACGACTTCGCCCCCCGGCTGTCGTTCTTCTTCTCCAGCGACTGCAACTTCCTCGAGGAGATCGCCAAGTTCAGGGCCGCCCGCCGCATGTGGGCCAGGATAATGAAGGAACGTTTCGGGGCCAGGAAGAAGGAGTCTATGATGCTTCGCTTCCACACGCAGACCGCTGGCAGCAGCCTCACGGCGAAGCAGCCGTTGAACAACGTCGTCCGGGTGACACTGCAGGCGCTGGCGGGAGTGCTGGGCGGCACCCAGTCCCTCCACACCAACTCGTACGACGAGGCCCTATCACTGCCGACCGAGGACGCCGTAAGGGTCGCCCTCCGCACCCAGCAGATCATCGCCGAGGAGAGCGGGGTGGCCGACACAGCCGACCCGCTTGGAGGCTCGCACATGATCGAGGAGCTGACCGACGAACTTGACAGGAGGGCGACGGAATACATCTCCAAAATAGTCGCCATGGGCGGGATGCCGAAGGCCATATCGGCCGGCTTCGTCCAAAAGGAGATAGAACGGAGCGCCTACCGCAAGCAAAAGGAGATGGAGCAGGGGCGCAGGACCGTCGTCGGTGTCAACAAGTACACGATACCGGAAGAGGGAAAGATCAAGCTGCTGCAGGTGGCTCCCGAGGTGGTGGATGCCCAGGTGGAGCGGCTCAAGAAGTTCCGGCTGGGCAGGGACCAAGCGAAGCTCGAATCCTCGCTTCTGGCCCTCGACGCCGCAGCGGCCACCGACCAGAACATGATGCCGCCAATAGTGGAGGCTGTCAGGGCAGGCGCCACGGTGGGAGAGGTCTGCGCCGTTTTCAAAAAGAGGTTCGGGGAACACAAAGAGCCCGGGACGCTTTGGGGATGAGCACATGAAGATATCGCACATAGGCATAGCGGTCAACGACCTGGATGCGGCCCTGAAGGACTACGAAAGCCTCGGCTTCAAATTGCACAAGCGCGGATTTGTCGAGGAGCAAAAGGTCGAGGTGATATCGATGGAGATTGGAGAATCGTCCATCGAGCTCATCAAGCCGACGGCCGAGGGCGCCGTGTCGAAGTTTCTGGCCTCCAAGGGCGAGGGTATCCACCACCTGGCCATCAAGGTGGACGACATCGAGAAGGCCTTGGCGGGCGCAAAGCAGAAGGGCCTCAGGCTCATAGACGAAAGGCCCCGCATCGGATTTGGCGGGAACAAGATAGCGTTCGTGCATCCGTCCGGGATGCACGGGGTGCTCGTGGAACTGGTAGAGGAACCGAAATAGCGTCAGCCTTTTCCCGCCAGGGCCGCAAGAATCTTTTCGCGCAGGGCCATCACCAGTTCCGCGCTCTCGGCGAAGAAGTGGATGGTGATCTTCGACTCTTTGTAGTCCCCGACGCAATCGAGGGCCAGCGCATACGGCCTCTTTGCGGCGTCCTCGGCGTACATCTTGAGGTGGCCGGCATAGTTGGTGCCTGTGTGGATGACCTCGGGCTCCAGAAGATAAAGGTCGGCGGTCTTCAGGCGCGAAAGCATCTCGTCGAAGGCCTCCGATGCCGCCATGTAGACCTTGGAGCGCACCTCGTCGCGGCGGATGAGCGTCTGGGTCTTCTTGTGCCAGG
>Ga0315286_10007459_pt1 | contig 10703 bp, 7 predicted proteins | sample YL17G10_0_MG_FD_205038 | JGI IMG/M metagenome (GOLD analysis project Ga0315286, IMG submission 205038) | Sediment microbial communities from Yellowstone Lake, YNP, Wyoming, USA - YL17G10_0 | ecosystem: Environmental > Aquatic > Freshwater > Lake > Sediment | place: USA: Wyoming | collected...
GCTGCATGGGCGCTAATAAGAATATACGAGGAATCGTGCTGGCGGGCGGACAGGCCACCCGTCTTTATCCTGCGACAAAGGTGATCTCCAAACAACTCCTCCCGATTTACGACAAGCCCATGATCTATTACCCTCTTTCCGTGCTGATGCTGGCAGGCATCCGGGAGATCATGATTATATCCACTCCCGAGGATCTGCCTGCGTTTGAGAAGCTTTTCGGCGATGGCCGCCAGCTCGGCCTGAGTTTCCACTACCGGGAGCAGGTGAAGCCGGAAGGCCTTGCCCAAGCCTTTCTTATTGCCAAGGACTTTGTCCAGGGTCATCCTTCCTGCCTCATTCTCGGAGATAACATCTTCTATGGCGACAGTCTGGGAGAAAGCTTTCGCAAGCTGAAGAACTTGGTACAAGGAGCGACCATCTTTGCTTACTGGGTAAAAGATCCGGAAAGATATGGAGTCGTAGTTTTTGACCGAGCGGGCATGGCTAAAGACCTTATCGAGAAACCGCCCTCCCCCATTTCAAACTGGGCGGTGACGGGCCTGTATTTCTATGACGAGCACGTGGCCGAGTATGCAGCGACGCTGAAGCCTTCTCAAAGAGGAGAACTTGAGATCACGGATCTCAATCGCATTTACCTCGAAAAAAATGCGCTCCGCGTGGAAAAGCTGGGCCGGGGCATTGCCTGGCTGGACACGGGCACGCATGAATCTTTTGTGCAGGCCACCAACTTCATCCAGATCATTGAACAACGCCAGGGCCTCAAGATCGCCTGTCTCGAGGAGATCGCCTTTCGCATGGGGTATATTTCCAAAGAAAAACTGGAGGAAGTCGCCCAAACCATGCGAAACAGCACGTACGGCGATTATCTCCAGCGCATAGTCAGGGAACAGGAGGGATAGGACAAGGAAATCCAGCTGGGCTTTTCTGGCTCTTGATTTTTGATGAAGGTGCCAGGTTCTATGCTTCCATATCAAGCCTTGAAACGCTCTAGGTAAGAGGGTCGAGACCTTCGATGACCGCGCCTCATTCCTCGCGCAAGAATACGATCAATCCCAATCGAGATCTCCCTATCATCCCCACGGCATGTCTTCTCCTTTTGGCACTAGCCCTCAGGCTTCACCATCTGGACTACGAGAGCTTATGGGTGGATGAGTTGCTCCAGGTTTCCTTTTATGCACATCCCTTTGATCAGATTGCTCGTTATGCTGCCCATCAGCAGCAACCTCCTCTTGATTACTGGATTGGCTACGGGGTGAACTTCCTTTCATCCAGTGATTTTGCCGTGCGTCTTCCCTCTGTGTTCTTCGGGGTGAGTACCGTCTTCTTTATCACCCTTCTTGTAAAAAGCATGTGTACGTTGCCTGTCGCTTATGGAGCTGGGATTATCGCAGCGCTCCTCCCTTTCAATATTCATTTCTCTCAAGAAGCGCGACCCTATGCCATCGCCATATTTCTTTTTCTCGCTTTGCTCTGGGCTGTGGCACGTCTGCTCAACGCCTCCGAGGGAACGAGGGAAAAGAGCCTCACCCTTTTCTTGATCTCCGTCGCTTTTCTCCACTCAAGGGGGTTTGAACCCCTTGTGATCATGGTGCTGCTGATTTTCATTCTCACCGTGAGACTTGCCTATTCCATTCTCTCCAATCGAACTGTTCGTGAGGGTCCGCAGCGAGCCGCCCTCTACGTGGCTGCTGCATTGGGACTGGCGCTTGTCATTTACCTCCCCACTTTCAAAACTCTGCTCGCTTTCGGAGATGCGTATCTCACCGAAAAATCGGGTTTCCCGAGCCTTGGCACTTTCTTGGTAGGCATTCAGGATTTCAGTGTCCGGCCCATCCTGATGTCCTTTGCATTCCAGACAGAACCCCTGACCTACCCTCTCCTTGTTCTGCTTCTCCTCTCGCCCTTCATGGTATGGCGAAAAGGGTTGCGGCTTTCCCATGAAGTGTATGTGCTCGGCGCTCTTCTGCTTCCAGGAATCAGCATGCTTCACCTTTTTGTTTTTCTGGCCTACACGGACATGCCTTTCAAGCCTCAATACGCGTTCTATTTGCTGCCTCTGACCTTGATCCTAAGCGGGGTGGCTTTCCAGGGCCTTTGGGATATGGCTGGCACCTTTAGAAATGGCAAGATTCCAAGTGCCCTGTTGGTTGTTCTTGCGGCCTTCATGGTCCTGTGGACCGTGAATTCGACGTTGGCTTTTCAATCGTTTAAGAAAAAGGAGGACTGGAAGGGACTCTGCCGGCACCTGGCTGAGACCTATGGTCCAGGGCAGATCCTGCTGTTTGACACCCTGGTTCCTTACGGAAGCTGGGAAGGGAACTTCTTCGGGTTCCGCCGTTACTATGACGGCAATTCCAAGGGACTTGTTGTTGCCCAAATCCCCTCTGTGTGCGGCGAAATGGCCAAGATGGATCAGGAGCCTGTTCTGATCCTTTATCACCGGGCCGAGTTGTGCTTGACCCCCCAGTCCCTGTATGGCAGATTCTTGCCGCTCGCTTCCAGGCCCGAATACATCTCCATCCGACAAAGGGAGATTGGGCCTTTCCTGTCGGTTACCTCTTTCACGGGCTTTCACGTCCTGACTCTGAAGGAAAAAGGGCACAACACGGCGAGAGACGCTTACACCCTTCTCAGCACATCGCTCTCCCAGCTTCCAGCCGACTCATCAGTCATAGACCTCTATCTGGCCTTGGCCGGTCTTGCCCGTGTTCTGGGCTTTCCCGATTGGGAAAAGCATTTGGTGTCCGCAGAGACCTTAGCCACGGAAGAACAGCGATTGAAGATGTCGGGCGTGCCGGCTGAGAAATAAGGTTCATGATGAATGTTCGACGAGTGTTGTCCCTCAGGGGCAAGCAAAATCATTCCAGCCATGGAGGCTTATGAAACGAATCGCAAAAAGAACATGCTGGGTGACCTTTCTTGTTTTCGTATGCATCTTGCTTCTCGGTTTCTATTTGAGGATGCGGTCGGTGACCGAAACAGTAGTCGTGAACCCATTGAGGGCTGACGCCGGCAACTATTTCATGTACGCTTACAATCTTCTTTATAAACACACCTATTCTCGAGAAGTGGGGAACCTGAAAGATCTCAACTCTCCCGTTACACCGGACGGCGTGCGCTCTCCAGGTTATCCTGTGTTCCTGGCACTGTTTGTCGATGGGCTTTCCTTTCAGTCCTTCGTTGAAAAGGTTGTCGTCTCTCAGGCCATCCTGAGTTCCCTCACCATCATCCTGGCCTTTCTACTTTTCAAGAGCTTTTTGCCTTATGCCTGGTCTCTTGCGGCCTCCTTTCTCGTCGCCATAAGCCCTCACCTGATCGTAGCGAACAGCTACATCCTTACCGAAGCCCTTTTCGGTTTCACACTGACCGTGATGGTATGGCTGACCAGTTTTCTCCCTTCCAGGCCATCCTTGAAGCTCGGCGGATGTCTCGGGCTCCTCATGGGTCTGGCCAGCCTGGTACGGCCGAGCCTGCAGTTTTTCCCTCTTCTTTTCGCTGTCTTTCTTGTCTTTCATTTCGGTTGGCGCAGAGGTGGAAAATTGGCTGGCATGGTCATCCTGGGTTGCGCATTGTGCCTTTCACCCTGGGTAATCCGGAATGTGCATACTCTGGGTGTGACGAGTGACAACACGCTGATGGTCAACTTCTTGCACCACGGTATTTATCCTGATTTCACCTATGATCACATCAAAGAAAGTCGGGGATTTCCCTACCGCTATGACCCCAGGGCATCAGAGATCGGCCGGAATAACTCAAGTGTTCTCAAAGAGCTTTCGAGACGATTTCATGAAGAACCCGGTGAACACCTTCGATGGTTCCTCCTCGGCAAGCCTGTTGCCTTCTGGTCCTGGAATACGGTCCAGGGTGTGGGAGACGCCTTCATCTATCCTGTATCCCGGTCCCCCTACTTCAGTGATCCTTTCTTTCGGTGGAGCCACCACCTCATGCATGCGTTGCATTGGCCTGCTGTTACGCTGGCCTTCTTCGGATGCCTGATGGCCTGGTTTCCCCTATCGAGGATTGGCATGAAAGATAACACCGTCTTCGCTGCGAGGGTTGCATCGCTTTTGCTGATTTACTACACGGCTCTCCATGTGATCGGTGCCCCTTTTCCGAGGTACTCTGTCCCGCTTCGCCCCTTTCTTTATGGCCTTGCCCTTTTTCCGCCCTATCTTCTCAGTCTGGCTGTGGGAAGTCGTTTGAAAGGCAAGATTGAGCAGCATCCCCCTCAGGCAATGCACTGATTCAAAGCAGAAATTACTTGACGTTGTGCCCATTTTCGAGTAGAATTACTACTCAAAAAAGGCACCATATGCAAGACTTGTTCGCGGGAATCATTTCTTCAAAAACACGGATAAAGCTCCTGGTCCGTTTCTTTTTCAATCCGGCGATTCGATCCTATCTCAGGGAACTGGCCAAGGAATTCAACCTGTCGACCAATGCGGTCCGAGAAGAACTGAACCAGCTCACCAAAACCAACTTGTTGAAATCAGAAAAAAACGGGCGCAACGTCTATTACGCGGCGAATCCTAATCACCCCCTTTTCCCTGAGCTCAAATCCATGGTCAGCAAGGTCATGGGTTTGGATCAGGTGATCGACGGGATCGTCAACAGGCTGGGTGCCCTGGAGCGTGCCTATCTCATCGGGGACTACGCCGAGGGCAAAGACACAGGAATCATCGATTTGCTGCTGGTGGGAAATATCAACGAGTATCATCTTCACGATTTGATCAGAAAAACTGAACGTTACACCAAGCGAAAGATCCGTTCGCTGGTTCTGAGCCATGCGGAGTACCAAGCTCTTCAAAACAAATTCAACAAGATGCCGACGCTGCTAATTTGGGAAAGCCAAGGGCAGGGAATTTAAGGTCGAAATAGGATGGGCAACAGTGTGAACCGCTCTCAACAGAGCCTGCGCGAATGCCTTGCCGGCTTGTGCGCCTGGCGACCCGGCCGCTTGGCCAAAGGCACACTGGCCATGACCGCAGGAATGGGGCTTCGCAGCCTGGCGCAGTCCGTCGTTTTTCTAATCGTGGCACGTGTGCTCGGCATTGCTGATTACGGAGCATATGCTGCTGTTTTAGCGTTATCAACCGCCTTCGGATGTTTCAGCGGATGGGGCACCCAGGCATTGATGGTGCGCGATGTTTCTCGCAATCTCGATAGCTTCGCTGCTGCCTGGGGCCGCACGCTCACTGCCATTGTCATAAGTTCTCCTATCCTGTTTGCCATCTATATCGCATTTGCTTGGGCCGTATTGCCTGCCGGTGTATCCCTCGCTGTGATCGCATTCATTGGCTTGGCCGATCTGGTCTTCGCACCGATCGGCCTATCTGCAATCACCGCGTATCAGGGCCACGACCGCCTCGGCCGAGCCGCACATCTTGCGCTTATGCCCGTCCTGCCACGGCTTGCCGGTGCGCTTGTGTTGCTTCCGCTGGAACTTGTCTTACCCGACGACATGCGCTTAAAAGCCTGGGCATTCCTCTATGCCGTCACCGCATTTCCTGCTACTCTATACGCTTGGCGGATGGTACGCAAAGACCTTGGCCCTGCCGACAAGCCCAGCTGGCTTTACGTTTGGAGCTCGTTGCGCGAGGGCATAGCCTTTGCCTTCGGCGGCGCGGCACTTAAGGTCTATGCCGACATCGACAAGATGCTGCTTGCGCGATTGGCCACCATGGAGGCGGCGGGCGCCTACTCTGCGGGATATCGAGTGGCGGATTTGACCACTGTTCCTGTGGTCTCGTTGCTCACCGCCGCCATGCCGCGTTTCTTCCGCGCCGGTGAGGGCGGCGTGCATGCCACGCTGGCTTATGCCCATCGGATTCTACTCGTTCCGCTCGCTTATAGCATCCTTGCCGGTCTTGGCCTCTATCTATGTGCCGGCCTCTTACCGTTATTGCTCGGTGCGACCTATGTCGATGCGGTGCCCGCCCTCCAATGGCTCGCCTGGCTTCCAGTCGTGTCGCTGCCTCGACTCCTTTTACAGACCTTGTTGATCAGCGGCGACCGACAGAATTATGCGGTCAAAATTCTCGCAGGGGGCTGCATATTCAATATCGCCCTGAACATGTGGCTGATACCCTTATGGAGTTGGCGCGGCGCGGTGACGGCGACATATGCTGCGGAGATTACTATGGCACTGGCCATGTGTGTCATCCCGTTTTTCCCACAGGCAAAACACAATCTACCTGTATCAGGAAAATGAATAAGTGATGCCGGTTTCTAAAAACTATCAGAAGGTTTGCTCCTACTATCAGATAAGTTGATCGTCGGCAAGCTGGAAGACCTGCCCGGTTTCGTTGCCAACCCCTACCCCATTTTGTCAAAAGCATCCCTCTTCGCAGAAGGCAAGGGAAATCATGGCCTGTGATATCCCGCTCGTCGCTGCCAAGGTTGGAAGCATGGCCGAATCTTCTTTCGATGGGGGACCGATCACTCCCACCGGAGCACGTGGTCCACGATAAGGGCAGACGGCATGATATCTGCAAGCAGGTTCTTCCTTTTCAACGAAGAGAAGACCTGAAGAAAGCGATCCATTTGGCTCAAGTCAAAATCGGTCAGCAGCGCGTTTTCTCCCAATCCCTCGATGCGCTCCGTTCTTGACCGTAACACCATACAGGGTTTATTGAGGTAATGGCACTCCTCCTGAATGCTCCCCCCATCAGTCACCACGGATTCAGCGTGTGCCAATAAGCGCACGAATTCCAGATAGGGCAGCAAAGGCGATAACGTTATCCCCTTGTGCTCTGAAATCCTGGGAAGGAGACCAAATCGATGCAGTTGCTGGCGCGTTGGATCGTGAAGAACAAAGATCACTTTTCTCTCACGTGCGATTCTTTCAAGGAACTCAACAACCATGGATAAGCGGGAATGCGAGTAGATCGTCTCGAACCGGTGGATGGCTGCTAGGACGTACGGCCTTTCAGGCCTGCTACCCTCCCCCGGTTGACCGAGGGCATAGCGAATGGCGTCCTCACCTGTATTCGCTCCGATATTGATAGCCTTTGTTCCGTAGCCCATTTTTTTCAGGTTCTCGAAGGCCCAGTCGGAAGGTGCAAAAAGAAGGTCGCTCCAGGACGTAGCGATTCGCCGGATGATCTCCTCTGGGAACGGATCAAGCAGGCGAAAGCTCCTCAAGCCTGCTTCCACATGGGCGACCGATATCCCGCAGCGTTTCGCATACAACAGGGAGATGAGCGTTGTCAGCGTGTCCCCGTGAATAAGGCACACGCCCTTCTCGTTCCTGAAAATCCGTCTAAGATTTCGCCGAGGTGTGAAAAGAATATAAAAGAAATGCCGAATCGACCAGGCAAGTGCTTGGGGCACGGTTTTGATGTTAGAACGCTCAAGGCGCAGCACCACGTCCGGTTCACCGATACCAAACTGCCGCAGGAGTTCACCGGTCAACCCGGCATGCTGCCCCGAATCAATCAGGTTGAAAGACTTTCCGCGCTTCAGGATCTCCTGAAGGATGGGCGCCATCTTGATGAATTGCGCTTTTGTGCCGATAAAGACATGAATCATGGTTCTGCACAGAGCATCAATCGAAATATCCTTGTCCGCCTTTTCGCCTCATCCCGTGAGTGGCGCTTCTCCCTCGAAATCGGGAAATCAATTGAGCCTACTGCCTTCACTTCTTTCAAATCTCATCTGACAAATCTGCTCTGAGACGAGTCCCATCATGAAAATGGTCACCGCGGTCGTAAACAGGAGGGCGCTCATGTTGGTAAATCGGCCCCATCTTATAAAGGTGTAAAAGTAATAGCAAAGTCCCGTCGCAAAGAGAAAAACGCTGACCGGAAGGAAAATGCGCAAGGGGGAGTAAAGGGCGCAAATCTTCGTAATGATCATGAAGAACCTTATTCCGTCCCTAAATATTCTGATCTTGCTCTTCCCCTCCTTCCGGGCTGCTGCATTGACGGGAACATACTTGAGACTTCTTCCGCTTCTGAGAACACCGAGCGTCAATGTCGTGGGATAGGAGTAGGTGTTCGGGAGAAGGTAAACGAAGCCACGGGCAATGTCGGATTTAATCGCTCTAAACCCCGAGGTAAGGTCTTCCACTGGAAATTTTGCCACGTAGGAAGCGAACACGTTATAGAGAGTGTTCGCCAAACCACGCCAGCGAGAGGCATGATGGCCTCGCGCTCTTGCACCAACCACCATGTCGTACTCGGGAAGAAACTCAATCATTCTTTGGATGTCTCTTGGATGGTGCTGCCCGTCCCCGTCCATGAATACAAGTGTATCCCCTGACGCTATCCTTATGCCGCTCTTGATGGCCGCCCCGTTTCCAATGTTGTAGGGGTGACTGTACACAATGGCTCCGGCCTCTTTGGCTACTTTTGCGGTATCGTCCGTTGACCCGTCGTTGACGACAATAATCTCATAATCGGGATAGATCGCAGTGATCTCCCTTATGATTTGGCCGATACTTTCCGCTTCATTAAAAGCGGGAATAATGACTGAGACGGTTACGCTACCCATGCTTGTCTTTTCCTCGCCTGATCATGAACAGAGAATCACATTGCCTAGCATTGTCATTCTACACAAAAAGACCTCCGTTTTCAATCTAATGGCTTCAGCAAACCTAAAACATAGAATCCGCTTCTGTTGAAAAGGATTCTAGTATACTCACCAAAGAACTCGCCTAAGTTGCTCCTTTCAACATCGGAAAGATTGTCTTGAGCCCATCTTTGGAAAAAAGGATCATTGATGAACAGGTGTGTGACTTTTTCCCTCTGTAGCCCGACTAGGATATCCTCAGGGGCCCTTGATCCTCGAAAGAGGATTCCAAGAAGGCCTTCGCCGAAAACATATTCTCTGTCACAGTAGTAGCCGCGATCGCCCAGGAAGACCAGCATCACCTTCGCGTCCTGTGGCAAATGATTGTTGATGAAGCGCATGGCCGCATACTCAGGTCGATGCCTGTCCAGATACTCATCACGGCTGACCGCACCGGTAATGTATCCGAAAGGCTCAACTTCTTTGAACTGAGCAACCACATACCGTCCGTTGTAGGCCAAGGCCGAGGCCAGGCCGATCATTAAAAGCACGAACGCAATGCGCTCTCCCCTCGCGTTCCTCCCCTTCCCAATCGCTCGATGAAATTTTTCAGCCCCCATGACTGACAGAACCACCAGCACAGGGATGATCGGTGCAATGTAACGGATTCTGAGATCCCTCGTGAAAAAGGCAATGGCAAAGAAAAGGACGACAAAAGCGAGCATGACCTTTTTCTCTTTTCTCACCTCTTCTTTTTCTTCTCTCATTCGCCAGAAAGCGAAAACTGGAAGGACGAGGAGAAAAGGATTCAGCTTCCCGTCAAAGTGTTTGGGGCTTCCATCCTGCCCCTCAAGAAAGACCCTGATGGGCACCAGGGCGATTTCCCACCAGGCCTCATGATACATTCTCTCCCTGATGACAAAGACTCCGAGCCCTGCGTTGATCGACTCATTTTGGCTCTCGTCCTCTCCGGAAGTCGAGGTTTTTTGCGGGTTAAACTTATGGTCATAGAGAGGGTAGATGGGATTTTTCTTCCATGAATAGTTTCTCACCATCCAGGGCGAAAAAACCAAGAGTGCGATCGAAAGGAAAAGAAGGCCATGGAGAGCTGAACGGAAGAAATTCGCTTTACCCTGCCGTGCGTATAAGATTGGGACAAAAAGGGTGAGCAGCGCGGTGGTCACCAGGGCGTTGTACTTGGTGCCCATTGCCAGCCCCGCCATGACTCCTGAGAGCACCAGGAACTTTTTCTTGAATCCGCTGTCTGCCCACTTCAATAGAAGAAGAAGCGAGGCAAAGGAAAAGAATAAAACGCCCAGGTCCACGTATGCGGAAATGGACAGCTTGACAACGATGGGAATGGAAAGAAAAAACACCACTCCGAACAACGCATAGCCCGAGCCGGTCCTTCTCTTCAAATAACCGAAAAGGAGCCCTGCCGTGAGCAGGGCAAAACTGAAATGAATCAATTTGGGGAGAGTGTCGTTCCCGAAATATAGGGGAAGGAGATAGAGAAGATCCACATTCATGGGATAGTAAGAAAAATCCATGAAAGGGATTTCATACATGCCGCCGTGCTTGAGATAGAGTTTTGGGACCGCCAGGTGATGGACCAGTTCGTCCTTGCTGACCGGGGGCACACAGGAAAGAATAATGATAGAAGCAACAAGGATAATCAGCAGGCTTAGAATCAACCCGAAAAAAGGAGCCTCGTGTTTTCCTTGCACCATCACCCCGCCTCCTCGCGAATTTCCTTTCTCTGTGATTTACAAAAATACACCGAAGGACGATAGGACCATGTGGCGCTCCGCCCCCTTGGGGATGACTTAAGACGGCATCATATCACCACTATGCAATGATATTATTTTGTCGGAACTCTCGTCAAATCTTAATGCTCTTTTCCTGGCCAGCGCAGCGTTCTGCAAAGAGGGCCATGTTTGCCTGGACGTTGACTGATCCACCCAGATGCCCTATAATGCCTCTAGCACGTTTCAGCTTCTATTGCAGGCTTCCTCTGGCGTTTCGCAACAAGGCTTTATGTTTCACGGACCGATCAAACCCTTCTTGAGGTGTTGAAGCTGAATCAGAGACCTGAGGTGAAACGAAAAGGACGTCCTCTGCGGGACACATCGGTGCCGGCTCTCCTCGGCTATATCGCGGCGTCTCTCATGATGCTCGGTCCTCATGTTTTT
>Ga0315286_10007460_pt1 | contig 10703 bp, 9 predicted proteins | sample YL17G10_0_MG_FD_205038 | JGI IMG/M metagenome (GOLD analysis project Ga0315286, IMG submission 205038) | Sediment microbial communities from Yellowstone Lake, YNP, Wyoming, USA - YL17G10_0 | ecosystem: Environmental > Aquatic > Freshwater > Lake > Sediment | place: USA: Wyoming | collected...
ACTGACTAACTTCACTGTCACCTATGTTTTTGGAGTCCTCGCCATCCTCTTTTTGCGGAATTTCGTCTTTTCCAGCCACGGAAGGGCCTGTGTTTCCATTCGGGAGGATGAGATTGCCTCTCAGGCTATGGGGGTCAATACTACCCGATACAAGACCGTCGCCTTTGTAATGGGCTGCTTTTACGCAGGATTGGCAGGGGGTCTCTACGCCCATCTCTATGTCTTTCTTCATCCCTCCAATTTCGATTTCCTGAAATCCTTTGACCCCTTATTGATCGTGGTCCTTGGCGGTTTGGGCAGCATCAGCGGCACGTTGCTCGCTGCCTTGGGTTGGACCTTCCTGCTGGAGGGGTTGCGGGTGATCCTCCCCTCTCATATCCTGGACTGGCGTATGGTCATTTATCCCGTCCTTCTCATCGTTGTCATGCTGCTGCGGCCCCAGGGCTTATTCGGGGGAAGGGAATTCGGATTTCTCAAGCCCAAGGAGAAGGACGCCGTAGCCAGATGATTCCCCTCCTGGAAATTCAAGGCCTGTCCAAATACTTCGATGGCTTGAAGGCGGTCTCCGATTTTCATCTTGCCTTGCCCAAAGACGAGTTGGCGGGCTTGATAGGCCCCAATGGAGCTGGAAAGACAACTGTTTTCAACCTGATCACGGGCCTCTACGAGCCAGGTGGGGGGACGATTCGCTTTGATGGTCAGGATATTTTGAGGCTCAAGGCCCACCAGATCACGAAGTTAGGGATCGCCCGGACTTTTCAGAATATCCGCCTCTTCAACGAACTTACCGTTCTCGATAATGTGCGGGTAGCCTATCATGGCCACCTGGAATATGGGCTTGCACCAGCCATCCTTCGCACTCCCGATTTTCAGAAAAAAGAGAGGGAACTCACCCAAAAGGCCCAGGAACTACTGAAGATCCTCAACCTTTCGGCGCGCCAAAATGAAGTGGCCAAAGGGCTTCCTTATGGGGAGCAAAGGCGGCTGGAGATCGCCAGAGCCCTGGCGGCCAATCCCAAGCTGCTCCTTCTGGATGAGCCTGCTGCGGGAATGAATCCTTCTGAGGTTCGTCAGCTTATGGAGCTGATCAGCTGGGTGAGGTCGGAATTCGATCTCACCATTCTTCTCATCGAGCATCAAATGCAAGTGGTCATGGGATGCTGTGAACGAGTCGTGGTGATGGATTTTGGGGAGATCATTGCGGAGGGAACTCCCAAGGAGATTCAGACGAATCCGAGAGTCATCGAGGCCTATCTGGGAAAGGAGGTCTAATTGCTCCTCGAGGTTCGCGACCTCGTTATTTATTATGGCGCGATCCATGCCCTGAAAGGTGTTTCCTTCCGGGTTCAGGAAGGAGAGATCGTGACCCTGATTGGGGCAAACGGCGCAGGAAAAAGCACGATTCTCCGGAGCCTCTCAGGGCTCTTGCGCCCCCGATCCGGAGAGATCCTCTTTCAGGAAAGGCTGATTAATGTGGTCCCTCCTCATAAGATTGTGAGCCTGGGGATCTCCCACGTCCCGGAGGGGAGAAAGCCCTTTGCCAATCTCACGGTGAGTGAGAATATCGAGATGGGAGGATTCACGATTCGAGATCGCAGGGAAGTGGCCCGTTCTCGGGAGCAGGTATTTCAGCGATTCCCTCGATTGAAAGAGAGGGCCAAGCAATTGGCGGGTACCCTTTCGGGCGGAGAGCAGCAAATGCTGGCCATGGGGCGAGGACTGATGTCTCAGCCCAAACTCCTGCTGTTGGACGAGCCTTCCATGGGACTCTCTCCCATCCTGGTGAGAGAGATCTTCGACATCATACGGGAGATCAATTCCCGAATGGGCACCAGCATCCTTCTGGTGGAGCAAAATGCCTATATGGCCCTCTCCATTGCACACCGTGCCTACGTCCTGGAGACCGGCTCCATCGTTTTAGAGGGTGGGGCGGAGGATCTTCGTGCTGATCCCCAGGTGAGATCCGCCTATTTGGGGGAAATGGTGGAGGAGGGACCATCGGTACATCCCTTCAATCATGCACCTTAAGAGCAAACTCCTCCGCCTACCTTTCTCGAAATGTTTCCCTTCCGCATCCTTAACTCACTAAATATCAAAGGAAACGAAAGACCCAGATCGTGAATGCAAAGCCCGGAAGAAAAGCGACTGCTGCGGGCATCTCCATCATTTCCAACCTTTCTTTGGTCATCCTAAAGCTGATCGTTGGATTGATCACCTCTTCGGTATCTGTCCTCTCAGAGGCTGCGCATTCGGGAATTGACCTGGTAGCCTCGGGGATTGCTTACTTTTCCGTAAAGAGGGCGGATCTCCCCGCAGACCAAAGACACACCTATGGACACGGGAAGATGGAGAATCTCTCCGGAGCGGCGGAGGCGCTTCTCATCTTCGTCGCCGCCCTCTTCATCATTCATGAAGCCGTGGGAAAGCTTTTATCAAAAGAACCCATTCAATCCCTGGGTCTCGGAATCTGGGTCATGGCTTTCTCGGTCGTTACCAACCTGGTCATCTCCCTATACCTTCTGCGGGTGGCGAAAGCGACCGACTCCATGGCTCTGGAAGCGGATGCCCATCATCTGCTGACCGATGTTTACACCTCAGCTGGGGTCATGTTGGGTCTTCTTCTGATTCGCCAGACCGGAATTGTCCTCCTCGATCCTCTCGTTGCATTGGGGGTTGCCCTTCTAATCACGAAGACAGCTTATAGCCTTACCCGAAAGTCCCTCGGCCCCCTTATGGATGCAAAGTTGCCTGATGAGGAGGAGGAATTGATCGCCTCCATCATCCGGGATCACTCCTCCCAGTTCGTGGAATTCCATAACCTTCGAACGCGGAAGGCAGGATCGCAAAGGCACATTGACCTTCATCTGGTTGTCAAAGGGGATGCCCACGTGGAGGAGGCCCACCGGATATGCGATCATCTGGAAGCGGAAATTCGGGCCGCCCTCCCTCAATCCATGATCACCATCCATATCGAGCCTGCTATCGTTTCTCCTCTGCAATCCCAAGGAGAAAAGGATGCCGGAGTCCCAGAAACAAATGAGAAACCGATCGAAAAGCACCAGCGTTCTCCGGGTTGATCCTCGTACCCCGGAAGAGAGTACCATTCGGGAGGCGGCCCGCCTCTTAAAGGACGGCAAGCTGGTGGCTTTTCCCACGGATACCTTGTACGGCCTGGGAGCCAATGCAACGGATCCAGAGGCCATTGAGGGCGTTTTCTCCGCCAAGGGCCGGCCTAAAGACAAGCCGTTGATCGTACTGGCCCGGGACCTGGACATGGTGGGGGAGTTGGTCGAGGATATAAACCCGTTGGCCCGGAAGCTGATGAATTACTTCTGGCCAGGACCCCTTACCCTCATCATGATCGCCTCTGCCCATCTCCCTCTCGCCCTTACCGGCCACACCGGAAGGATAGGGGTGAGAGTGCCTGACAGTATTATCTCTCAATCCTTGCTGAAAGCAACCTCCCTCCCTCTCACTGCCTCCAGCGCCAACCGCTCAGGAGGAAAGGATCCCGTCGATGCACAAACCGTTTGGGAGGAGCTGGCAGGCACGATAGACCTGGTGTTGGACGGAGGGCCAGTGCCTGGAATGGCCTCTGCCATATTGGACCTCACCCTTTGCCCCCCTCGGATTATCCGTCCGGGACCCATTCCTCAACATCTGCTCGCGGAGATCGCAGGGGGAAAGGCAGGCCCGTAAAATCTGGATTGTCAGGACCCACCGCCTTGTGGTATATTTTTCAGAGAGGAGCGGGAACAATTGCCACTTGAGAGCGGCGTCCCAGTTCGGATAGAGGACATCGAGGAAGAGGTTCAGAAATACCAGCCGGGAGGGGATCTGGACCTTCTGCGGCGAGGTTATGTTTTCGCCGCCAAGGTCCACCAGGGTCAGGAGCGGAGATCCGGCGAACCTTATCTCTCTCATCCCCTGGAAGTTGCAAGAATCCTGACCCAGTTGAAGATGGACGAGCCCACCCTCACCGCCGGCCTGCTCCATGACGCGGTGGAGGATACTTTTGCCACTAACGAAGAGGTGAAGGAGGTATTCGGGGAGGAAATCGCCAATCTGGTAGACGGAGTAACGAAGATCAGTAAGCTCTCCTTTTCCACCCAAGAGGACCGTCAGGCAGAAAGCCTGCGCAAGATGGTCCTGGCAATGTCCAAAGATATCCGGGTACTCCTGATCAAGCTTGCTGACCGCCTTCACAATATGCGCACCCTGGATCCCCTCGAACCGGAGAAAAAGAGGGCGATTTCCCAGGAAACCCTTGATATCTATGCTCCCCTGGCCCACCGTCTCGGTATCGCTTGGATCAAGCAGGAGTTCGAGGACCTGGCCCTTCGCTACCTGGAAGCAGATATCTATAAGGATCTGGTCTCGAAGGTGGCCAAGAAGAGGAAGGAAAGGGAAGGGGAGATCAACGAGGTTATCAGCATCCTGCAAGGAAAGCTGACGGAGATGGATATCAAGGCCCGCATTACGGGTCGGCCTAAGAACTTTTACAGCATCTTCAAGAAAATGAGAGACCGGGGTCGTCTTTTCGATGAGATCTATGATCTTACGGCCATTCGGGTTGTCACCCTCTCCGTAAAGGATTGCTATGGGGCGCTTGGGATCGTGCATACCTTGTGGAAGCCGATCCCCGGGCGTTTCAAAGATTTCATCGCCATGCCCAAGTCCAATATGTATCAATCCCTTCACACCACGGTAATCGGCTCCCAGGGGGAACCGGTGGAAATCCAGATCCGCACCGAACAGATGCATCGCACCGCCGAGGAGGGTATTGCTGCCCATTGGCGATACAAGGAGGGAAAGACCCGGATTGATCCCTCAGACAAGAACTTCGTTTGGTTGCGGCAACTCCTGGAATGGCAGCAGGATTTGAAGGACCCCAAAGAGTTCATGGAAACCGTGAAGGTCGATCTGTTTCCCGATGAGGTCTATGTCTTTACCCCCAAAGGCGATGTCAAAGAGCTCCCACGGGGGGCCACACCGATCGATTTTGCCTTCAGTATCCATACCGATGTGGGGACCCATTGTACGGGGGCGAAGGTGAACGGAAAAATGGTTCCCCTTCGGTACGAGCTGAGAAACGGGGACATCGTGGAAATCGTTGCCTCTCCCACCCACACCCCCAGCCAGGATTGGCTGAAGATCGTAAAGACCTCGCGGGCCAAGACCAGGATCAAACAATGGATCAAGATCGAACAGAGAAGTCGCGCGATTAGCCTGGGTCGGGCCATCTGCCAAAAGGAGGCCCGCAGGTACGGTAAGGGTTCTACCCAGATACTGAAGTCGGAGAATTTGCGCAAGGTAGCGGAGAGGTTTGGATTCCTTAACGAAGAGGATCTTTTTGCGGCGGTTGGCTATGGTAAGGTTTCTCCCAAGCAGATCATGTCGAAGATCCTCCCTCCGGAGGAGCTGCCGCAGCTGAAGGAACTGGAGGAGGCCAAGGGGAAGAAGCCGGGCCGTCCCTTGCAGCCAAGGATAGAGGAGGGGATCAAGATCGCCGGGGTAGAAGATATCCTGGTGAAATTCTCGAAATGCTGCAACCCCCTACCCGGCGATGAAGTCGTTGGCTTCATCACCCGAGGGCGAGGGGTTTCCGTTCATACCGCTGATTGTCCCAATGTGCAGCAGCTCCTGTACGATTCGGAGCGGAAAATCAAGGTGGAATGGGATTCCGACCGCAAGGGATCCCATCAGGTTAAGATCGTGGTGCTCATTGGAAAGGACCGCCCAGGGGTCCTTGCAGAAATCAGCTCCGCCATCTCCTCCACCAATACCAATATTGCTCAGGCCGAAGTGAAAGTAACTGAAGATAGGATGGGGCGAAATACCTTCGTACTGGAGGTCTCCGATCTCAACCAGCTGAAAGCGGCAATCGCCGCAATTCAAAAGGTGGACGGGGTCATTGATGTGGAGAGGGTGAGGGCTGCCTGAGGGCTTGCGTCACACCGCTTTCACGATTTTTCCGGACCGAAGACAACGGGTGCAGACTTTGATGAATCGGGAAGCACCCTTTATATTTGCCCGGATGCGATGGACGTTGGGATACCGGCGGTGCTTTGACACATTGTGAGCGTGACTCACGAGGTGGCCAAATTGCGGGCCCTTTCCGCATATATCACATCGACTTGCCTTCATAAGTGAACCTCCGCTTATTTTTGAAATGTATAATAGATGACTTCGTTTCGCTGCGCAATCCCTTTTGTGAATTGGGGATTCCTAGGGTTCTGATAGAAGTTCCTCACAGCAAGCTGCGGGGAACTGCAAATGTGAGGAATCTCTTTCGCTCGCTGATCCTGCGGCAGAGCTGCGAGGATGGCGCTCGCCATGCATTTTCGACAATGAGGGTGATAGGGGGTGTAGCTAAGGGACGCCGCCTCAGGATCGGAAAGGGATTGGTAATCAGACCCACGTCCGATTATCTGAAAGAGGTGATCTTCGATATCTTGCAGGGTCTGGTCAGGGGCGTGAGGTTCCTGGATCTCTTTGCCGGCTCGGGAAATGTGGGGATTGAGGCTCTATCCCGTGGGGCTGAGGAAGTGGTCTTTGTGGATAGCTCGGTCCTTAGCATTCGGTTAATCCAGGATAACCTGCAATCGGTAGGCTTTCAGGATCGGGCAACGCTGATGAGAACCAAAGCCCTGACGGCCATTAGAAGTTTGAAGAGGAGAGGAAATCAGTTCGGGGTGATCTTTATGGATCCTCCCTATCAGAGCTTGCTCGCGGTCCCTACCTTGGAAGCCCTCTCCGAACTGGATCTCCTGGAGAAGGGAGGAATGGTCATCGCGGAACATTTTCATAAGGAGGAGGTCCCTCCGAACCTACCTTGGCTGGTCCGGACTCGTCAGATCCGTCACGGAGAGTCCACACTGTCTTTTTATTTCACGAACGAATCCCTCACCCATTAGGAACCGAAATGGAAAAAAGTGTGATCTATCCCGGAACCTTCGATCCCATCACCAACGGCCACCTCGATATCATTCAGAGGGCCCTTCGGATCTTCGACCAGGTCGTAGTCGCGGTAGCCGTCAATTTGGAGAAGGATCCACTTTTTACCGGGTCCGAGCGAAAGGAGATCATCGTACAGGCAACGCGGCATCTGCGGAATGTCCGAGTAGATTCTTTCGACTCTCTTCTGGTGGATTATGTGCGCGGACAAGAGACCAATGTGGTGTTGCGGGGGCTGCGAGCCATATCGGACTTTGAGTATGAGTTTCAGATGGTGCTCATGAACAGAAAGTTGGATGAGACGATGGAGACCGTCTTCATGATGCCCAGTCAGGATTATTCTTATTTGAGCTCCCGCCTGGTAAAGGACATCGCAATCCACGGGGGGCCGGTGGAGGCCTTCGTTCCCCCCAACGTGGAAAAGCGGCTTCGCGAGAAACTGCGAAGCTTGAATCTGAACCGGAAATAACCTTTGCAGCCGGCATTTTTTCAAAGATAACGAAACAGATCTGGCATTTTATTCATCTATAGAATTGGAGGATGATTTTATGTCTCTGTCAGATAGGGCTAAGAACATCAGTCCATCACCCACCCTGGCCATCACTGCAAAAGCAAAACAGATGAAGGCGCAGGGCATCGATGTGATCAGCTTCGGAGCCGGGGAACCGGACTTCGATACCCCGGAAAATATCAAAGAGGCCGCTATCAAAGCGATTCGGGAAGGATTTACCAAGTATACGCCCGCAGGAGGTATCGAGGAGCTGAAAGAGGCAGTGGTGAAAAAGCTCAAGCGGGACAACAACTTGGAGTACCAAAAACAAGAGGTGGTCATCTCTTGCGGCGCCAAGCATTGCCTCTTCAATCTGGCAGAGGTATTGTTCAATAAAGGAGATGAGGTCATCATCTCCGCTCCCTATTGGGTCACCTACCCGGAACAGGTGAAGCTGGCAGATGCGATTCCGGTCTTCGTCCAGACTGAGGAGTCGACGAATTTCGCCCTCACCCGGTCCCTTTTAGAGGGCGTTGTAACATCTCGTACCAAGGCGATTATCCTCAACAGCCCCTGCAACCCTACCGGGGCTATCTATAAACGTCAGGTTCTGCAGGAGATTGCCAATCTGGCGACTCAATCGAATATCTACATCATCTCCGATGAATGTTATGAGGCACTCACCTACGATGGAGAGGAGCATGTCAGCATCGCTTCTCTGGGCGAGGGCATCAAGGAGTTGACGATCGTAGTCAATGCCTGCTCCAAGCCTTATTCCATGACGGGCTGGAGGATCGGCTATGCCGCAGGGCCGAGAGAGATCATCAAAGCGATGGATGACCTTCAAAGTCAGTCCACCTCCAACCCCACCTCCATAGCGCAAAAGGCAGCGGTGGAGGCACTGCTCGGGTCCCAGGAGGCGGTGAGCAGGATGCGGGCAGAGTTCGATAAGCGAAGAAAGTATATGGTGGAAAGGCTCAATGCCATGCCGCGAGTTTCTTGCACCACCCCCAAAGGTGCGTTTTATGCCTTCCCCAACTTCTCCCAACACTATGGAAAGAGATGGAAGGGCGGGATGATCAAGGGTTCCACGGATCTGGCTGCTTATCTTCTGGAAGAAGCGCAGGTAGCTATTGTTCCCGGGTTGGACTTCGGCAGTGATAGCCATGCACGCCTTTCCTATGCGACTTCTATGCAAAACATAGAAAAGGGCCTGGAGCGTATCGCCGATTCTTTGGTCCGGTTGAGTTAAGATTTCATGACGGCTCTCTGTGGCAGGATTGAGCGGATTGGCTTGCCTCAACTCCTGCCTTCTTTTTCCATGCTGCTGGAAGTAAAAGACCTCCATACTTATTTCCATACGAGACCCGGCGTGGTCAAGGCCGTGGAGGGGATTAGTTTCTCTCTCTCGCCGGGAGAGATCCTTGGATTGGTAGGGGAATCAGGATGTGGGAAAACGGTCACCGCTTTGTCGGTTATCCGACTTCTCCCCGATCCGCCCGGGGTGGAGGTGAAAGGGAAGGTCCTTTTGGAAGGTCGAGATCTTTTGCGGCTGAGCCCCGAGCAAATACGCCAGGTAAGGGGAAAGGAGATCTCCATGATCTTCCAGGAGCCATCCTCCTCCCTGAATCCGGTATTTACCGTTGGAAACCAACTTTCTGAAGTGATGCGGGTCCACGAAGGGTTGGGTCAGAAGGAGGCTCGGGCCAGGTCTCTGGAGATGCTGAAGTTGGTGCGTCTCTCCGATGGGGAGAGGATTTTACGCGAATATCCGCACCATCTGAGCGGAGGTATGTGCCAGAGAGTGATGATCGCAATGGCCTTATCTTGCAACCCCAGGATCCTCATAGCCGATGAGCCTACCACTGCACTGGACGTCACCATACAAGCCCAGATTTTGGATCTGTTGGAGAGATTGAAGGAAGAACTGAAGATGTCCATCCTCCTCATTACCCATGATCTCGCGATCATTTCTCAAGTGGCTCAACGGGTGGTGGTAATTTATGCCGGAAGGATCGTGGAAGAGGCGACCGCAAAAGACCTATTTAAATACCACCTGCACCCTTATACGCAAGGGCTGCTCCGCTCCATTCCTCCTATGCGAGGTGCCGGGACCAAGCCATCTCACCTCCCGGCCATTCCCGGCGCGGTCCCCAATCTCCTGAACTTGCCGAAAGGCTGCAAGTTCAATCCGCGATGCCCTAAGAGACAAGCGATTTGCCAAGAAGAGGAGCCGTCCTTGGATCAAGTCGCATCTTCCCGTGTGCGTTGCTTTTTCCCGGGATAGATTCAGGAATGGAACAAGCCCTTTTAGAGATATGTAATCTGAAAAAACACTTTCCCTTCCAGAAAGGCCTTTTCTCTCGAGTGGGAGGGACCGTCTTCGCTCTGGACGGAGTGGATCTTTGGATCAAGGAGGGGGAGACCCTTGGATTGGTGGGAGAATCGGGATGCGGAAAATCCACCTTGGGAAAGATCATTTTGAGACTCATGGAGCCCACGGAGGGCGAGGTCCTCTTCGAGGGGAAGGAAGTATTCAAGCTGGGCAAAGAGGAACTGCGGAGGCTTCGCCCGAAGATGCAAATGATCTTCCAGGATCCCCATTCCTCTCTCAATCCCCGCATGAGGGTGGGTGATATCGTGGGGGAGGGAATCACGATACATGATGACAGGGCCAGGGAGCAGAAACGGGGAATGGTGGCTCATCTACTGGAAAAGGTTGGCGTCCCCGCCCAGATGATGGATCGGTATCCTCATGAATTCAGCGGAGGCCAGCGCCAACGAATCGGCATCGCCCGAGCCCTCATCCTGGACCCCAAGCTGGTGATAGCGGATGAGCCGGTTTCCGCATTGGACGTCTCGATTCAGGCTCAAGTCCTCAACCTGCTTATGGATCTGAGAGAGGAGTACCATCACACCTGTCTTTTTATTGCCCATGACCTCAGGGTGGTGCAGTACATCAGCGATAGAGTGGCAATCATGTATTTGGGAAGGATCATGGAAGTAGCAGAGAGCCATGAGATCTATCTGAATCCGCTTCATCCCTATACGGAGGCCCTTATCTCTGCCATACCGCTGATTACCGGGCGAGATGCGGGGAGACGAATGCTGCTGGAGGGCGATCCCGCCAGCCCCGTCGATCTCCGAGCCGGTTGTAAATTCTGCAGCCGTTGTCGCCGGCAATCCCACCGGTGCACCCAAGAGGACGCCGTACTCCGTGAGGTTTCTCCGGGCCACTTCGTTGCCTGTCACCTCT
>Ga0315286_10007462_pt1 | contig 10703 bp, 12 predicted proteins | sample YL17G10_0_MG_FD_205038 | JGI IMG/M metagenome (GOLD analysis project Ga0315286, IMG submission 205038) | Sediment microbial communities from Yellowstone Lake, YNP, Wyoming, USA - YL17G10_0 | ecosystem: Environmental > Aquatic > Freshwater > Lake > Sediment | place: USA: Wyoming | collected...
CGCGAAGGGATCGCACCCGATTCTGTACGGAAACCGATCTTGAGTTTCCGGTGGCCTTATCGAGGGGGTTCCACCCGTTCCCATTCCGAACACGGCCGTTAAGCCCCTCGGAGCCGATGGTACTGCGCGGGGAACTGCGTGGGAGAGTAGGTCGCTGCCGGGAAGTTTGAAAGGCCCGGGCTCATAGCCCGGGCCTTTCGCTTTCATAGACGCGGGCGGAACTACGGCGGGAGCGTCGCCTGGCAGGAAGGTCTACTGTTTCTGTCAGACTCGGCGCCCGTGATCGGTGCGAACCGAAGGATAAGGCTCGGGGCCCTCGGCCTCGTGCTGGGTTTCTGCCTGATCTCTCTCTTCCCGGGGGCGCTGCTGCGCGGTGAGTCCTTCTTCGAGCGCGACATTCAGGCGTTCTATCGCCCCGCGAAGTCTCTCCTTCTTCCGCTGGCCCGAGGCTCGCCCGGACTGCCGCTCTGGAACCCCTATCTCGCCTCGGGCCAGCCGTTCGCCGCCAATCCGGAGCACGAACTCTTTCATCCCTTGACGGCACTCTTCTTCCTCCTGCCGTTCGAGTGGGCCTTCCGGCTCCAGTTCCTCCTGCCCGTCCTCGGCGCGGCCCTCTCGATGTTCTTCCTCCTCGATTCGTTCGGGCTCGGGTTCGAATCGGCGACGTTCGGCGGGCTGGCCTGGGGTTTCGGGGGGTACACCCTTTCGACGACGAACCTCCTCCCCATCCTCTTTGCGATCGCAGTCCTCCCCGCGGTCCTGGCGTTTGCGGTTCGCCTCGTGACCCGCGGAGGATCGCGGAACCTCGCCGGGCTCGCCCTGATGATCGGCCTGGAGTGCCTGGCCGGCGAACCGTCGACGCTCCTCATGACCGCCCTCCTCCTCCCCGTGTCTCTGGCCCACATCACGAAGGCAGACGGCGAGGGAGCCCGCCTCCGCCGCGCTCTGCCCCGGCTCCTCGGCGGCCTTCTCCTCGGCGGAGCCCTGGGTGCCGTGACGCTGATACCGGGCCTTCATCACGCATCGAAGACCGTGCGGGCCGGCGGGCTTCCCGACTCCGCGGCCGACAAGTGGTCGCTCCCGCCCGTCCGCCTCCTCGAGTTCGTGGCACCGCGGATCCTCGGGCATATCGACCAGGCCGACGAGCGGTGGTACTGGGGCGGGGTGCTCTACCCCGACCGAAACTACCCGTTTCTCTATTCGATCTACCCGGGGCTTCTCGTCACCCTGCTCGCGGGCGCGGTGGTCACCCGCGGCCCGCCGAGGCGGTGGGTCTGGGTCGGCACGTCGGTTCTCGGGGCTCTCCTCGCGGTCGGCACACATCTTCCGTTCTGGCATCTGGCCCGGAGCGTCGTCCCGGGACTGAAGGGTCTTCGCTACCCGGAGAAGTTCATCCTTCTCACGGTCTTTGCGGCGGTGGTTTTGGCCAGCTCCGGTTTCGAGGAGCTGCTCCGCGGCCGGACGGATCTCCGCCGCCGCCTCTTCCGGAGCCTCGTCGTCGTCGGCTTCCTCGCCACCTTCGCCGGCCTCGTCCTCGTCGCCCTCGACGTTCTTCAGGGGAGTCGCCTCTGGGTGAGCCGGGGAATCTCGCCCGCCATCGCGGCCTCCTGGGCCTCTGTGGCGGGCGGAGACGCGATCCGGATCGGGGCGATTGCCGCGGTCGGTCTTGCCGTGCTGGTGATCTTCCGTCGTGCGAACTGGCTCCTGATCCTCGTCGCGGCGGCAGACCTCGTCCTGGCCGGGCGGCCGCTCGTCCCTACGAAACCGTCGAACCTGCTCTCCGGCGTCCCCCCCTTCCTTGCCCCGCTCGTCCGTGCGAGACCTCCGGGACCGCTCTTCCATTTCGCGGCGTGGGACCCGCAGCTCGGGACAACGACGGGAATCTGCAAGCCTCCCATTCCGGCCCAGTGGGGGATCCCGACGACCCTGGAGGAGGACTTCGACCTGACCGAGCTTCGCTGGAGCCACAGGGCGACGAGAGCGTTCCTCGAGGTGATCCGCTCCGACCCGACCCTTCTTCCTCCGCTCGTCCAGCGGAGAGGTGTCGCCGCGGTACTCCGCTTCCGTCCGGACCTTTCCGGAGTTGTGGGTGAGCGGCTGGCGGTCGGTCCGGAAGGCCCCCTCATCCTTCTCGTGACGCGGAATCCGGCCCCCTTTGCCTTCTGCGCGAGCCGGCTGATTCCCGGTGCCGGAGAGGACGGCTGGCGGGATGCCGTGAGGCGCGTCGGACGGGACGCGGCGGAGGCGGCTGTCGTGGACCCCCACGACCTCGAGCCCTTCCCCGGGGAGGTGTCGGAGGGAAGCGTCGAGGGAATCCTCGTGAGGCCGGGCGGAGTCGGTTTCGACGTAACCGTGAGCGGGCCGCAGCCCGCCTTCGTCGCCGTCAACCAGACCTGGGACGAAGGGTGGAGAGCGCGCGTGGACGGAGTTTCCGCGAGGCTCGTTCGAACCGACCTGTCGCTCTCCGGCCTGGTCGTGCCCCCCGGTCGCCACCGCGTCGCACTCTCCTACGAGGACCCGTGGGTGACGGCCGGGCTCGCGATGTCTCTCGTCGCCCTGGCCGTGGTCCTTCTCCTGCTTCGGGCCGGACGGGCCGGGCGCGGGCGTCCCGCGACCCCGTGAGAGACTCGTTCTTGATGGAAGAGAAGCGCGCGCTCGTCACGGGGATCACGGGGCAGGACGGCAGCTACCTCGCCGAGCTCCTGATCGCGAAGGGATACGAGGTTCACGGGATCATCCGCCGCTCGTCGTCCTTCAACACCGAGCGGATCGACCACATCTACCAGGATCCTCACTCGACCGGCCGCCGGCTGATCCTCCATTACGGGGATCTCAACGACGCCTCGTCCCTGAACCACGTCCTCAGGACCGTGGAGCCGCACGAGATCTACAACCTCGGCGCGCAGAGCCACGTCAAGGTCTCCTTCGACATCCCGGAGTACACGGCGGAGGTCACGGCGGTCGGCACGGCGCGACTGCTCGAGGCGATCCGCGAGGTGGGCCTCCGGCCGCGTTTCTACCAGGCCTCGTCGTCGGAGATGTTCGGCCAGGTCGCCGAGTCGCCGCAGCGGGAGACGACGTCGTTCCACCCGCGGAGCCCGTACGGCGTCGCCAAGGTCTACGCGCACTTCATCACCCTGAACTTCCGCGAGTCGTACGGCCTCCACGCGTCGAGCGGCATCCTCTTCAACCACGAATCGCCCCGGCGCGGCGAGACGTTCGTGACGCGCAAGATCACCCGTGCGGTCGGCCGGATCGTCCACGGCCTCCAGGAGACGGTCCACCTCGGGAACCTCGGCGCGCGGCGCGACTGGGGCTTCGCGGGGGACTTCGTCGAGGCGATGTGGCGCATGCTTCAGCAGGAGGCGCCGGACGACTACGTCGTGGCGACCGGTGAGACGCATTCGGTCCGCGAGTTCTGCCAGGCGGCGTTCGGTCGGGCCGGCATCGAGCTTCGCTGGACGGGGACCGGGGCCGCGGAGACGGGCGTGGACGCGAAGACGGGGCGGACCCGGGTCGCCGTCGACTCGCGCTACTTCCGCCCGGCCGAGGTCGACGTCCTGCTCGGCGACTCGACCAAGGCGCGGACGAAGCTCGGCTGGTCGCCGAAGGTCGGCTTCGATGCTCTCGTGGAGATGATGGTGGCCGCCGACCTGGAAAAGGCGCGGAAGGAAGCCGTCGTCGCGCGCTAGGTTGCGGGCTCCGCGTCGAGTTCGAGCGTCGCCCGGAGGTCGGGGAGCGGGCTCTCGAGGGCAGCGCGGCGAGCGGTCAGGAGGCGGCCGGGAGGGGCGCCCCCGGCGACCGGAAGGGTCGCCGTGACGCGTCGCTCGTCGAAGGCGATCCAGCGCGGGGCGAGCAGCGTCCCGGAGGTTTCGTGAACGGCCCGGAGGGTGTCGGCGGTGAGGTGGGAGAGGATCTCCGACTCGCCGGCGCCGGCCGACTGGATCGGCACCATCCGCCCGTCGGCGGGGGCGGCGGCGGGGAGCTTTCCGTAAGCCGCCTCGAGGAGCGCGGCGACGAGGTCGCGGACGAACTCCTCGCGGCTCTTCGCGGTGAGGGAAATGACGGCTCCGTGAGAGGTCGCGTCGACGGTGTACGGCACGTCCGTGGTCTCCTTCGGAAGCCCATCTTACCCGCGGGCCTGATAGCCTCGCCGCGCGTGGACTCTCTGGCCGGGCGCCTGACGGAGCGGATCCGCCGCGAAGGGCCTCTCCGCTTCGACATTTTTCAAGAGATGGCCCTCTACGACCCGGACGGCGGCTTCTACGAGAGGCCCGGGCGGGTCGGCCGGGGGGGCGACTTCGTGACGGCCTCCACCTGGCATCCGGCGTTTGCGCGATGCCTCGCCCGCGTGGCCCGCCAGCTCCGGGACGCCCTCGGGGCGCCGATCCACGTCGTGGACGTCGGCGCGGGGGAGGGCGAGCTTCTGGAGGCGATCGGAAAGGCCCTCCGAGGGGGAGACGAATTCCACTTCGTCGGCATCGAGCGGTCCGCCACCCGTCGCGCCCGGGCGCGCGAGCGGGTTCCTTCGGCCTCCTGGTTGACTTCAATCGAAGAAATCCCCCGGTTCTCCGGCCTGCTCGTCGCCTACGAACTCTTCGATGCGCTTCCGGTGAGGGCGCTCTCCTTCGAAGGTGAAGAGCTGATGGAGCGCGCCGTGGACATCTCGGCGGATGGAGGCTTTCGGTGGGTCGAGGTGCCGTGCAAGGACTCCGCCGGCATTCTCGAGCGCCTGCGCGCCCGCGGGGTCGTTCTCCGCCCGGGCCAGCGGCTCGAGGTCCGCCCGGCAGCGCACTCCCTTGGTCTTTCCCTTTCAGAGAAAATCTCCCGGGGTCTCCTTCTCGTATTCGATTACGGGGGGCCAGCACGGTCGCTCTACGGTCCGGCCCGCTCATTCGGCACGCTCGAGGCGTTTCAGGCGCATCGGGTGACGCGCGACGTCCTGACGGATCCGGGCTCGCGAGACATCACGGCCTGGGTCGACTTCACCGAGATCGGGATGGCGTTACAGGAGTCCGGCCTCGCCGTCCCGGGTCTCGTGAGCCAGTCTCGCTTTCTGGCGGCGGCGGGAATCGCGGAGGAGATCGCCGCGGCCGAGAAGCTCCCCTCGGAGGCGGATCGGCTCGTCGAGCGGCACGCCCTCGGGGAGCTCGTCGCGCCGGGCGGCATGGGGGAGTCGATCCGGGTTCTCGTGGCCTCCCGGGACCCCGATCTGGCCGAGCGATGGGTCCATTGGCCGGATCCGGGAATAGTGCCGTCGAATCATTGACTCCCCCGGGGGGGGACCAGAGAATCGCGCGCGTTGTGAGCCCGGGGGCGGCCGCAAGCGGCCTGCTCATATTCCGAAGGGGGACGTGTGCCTCAAGCGCCTGACATGGCCGCTTATCTCCCGGTCCTGTATTTCGCGATCGTGGCCGGCGCCCTGCCGGTGGTCATCCTCGTCCTGATGGCGCTCTTCCGGCCGTCGAATCCCTCCGCCACGAAGCTCTCGGCGTACGAGTGCGGCGTCGCGGCCCCGAGCGAGGCCTTCGACCACCGCTTCTCCGTCCGGTACTATCTGATCGCCGTGCTCTTCGTCGTCTTCGACGTGGAGACGGTCTTCCTCTTCCCGTGGGCCGTCATGTACGACAAGCTCCTTCTGTTCGGACTCGTCGAGATGGTCGTCTTCCTCTACATCCTGGTGGTCGGGTACGTCTACGTCTGGAAGAGGGGGGCTCTTTCGTGGGCCTGATGGAGAACGCTCTCCCGGACAACGTCATCACCACCACCGTCGACGCCGTCATCAACTGGGGCCGGAAGAACTCGCTCTGGCCGATGCAGTTCGGCCTCGCCTGCTGCGCGATCGAGATGATGGCCGTCGTCGACAGCCGGCACGACATGGCGCGCTTCGGCGCCGAGGTGTTCCGGGGCTCGCCGCGGCAGTCCGACCTGATGCTCGTGGCCGGCACCGTGACCGAGAAGATGGCGCCGATCATCAAGCGCCTCTACGACCAGATGGCCGACCCGAAGTGGGTCATCGCCATGGGGTCGTGCGCGATGTGCGGCGGCCCGTACCGCAGCTACGCCGTCACCCAGGGCGTCGACCGGATCATCCCTGTGGACGTCTACGTCCCCGGCTGCCCGCCCCGCCCCGAGGCGCTTCTCTACGGCCTGATGGAGCTGCAGAAGAAGATCCAGAAAATGAAGGTATTGCGAAAAGAAGGGTCGGAGAGCGCGTGACGGACGAGACGAAGCCTCCGACGCCGCCCTCCGGAGGCGACGCCGCGCCGCCGGAGGAAAAGCCGGCCGCCGAAACGGCGAAGCCGCCGGCTGAAGCCGCGAAGCCGGCGACTGAAGCCGCGAAGCCGGCGGCCGCGCCCGCAAAGCCGGCCGCACCGGCGGCCCCGCCGAAGCCCAAAGGTCCCACGGCCAATGACGCCTCGTCCGATCCCGTCGTACAGCGCCTCACGGCCGCCCTCCCGGGCGTCGTCCTCGCCGCGAAGGAGCTGGTCGGACAGGTGACCGTCGAGGCGCCGCCCGAGAAGGTCCCGGAGGTCCTCCGGTACCTGAAGGACAAGGAAGCCTTCACCTATCTCGTCGACCTGACCGCCATCGACTGGAAGGCCCGCGTCCCCCGGTTCGACGTCGTCTACTGGCTCCACTCATTTGAAAAGAACAATGGACGAATCCGCGTCCGGGCTGGCGTGGCGGACGGCGCCGAGTGCCCCTCGGTCTCGGGCGTCTTTTTGACCGCGAACTGGATGGAGCGCGAGGTGTGGGACCTCTTCGGCATCCCGTTCTCCGGACACCCCGACCTCCGCCGCATCCTGACGTGGGACGGCTTCGCCGGACACCCGCTCCGGAAGGACTTCCCCGTCGAAGGCGTCGATACGGGAGCGGCCATCTACCCCGATCAGTACCCCGAGGGCGGCGGCCCGTCGGTCAAAGACCCTCTGAAGAAGGTCGTGTCGTGAGCGAGGAGCGCGCCGGAACCGCCGCGAGCGTGCCCGATTCGGGCGAGCCGATGCTCGGGCTCCGCGAGATGGAGCTCAACTTCGGGCCGCAGCACCCGTCGACGCACGGCGTTCTGCGCCTCGTCCTGAAGGTCGACGGCGAGCGGATCGTCTCCGCCCGGCCCGACATCGGCTACCTCCACCGGGGGACGGAGAAGCTCTTCGAGACCGAGACGTACCCAATGGTCATCCCGCACACCGACCGGTTGGACTACGTGGCGGCGGCGACCAACAACCACGCCTACTGCCTCGCGGTCGAGAAGCTTCTCGGCCTCGAGGTGCCGAAGAAGGCACAGTACATCCGCGTGCTCCTCGACGAGCTGCAGCGGATCTCGTCGCACCTCCTCTGGCTGGCGACGGCGGCGATCGACCTCGGCGCCATCACGCCGTTCTTCTACACGTTCCGCGAGCGGGAGGTCATCCTCGACCTCTTCGAGGACTACTGCGGCGCCCGGCTGACTCTCAACTGTATGCGGATCGGCGGGCTCCTCGAGGAGCTTCCTCCCGGCTGGATCGAGCGGGTCCGGGCCTTCACCGAGGTGTTCGACAAGAACATCGACGAGTACGAGGACCTCCTGACGGAGAACCGGATCTGGAAGCAGCGGACGATCGGGATCGGGATCCTGACGGCCGAACAGTGCATCGAGTGGGGTGTCACCGGCCCGCCGCTTCGCGGCGCCGGCTTCAAGTGGGACATCCGCCGCGCGATCCCGTACGAGTGCTACCCCGAGCTCGACTTCGAGATCCCCACGTACCCGAACGCCGACACGTACGACCGGTACCTCGTCCGCGTGGCCGAGCTCCGCCAGAGCCGCCGGATCGTCCTGCAGTGCTGCGACTGGCTCCTGAAAAACCCCGAGGGCGAGATCCGCGGGAAGACGCCGCGCGTCATCAAGCCGGTGGCGGGCGACGTCTACGCGTCCGTCGAGGCGCCGAAGGGCGAGCTGGGCTTCTACCTCGTGTCGAACGGCAGCAACAAGCCGTACCGCCTCCGGGTCCGTCCCCCGTCCTTCATCAACCTCCAGGCGCTTCCCGAGATGGCGAAGGGGCACCTCGTGGCCGACCTCGTGGCCATCATCGGGACCATCGACATTGTGTTGGGCGAGGTGGACCGCTGATGAACGAGGCCCTCCTCTACAACGTCGTCATTCCCGCCGTGAAGGCCGTCGTCGCCGTCCTCGTCGTGGCGACCGTCGCGGGGATCCTGACGCTGATCGAACGGCGGGTCCTGGCCCGGCTCCAGGTCCGGCAGGGTCCGAATCGCGTCGGCTGGAACGGCGTCCTCCAGTGGGTCGCCGACGTCGTCAAGCTGATCTTCAAGGAGGACATCGTCCCGGCCGAAGCGGAGCGGGGGATCCACTTCCTCGCGCCCCTGCTCGTCATGATGCCGGCGCTGACCGTCTTCGCCTTCATCCCGTGGGGGCCCGAGACGACCTGGAACATTCCGGGACTCGGCGTGATCCGGACCGGCCTCTACGGCACGGACGTCAACGTCGGGCTTCTCCTCCTCGTCGCCATCAGCTCCATCGGCGTCTACGGGATCATCCTGGGCGGCTGGGCGTCGAACTCGAAGTACGCTCTCATGGGCGGCCTGCGCTCCGCAGCCCAGCTCATCAGCTACGAGGTGCCGATGGGCTTCGCCCTCGTGGCGGCCATCCTCATGTCGCGCTCCCTCTCGCTCGTCGGCATCGTCGAGGCGCAGAGGGACGCGGGCCTCTGGTTCATCTTCCCGGGCGTCATCGCCTTCTTCCTCTACTTCGTCTCCGGCGTGGCCGAGACGAACCGGATCCCCTTCGACCTCCCGGAAGCCGAGAGCGAGCTCGTCGCCGGCTTTCACACGGAGTACTCGGGCTTCCGGTGGGCGGTCTTCTTCCTCTCCGAGTACGCCAACATGATCACGATCTCGGCGGTCGCCACGACGCTCTTCTTCGGTGGCTGGCTCCGTCCTTTCCCGAACGTCGGCTGGCTGTCGTTCCTCGACATCGTCCCGCCACTCGTCTGGTTCGTCCTGAAGGTCTCGGCGTTCCTCTTCGTTTACATCTGGTTCCGCGGCACGTTCCCGCGCTACCGGTTCGACCAGCTCATGGCCCTCGGCTGGAAGGTCCTGATCCCGATCTCGATCGGGAACGTCGTCCTCGTGGCGCTCGCGGCCCTCTGGGGCCTGCCCGGACTCCGGGTCCTCTCCGCCGTCCTGTGGGTGGCGCTCGTCGCCGGCTTCCTCGTCGTGAGGAAGGCGGAGCCGCGGCGCCGGACGGTCCTCGCGCCCGGGGTGACCCGATGAGCCTGCTCGACCGGGTCCTCCTGTTCGACATCTTCACGGGGCTGAAGATCACGGGCCGCCACTGGTGGCGGAAGAAGGACACCGTCCCCTACCCGGAGGCGCGGCGCGAGCCGAGCGACCGCTTCCGGGGGATGTTCAAGCTTGACGAGGAGCGCTGCATCAAGTGCACGCTCTGCGCGATCGAGTGCCCCATCAACATCATCTTCATCGACTGGCACAACGAGAAGAACCCCGAAGGGAAGGCCGAGAAGGTCCTCGACCGCTTCGACCTCGACCTGAAGCGCTGCATGTTCTGCGGCCTCTGCGAGGACGCCTGCCCGACGAATCCGAAGTCGATCTGGCTGAAGACGAAGAGCTACGAGCTGGGGACCTACGAACGGAACGACGCCCTCTACCTCGACATCGTCAAGCTGACGCAGTGGGACGTGCAGAGCGGGGTCACGATTCCGCCGGCGCCGGGCGAGCCCGCCGCCGAAAAAGAGGAGAAGAAGCCGTGACGCCCGCCCTGATTTTCTTCTGGATCCTCGGGGCCGTCGTCGTGATCGGCGCGGTCGGCGTCATCGTGATGCGGCAGCCCGTCCACTCGGCCCTCTTCCTGCTCCTGTCGTTCGTCGCGATGGCGGGGCTCTTCGTCCTGGCGCACGCGGAATTCCTCGCCGCGGTGCAGATCCTCGTGTACGCCGGCGGCATCATGGTGCTCTTCCTCTTCACGATCATGCTCGTCAACATCCGGCGGCAGGCCAAGGAGCCGTTCCTTCACCGGCAGGCCGCCGTCGCGATCCTTTTCGGCGTGGCGTTCTACGCGGTCGTCGGCGGGCTCCTCGTCGGCGAGGCGAAGAATCTCGCGGCGCTCGGTGCGGCCGGCGCCGCCGACCCCGCGAAGCTGGCGACGGTCTCGATCGCCGGGGCGACGGTCGCGGGGAACAGCCAGGCCGTCGGCTGGGCGCTTTACCGCGAGTACTTCCTGCCGTTCGAGGTCGCGTCGGTCTTCCTCCTCGTCGCGATGATCGGCGCCGTGGTCCTCGGCAAGCGGACGATGGAGAAGGTGGACTGATGGTCCCCCTGACGCACTACCTCGCGCTCTCCTTCCTCCTGTTCGTCCTCGGCGTCGTCGGCGTCCTGGTCCGGCGGAACCTCCTGACGGTCCTGATGTCGATCGAGCTGATGCTGAACGCCGTCAACCTCAACCTGGTCGCCTTCTCCCGGCAGCTCGGCGACCTCGGCGGCCAGATCTTCACGGTGTTCGTCATCGCGGTGGCGGCCGGCGAGGCGGCGATAGGCCTCGCGATTCTCATCTCGCTCTACCGGCTCAAGGGCTCCGTGAACCTCGACGACGCGTCGGAGATGAAGGGATGAGGGGCTGATGCGCGCCACCTCGCTTCTCCCCTGGATCCTGGTCTTCCCGCTGGCCGGGTTCCTCGTCAACGGCT
>Ga0315286_10007463_pt1 | contig 10702 bp, 11 predicted proteins | sample YL17G10_0_MG_FD_205038 | JGI IMG/M metagenome (GOLD analysis project Ga0315286, IMG submission 205038) | Sediment microbial communities from Yellowstone Lake, YNP, Wyoming, USA - YL17G10_0 | ecosystem: Environmental > Aquatic > Freshwater > Lake > Sediment | place: USA: Wyoming | collected...
AATGAGGGTCCCCATCACGACCGAAGCATAAAGATACCATGAGTGTGAGGGTTTTTGCGCGGCTGGGGTTTCCACGACGTCCCGTTGAGGAGTAGGTTTTGTTCCACGTGGGGGCTCTGACCTTTTTGATGAGAGCCTTGAGAGGAGACGTTGCCGCAGTCCGCTCGGCGGAGCTTCTTGCTTAAGCAGCAGCGGAAGTAATGCTGTTGCTTCGTACAGTTCAGCCAGTTCGCGCTTGCACTGCTCGCACCCCGTCTGCAGATGAGCTTCAAATTGTTTTCGGTTGCCTGGGTTCAGGCGGCCAAAGACATACGGGATGCACAATTCAAGTTGGGCGTGCCGTTCTTCAGTTTTCACGGTCGTTTCCCCTCCTGCGCCGGCGTCTGACGCAATTTCTGTATTCCCCGTCGCATTTTCGCCTTGATTGTTCCAAGCGGAATTCTCAGCATTCGCGCAAGGTCCGACTGACTTTGGCCTTCGTAGTAGCTCAACTCCAGCAAACGGAGTTCGAGTTTCGAGAGGCTTTTCAACGAATTCCGAACCTCTTCCGTGTATCCCTTGAGCGTAAGAACGGTCTCCTGTCCGACTTGCTTCTCTTCGCTCTCCGGAGCACCGCGTGGCTGCGATCCCTCACCATTATTTCCTTTTTTCTTCTGGTTCGTTGTGCGCATTTTTTCCAGAGCCTTCATTCTGCAGAGAGCAGTAAGCCACGCGTACACCGAGCCGTTTTGCGGAGCATAGGAATTTCCTTTTTCCCACACGTGAAGAAAAAGGTCGTGCACAACTTCCTCGGCAACCTCGTGCGATCCTGTCATGCGTAGACCAAACGGAAAAAACACCGGTGCATAGCGGTCGTAGAGGGTTGTCAGCGCACGCTGGTCAGCCCGCAGGATTCGCCTGAGCAGGTCTGCATCCTCGCGGTCACACTGTTGTCGTTGTGCCAAAGCGTTTTGTTGCACACGCTCCTCATGGACAATGAATAGATGGTGGTTCCTGACAAATTGGAAATTTGATGAATCTACGGAGAAGCACAGGGAAAAGCAACGCTCGTTTTCCGGTGATGCGTTCCCCCGAAAGACTTATACGTCGAGCTTTGGACCTTCGCCCTCCCGGGCAATATTGTGTAGTTCTAGAATGTCTTCGATCTGTTTCATGTGCTCAAGTCGCACCGAAATGTTTGACGAGGTGAAAAACGGAATCGATGTTCGCTTATACAACACCAACACTGCAGTGTTTCCGGATTCTTTCTCCCAGCCAAAGTGTTCGATTTTGCCCCACGCCAGGAGGCTTGTGCCAAGAAAGACGCCACCTTCAAGAAGCTTGCGCTTGCTCACGCCTTGGATGAGTACTGCAAGGGCAATGGACAATCCAAAAATTTGGTAAGAGATATTTTCAAGCTTCCATCCCGGCGCCTGAATAATATCGCTGATATCTTTCATAACGTACCATGCAAGCGCAAGCGCCACAATGATATTGACAATGACCTCTGCGCCTCCGAGTCTGCCCAAATCGAGAACCACGCTTCCACCCCGGCCGGGAACCACGGCAATCCTGATAAACCGGTCCAGTACAATGAGAACGCCAAGAATTCCGACGATCACCTTAGGAAATTTCACCCACCATCCAAAGGCTTTATCAAGAGAGAGCCCGATCATCGCTAGCAACAGGAGGAATCCAGCCGCTGCAACGATTTGTCTTGTGGACGGTCTCATGGTTCCGACGCGCTTCGAAAGTCCGATCCAAATTAAGACACCCGCGAAGACGAAACCAAGCACCCATGTTAATTCCATGATGAAAACTCCTTGACCAGAACTGAGTGTTGTTTGTTTACAAGCCTTGGCCTGTGACTACCCGCGCCCTGCTTTTGCCAGGCAAGGAAAAGGTGACCCGGCAGCCTGGGTATCCGCGTCACAATAACAAGATACAACTTCATTGTGAGCATTCCACGGGTCTAAACCCCTCCATGAAGCCAAGCCGGAAACCGATCGAGCTGTGTGTCAATGTTGCAGAAAACACCGGTCTGATCGAGCGCGAATCAGGCCAAACGACAACATTAACCTGTGCTTGCAGTGCCACGTGACCTTTTTGAACTGAAGCAGGAAGGTCATCGTTCATTTGCCCCACCAGGCAGCTGTGGATTTACGAAGAAGAGTTTCTCACGCTCGATGACGACAGTCCCGGCAGCAGCGCCACGTGGTTTTCGGACGTATTTCTTCTCTGTCATCGCCACAGGAACATGTTTCGCTGTCTTCATCTTGCTGTAGAACGCAGCGATGCTCGCCGTTTCCTCGAGCGCCTGTCTGCTCGGCTCTCCTTTGCCGGTCCCCGTTCTAAGGACAACATGTGATCCACCCGAGCCACGCGCATGAAACCATAGGTCACCCGGCCTGGCATATTTGAGCGTTAACAGATCGTTGTTCTCGCTGTTCTTCCCTACCCACACCTGAAAGCCACCAGTAACAAGAAATGTGCGAAACGGCGCCTCCTCTTTCTGCTCACGTGCTTCACCGATGACGCCTTTGTACCCAAGCCGCTTGAGCGGTTCCTGATTTCTTGTAGTGAATTCGCTGAACTGCTCATGTGTCTGCAAGTCTGTCGCCCGATCGAGGAGTTCGCGCAGAAGCTCCCATCGTTCCTGGATCTCTTCCTGGTGACCCAGTTTCTCCTCGGCACCGGCTTTTGCCTTCTTCGATTTGTCAAAATAGTGTTCCGCGTTTTGTGCCGGCGACAGCTTCTGGTCGAGACGAATAAGGACACTGCTCCTGTCGTTGCTGAAGACGTTCTCAAGCTCTACCTCACGCATCCCTTTCTGCAACCGCGTAAGGTTCGACATGAGAAGTTTTCCGTGCAGTTCGTATTGCATCGCTCGCTGAAGCGCTTCTGTTTCCTGTTCCATTTTCTGAAGCGTTCGCTCTGATCGCTCTATGCCTTGTCTTAGAAAGTGAAGGAGGGCTTCTTTCTCCTGGAGCAGCGTTTTTTGCTTTCTGGTTCCCCCAATGAAGACCTTGATGGCGTCGTGAATGGAATCGAATTCCTCAACCTCAGAATGAAGGACATGGTTGAGTGGTGCCAACGAGAATGTCGTAGGCGAATTGTTGTGATAATAGATCCGTGGTCGCGGCGTTTCTTCCAGCTCATGCAGAAGTTCTTCGCATGCTGCAAAAAGCCTTACAATGTCCTGATCATTCAGCTCCGCGGCAAGTTGGCGCTCATCGATATGTGAGCGATGACAGAGTTCGCGAACAAGAGTATTGTTCAGAAGGGGAAAAAGTTTCTTGATCGCAGCAGACAGGAGGATTGTTCCAATAGCCCGCAGTTGGGCATTAAATTCTCCCATGGTCCATCTGCGCTGTGAACGATCGACGGATGGCTCTGAGAGTGTAACCCCGTGGTACTCCTTCGGATTCAGAAAAGCGTCGAGCACCACATTCCGCTCGTCGACAAGAAGAACATTCGCTTTTGATCCGTACATCCTGACAAGCAATCGAACGTCACCGCTACACGACAGGACGAACTCTCTGTCGGAGGGCTGCATGCTCACCGTGTGAATGATTCTCCCCCAGAGCGTTTTGAAAACGTCAACGGAGTTCTTTTTCGCGCGATTGGTACGTCCCCGGAGAAACGCGTAGTTCATCGATGGATCGCAGGAGACAGCCAGGGTGTGCTGCTCATCCTCCCGGTTACAGGAGATCAAAAGTTCATTTTTGCTCTGGCAAAAGGCTTCTTCAATCTTCGCACCGCTCAAAGAGGTGTCCAGGCTCGTCGCCAGAAAATGCAATGTATAGTAGTTACTGATCATACGTTGTCCACACTTTAAGAAAAGGTTGAGAAAATTCGACCCAAAATCAATTTCTACGCAACGGGGTGTGGATAACTCTGTGGACACCCTGTGACAAACTTTTTCTTGTCCGCCCCCCAAAATTTCCGTAAATTTGATAAATTTTGAGTTAGTAACACAGATAGGAGAAGCCTTGATCGCAAGTATGACAGGGTTTGGCCGTGCGGAAGGTGCAAAGCGCGGGATTACAGCAACCGTCGAGGTCCGCGGTGTCAACAGCCGATATCTCGACGTAACAACGCGTCTTCCGAGGCTCTTGTCACAAAGGGAAAAGGACATCAAGGAAGTCGTCCGCTCGTGTGTCAACAGGGGAAATCTTGTCGTCTCCGTGTCGCTGGAAGAAGAATCTGATGGAACGGCGCCAGTTACAATAAACAAGGCTGCAGCCAAGACATACGTCAAGTTGCTGAACGAGCTCCGCAAGACAACGAAGATCCGTGAGAAAGTCCGGTTGGAGCACTTGCTGAAGTTTTCAGAAGTTTTTGAGGTGCCGCGCGAGGAACAATCCGACAAACGGCAGTGGACCGTCGTGGAGGGCGCACTTCGCAAAGCACTCGATGGATTCAACCTGATGCGACAAAACGAGGGAAGCGAGCTAGCAAAAGATCTGGAGCGTCGCATCCAGTGGATGGCGGTCACCGTTGACAAGATTGAAGCGCTTTCCCGGGCCCGGATTCCCGAAGAACGTAAGCGTTTGCACGAACGTATTGCTCAGCTCATGGAAGAAAAATCGGTTATCGATCAAAACCGCCTCGAGCTGGAAATTGCATTGCTGGCGGACAAACTGGACGTCACCGAAGAGTGCGTACGGTTTCGAAGTCACACGAAGTACTTTCTCGAGGCGATGGCCAGTGCCGAATCGGCTGGTCGCAAGTTGAACTTTCTCGTTCAAGAAATCAATCGCGAGGTGAATACTATTGGGTCGAAAACGAACGACTCTGAAATTGCGCACCTCGTTGTTCAAATGAAGGAAGAGCTCGAGAAAGTCCGAGAACAGCTGCAGAATATTGAATAAACAATTTCATCATCGGTCCATCGAACATCTTGCCAAATGCCCTCATGGTCCGATGGCTCGATGAATAAGTCTTACGGAATGACCCTCGGAAAGCTTATTGTCGTTTCTGCGCCAAGCGGTGCCGGAAAGACAACCATTGTTAAGGCAATGATGGAGAAGTATCCGTCACTGTTGTTTTCCGTTTCGGCTGCAACCCGACCGAGGCGAGAAACGGAAATTGACGGGAAAGACTATTTCTTTCTCTCGCGACAGGAGTTTGAACGGAGGATCCGAGCTGGTGAGCTGGTCGAGTGGGAAGAAATCTACGGCAACTTGTATGGCACGTTGAAAAGTGAAATCGACCAGGCTCTGTCGAGCGGGAAGGCAATGCTGTTCGACATCGATGTCAAAGGTGGTCTGTCGATCAAGAAGACGTATCCCAACGATTCAGTTTTGATCTTCATCAAGCCACCAAGCATTGAAATCCTCGAAGCGAGATTGCGGGGTCGGAAGACCGAAGACGAGACGACATTCAAAAGGCGCATGGACCGGGTAGCCATGGAGCTCGGCATGGTTTCACAATTTGATTACCAGGTTGTCAACGACGATTTGCAGAAAGCGATCGCCGAAGTTGATAAGCTCGTACTGGCGCACACTACACCGACGCAGCGAGCATCATAAGTGTATTCATACACAATAACCAAGGAGCACCACAGTGCCTGTAAAACCAGTAGAGATCGAAGAATTTTCCAGCGCGGCGACAGACGTCTATGAGGCGATCGTCATTGCATCGAAGCGGGCCCGGCAGATTCATCAGGACATCAAGATCGAGCTCAGCAGTCGTATCGAAACACTGAATCAGCTGACCAACACAACGGAGACTGAGGAAGAGGTTGACGTCGCTGCAAATCCCGATCAATTGAGAATCAGCCTTGAATTCGAGAAGCGGGCGAAGCCGACGGACGTTGCCACACAGGAAACGATCGCACGAAAGATTAAATACCGCTACAAAGTGGTCGAGAAGCCTGAAGTGAAGCCGGTTCCTGAAGAGCCCGAGCCAGAAGCTTAGGGTGCTTCGTGTTGCGCGGAAAGCACATATTAGTCGGGGTCACCGGTGGTATCGCAGCCTACAAAGTCTGCTACCTTGTGCGGGATCTGAAGAAGGCTGGAGCTGATGTCAAAGTGGTGATGACAGAAGCGGCCACGAAGTTCGTCACCCCATTGACCTTCTCCGCGCTATCCGGTCACGCCGTATTGGGAAACATCTGGGCGACAGACCAATCGACCCTTTCCACCATCGGCACACAGCACATCGACCTCGCCAATTGGGCCGATGCATACGTCATCGCGCCTGCCTCGGCGAATACCATTGCGAAGATCACCTACGGCCTTTCTGACAATCTCCTGACCATTGTCGCCCTCGCCAGCCGTGGCCCGATCATTCTTGCACCGACAATGGACGCTGATATGTACATCAACCCCGTCACGCAGCAGAATGTTACCAAGTTACAGGAACGCGGTTTTTTCATCGTTCCCCCAGAGGAGGGAGAGCACGCCAGTGGTCTCAAGGGTCCGGGACGGCTCCCGGAGATTCGAGCGATCATTGAGACGATTGAACGCGTCCTCGACAAAGCCACCCAGGATTTCAAGGGGAAGAAGATCCTTGTCACTGCTGGACCCACATACGAAGCGATCGATCCGGTACGCTATATTGGCAACCGTTCTTCCGGAAAGATGGGGTTCGCCATTGCAAACGCCGCCGCACTCCGCGGTGCGACCGTCACGCTTGTGACTGGACCCGTACATCTCGAGACACCGCGCAATGTCGAGCGCGTCGATGTGGAATCGGCTGAGCAGATGCACGACGCTGTCTTCAAATATGCCCCAACGTCTGATGCCGTGATCATGGCGGCAGCTGTTGCGGATTATGCTCCTGAGAAGAGCACGCGCTCAAAGATCAAGAAAGACACGGGGGCAAAGCAGGTTTCGCTTCACCTTGTTGAAACTCCGGACATTCTGAGTTCTTTGGGCCAGAAGAAGAACAAGAGAACGGTATTGGTGGGATTTGCACTCGAAACCGACAACGAACTGAGCAACGCTCAGGAAAAGCTGAAGAAGAAAAACCTCGATCTCATCGTTTTGAACTCGCTCAGGGACAAGGGAGCGGGATTTGGCGTCGACACGAACGTTGTAACGATTCTCGACAAGAAGGGAAAGACCGCGAAATTGCCGTTGATGCCGAAATTTGATGTCGCGAATGAGATTCTGAACCGTTTGAAGAACTTGCTGTAACTTGAATCGGGATGTGGTCGGGCGACGCCCTTGTCGTGGTGTCGCCCTGCACCTCATCCGTTTTTTGCCTCTCCACCCTGCACTCCACCCTATGGCAGACACCAAGAAGGAAATTCATCAGGTTCTTACTGATATTCAGGGCGCGCTCCGGCAGGAACAAGAGCTTTTCGGCAGCACGTTCTACACAGACCCAGTGTCCCCACGAAAAGAGCCAGACCAAAACGCCATGACATCACGGAAAAAACTTCCTGTTGTTGAACCGGGGGTTGATCTCTTCGGTTTCGCGCCCCCGGCACCAACAACTCCACAAGAGCAACTCCTGCCCTACCCAAATGAACCCTGGATCGGGGCGAAGAATCTCGACGAACTCAATTCCATGATCTGCACCTGCGTGAAGTGTCCACTGGGGGCGACACGGATCAAGTTCGTCTTTGGCGTCGGCAATCCCAACTCCGACATTGTGTTTGTTGGAGAAGCTCCCGGAGCAGACGAAGATGCGCAGGGTGAACCCTTCGTGGGGAGGGCGGGTCAACTACTGAACAAGATTCTGGAGGCCATTCATTTCAAGCGCGACGAAGTCTATATCTGTAACATCCTGAAGTGCCGGCCTCCGAACAACCGGGAGCCGCAGCCCGGCGAAATCGATCAGTGTGAACCACATCTCTGGAAGCAACTTGAACTTCTCAAGCCGAAGATCATTGTTTGCCTCGGGCGCGTGGCGGGACAGACGCTTCTTCGTACGACGCAGAGCTTGGGTGACCTTCGGGGCAAAGTGCACAGCTATCGCGGTATTAACCTCGTAGTGACATACCATCCCGCTGCGTTGTTACGGAATCCCAACTGGAAGAAGCCGACATGGGAAGACGTCCAGTGGATACGAAAAATGTACGACGAGATGAAAACAACGGGCAACCCGAATCCAGCATAGCACCATGTGGTGGGCAGACCAGCCTTGCCCCAGTGACGGCTGATCGGGGGGTGGCGCCCACCAAGACGATTATTTCCGTGGAAAGATCACAACAATTTATAGCGGGGCTCAGACAGGCCTGGCGCGACGAGATGCGCAGCGCCAAGAATTATCATGCCCTTGCTCAACGCGAGAAGAGTTCGCAGAAGAAGGAAATCCTCATACGCATGGCAGAAGCCGAAGAACGTCATGCTGAGCGTTGGGCGAATCGCCTGCGCGAGCTCGGATCCGATCCGGGTGTCTATGGCGAGACTTTCTCGGAGCGCATCCGCCGGTGGATTTTGGTGAAAAGCGATTCCGCTGTTGCTGCAAAAATGCTTGAAGCTGGAGAGAGCGAGGCGGACAAACTTTACGATGTGCTGCTGGAAACGTCACGGTCGGAAAAGGACAAATCATCACTTCTTGAGGCACAGCTCGAAGAACGCGCTCACTCCCGTATACTTGGAGAATTCGAAGGGCAACCGGGCCATCCGCAGCGTAGGCTCGATACGCTGCTTCGACGCGAAACCTGGCATGTTCGGGCTGGCGGATGGATCGGACAGGCGATTTACGGTGTCAACGACGGCCTTGGTGCTGCCTTTGGTGTGGTGAGCGGCGTCGCCGGGGCAACTCAAGCCAACGGGGAGTTTGTTCTCCTGAGCGGATTTGCCACGATGGTGGCATCCGCGCTCTCGATGGGAAGCAGTGCATATCTAGCGATGAAGTCTGAACGTGAGGTGTACGAAGCAGAGGTAGAACGCGAACGAAGGGAAATCGAAAACAATCCAAAGGAAGAAATTGAAGAGCTTGAGTTGTTTTATCAACTGAAAGGCTTCACGGAAGACGAGGCCAGGGTAATGGCCCATCGACTCTCCGAAAAGCCGGATCAGTTCCTCAAGACGCTGGTGCATGAAGAACTCGGGCTTTCAGAGGAGACGTTCCCGAACGAATGGCGCTCAGCAATTAGTGCGTTGCTCAGCACCGCCGTTGGCGCGGCGGTCCCGGTGCTCCCCTTCCTCTTCAGCTCCGGAATGACGGCGCTTCTTATCTCCCTTGTTGTCAGCACGGCAGCTCATTTTCTTGTTGGGGCTTCCAAGGTGCTTGTCACCGGTCGTTCGTGGTTCAAGAGCGGGATGGAGATGACGCTTGTTGGCCTCGGCGAAGCGGCAATCACGTACGCCATTGGTCTCTTGGCCTCCTCTACAATTCGATAACATGAAATCTCTGCATGTACCGATCAGACGGCTATGCGAACAGGGTCAAGGGATATATCGATCAGTTGAATATCGAATTTGACAGGGAGCTTGCCATGAAGAGTGTGCTTGCTGTTCTCGCGGGGTACCTGGTCTTCGGCATATCTGCCATAATTCTTTTTCAGATTGCCGATGTTGACCCGCGGCAGGAACCGGCGATTGGGTTTCGGCTCTGGAGTACCGTCTACGGAGTCTTCTTTGCTCTTCTCAGCGGCTATGTTGCAGCCCGTCTCGCGGGTAAGAAGGAGATCGCACACGCCAGTGCCGTGGCATGCATTCTTGCGGTGATTGCGACCATCTCTCTTGTTGCTCAACCGGGACATGGATCGCTGTGGTCTCAAATTGCCGCACTCGGATTCATGACTCCTGCGGCAATTCTCGGAGGTGTGGTTCGAGCACAACAAGTGAAGAGCAAGCGCTGAGTATTGTCATCACATTCATTTCATTACTGGGGAGCATTGTTATGAAAAGAATCCTTTGCGTTGTCATGCTTGTTCTGTTGTCGGGAATCAGCTCACTTGCATTGATGGCGCAAGAAAAGGGCCAGCAACAATCGGGCGGCCCCAAGCTCTCCTACGAAGAAGAGATTGCAGCTTGGCATCTGCAACGCATTGCCAGCCTTGAGCGTCCGCACGGCTGGCTGTCTCTTATTGCATTGGATTGGCTTGAAGAAGGAGGGAATCCCGTTGCTGGGTTTGGTGTCGTCACCCTGAATAAGGGAATGGTCTCCTTCAAGTCCCTGCCAGATATTCAGCCCACGCTTCGCGGCGAAGTGTTCACGTCCGGCGTTTTGATGACGGACGTTGATAAGATTGAAGCCGGACCCAAAGCTTTTGTTATCATCAGGCGCGGCGAGCGTTATGCCGTACGAATGTGGGATGGAAACGCAGAAGCGCGCAAGAAGTTCACAGACATAGACCGCTTCCCACTCTCCAAAGAGTGGAAGATAGAAGCCCGATGGGAATCGTACGAGAAACCAAAACCGATCAAAATTCAATCGGTTATTCCGGGTTATGTGGAGAATTATGTTGTACCGGGAGTTGCCATTTTCACTCTTGCCGGTAAGGAGTACCGGTTGGAGCCGGTCGGCGAGCCTGGAGCACGACAACTGTTCTTCATTTTTGCGGACAAGACGAACGGCAGCGACACGTACGGTGCAGGACGATTCCTGTATACGGATCCGGCAAAGGATGGCAAGGTGGTGCTCGATTTCAACAAGGCAATCAATCCACCGTGTGCATTCTCGTCGTACGCAACTTGTCCACTACCACCGGCGTCGAACCGTTTGCCTGTCCGCATTGAGGCAGGCGAGAAGAAGTTTGGAGATCATTGATTTTCGCGTACATTGAGCAAAAGGAGTAAGAGTATGGCAGACCCTC
>Ga0315286_10007464_pt1 | contig 10701 bp, 6 predicted proteins | sample YL17G10_0_MG_FD_205038 | JGI IMG/M metagenome (GOLD analysis project Ga0315286, IMG submission 205038) | Sediment microbial communities from Yellowstone Lake, YNP, Wyoming, USA - YL17G10_0 | ecosystem: Environmental > Aquatic > Freshwater > Lake > Sediment | place: USA: Wyoming | collected...
GCCACTATCCTGCCAGGGTCCGAGAGTCCCGGTTTCCTGAACAGGCGCCATATACACAATGTCATTCACGGAATTCGGGCTTGATCCTGTCAAGCCGCCCCAGATCCACACCTTTCCATCCGCCAGTCCGCCGCAGTGATACCAGAGAGGCACAGGAAGGGCAGGACCCTGGACCCATTCCATCACCGCTCCGCCGGGGTCGAGGCGGATGCTCCATACCCTTGAAACCGCTTTGCCGCTGCCTGCGGACCCGCCGATAAGATGAATATATCCTGGGGTTGCCACTGCAACGCTGCAATTCACTCCTTCGGTCGGACAGGGGCTGGATTCCTGCCAATCTTCCAGATTTCCGTCTCCCCGGGGCTTGGTCCAGAAGATGGTTTTCTTTGCCTCCGTGCGATCTCCCTGTAATCCCTGAACCACATAAATCACATTATTCAGAGAAAGGGTGGTATTATGAATATAACTTCGTGATTCCGGCAGGGGAGTTGTCTTTTCCCATGATCCCAGGGTTCCATCAGAGTTGATGCGGGCCTTCACTACAGTCCGGGTGTACACATCCGGCTCCATGTTGCCGCCGATCACATAGAGATAATCCCCGACCGCGACTGTGCCATACATCTGCCTTCCTTCATCAAGGGGAGTTGTGATGTTATAATAATCGGCTTGGGCATTGACAAGAGGAGGAAATAGAAGGAAGAAAAATAACCACAACCTTCTCATAGGATTTGGTCTCCTTTTTATAATTAAAAGAAATGAGATAAAATCATAATTGTTATGTCAAAAGAAAAAATGAGTATCCTGCGCCGCCCTAAAAGAAAATCGGGATTCACCTTGATAGAACTCCTGATCGTTGTTGCCATTCTGGCGATCCTTGCAGCCATTGCCATCCCCAATTTCCTGGAATCCCAGACGCGGGCCAAAGTGGCAAAAGTCCGGGGCGATATGCAATCCCTTGCCCTGGCGATTGAAGCGTATCATACGGATCACAATCATTACCCCTGGTATGAAAAAGAAGGATATCCGCCCCGCTATCATTCCATCACGTATCACCTCATTCCTCTGACCACGCCCGTGGCTTATATCACGACTCTCAACTTTACAGATCCCTTTCTGTCCCAATCATCTCTTTCCTACAATGACGGTCTTCCGCGCTATCACCTGAATTACCGCAATCATGAGTTCTTTGTCCTTTCCGCCCATCCCTGGTTCAAAGCCCCAGTGTGGGTGTTGAACAGCATCGGGCCGGATAAAAGTCCCAATCAGGGTCTTCTCACAGAGGCGGAGGCAAGAGGGCTTGCGCCGCAGGGAACGGTGACTCTCTATGATCCGACCAACGGCGCTGTGAGTCCGGGGGATATCCCCCGCACAGGGGGAGAAACGCAATTCAAGGGATTCCTGTAATAGAGTTGAATTTTATTTCCCCATCCGAGAGCTGGGAGCGCCCCTGGACTCAGGCGCGTAATTCCCGATTTTTCCTTTAACCCCCTCCTTGCCATAAAGAAACAGAATCTGGTGATCCTTCATGACCAACAGGGCCGGCCAAAAGATATTCCGTTCAATCAGCCTGGGACGCGATTCCCATTTGACACAGGCAGAGGTCGCGGGTTCGGCGGTTACGAGAATCTTCAGAGATGCCTGGAAAGGCCAGTTTACATCCGAGGCGTCTTCATCAGTCATGAATGAGGCCATAAGATGGCCGGACTGCAGGAGCGCAACATACGGCGCCCCCGCATGGGTCCCGTTCCCCGAAGGTATATAAACGGTCCGACGATTCGTCCAGCTGATACCCATGTCAAAGGATTGAACGGATTTGATCACAAAAAGCCCCCAGGGGCGGGAATCAAAAGCCTCGAATACAGTCAGGAGACTCTCATCTTTCAGCCTGGTCACTGCAGGCATACCATCACGGGAATCGGGCGCAGAAGCCACGGTGATCAGGGAACCCCAGGTCTGTCCCAGATCCAACGAACGCCGCATGACAATAGCCTGGGTACCACCCGTCTCCCGCGCATAATACACATGAAGGGAATCATCCGGCGCATGGAATAGAAACGGCTCCCACAGACCATGCTCGGGATTCTCGTGCGACTCCACCATGCTCAAAAACTTCCAACTGGAGCCGCCATCATCGGAACAATAAATCTCGATACGAAACCGCTGGGGCGGACTGCCGTCATGTCGGCGACACGCAAGGAGGATCCTGCCGTTATCCAGAACAAGGGGGAACGCATTCGCCAGATCCGCGGGATCGGGATATTCAGCCACAATTCCGGAATCGATCCAGCTGCGACCTTTGTCCAGACTTTTGGACGCTCGAATGATTTTTGTATTGCGCGATGTGGCATCATCCCATGCGGCAAGCAAGCTTCCATCGGAAAGTTGCGCAACCCTCGGATAACTGCCGGAGGAAGAGAGGGTGAAAATCTCAGGAGACACAGTGATCTCACAGACGCCGGAGTTTCCAGTCTCATCCGGCGCAGCATGCAAAGCCCGGGCTATAACAATAATCACCAGGCAGATAATAGACGATAGATGATAATGTTTCATGTAAATATTGACAAATACAAATAAGAGTAAAAACTTATATATATCAAAGTTGGAGGAACAAATGAAATGATTCAACCTTTTTCGAAATATCGTCTATGGAATATTATCCGAATCCTTTTAATCTCATGTCTTCTACTATCCAACGCTTCATTTCACGTACCGGGCAAAGAAAAAGAACCTCTGAGCAAAACGCAGGAGATTGTGCCTTTCGAATCGGAAGGGGAGCCGGGTCTGTTGCCTGGATTTGATCCTGCGAAGATTGAGCCGATCCCCGGACCCCAGGAGGATCCGGAGCAGGGTGGAAAACTCGCCAGACCCTTGATCCCGACCCCGGAGAAAACCATCAAGAAACCCACATTTGTGAAAGGCGTGCAGCCCGGTCCGCCGAGTTCCTCCCCCACCCTGCGACCCGGCGCGCTCACGGGAAAATTTGTGTATGTGAATCCGGGCCATGGATGGATATACTCCAGCGGGGCATGGAGAACCCAGAGGGGAAACAATCTGGGAATGGTGGAGGATCTTCACAATGCGGATCAGGTCTCGTTTTTCATGATTCATTATCTCCGCAATGCCGGCGCCACAGTCATCCCTTTACACGATGTCGGTCCCCTGACGGATCTCTTTATCATTGATAATGACGACGCCGGATTCACCCTTTCCGGAAGCTGGACAGAAAGCGCAGCCACTCCCTTCTGGGGCGATTCTGGTGATGCGGTGCATTATGTGTTTGCGGACACAAACAGCGAGGAGACTGCTGTCGCGCGGTGGACGCCGAATTTTACCACAGCGGGAACATATCCGGTGTTTGTGTGGTATCTTGACGCAGGGAATCGGAGCACGAATGCCCGTTACCGGATTGTGCATAAGGGCGGGATCTCCTATGTTCATCTTGACCAGAGCAAGGTTGGCAAGGGCTGGGTCTGGCTGGGGAATTATTATTTCGATGCAGGAACAAACGGATATTTGGAGCTGATCAACCAATCCTCGGATCTCTCCAAGATCGTGGTTGCGGATGCGGCGCGTTTCGGCAGCGGCGTTCATGCCGAATCTGGTTATCCGATGTATGAAATGGATGGGCATGAATATACTCTATTTTCAAACGCACCGACATCCATTACCGATGTCAGCGACGTCTGGTGCAGGCCGCGCATGGCTGCGTACATGAATAACGCGGCGATCGGGGATGTGTGTTATATCAGTTTTCACTCCAATGCATCGAGCGGTTCCGCGCGCGGCGCCATGGTCTTAAAGAACGCGACCAGCTGGGACGGCGGGCCGGCGCCTTATGTGGACCAGTTCAACAGCGCCCTCATCCACCAGGTGGAGGACGATCTTTACACCTTGTGGGGCCTTCCCAGGCGCAGCTACCAGGTTTATACCAGCTCTTACGGGGAACTCACATATAACAATTTAAACGCAGAAATGACGGCAACGATTCTGGAGGTGGCGTTTCATGATAATGTGGATGATGTAAACCTGTTGAAGACGCCCGGATTCCGCCAGGATACAGCCCGTGCCACGCTCCAGGGCATCATTGATTATTTCGTGAACACCCATGGGAGCGCGAACAGCACATATCCGCCGGATGCGCCGAATAATGTGAGCGCCAAGGTGACAGACGCAGGCCAGGCGACACTTTCATGGGATGCCCCGCCCTCGGGAGGCAACGGCGCACACCCGGCCACAGGCTATGTGGTGTACCGCTCCACAGACGGCATTGCATGGGACAACGGCGTTGATGCGGGCAATGTCCTGACATACAATTATTCAGATCTCGTCGCCGGGGAAGTATATTATTTCCGCATCGCTGCTTACAATGCCGGAGGCGAATCCTTCCCCAGCGAAACCGTGGGGGTCAGGATGACAGGGGATGGATCCAGGCCAAAGATCCTCGTGGTGTCCGGGTTCAGACGTTATGACAGGGACATCATAGCGGATTATACGGATGCGATAAATGGCACGTCCAGGCGCGTTTGGCCCTGGCTTGCGAACAGCTTCAATTATGTGGCTGCGCACGGAGATGCCATCGCAGATGCAGGATATTACTTTGATTCAGCCGACAATAAGAGAATTATCGACGGCTCTATCCTGTTGGGAGATTATACAGCTGTGGATTGGATCCTGGGCCGGGAAAGTACAGCGGATGAAACATTCAATTCCACGGAGCAAACCCTTGTGACAAATTATCTGAATAATGAAGGCCGTATTCTTGTGACATCCGAAGAGTCAGGCTGGGATCTGGAACTCTGGGGAAGCGCCTCTGCTTCGGACAAGGATTTCCTCAATAACACACTCCAGGTGCAATGCGCAAATAATGACGCGTCCAATACGAATCTGGCAAATCCTGTTCCTGGTTCCATATTTGAGGGACTTGCCCAGATCAATTTCTCCAAAGATTATGCCAATGGATATTATGACACCCTTTATCCGGATGCCTATACAGGATTGGGCACAGGCGCCTTGAATTCCCTCTCGTACAATGACGGAGGGCAGACTGCCGCCATCCAATATAATGATGATACAAAAAGGATTGTAGTTATGGGTTTTCCCTTTGAGATGATCCATGGATCCGAATCCCGCTCCCAGGTGATGGAGAAAATAATGGACTTTCTGACAATGTCTCCTCATCCCAGCGTGCGGGAAATGCTCGATTATCTCCTGGGTAATGGCGGCATGCCTTATGATTACAACGGGGACGGCTGGTTCGATATTTCGGATCCTGTGAAGGCTCTTATCGAAGGCGAAACCCTGTATTAAGTGTCCCTGTCATGAACAATCGTAATCTTAATCTTAATCGTAATCGTAATCGTAATCGTAATCGTAAATCTCAATAGTCTTCATTTTGAGAAAGAGTTCAAACCATGCTGAAGAACGTGCCTTTGAAAAATCCCAGGCCCAATGCACGCGAATTTATTGAGATCCTCCTGGGGCGAAAACCGAACGCCAGAACCCCGCTGGTGGAATATATTGTGAATGATCCGGTGATGAAACCGATCGTCACGGATCTTCTGGGACGAGAGTGGGTGGATTTTGGAACGGACAGGGAATCGCAAAAAAAATATCTCGATAATTTCATCGAGTTCTGGCACAGGATGGGATATGACATCGTTCGATTTGAGATGGGACTTCCATTTCCGATTCACCGTGTGTCCACAGAGGATGCAGGCGCAATCGAGCCGATACAACGTTTCTGGGTGGATGAACATCATGGCGCCATCGCGAGCTGGGAGGATTTCGAGCGCTATCCCTGGCCCAATCTGGAAGAATACGATTTTTCCCCGTTTGAATATGTCAACGATCATTTGCCCGAGGGCATGGGGCTTCTGACGTCTCATGCAGGCGGCATGTTCGAACATCTTTCCATGATCCTGTCCCTTGAAGGTCTGAGCTATGCCCTGTATGACAATCCCGATCTGGTTCAGGCGATTACAGATAAGCTCGGGCTGCTCATGACCGGGTTTTACAGGCATCTCCTCGATCTGGACAGGGTGGCAGCGATCTTTCCCGGGGACGACATGGGATATCGCACCAACACCCTGATTTCGCCGGATGCCCTGAAAAAATACTGCCTTCCCTGGCACAAACGCTTCGCCCAGATGGCGCACGATAAAGGTCTCCCCTATTTTCTCCATTCCTGCGGGAATATTGAGGCGATCATGGATCATCTCATCAAAGAGATCCGCATTGACGGGAAACATTCTTTCGAGAATGTGATTATGCCTGTTGAGGAATTCCAGAAGCGGTATGGAGACAGAATTGCAGTGCTGGGCGGGATGGATGTTGGCTTTCTCGCCTCATCCACACCGGAAGAGATCAGGCAGAAAACGCGGATTTTGATCGAGACCTGCGGCAGCCGGGGACGGTTCGCCATCGGCTCAGGCAACTCCATCCCCAGTTATATCCCCGTCGCGAACTACCTTGCCATGGTGGATGAAGCCATGAGATAAAAAATTTCTTAATACAATACCCAACCCATGACACCTGATGGTGTATGAGTGGGCGTCGGGGTTGGAGTCGGTGTGGGGGTGGGAGTCACTGTTGGTGTAGGCGATGGCGTTGGCGTCGGGGTGGAATAGCGGATTTTCTGCTTGAATTGGTTGATGGTCGTCGAATTGACAACTGAATAACGCGGCAAAGCCATCAGCTCATCGGTTTTGACCACATGGCGTTGAACAACTGTGGTGGCTGTCTTGAATCCCAGGTTTCTGAGATACCCCATGACAGTAGAATTATACGCCCCGCCCGGATAGGCATGATGAAGGGCGATTTTTCCGTTCAAGTGATTTTGAATGGAAGCGCTGCAAAGAGTCAATTGCTGTTCAACGCCGGCCTGATCCAATGTTGTCAAATTGGCATGGTTGATCGTGTGGTTTTGAATATCCTCAATGCCTGAATAATTCATTCTCCGCATTTGATGCCATTCGGTGTGATTGGCAGTGCCGATCCAGTCTGCTGTGCAATAAACTGTTGCAATGAGTCCGCGCTCCTCCAGGATCGGCATGGCATAAGTATATTGACCATCATAAGGCCCATCGAAAGTAATGCACACCGGTTTATCCGGAAGTTCCCCTGTTCCCTTGATCCAATTATAAATCGTGTCGAGGGACACCGGAGTATAGGCCCCTGATACGAGCAGGTCCATCTGGGCTATAAAATTACTCAATGAGACACCGTAAGGGTAATACATTTCAGGGAGAACATCATGGTAAAGGAGAATCGGGACATCCACTGCGCCCGCAGCCGAGGTTTTGGTCGGGTATGGCGCATTGTTCGGAGCAGGAGGAGAAGTTTGCAGTGACATTATGGAATTCTTTTTTACAATAAAAGCTGGGGGCGCGAGCCAGTCAGACGGAGCGCCTGAAAGTATGGTTACAACTCCATCCAGAGAGCCGGCTGCGAGCTCGCCTTTGCCATCGCCATTGATATCTCCTATGGCAATGAGCGACCGCACGACATCCTGGGCCTCCCATTGCCAGAGGAGGTTGCCGTTCGCCCCTGAAAAAGTGGACACAGTTCCATCTTCTGCGGAAACTGACACATCAGGTTTGCCATCCTCATTCAGATCTCCCGCGGATACAAGCGCGCGGCATACATCCCCGACCTGGGCGGTCCAGAGCGCGGTTCTTGCTCCGCTTCCGGCGCCCGATACGCAATCGATCTCCCCTCCCGCCGTTGCTCCAAAACAATCCGGTTTGCCATCCGCATCGACATCGCCCGTGACAAGAACGGAGCGGATGGGGCGGAAAAAGGTATAATTCCAGATGGCGGCGCCGTTTGAACCTGTGCAAAGTTTCATGACCTTATCATTGCCGCCGACGAGAAAATCCTGTTTGCCGTCGGCATTGCTATCGCCATATAAGGCGAGGGCATCGGTAAATCCTGCGGTGAGCGTTGGATTCCAGAGAACAGTTCCGTTAGTTCCATTCAGACCGTAAACTTTTCCATCCCATGTTAAAAGGATGATGTCTGCAATCCCGTCGCTGTTCAGATCGCCCCCGTTCAGAACAGTATGCACATATCCATAATTGCCGGATTCGCTTAAAAAATGCGTCCATATCTGCGCGCCGGTAGATCCATTGCGGACATAGACCCTCTGATCCGAGCCTCCAGCTACAATTTCATTCACCCCGTCAGAATTTTTATCCGGAATTTCCACGAAGGCATTGATCCCGCAGGGGGTTTTAAAAGACCAGACAACACTGCCCGGTTCAGATCCCCCGGCATTAAGACAAAGGATATTTCCCTTGTTTGTTCCAACGATAATATCAGGAGTCCCGTCGCCAGCCCCGACGGCAATCGGAAGCAAGGCGAGAACGCATTCATTGACATTTGCAGACCATAATACAAGCGGCGCGGAGGTCAGATCAGAGCTCAGGCAGACAATCTTGCCGGAATCGAATCCTGCGACAATTTCAGGCTTGCCGTCTGATGTTATATCGGGCAAGATGGATAATGCCATACAGGTATCGCTGGTTTCAGTATAGGAAAACAAAACATCCGTTTGGGCAAAAACGGGAATGCAAAAAAAAGGGATGAGGAAAATTAACAGGAAAAAGATGGAATTAAACAGGAAGAGTTGATATGAGTTTTTTTGATTGATCCTGAGCGGGGAAAATGTGAAAGGAAAACCTATTCGTTTAAAAATCATAATGATAGTGTTCTTCGAATGACATTGTATTTTTGTCAACAGTTATCTCATCGGATGAATCATGGTTCGGAACTAAACAGGATTTTTGTTCCATGACCTATTTTTTGAAAATCAGAAAACGATCGGGAAAAGTAACTTCTGAGACTTTTTGCAGCATTCTGATCCTTTTTGCGCTGGCTTTGATCGGGACTGGCATCCTGATCCTCCAGGGCAGGTATGATAAAAATTTCCAGGGGGCAACGGTCCTGCAAAAAGGGGCGATCATCCCTCCGGACGCGGGCAGGGAGAAACCGATGGATCGGATTTCCGGCATAGAACCGGAAGGGGTTGAACCCATGGGGCCGGCAGAGGTCTTCAATCCTGATACCCTTTCGGATAAGATCGATGGCAAGGCGGAGCTGTACCTGGAATACGATTTTATCATCCTTCTATGCCGGAGATTTGCAGCCGGCGGCGCGGCTGATCAATGGTTTGAAGTCTTTATCTATGACATGGGCGAACCGCTGAACGCGTTTGGGGTATATACTCTCCAACGCAGACCCGGCACTTACAATTCCGATCTCGCACAATATTCCTATACCGCGGAAAACGCCCTGTTTTTCATGCAGGGGAAATATTATGTGGAAATTGTGGCTGCGCAAACTTCGGACATCTTGAAGAGAGCGATCCTGGAAGCGGGAAAAAAAATTATTTCCCAATACCCGGCCGGCGCCTTTTCCCTTCCGGAACTCTCCCTTCTCCCTGAAGAAAACGAAAAAAAGGAAACCATCAAATATTTTAACAAAAATACATTCAGTTTTGAAAAGCTGGATCATACAGTTGCAGTGATTTATCAACTTTCAGGAAAAGACCTGACCGCGTTTATTTCCATGCGAAAATCCGCGGAAGAGGCTGAGAATCTGAAAAAGGAATATTATCAATTCCTTCTCTCGCTCGGCGGGAAAAAGGTTGAAACCCGGGATCTGAATATTCCCGGACTTGCCATAGTGAATTTGCTCGGTGATCTTGAATATATCTTTACGCACGGCAATATCCTGGCAGGTGTGCATGCAGCCACTGACAGCGAATTGGCAGGCCGGCTGGTCAGCCGGATGTTCGAGCGGCTCAGCCAGGTGGAAAAATGAATAATACAGAGGAAACAATGTCCCGGAGGCGTTTCCTTCAGCGCCTGATCAAGGCCGGGGCGTCCATTGCCCTGGCAGGCGGCCTGGGAGCCCTTGTATATGATTCCCGCGGCCCTTCAGGAGAGGAGAAAAGGGACATCGTCACCCTGCCGGATTTCTCCCTGGCAAACCTGGCGGGAAAGATGGCGATTGTCTCAGGATCGGATCGGATAAAAACGCTGAACAGGGCGATCGAAGCCCTCGGCGGCATCGTCGCATTCATCAAAAAGGGCGATCGGGTTCTCCTGAAGGTGAACGCAGCATTTGCCACCCCTCCCCTTCTCTGCGCAACCACTCACCCGGATCTTGTGCGGGAGATGATCTTGCTCTGCCTCAAGGCAGGCGCAAGCGAGGTGCGCGTCACGGATAATCCCATCAATGATCCTTCAAGTTGTTTTCAGCTTACAGGCATCCGCGAAGCGACCGAATCCTCGGGCGGGAAACTCGTGCTTCCGAAAGACAATTATTTCCAATCCACATCTGTCAAATGGGGAGAGCTTATCCGCAACTGGCCTCTCCTTTTTACTCCTTTTGACCGTGTCACAAAGCTCATAGGCATGGCGCCGGTGAAGGATCATCACCGAAGCGGCGCTTCCATGTGCATGAAGAACTGGTATGGTCTTCTCGGAGGGCGGCGGAACACCTTTCACCAGGACATCCATAACATCATCAAGGAGCTTGCCATGATGGTCAGTCCCACACTCGTGATTTTGGACGGGACATACACCATGATGACGAACGGACCCACAGGGGGATCCCTGTCCGATCTCAAATCCACGAACATCCTGATTGCAAGCACGGATCAGGTTGCTGCGGACGCATTCGGCGCAACGCTTCTGG
>Ga0315286_10007467_pt1 | contig 10700 bp, 8 predicted proteins | sample YL17G10_0_MG_FD_205038 | JGI IMG/M metagenome (GOLD analysis project Ga0315286, IMG submission 205038) | Sediment microbial communities from Yellowstone Lake, YNP, Wyoming, USA - YL17G10_0 | ecosystem: Environmental > Aquatic > Freshwater > Lake > Sediment | place: USA: Wyoming | collected...
TTTTCAAGGAAGGAGATGTTGCCAAGCTTGATGTTGGCGTGCAGATTGATGGATTTGTAGGAGACACTGCGTGCACTGTTGTTCTTGGAAATGATGAAAAGCTAAAACTGCTGGCAGAGGCTAGCAGAGAAGCCTTGAACTCTGCTCTCAGGATAATAAAGCCGGGAGTAAGGCTAAGCGAGATAGGAAAAACTATTCATGCTGAAATCACAAAGAGAGGATTTTCTCCTGTGAGAAACCTTTCAGGACATGGCCTTGCACAGTTCATTATTCATGACAAGCCTAGCGTGCCTAACTTTGATACTGGCAGCGACGAAGTGCTTGAGGAAGACCAGGTTATTGCCATTGAGCCTTTTGCAACCACAGGAGCAGGAGTGATTTATGAGAGCAGCAACCCAACAATATACGCTCTCGAGGATACAAGGCCTGTGAGAAGCCCCATGACAAGGGAAGTATTGAAAGATTTGGAAAAATACAATGGCTTGCCTTTTGCTCACAGGTGGCTGGTTAAGAAGCACGGCCTTGGAAAAACCAGCTTTGCCTTGAGAGAACTAAAAGCTCTTGGAGTTCTGCACGAGTTTCCTCCATTGCCTGACAAGGCCCACGGCATTGTAAGCCAGGCAGAGCACACAGTTATTGTCAGGGATAAGCCTGTGATTACTACGTTGCTGGACTAATGGTCCAGTCTATTCTGCGTTCATCTTCACAGCAGGCAAAAGCTCTGGCCTTGATAAAAAATTCTCCCTCTTAACATCTTCTATGATAAAGAACACTTTTTTCTCCTGCAGATTGAACTTCTCCTCTAGCTCTTCTATGAAATCCTCAAGCTCCTTGACATTCTCAAACACTCCTTCTGCCATGAAGTCATAGCCATTATTCACTTTGTAGAGGCTGTTAATGCTTGAGTGCTCTTTCAAATAGCTTCTCAGTTGGTCTCTGTCTTCTTTAGCAGTTGAAAGCATTATGTTTGCTCTTGAGTTATAGCCCAGCTTGGTAAAGTCTATTAGCGTTGTGTGCTTCATGATAAGGCTTTTCTCCTGCTGTCTCAGTTTATCGTACAGGGTGCTGATAGGTATGCCTGTTTTCTTGCTAATCCTGGTCAGGGTTTCTCTTGCGTTCTGTCGTAGAAAGGTTAGAAATAATAGGTCAGTTTTTCTCAGCATGTTTTCAACCCCCGGGTATTTTTAAGAAAGAGGAATATCTGTTGTTCATATAAACCTTTTTTAACAATAAAAAGCGTTTGCTTCAGGATTTTCCTGAAACAACACAGAAAGTTTACGTGTGTTATGAATAAAATCAGGATTGGCTTATCATAAAAATGGTTTTTTCTGAAACAAAATAGGTTTTTGGCAAAAAAATACGATTAGAGCGCTGAAACATCCCTGAAACAGCAATATTTATAAATTTGATTGCATTCCCTCTCGTCTATAACAAGCTTGAACGGTGAAGAAACAAATGAACCCTATTGAGCAAAGGATTTTGAACAAATTCAAGAAGGAGCCTCTCAGAGAAATACCCACCACAGAGATTGTGAGAGAAGCTCATCCAGAGGAATACTCGAGAATAATAAGAGGCATTGAAAACGAATTCTCTGATAAAAAAACTGCTAACCTGGCTAAGAGGAAAAAAGGCCAGCTTCACAGGAAAATACTCTACCACCTCAACAAGCTCGTGGATGAAGGAGTGCTTAAAATAAGCTCTGTTAAAGGCAAGGGAGAAAAGTATTTCAGCCTTAACATTGAGCAGGGAGAAATCGTGGTTGAAAAAAAACATAGGAGAATAGTCCTTTCAAAACCAACCATATCAACCAGCTTAATAGAAGAGTACGAAGCCAAGGGAATTGTTCACAAGTTTGATCCAGAAAGCTGGGTGAGCAAAATTAACTGTATACTCCTTGAGAGCGCCAACTTCACTGGCATTAACAAGTTCTATGAGCTGATTTATAGCTGTTTTTCAGAAGTAAATGATGCCCTCGGGCTTAACAACTTCGAGCATATAATACAGAATAACAGTCCTGATAATCTCAGCGAAATAGCAAAAAAGCTTGATATTGACACAAAAGACCAGGAGAGAATAGTCAATATCATAATCGATGTTAAGAACATAACTGATGATGACAAAATCTATGATTTTGTTAAAACTCTTTTAGAGGTAAGGCCTAAAAATATTTCATTAATATTCAAGGCTGACAGCAAAGAACTGAAAATGCATGATAAACTCTTCAAAAACATAATATCTGACATTTCAAAAGAAGAAATAAAGCTCAACATTCATAACAAGAAAATACATGATGCTCCAATCATTATTGGCAAAGCAGGGCCATACACCCTGCCTGAAAACGAATGGAAGGATTATGAGGAGAATATAAGAGGAAAAACCATTGGCTTAGCCCTGGCCAATACCACCATTGCCATTGACGTAAACAGGTTCTTCAGGGAGAGTACAAATAATAATGAGTTCAGAGACCTTATAATGAGAACAGCCAAGACCCTGTTCAAAGTAAATTCTACGCAGAAAAAGAAAGCAGATGAGTACTTCAAACGGCTTAATGACATCAATAAGCCTCATACTAAAAGATTCTTTGCCTATGCAAAAGACTACATCAGGTTCTGGAATTATGACTTGAAAGACAAAAATCAGGAGCACTTGCTAGAGCTTCTTGAAAGCGCAAAGGAAGAGGTAAAGAAGTTCTGCTCAACTCAACAGACAATTTACAAGTCCTGCGGAATGCCATCTAATTTCAGAATTGCATTCTCAACAGTCTCCAAGAGATATACCAATGCTCTTTCTCCCAGGAAATACATAAAAACAACCATTAGAAGATTCGAGGATTATCATGTTCCTGAAATAACCAGCTTCATAAACTCAAGAGAAGAAATGTTCAAAATATTTGATGGTGGCGACAGGATAAGGTTCTTCAGGAGCGGAGGATTCAAGCCAGAAGAAATTATTTGTGAGCTGGTCTTCTTGATGAACACCTATGAGCTGCCATTAATAACCTATGATTTCAAAGAAAGAAAAGGAGAGATAAGACTAACAGACTTTATAGGATAAATAAAATGGAAATTATCAAAGACTCTGCACTTGAAGCATGGAAAGCGACACTCAAGCACATAATAGATGAAGGAATAGAATTCTCAGACCACGACCAGAGAAAGTGCAAGGAAGAACTTAACGTGATGATAAAGATTAATCATCCTGAACAAGACATTACCAAGCCAATTGAAGTAATGAGGAGCCTCAAGAAATGGGTTTATCCAGAACTGGATGAGCTGGAAGATATTTTCTTTAAAAAAGAAGCATCATCATTCTACTATTACACCTACGGAGCAAGAATATTCAATTACGCCAATGTGAAAAATCAGGTGGATGATTTCATTATTCCATTACTAAAAAAAGATCCTAATTCCAGGAGAGCAATTATTGCTCTTTACAGCCCTGTTGCTGATTCAGGAGTTAATAAAAAGGAAACTCCTAGCCTGATAAGCATTTTCTTTAAGATAATAGAGAAAAAACTGACATTGACCATGGTTATCAGGAGCAATGACATGTTCATAGGATGGCCTGCCAACATCTATCAGGTTTATTTGTTGCAGAAATATGTTAGTGAAAAACTGGGCACAGAAACAGGCGGCATAACAACTGTCAGCCACTCAGCTCACATATTCACAGAGTATGACGAGGAAATCAAGGCTGCGCTGAGCAAAAGATAAAAGCCAGCCACATCGTCGGCCCAAAACCTCCTTATTCTGCATTTTCAAACCTTAAAAACGCATTCTATAACAGCAATTTAAAAAAATTGCTGAATGCAAAAGGAACTAAAAATGCTTTTGCAAACCACAACATTTATAAGCCATAAAAGCCTTCTTTAGCATAGGTTTTTCCGACGAGAAAATAAGGTAAGAAAAAACGAAAATTAATCTAAAATGGACAAGGAAAAAGAAGCAAAAGAAAAGGAAAACAAGGAAAAGGAACAGCCAAAAGAGCAATCAAAGGAACTGGCAAAAGAAAAGCCAGAGGCATATGATGCCAGCAAGATCACTGTTCTCGGTGGCTTGGATGCTGTCAGGAAAAGGCCCAGCATGTATATTGGCAGCACCAGCTCCAGAGGATTGCATCACCTGGTTTACGAGGTAGTAGACAACTCAATTGACGAATCAATGGCTGGCTGCTGCACAGAAATAATCATCACCCTTAACAAGGATAATTCTGTTACTGTCGAGGATAATGGAAGAGGAATTCCTGTTGATATCCACCCAAAATTCAATGTGAGCGCTCTTGAGATTGTTATGACCAAGCTGCACGCAGGAGGCAAGTTTGACAAGAAATCCTACAAGGTGTCGGGAGGATTGCACGGAGTTGGTGTCAGTGTTGTGAATGCATTGTCAGAAGTGTTTGAGGTCTGGGTTTACAGGGATGGATCAATTCACTATCAAAAATATGCTAGAGGAAAGCCTGTTGCTAATGTAAAAGCAATTGGTAAGTACGAGGGTAAAAAAACAGGCACCAAAGTAAAGTTCCTTGCTGACAAAGAAATATTTGAGGAAGGAGTTGCTTATTCTGATGAGATCCTGGAGAACAGGTTCAGGGAATTGGCTTTTCTTAACAAAGGGCTCAAGATAATATTTTTTGACGAGAGAAATGATAAAAAACAAGAGTTTTTTTATGAGGGAGGGCTCAAGAGCTTTGTAGAATACTTGAACACAGGCAAGACTCCTCTGCATGAAATAATATACCTCAAAACACAGAAAGAGGATGTTGAGCTAGAAGTTTCCCTGCAATACACTGACAGCTATTCAGAAAATGTTTTCTCATTTGTCAACAACATCAACACAGTAGAAGGTGGAACGCATCTGACAGGATTTAAGACTGCACTTACCAGGACTTTGAATACCTATGGAGAAAAGAACTTTGGGAATAATGCTTTCAAGCTTACAAGCGATGATGTTCGTGAAGGCTTGGCATCAATAATCTCTCTGAGAATTCCCAACCCCCAATTTGAGGGCCAGACAAAAACAAAACTAGGCAACCTTAATGTTAAAGGAATAGTTGATTCATTGATAAGCACTCAATTAGGCAATTTCCTGGATGAGAACCCGAAAGTTGCAAAGAGCATTATCAGCAAGGCAATAACAGCTGCAAAGGCAAGAGAAGCTGCCAGGAAGGCAAGAGAGCTTGTTAGGAGAAAGAGCGTTCTTGAAAGCACAGCACTGCCAGGAAAGCTTGCTGACTGCTCTGAAAAAGACCCTTCGAAATGCGAACTGTTCCTGGTTGAAGGAGATTCTGCAGGCGGCAGCGCCAAGCAGGCAAGAAACAAGGAATACCAGGCAATACTTCCATTGCGAGGAAAGATACTGAATGTTGAGAAGGCAAGGATTAACAGGGTTATGAGCTCAAATGAGATTGTAATAATAATAACTGCTCTTGGCACCAGCATTGCAGAAGAATTTGACATAAAAAAATTGAGATATCACAAGATAGTAATCATGACAGATGCTGACACTGATGGAAACCACATAGCTACCCTTCTAATGACTTTCTTCTTCAGGTACATGAGAGTATTGGTAGAAGAAGGATATGTGTATATTGCCCAGCCACCGCTCTACCTTGTGAAGAAAGGCAATGAGAAGCATTATGTGCTGACAGAAGCAGAAAAGAATGCTCTGGTCAAGAAGCTAGGGGATAATGTGATGGTGCAGAGGTACAAGGGACTTGGAGAGATGAATCCTGAGCAGCTCTGGGATACCACCATGGACCCTATCAACAGGATACTGAAAAAAATCACTATTGAAGATGCTCTCGCAGCTGACAGGATGTTCAGCATACTCATGGGAGATGAAGTAGAGCCAAGGAGATTATTCATAGAAACGCATGCAAGAGAAGCAGGCAACATCGACATATAAGGAATAAATATAATTAGAACTTAAAGAATCTTTATTATTCCAAGAATTGCATCTGGTTTATTTTTTGGATTTTTGAAAACAAACCCGTCTTTCTTCAATTCACTCTCTCTTCCTTTATATCGATGCTCTACTCGTTTTAACTTAGATAATTCGTATATTATAGCAATATCAATGCGAATCGGCTTATTCCTATCAACAATGGGCCAGAAGTAGAACAACTCAATGAACTGCTTGAAATAATTCTCATCTTTTTTTATTGTATAATCTAAAGCAAAAAAATCAATTTGCTTATTATCAAGATTATCATATTTATCTCCTTTTCTGCCGGGGTCATATCGATCATGACCTGATTTTATGATAATTTTAATAAGTTCATCCATTGATTTGCCTTTATGTTCTTCTGAACCAAGAACTCTAATTGCAACTTTTTTACCAAGAAAGTGCATTTTTAGGCATTTATCTATTTTCGCACTAATCTTGTCAAAATCGGGTTTATTATCCCAATACACTTTTGGAATCATTACATTAAACCAAGGTGTAGCCGCACAATTACTTGCGTTAGATTTATCCCTGAAATTTTTCAGCTTGTATTCTGGGACTAAAACGCAATAGACAGGTATTTTTGCCATTTTTTATGAAAAGAAGTGTTTACATATTAATTTTCCGTATGGAATGGGGCTTTACGAAGTAAATGCCCCATACTAATGCATTTTACCAGATTTTGAGAGCGAACGTGGTGAGCGGGCGAAAATCTGAACGTAACCTTTATAAACCATTCATATTTCCAGAGAGAAACAAGCAAGCACCAGCTTGCGGTTCCAAAAACAGGGTTTTTGATACGTAATATGGCAAAACAACAGACAGCTGCAGAGAAAGTAAGGAAAAAGAAATGGTTTCCTGTGCTTGCTCCCAAGCTCTTCAGTGAGAGGGTGATAGGAGAGATTCCTCTTTATGAATCAGGTTCTATGCTCAACAGAGGACTAACTGTCAACATGATGAACTTGACAGGCGATCCAAAGAGCCAGCACATCAATGTTAAGGTCAGGATTAACGAAGTCAAAGAAGGCAAAGGCATGACAGAGATTCTGGGGCTTGAGATAATGCCTAGCAGCGTGAAAAGATTAGTGAGAAGGGACAGAACCAAGATTGATGATTCTGTGGTTGTCCAGACAAGCGACAAGAAGAAAGTAAGGATAAAACCATTACTAATAACTAATAGTGTTGTTGACGCTTCTGTAACTAAAAGCATAAGGACAAAGGTCAGGAATAACCTGGCAAGATTTGTTGCAAGGCTTACCTATGAACAGCTGGTTGAGGAGATACTGAGCTATAAATTGCAAAAATTCATAGGAAACCTGGCATGTAAGATAACTCCCATAAGGACTTCTGAGATAAGAGCATTTGAGCTTGTAGAAAGAGAAGATGTTAAAGTTTACAAGCCAGTCAAAGAAGAGGAGATAAAGAAGGGAGAGGAAGAGATGCCTGAAGAAGAAGAGAAGAAAGAAGGAGACGAAACAGCTGAAAAAAAAGAAGAGGAAGAAGGAGAAGGAGCAGAAGAGATTGAAGAAGTTGTAGAAGACATAAGCGAAGAAACACCTGTAGAAGAAGCAAGCGAAGAAGAGACGCAATAGGATTAATTCTGTATATTACAAGCCCTTCCGGCGCAATCAGCTCTGCTGATGAGCCAAAAGCAAAAGCTTTTGACGATTGAGAAACTTAAAATTAAGTTTAAATAAAAGTAACAACTAAAAAATTAATTGGCCGCAGGCGCCTAAAAAAAATAGTTTTTATAAACAAAAAGATTATTCTTTATTCAATGATGAATAATTATGATTTAGAATTAGACAAAGTTGCTGATAAGATAAAAAAAGAAACATCAAAATCTAAGATTTTGAGTGCCAAAGACAAGTCTTTGAGCAAGGCAAAGACTGTTCTAATCCAGCTGCCGGACGGCTTAAAGCCTAAGGCAAAAGAAATTAGGGAATTCCTTGCAAAAAAAGTCGACAAAAACATTAAAATATTGTTCTGGGCAGGCAGCTGCTTTGGTGCTTGCGATGTTCCAACCAGCGCAAAGAACGTTAATGTTGATTTAATCATACAATTCGGACACAGCGAGTGGCGATAATTATACACGACAAAAATGCTTTCTTCACTTGCTAATAAAAATATGAAATAAATGCAAAATACATAGGTTTTTATATTATTGGTTAAGTTCTTGTGTGCCATGGGTTATGAATTAGTGGTGAGTGAGAAGCCTAGCGCAGCTAAGAGGATAGCTGAGGCTCTCGCCGACAAAAAGCCTATAAAACAGCTCTTGAACAAGATTCCTTATTATGAGTTGAAGCATAAGAAAAAGGAAATTGTGGTTACCTGCGCAGTTGGCCATCTTTATACTGTGGCTGAAAAGAAGAAATCTTTTACCTATCCCAGCTTTGATTTGCAATGGAGTCCTAGCAGCGATGTGAATAAAAAAGCTGATTTTTCAAAGAAATATCTTGAAGTTATTAAGAAGCTTTCAAAAAAAGCAAGCTCTTTCACAGTTGCCTGTGATTATGATATTGAGGGAGAGGTTATTGGGCTTAATTGCATAAGGTTTGCCTGCAACCAGAAAGATGCGCGCAGGATGAAGTTCTCCACTTTGACAAAAGACGACCTGGTTGAGGCCTATGAGCATGCAGAGCCTCATATTGACTGGGGCTTGGCAAATGCAGGAGAAGCAAGGCATTTCCTTGACTGGATGTATGGAATTAATATTTCTAGGGCACTAACTCTTGCTGTCAAGAGCACTGGCGCTTTCAAGATCCTAAGCAGCGGCAGAGTCCAAGGCCCATCATTGAAGATATTGTATGATAGGGAAAAAGAGATTGCTGCTTTCAAATCAGAGCCCTACTGGCAGATATACCTGGAAATAGAAAAAGAAGGCAAGAGAATAGGGGCTTTTCATGTAAAAGATAAATTTGATAATAATAATGAGGCAAAGCAAAAGTTCAATGCTTGCCTGTGGAAGCCTGCTGTTGCCAAGGACTTGGAAAAGAATGAGATCCAGCAGTTTGCTCCCAATCCTTTTGACCTGGGCTCATTGCAGGCAGAATCATATAAGCTATTCAGCATTAATCCAAAAGAAACCCTGAGCCTTGCCCAGAACTTGTACCTTGCAGGAATAATCTCTTATCCAAGAACCAGCTCTCAGAAACTGCCTGCGAAGATTAATTACAAGAAAATCATTAGCGGACTGGCAAGCAATAATGAATATTCAGACAAAGCCAATAAGCTGCTAAGCTTTTCAAGGCTGCAGCCAAACGAGGGTAAGAAAGAAGATCCTGCTCATCCTGCTATTTACCCAACAGGCTTAAGGCCAGACAAGCTGACTGAAAGAGAAAATAAGATTTATGACCTGATAGTTAAGAGATTCCTTGCAACCTTTGGAGCTCCTGCAATCAGGGAATCATTGCTCTTAAGGATTGATATTGGCGGGGAAATGTTCATTGCAAAAGGCATGAGAACCAAGGAGAGAAACTGGTTTGAATTCTATGAACCCTATGTGAAGCTAAAGGAAGAAGAATGGCCTCATTTTAATAGAGGAGAAAAGCTTGAAATTAAGAAGCTTGACTTGCTAGAGAAAGAAACCCAGCCTCCAAAAAGATACACGCAAGCAAGCCTGGTTACTGAGCTTGAAAAAAGAGGACTAGGAACCAAGGCAACAAGGGCTGAGATTATTGACTCTCTTTACCAGAGAAATTATGTTGCAGACCAGGCAGTAAGAGTAACTGATATCGGCATGAGAATAATTGAGACTCTGCAAAAATACTGCCCAGACATTATTGATGAGCAGCTCACCAAGCATTTTGAAGAGGAAATGGACAAGATAATGAGCAAGGAATTGAAAAAAGAAGAAATCCTTGATGAAGCAAAGAAAATACTGACCAAGCTCCTAAAGACTTTCAAGGAGAATGAGAAAAAAATAGGAGAGGAACTGAAAACAGCTTATCAAGACACAATACAGAAAGAGAATTATATTGCGAAATGCCCTAAATGCGGCGGCAATCTTCAGATGAAATTCTCAAGAAAAACCAGGATGAGATTCATAGCCTGCAATAATTATCCAACCTGCGAGACTACATTTGCTATTCCTCAGAGCGGAAGCATAAAAGGCACTGAAAAGAAATGCTCTCACTGCGGCCAGCCAATAGTAATGGTCTTTATGAGAAAGAAAAAGCCCCAGGAAGTATGCCTTAACAAGGAATGCCCTGGAAAAAAGCAGGAAACAAACCATCCTGACATCAAGAAAGAGAATGGAGTAGAGACTATTAATAAGATATGCCCAAAATGCGGAAAGCCACTAGTGCTAAGGCGCTCAATCTATGGTCAATTCATAGGATGCACAGGCTATCCCAAGTGCAGGCACACTGAGAAGCTAACGAACAATAATAATAATAATATCATTACCCCGCCTCCTTCTGAAAGTTAAAAAGGTTTATAAACCCTTTAGAATTCTCAAATAAAAGCTACCTATTTTACAGAATGGGATTGCAGGAGCTAAACTGCTCTGTGACATTAAGCTGTGGGGTAGCTTGGTTCATCCTCTGTGGTTTGGGTAACGAAAAGGGCTTTGCTTTTTTCGGGAAAAAAGCCACGTGACCCCGGTTCGAATCCGGGCAGCCCCATATTATTAGTTAGCGACATAAGTAGCGCATAAATTCTTGCATAAAAATATGTTCTGCCCAGAAGTTTTCCAGAGCCTCTTGCAGGTCATCTATTTTTGAAAAATACTGTGATTTTGTCACAGAATTTTTGGTC
>Ga0315286_10007468_pt1 | contig 10700 bp, 7 predicted proteins | sample YL17G10_0_MG_FD_205038 | JGI IMG/M metagenome (GOLD analysis project Ga0315286, IMG submission 205038) | Sediment microbial communities from Yellowstone Lake, YNP, Wyoming, USA - YL17G10_0 | ecosystem: Environmental > Aquatic > Freshwater > Lake > Sediment | place: USA: Wyoming | collected...
CTCCGCCGGATCGACGAGTTCGTACAAATGTAGTGAAGACTTTTGACAAAAAACGCCCTTGGCGCTATCAAGAAGGCCTATTCACCCTCCTAACTGTGTAACTTGGGTTAGGATCGACGAACAGCGGATCGGCGATGATCGAGTGCTGATCGTGCTTTTGCTGCTGGCGCCACCGGTCGAGCGTCAGACCCGCGAACGTGACCGGCTGGCCGACCGCGTTCCAGTAGCAATTGTTGTCCATGTTGATCGTGATCTGGGTCCAGGGACCGGCCAGCAGCGGACCGGTCTCCCAGGAGACGATGTTCTTTTCGAAGGTGAACGACAGGTGCGACTCGATCCGCGTCGCCTGGACCTGGTGGATCATGCTGTTGATCAGGATGTTGTTGCGGATGACGTTCTCTTTGCCGTAGTGCTGGTGGAAGCTGCCGGTCTTGGTGTTGTAGACGAGGTTCTTCTCCATCACGATGCCGGTGCTGCCCTCGTCCGTATAAAGGCCCCAGCCGCCGTAGGAGTAGGCGTAGATGTCGTGAAAGATGTTGTTGCCGACGACGGTCCCCTCCGAGGCCCCAAGCGTATAGATACCGCCCATGTCGCTGAGGACCGCCCAGCCGAGGTGGTGCACGTGGTTGAAGCTCAAGTTGTTGCGTTTGGCGATGCTGCCGGAATAACCCCAGACCCAGCCGGCGGAAATGCCCGTGTAGTACATGTCGGCGATCTCGTTGTGCGTTACGGCGTTGTCCGGGCTGTGGCCGATCCAGACGCCGACCGCGCACGGGAAAATGCGTCCGCCAGAGCGAATGATGTTGTTATCGAGCGTGATGTGGCCCGTTTGTTCTCGCTCGGTCTTTGGCACGCTCGCCTCGCCGATCCGGACGCCCCCGGCGCCGAAGTCATAGACGCAGCACCTTTGCAGAGTGCAGTTCTGGCAGCCCTTGCGGAACCAGACACCGTAGCGGCCGAAATGCCCGAACTCGCAGTCCTGGATGACTACGTTACGGGCTCCGTCGGCCATGACCACCGCGTCAATCGGTGAGGCGGCCTGGCTGGCCTCGAATCCGCCCGGCGGCATGCGGTACTCGGCATGGAGGAACGCGAGGCCCTTGATGGTGATGTTCTGGACCCATTTCGCGTTTGGCACGTCGCCTTCGAAGAGGAGCAGCTTTTCGATCACGGGGGCGACAACCTCGGCCGTTCGCATGTCCTCGGCATCGAGTGGCTTGTAGTACAGCCATCCATCGCGGGACAGGAACCATTCGCCGGGGGCGTCGAGCGCCGCCTTGAAGTTCTCCAAGTGGTACCGGTCGCCCTTGCCCCAGGAGTTCCAGGGCTTGCGGCCCTCGCCGGTTGTGATGATGGAAGAATCCTTTTCGTTGATCGCCTCGATGAAGCGAGTCGTATTGTCCCACTTGTGGTAGATGACCATCTGCACGTCGTGCAGTTCCTGACCGTCCAGTCCGAGCAGCGGCTTGAGGTCTTCGGGCCGGGCGGTCACGGTCTGCCGGGCGCGGACCGGTCTCTGTCCGGGACCCTTTTCGAGCGTCTCTTCCTGTACGTCGATCATGTAGTGATAGAACTTGTTCGGGCTGCGGGCCCGCACGGCACGGCGGCCGCTCACGAACAACTGCTCGAAGTACCATTGGCCCGAGGCGGCCTCTGGGATGCGGACTTTCCAGGTGCCGTCCCGGTCTGGCTGAAACCCGGTGATGGCCTTGCCCCCGGTGAAGACGGGCTTGGCGCCGGGTGCGGCTTCGTAGATTACGGAAGACCTGTCCGTGCCGCCGTCCTGCGGTGTCAGGACGAAAGGGGTGGTCATCACGTATGTTCCGCCCGCGACCACGACCCGCGCCGGTTCCGTCAACTCGCCCGCGTTCTTGCGTTGCCGAATGATATCGCGAGCCCGCTCCAGGGTCGCCACCGGCCCGTCGATCAGCGCGGCATTTGGAAAAGCGAGCCGGCCGGACCAACTGTCATTGCCGGCAGGCGATACGTAGAGAGTCATCGCATCCACTCGGGTCGAAGACCCGAATGCGACCGCCATCGCGAGCAGTACAACGGCTGGACTGTGTCTTCTCATTGTGACGTCTCCTTCGTGAGAATGGCTTGCCTAATCCGCGCCTTTCGGGCCTTGCGGCGGCCACTCCAGTGCCGGATAGGTCACTTCGTTCGCCTTGGCCACCCATGCCGGGGCACCGTAGACGCCGGCCTTCGTGTAATCGAATGGCTCGAAGCCGATCTTCAGGGCAGGGGAGTCTGGCTTGAGATGGAAATCGTGATTCTTGGGATCGACGAAGCCCGGGTCGGCGATGATCGAGTGCTCATCGTGTCTCTGCTGCTGGCGCCACTGATCGAGTGACAAGCCCGCAAATGTGACATTCTGGCCGGCCGTGTTCCAGTAGCAGTTGTTGTCCATGTTGAAGGAGACCTTCGTCCAGGGTCCTGCCAGCAGAGGGCCCGTCTCCCAATAAACGATATTCTTCTCAAAGGTGAACGACAGGTGCTGCTCGACCCGTGTGGCCTGAATCTGGTGGAGCTTGCTGAAGGCCATGATGTTGTTGCGGATGACGTTTTCCTTGCCGTAGTGCTGGTGGAAGCTGCCGGTCTTGGTGTTGTAGACCAGGTTCTTCTCCATCACGATCGCGGTGCTGCCCTCATCGGTGTAGAGGCCCCACCCGCCGTAGGAGTAGGCGTAGATGTCGTGGAAGACGTTGTTGCTGACGGCCGTGCCTTCGGAAGGTCCCAGCGTGTAGATGCCGCCCATGTCGCTCAGTACCGCCCAGCCGAGGTGGTGCACGTGGTTGAAGCTCAGGTTGTTGCGTTTGGCGAGACTGTCGGAATAGCCCCACCGCCAGCCGACGGAGAGCCCCGTGTAGAAGAAATCGGCGATCTCGTTGTGCGTCACGGCGTTGTCCGGGCTAAAGCCGATCCAAACACCCACGGCGTCCATGTAGATCCGGCCGCCGTTGCGGATGATGTTGTTGTCCACGGTGATATGGTCCGTGCGGGACGCGTCATCCGCCCGCGCACGGCCCTCGCCGATCCGGACACCGCCGGCGCCGAGATCGTGCAGATAGCAGCGTTCGACGCGGCAATTCCGGCAGCCCTGGCGGATCCACACGGCGTGCTCCGCCACGTGGCCGATCTGGCAATCCTGGATCGTGACGTCGCGAGCTCCATCGAGCATGACCGCCGCCTCCGTGGCGAAAGCCGCCTGGTGGGGGGCATATCCTGTTGCCGGCAGCACGCGCTGCTGATGCTGGAAGGTCAGGCCCTTGAGCGTGACATGCTCGACGAACTTGCCGGCCTCGGGCTGACCTTCGAAGAGCACCAGTTTAGTCGCAGCCGGCGCGACAGCCTCGGCCTTGGCCATGTCCTCGCCCGGCAAAGGTTTGTAGCTGAGCACCCCATCGCGACGGAGGAACCACTCGCCCGGCTCATCGAGCGCGGCCTTGAAGTTCTCCAGGTGGAAGCGCGTGCCGGCCGGCCAACTGGAGAAACTCGCCAGCTTCTCGCCCGTGGTGATGATCTGGTTGGTGTCGAATTTGACGGCCGTGAGATACCGTCGCGTGATACACCACTTGTGATAGGCCACGAGCACGACATCGCGGCTCTCGGCCTCGCTCAAGCCTTTCAGCGGCGTCAGGGTCTCGGCCGGAACGTTCGTCGTCCGTAGGAACTGGCCCGGCTTGCCCTCGACAGACACTTCCGCCGTCGGCCCCATGTACGAATAGAACTTGTTCGGCGTTCGCGCCCGGGTGGCTCGCCGGCCGTTGACGAACAACTGGTCGAAGTACCACGAGCCGCCGGCCACTTCCGGAATGCGGGCGACCCAGAGCCCGTTCTCTCCCGGCTGGAAGCCCCGGATGACCTTGCCGCCGGAGAAGACCGGTCGGGCGCCGGGGGCGGCTTCGAACGTGACGCCGCTGTCCTCCGGGGCCAGCACCAACGGCTTTGCCAGTTGATACCGGCCATCGGCGACCACGACATGTTTTTCCTCGGCGGCCGCCGGCTTCTTTTGTCGAAGGATGTCCCTCGCGCGTTCGAGCGTGGCGACAGGGCCATCCGTGCCTTGGGCGTTCGGCCGGGCGAGCCCGCCGGACCAGTCGTCCTTGCCATCCGGGGACACATAGACGGTCACACCCGCTGCGTGCGTCGGCAATACGAATGCACCAGCCAGCAGGACCACGGACAGCACAATGGTTAAACGTCGATTCCTCATTCCGTCACCTCCTGTCACTTCGTTGGTGTGAATAGCATGTGGGTTGAGAACCCACCCTATGGACTCTGTAATCCGTCAATTCATTGGCGTCGAATCATCCTGCACCAATACCACGCCAAGATCACCCTCCCTATGTCACCCCCGCGAAAGCGGGGGTCCAAAATCCCATAGACTCGTGGATTCCCGCCTGCGCGGGAATGATAAGCCACGAGGCAGTCGTCGCATCGTGAGGACGACACCAGGATCATGCGGCATCGTCCAAGCTCTCGGCCGGAGTTTTATGCCGTCAGGTCTTCCCACTTGATGTTGAGTTTCTTGCAGGCGTAGCCGACTTCCTTCATATAATCGCCGTAGCAGGTCATCCAATGGAAGCCCGGCATCCGCTCGGCCAGCAGCTTGCTATCGCAGGCGAAGCCGATGTCGATCTGGCAGCGGCAGATATCCATGAACGGGACATCGACGATGGGGCCCTTGAGGCCGACCCAGCGTTTGATCAGGAAGTCCGGGATGATGTTCGTCGTCATCTGGCCCTTGCGCATCTCGACCTTGGGGGCCGCGCCGTAGTCCGACTCGAAGTGCGTCAGGAGGCGGACCGGCTCGAGGTCCTTGCCGTTCATCCTGCGCGGGCCGGTGCAGTGGGCGAGCGTGATCACGCCGTCGTGCGGATACGTCGGGTCGTTCAGAAACATGGGCTTGCCCGAGATGTTTGCCAGCAGCACGCCGGATGGGATCACGACGAAGTCGGATTCGCAGAAGGCCAGGTAGCGCGAGTCGTTCAACAACGAGAGCGTCAGGCACGCGGAGGTCTCCGCCAGCGGCATGATCGTCCCCATGCAGCTATTGACCGTGATGGCTTGGCAATCGGCCTTCTTCATCAGCCCAATGAACACCTGTTCGAGCAGGAAGGCGTTCTCGACGAATTCTTGCTTGGTTTCCAGCTTGACGCCGGGGGCCTTGAGGTACTCGGCGGCCCGCTCCTTCGCTCGGCTCACGGCCGCGCTGTCGGCCCGCGCCTCCTTGATGAGCTTGCCCAGTTCACCATAAGAGACCGTCTGCATATCAAACTTCCAGACCTCCTTGACGAGGTTCGGCACGACGCCCGCGGGCTGGGCCCAGGCACCGGGGCCGCCGATGGCGATGATTCGCGTGCCCAGCGTGTTCTGAAGGCCGCACAGGGCCCGCAGCCGCCAGAGGATCTCGTCCTGGTTGTCGACGATCACGTCGCCGTCGTCCAGGCCCTGAACTTTGAGGGCATCGGTGTGCTGGCGCAGATAGCGGGGGCTGATGATCTCATACCAGAGGTAGACCGGCCCGGATTTGTGCCGGCAGAAGAGGACCGTGTTCTTGCTGCGCTTGCTCAGCGTGTCGAGGGCGTTCTGCGGTCCGCCCGCCGCATAGATGATGCAGACATCGGCCTTCTCCATGTCCTCGATCTTCGCCGCATCGTTCGCATTGCGGATGGCAACGGGCTTGGCGAACTCCACCGGGAAGTCCGCCTTGTTCTTGATCGCGTCCAACTCCCCCTGGATGCGAACCAGCTCTTCCTCAGCGTCCTTTTGGCTCTGAATGCCGCCCCAGGACCGCCAGCTCGTTTGCGGCCGGCGCGTCGGTACGTCGTAAACCAGGACCGGCCTGACCACGAGAGCGCGGCGTTGCGGCCCATCCCGGCTGCCCGCTTCCGCCGCCGTGGCAACGGCCGACCAGGTCAGCCCACTCAGGGCTATGCCAACCGCCCCGGCACCGCTGACGCCCGCCAGAAAGCCTCTGCGGCTGATCCCCTCGTCTGAATGTTCCTGTCCACACCCGCACGGACAGCAGGTGGTACGCGTCGGATTTGGTGTCTCATTCTGATTCGTCATGTGTCTTCCCCTTACCCAGGTTCGAGAATCCTGTTGAACTCGGCCGGGTCTGCTCGCTCGCGTATGCGTAAGCACGGCTCCAGCACACGGGCAATATACTCCGAGGACAGATGGACCTCAAGGCCAAAAATCAGTTGGTCATTCTCATGCCAGTCGGAAAGAAACGTTGTTTCTGCCTTGCGAATCAGCTATGATGGAGGGTGGTTCGAGCCGGTACCTTGCGGCCGTGTCAGAGCTTGGCGGAGTATCCACGGATTTGGTCATGCGAGCATCTTTTGAAGTCGGAGGTTGAGATTATGAAGCGCCGAATCCTGTTCGTTGCCGTCGCCTCCCTGCTGCCGGTGGTCTGCCTGGGGCGCGGCGGTTCGCTTTTTCCATCGGCCTGGTACGTGCCCTATGACCGGCTCATCGCCAACACGGAGGGCTTCATCAGGGATCACCCCAACGACCCGCAAGGGTACTATACGTTGGCCCGGATTCACTACTTCACCTTTGTGAATCGGCTGGCGCTGGTCCCCACCCTGAATCCGGACGCCTTGCCCCCCGACAACGTCGCGCCTGACTGGCAGGTGAGCGACCTGCTGTGGAGACTGCGGCGCGACCAGGCGCAACAACTGGTCCTGAAGGCGTGGGGATATGCCACGGCGGCGGATGTCCCTCAGGCAAGGCAGTCGGAATTCCAGCAAGCCGTTTGGGACAAGGCGAAGGAACTGGAGAGGCAAGGCTGGAAGCCGGAGTATCTCGACACCGCCGTGGTTCTGGGCCACGCGGCCACCGCCGTGGACAACTTCGAGAGGGCTCTCGACCTGGACCCAAACAACGGTCTTTTCTACCTGGGTTTGGCGAGCCTATGTGAGGACTACCTATCCTATGCGGCCGACGCCAATATCACCAGCCATCCACGACAACTGGCCAGCATTACCGTACCCAAGATCCGTGTGACGTATTACCTGGCCTACCGGTTCTCGATTGCCGAAGACCGCGGGCCGAGATCCGAAATACTCTGGACCCATCGGGCCCTCACCAGTTATGAGGCTGGCACCGCCTATCTGCGTCTGGCACAGAAGGAGCCTGTGGTTGCCGACACCAATGCCCTCGCGGAGGTCCGAGCAGGCGTCGCGACACTCGATAAGATCCCGATCGCTATCACCCCGATCCTCTTCTCTACGCACGAGCAGGCCTCCGTGCTTGATCTGCTCGACCCGAATACGCACGTGGCGTTCGATCTGGACGGCACCGGTCGCAAGATGCAATGGCCCTGGATCAAACCGACCACGGGCCTATTGGTCTGGGACCCGCTCAATAGGGGTGAGATCACCTCCGGTCGCCAGTTGTTCGGTACGGCGACCTGGTGGCTCCTATTCCAGAATGGGTATGCCGCACTGGATGCCCTCGACGACAACCGCGATGGATCATTGTCAGGCCCCGAGCTCAAGGGTATCGGCGTCTGGTTCGACAAAAACGCCAACGGCCGCTCCGATCCGGGCGAGGTCCAGCCGGTTACGGACTTCGGCGTACAGGCGATCCGCACGCGATCCACCGGCTCCGACCACGGGATGCCCATGAACGCGCAAGGCATCATCCTGAAGAACGGCACGGTCGTCCCGACGTATGATTGGCTCGCGTCGCCCATCACTCGGAATCGAGAGTAGGGCGAACAACCGACTTGCCGCCAAGGCAACCACTGTGAGAGCGGCACGACTATGATGTATCTTCCTTGGCGAATCCGACCTCCGACAGGCAATGAGCAGACGATGCTCTTCTGGGGGATCTTTGTGATCCTGGTCGGGTTTGGAGCGGTGTGTTTGTTCTTTGGCTATCGCGCGCCGGTGGAGAAGGCCGAAGCGGCAGCCACGCTGATTCGCGGCGGTTACGGCTTTGTCATCAGCGGTATCTTGATGTACGTTATTCGCAGGTTCTTCTGCGGTTTCTCAAGTTGAATGGACCCTGCGTTCGTGGATAGCAATCAAACGACGAGACAAACGTCCCGGCATTTGGCAGTCGGCCTTGTCACTATCGGAGTCGCCGTCGTCTACGTGGTACGGGCATTCATTTCCCCTTGTCCTCTTCACGTTGCCACGAGTTCTGCGACGGTCCGATAAACGCATTCGTATGGACAAAGACATGAGACTGCTGTAGAATATGGGGAGGTGATGGTCGCTGGTGGCCATAGGGAGGGCATTATGCCGCGGAAAAGCGTGTGGAAGTGGATGGGGAAGAAAGCGGATCGGTCGCGGCGAGAGCAGCCGCTCGTGCCGCCGGTCCTGGAGCCGCTGGAGCCCAGGCTCCTTCTCAGTGTTTCCTTTCAGTTGGTGCAGCCGACACAGCCTGCGACTCCTGAGGACTACGCCATCTACATCAGTGAGCATACCGCGAATGTTCAGCCGACGCCGGAACAAACGAGTATCTTCATCGCGGCTAACGGCACGCAAACCGAGGCGAGAGTCATCCTGGTCTTTCCGGACAGCGGTTACAACGTGCGCAGTTGGGGCGAGGTGCAGCAGCAGGGCAATACCTTCTCCGTGAACGCGGAAGTGGAGCGATGGACGGACTCTCCGGCAACGGTGATTACGACGATGGCGCGCGAGTACAACCTGGGTACGCTGGCCGACGGCGACTATGTCTTTGAATTCCGGGCGTGGGACCAGCCTGTCGAAAGCAGGGAGTTCCGGCCGGGTCCGGAGCAGTGGGTGCAGTACGTGCCCACGCCGGAACAGACGAATATCTTCATCATGGCGGATGGTGCGGGGGGCATGAAGGCAAGAGTTGCGATCGACTTCGCCGACAGTGGTTATTGTGTCCGCAACTGGGGCATAGTGGACCGGATCCAAAATACATTCGTCGTGAACGCGGAAGCCGAGAAATGGATGGGGGCCGCGGCCACCGTCATTACGCCGGTTTCCCACGATTACGATCTGGGCGCTCTGCCCGACGGGGTCTATTTCTTCCAGTTCGAGGTCTGGCAGCAGCCCGTTGAGAGCAAGGAGTTTGCAGCAAGCGACGCGTTGAAGCCCGTCTATCGCTTCTGGTCGCCCACGTTCTCACGGCATTTCTACACCGCAGGCGAAGCGGAGCGGGACAAGCTCATCAACAACTACTCCAACGTGTGGACCTATGAGCAGGTGGCCTATTATGCCCTTGCGAACAGCACGGACCCGGATGCCTCGCCCGTGTACCGCTTCTGGTCGGGCGCCCTCAATTCGCATTTCTATACGCTGAGCCAGACGGAGCGAGACAAACTCATCCGGGATTACTCGAACATCTGGACCTACGAGGGGACCGCGTTCTATGCCTACACGTCGGATCGCCACCCCATCGGCACAAGCATCACGTACCGTTTCTGGTCCGGTCGATTGGGCAGTCATTTCTTTACGACGAGCCTGCCGGAAGTGGAGAAGCTCTTCAGTCTCTGGTCCCATGTATGGGCCTTCGAGGGCATCGCCTGGTATATCTGCGGGGCGTAGTCTCCTCCCACACGCAGCAGCCGTGAAATTGCCACGGCCGTCCTGCGTTATCAAAGTGCCACCCTGCCACAACTCAGCAAAATACCGGCTTGATAAATTTGCGCGAGAAAACAAGATTTGAACAAGTAGCAGTGCGAAAAGGGCCTGATCGAGCGCGGTTTGAGTCCTTTCCGGCTCCCCGGCATAACCAGAATGTCCCCTTCTCCCCCCCGTGCGCATCACCCGCTGTGGTTTACGGGGACTCGTCGCTTTGATACACTAAGCGCCGGCCCTGGTTCTTGAAAAACCGGCGTCTGTATTCGACAAGGTGTATGTTTGGCGTGAAACACGGTGCCCAGGTACAGCCATGAGCGACGTTACTCGCATACTGAACGCCATGGAGCGGGGGGACGCCAAGGCTACGGACGAGCTGCTGCCCGTGGTCTACGAGGAACTGCGGCTCCTTGCCGCCCAGAAGCTGTCGCACGAATCTCCCGGCCAAACACTCCAGGCGACCGCACTGGTGCACGAGGCGTACATCCGGTTGGTGGGGAATGAACCCCAGAGTTGGGAGAACCGGGGCCATTTCTTTGCGGCGGCAGCGGAGGCGATGCGGCGGATTCTTATCGAGAATGCCCGCCGCAAGAAAAGGCTCAAACACAGCAATGGCCGGGAGAAAGTGGACCTCACAGAGGCCGACATCGCCATCGACAGAGCTGTGGATGACCTGCTTGCGCTCGACGATGCCTTGGCCAAGCTGGCTCAGGAGGACCCCGTGAAAGCGGAGTTGGTGAAACTGCGCTACTTCGCCGGGCTGACCTTGGAGCAAGCGGCCGAGGTGTTGAATATCTCGCGGGCGACGGCCAGCCGATATTGGTCCTATGTCCAGGCATGGCTTTTCCACGAGATCAGCGACGGTGACTGACTCCGTCGCCGGACGGCTTCTCAGCACCCACGATTTTTGTCATTTCCCGTGAGGCGCGCCGGGTCTCAGCGTCGCATTGTATTACAGAGTGATATCGCAGGAATCCCATGATGACCACCGAACGAAACGATCTTGAGCCCATCTACAGCGAGGCCCAGAGCCGGACCGGCGAAGCGGAACGATCCGCCTATCTGGAATCCGCCTGTGCCGGCAACCCTGCGTTGCGTGCTCGGGTGGAGGCGTTGCTCAAGGCGCAT
>Ga0315286_10007472_pt1 | contig 10698 bp, 10 predicted proteins | sample YL17G10_0_MG_FD_205038 | JGI IMG/M metagenome (GOLD analysis project Ga0315286, IMG submission 205038) | Sediment microbial communities from Yellowstone Lake, YNP, Wyoming, USA - YL17G10_0 | ecosystem: Environmental > Aquatic > Freshwater > Lake > Sediment | place: USA: Wyoming | collected...
CAGAAGCCCGCTGGGGGACGACTGGCCGTTCGTCCCCCAGACCCCCTCACCGGCTCTTGGTTTTCTGGCGAGAACTCGGGGTGGCAGCGGTGGGCGTGAGGGATCACATCCTACATACGGAGAGAGAGACACGCGGGGGGCGTGCCTACGCGGGTTACCACTCGCTGGCGCTCGTGGCAAACCCACGCCACTGGCCGGGGGGTGACGGGGCGGGAGGGCGCAATGGCAGGGCCTGACTGGGATTCGCGCACTGTGGTGAACGACGAGATTGCCGCGGGGCAGCGACGAAGTCGCTGCCCCGCGCAATGACAATGGCGGGTGGCTCCCCTCCGTGATGCTCAGACGCCGAGGACTTTGAGGTAGTCGCGGCTGATGCGGCAGGATTCGGTGGGGTCGAGCTTGGTGGTATCTTGCTCGACGACGATCCACTCAGGGTTGCAGGAGCGGGCGACCTCGAGGGCGGCGGGGAGGTCGACGGAGCCGCGGCCCAACTCGCGGAAGTCGTCGGCGCCGTCGCCGCCGGTGCCATCTTTGAAGTGGAAATAGAGGCAGCGGTCGCGGTAGCAGTCGATGAACTCGGCCGGCTTCTCGCCACCGGCGTGCACCCAGTAGACGTCGGTGCAGAGCTTGACCAGCTCGGGATTGGTGGCGGCGAGCATGGTGTAGAAGGGCGTGGCGCCGTCGATCTTGCGGAATTCCCAATGGTGGTTGTGGTAGCAGAGGGTCACCCCTGCATCACGGCAGACGCGGCCGGCGTCGTTGAGGACCTGGGCCACCGCGAGGTAGTCGTCGATGGACTTGAGGGAGCTGTCGCCGGAGCTGATGACGAACCGGCCGCCGAGCGCCTTGACGAAGGGGATGCGCTTCTTCAATCCCTCCAGATCCTTGAGATCGTCGAGGCCGCCGTGGCCGCCGGCGTAGGTGATGCCGGCTTTCTGGGCGGCCGCCCGGACCTGGTCGACCTCGGCCTGGCTTGACGGGAGCCCGCCCTCGAAGCCGTCATAGCCGGCTGCGGCGAGGCCGGCGAGGACGCCGGGAAGGTCGCTCTGCGCACGGCGTCCGTAGATGATGAGTTGGGCCCCGACCTGCATCTGTGCCATCTCAGTCCCTCCGTTCTGTGATATCCCGATCGCGTTCGCCTGCCTGCTTCTTCGCCGAGGCGGGAAATGCCTGCGGGCGGGTCGGAAGCGTCTTCCAGAGGCCGCGGGCCAGCGGGCCGCTGGTGCGGGCAGGGGGCGGAGGCCTCCCAAACCGGGGCGTTTTGTGGAATAGGGCTACCGGTTGCACCAAGGAAGCTCCGAGCGCACGGCTCGGACTCTCGCACGGCAGCAGCGCAGCGGTTTGCGATGCGGGGAGCCCCTGGGAGGGGTACGCCGACGGGAGCCCGAGAGCGATGCGGGAAGCTCGGGAAGCGCGGGAAGGTCGGCGCAGACGGAATAGAGTGGTTCCGCGGAGTATGATTCCGCGCGTCTTCTTCCCTCACGGAAACGGCGGAGGTATCGGCAATGGACAGCAGTCGGATCGACGGGACGGCCCTGGCACCCTATGGGAACGCGTCGGTGATCGCGTTCGTGAACGAGAAGGGCGGGGTAGCCAAGACCACTTCCTGCGTGAACCTGGCGGCGGCTCTGGCTCAGCGCAACCAGCGAGTACTCTGCATCGACCTCGACCCACAGGCGAACGCGACGACGGCCTTCGGCATAGCCGCCGACCAGGCAATTTCGCGGGAGGCACACTGCCTGCTGACGATGCCTCGCTTCCCACTGGAGCGCGCTATCGTCTCAACGCAGATCGACGGGCTCGACCTGATTCCATCTAGCGCGCGACTGGCCGACTGCGACAAGACGCTGGTGATGGAGGTGGGCCGAGAGGGAAGGCTGCGGGGCAAGCTCCGCGACTTCTACCGGAGCGTGCTCACGGATAAATACGACGCGGTGTTGATCGACTGTCCGCCGTCGCTGGACATGCTGACCATCAACGCGCTGACAGCGGCGACGCACATGATCGTGCCGGTGACGACGAAGTTCTACGCGCTGAAGGGGATGGCGCTGCTGGGAGACCTGGTGGCGACTCTGCACGAGCAGATCGGCGCCTCGGTGAAGCTGCTGGGCATTCTGGTCACGATGTTCGATAAGAAGACGGCACTCGACCTCACCATCTACCGGCTGCTGAAGGAGAAAGTCGAGGGCGAGTACGGAGACTATCTGTTCTCGACCATCATCTCGAAGAGTGTGGTGGTGAGCGAAGCGGAGGCCGGCGGGCTGCCAGTGCTGATGCGGGAGCCCGAGTCGCGGGCAGCGATAGCTTATCACGAGCTGGCGGTGGAGATGCTCGACCGGCTTCGGTTCAGCGTTCCCGGACTGGTCGGATCGGCCCCCGGGCATATGATGGCGCAGGTTTAGTCGCCCGAGGAGGGAGAATTGGCAATGACTACGATAGGCGATTCGAAGCTGACAGATGCGTCGCCGTTCTCAGATGGAGATTGCTCGGCTCTGGTTACGGTGAGCACACCTGACTGCGAGACCCCCATCTGCCGTCTCGGCGGTGCGAAGGATATCCTCGGCGATCTGACCGTGCGTCAGCTCATCGAGCGAGTGGTTAGCCCTAATTCGCTTCTTTCGGTGCGGGTGCCGATGACCCAGTTGGAGGCCGAGACGCCGACGGCGATGGCGATTAGTGAGCTGCTGACGGCGGGATGCGAGGTCATCCTCGAAGGCGACGGCGACGCGCCGATCCCCCTGGACCGGCCCGCGGCGGCGATCACCGAGGCGCAGGTGGGCGCGCAGGGCAGCTCGTTCGTCAGCATCAGCCTGGAAGTGCGAGCGGCAAGTGACGGCGTGGACGCCGAACACGAGCGCCGGCAGGTGTCGGTGCCGGAGGTGGTGGAGGTGACCCTCACCTCGGCCGCACAGCCCGAGGAGGCGCCCCGGGTCGAGCCGATGCCGGTGGAGAAGATCGAGGAGCTGTTTGCGGACGCGCTGGCGGAACCAGGGGAACAGACGGTTACCGCGCTGGTGACCGAAGCGAACCCGGCGCCGACGGCCCCCTCTTCGAACATTGTTGCGATCGTGGCCGAGACGCCGCCAAGGCAGCCTCGGTCGACGGCGAACTCGGGCGCCCGCAAGGAGTACATCCGCAAGAGCGACTGGCTGCGAGCGCAATTCTTGCCAGAGGTACAGGCGCTGGATTTCAGCGGACTCTTCGTCGGCAACCTGGGCATGGGCGTGCGGGAGGAGCAGGCGCGGCGGACGGTGGTGTTGGCGGATCCTTCTCGCATCACCGAGGTGCTGCTGCGCGGCAACAGCTACCGACGGACCGGCGACCACACCAGGGCCTTGATCTGCTATCAGGAGTTGGTAGATATGGACCCGGGCAACGCCGACTTCCGGTTCCTGCTGGGCAAGACGCTCCTCGAACTCGGTCAGTACGAGCAGGGAGTCGAGGCGCTCAACCGGGCGAAGGAGCTCGGGCACGAGGGAGCGCGCAAGGAGCTGGAGACGGTGAAGACAGCGATGCCGAAGGCGCGGAACCCGCTGGGCTTCCTCAAGTTCTGGAAACAGTAGCGGCCCTGAGCCGTCCTTTCGGGAAGCCCTCGAACCAGGGAAGGTTCGAGGGCTTTCATTTTGGCCGAGGGAGGGGTACAGACGGAAGCGAATAAGGACCACATGGAGAGCGACGCCGCGCTGGTATTGTTCGCGCGCGCGCCGGCGCCTGGGGAGACGAAGACGCGCCTGATCCCGGCGCTGGGCGCGGAGGGAGCGGCGGAGCTGTACCGGTGCTTCCTGCTCGACGCGCTGGCCTCGGCCTCGGAGGCCCCGGCGGCGGTGATGGTGGCGGCGTCCGACCCGAACCAGATGGAGGCGGTGAGAGCGCTGGCGGCCGAGGGGTGCCCGCGAGCAGTAGTGACGGCTCAGTCCGGCGGTGATCTGGGAGCGCGGATGGCGCACGCGTTCCGGGAGGCGTTTGCGCAGGGCCATCAGCGGGTGGTGATCCTGGGGACGGACCTGCCGGGCCTGCCGCCGGAGCGGGTGAGGCAAGCGCTGGAGCTGCTGCGGGAACGGAGGCTCGTGCTCGGCCCGTGCGAGGACGGCGGCTACTATCTGATCGGGCTGCGCGCGCTTCTGCCTCAGCTCTTCGAGCAGATGGAGTGGGGAGGCGGTACCGTGCTGGCGGACACGCAGCGCCGGGCGGAATCGCTGGGGGTGTCGATGGCGCTGCTCGACCCCTGGTCGGATGTCGACACACCGCAGGACCTGGAGGCGTTGCGGGCACATCTCGCGGCGCGGTCGCGAGCAGGCGAACCGATCTCGTGCCCGAGAACCTGGCGGCATCTGTGCCAGGAGACGAGGGGCTAGCAAATGACAGCTCGCCCGCGCATCGCCGTCATCATCCCCGCGCTGAATGAGGAGCAGTCTATCGGCCGGGTGATCCAGGCGATCCCGGCTGAGCTGGACTGCGACATCGTGGTAGTGGATAACGGGTCAAGCGATGGGACGGCGCGGGTGGCGGCGGAGCGCGGGGCGCGGGTGGTGGGGGAGCCGGAGAGAGGCTATGGCGCGGCGTGCCTGGCCGGAATGGCGGCGCTGCGCGACCCCGAGGTGGTGGTTTTCCTCGATGCGGACTTCAGCGACGACCCTGCGCGGCTGACGGCTCTCACTTCCCCGATCCTCGACGGGCAGGCTGACTTTGTGATCGGCTCGCGGATGCTGGGGGAGAGGGAGCCGGGGGCGATGCCGTTCCACACCGTCTTCGGGAACTGGCTGGCGGGCCGGATACTGACGCATCTCTATCACCAACCGGCAACGGACCTGGGGCCATTCCGGGCGATACGATACTCGGAGCTGCTGCGACTGGGGATGAGGGACCGCGGATATGGCTGGACGATGGAGATGCAGGCGAAGGCGGCGCGGCTGAGGCTGAGGACGGTTGAGATCGCGGTTCCTTATCGGAAGCGGGTGGGTCGGTCGAAGATCAGCGGGTCGCTGGGGCCGTCGGTGAAGGCGGCGGTGGTGATTCTGGGCACGGCGTTCCGGCTGCTGAGGTGGCGAGGCTAGGTAGGGCTGTGTCGCGGGAAGTCTGCATACGGCCGCGGCCGGCGACAGGGGTAAGCGCGGGAGTCACCTAACCTGGGGCAGGCAGGAGGTAGGGGCATGCAGCAGGAGCGGTGTCTCACGCGCCCGCGTCTCCACCAGGCGCGGTTCGACGTGCTCTCCGGCGGAAGGCTGTTGGTCGTCGTCGCACTGGTGGTGTTGTTCGGGGGGCGCAAGCTGGCGGAGCTGACCCATCACCCACTTCCCCCAGGGCTGGATAGGTACACCGGACTTGCCATCTGGTGGATCTACTGGGGCAGTGTGGTCGGGTTCGGTCTGGTCGTGATGGCGCGGTGGCGGAACACCTATTTCCGGTGGCGGACCGTCAGCGCGATGGTGAGTCAGACCCTGTTTGGCATCATCCTCGGCGGGCCGCTGGCGCCGGGACTGCATGTGCCTGATTTCGCGCGCCGCCTGCATCTGACGTGGCCGCTACACTTGAGCGTGATCACGCCGTACGCGCGGGAGCACGATCCACCGGCCTTCGTGTACGGGATCATCATTTCTCTCATCGCCTGGCCTGTCATCACGAGCTTCCTGGGGATGCGCTACTGCTCGTGGTTCTGCGCGTGCGGAAACCTGGCCGAGACGATGGGGGATTCATATCGGTTGCGCGGGCCGAAGGGGCCGGCGCGCCAATCGCTGGAAAACACGGGCTACGGCGTGCTCGCTCTGGCGGCGGCGGTGACGGCGCTGCTGTGGATGCGTGTCGATGCCGGCTTCCGGTGGTACGACCTGGTGATCGCGTTCCTGATCGCGGATGTCATCGGGATCGGCGCCTACCCCTTGCTGGGAAGCCGGGTGTGGTGCCGGTTCTTCTGCCCCCTGCGGGCGACGTTGGGGTGGTTCTCGCGGCGGGGCCGATTCGCCATCCACACCAGCGGGCAGCGGTGCATCGAGTGCGGGACCTGCAACCGGTATTGTGAGATGGGGATCGATATCCGGATGAGGGCGAGGCAGGGGGTTGCGCTGCGGGATACGGAGTGCGTAGCGTGCGGCGCGTGTATCGCGGTGTGCCCGCGGTACGCGCTGAGTTTCTATCCGTTCCCGTCGGCGGCGGAGGCGGTGACGGCGAGGAACGCGCGGCGGTTCCGGGTGCGGTTCAAGCGGCAACTGGCGACGCCGCGGGAGGGGGGAGGATGACGCCATACGTGGTTATCGGGAACGGCGTGGCGGCAGTGGCGGCCGCGGAAGCGATCCGCGAGCAGGGGGACACGACGCCGATCGTGATTCTAACCGATCAGGAGTGCGCTTTCTACTCGCGTCCATGCCTCTACTACATCATGTTGGGGCGGATCGAGTGGGAGGACGCGTGGGGGAGGCCGGATGATTTCTACCCGCGGAACGGCATCGAGTTGAGGTGCAGCACTCACGTTGCGGGGATTGACCCGGCGGGTCGCACGGTGGAGGTGGAAGGGCAGGGGAAGTTGCCGTACTCGCGACTGCTGGTGGCGACGGGCACGCGGGGGAGGGTGCCGCCGTGGGCGCAGACGCCGCTGCGCGGGGTGGTCGGCCTGAACACGCTGCTCGATGTCGCGGCCATGACCGACGTGATGAGCAGCGGACGCGGGGCGGTGGTGGTCGGGGGAGGTTTGACGTCGATCGAGATGGTGGAAGTGTGCCGGCGGTGGGGGATCCCGACGACGTTCATGATGCGGGGGGAACGGTTCCTCGAATCGCAGCTCGATGGGGAGGAGGCGGAGATGATCCACCGGCGGCTGCGGGAGGCGGGGGTGGAGATGCTGACCGGAGACGAGATCGTGTCTCTGGAAGGGCAGGAGGGTCGCGTGTCGGGCGCAGTCACGAAGTCGGGGCGGGAGATCGAGTGTGACATCGCGGGCTGCGCGGTGGGGGTGATCCCGAACAAGGAACTGGTGGCGGAGGCGGGAGGGGAGGTGGCGGCGGGGATCGTGGTGGACGACCACATGCGGACGACGCTGCCGGAGGTATACGCGGCAGGGGATTGCGCGCAGGTGCGGCAGCCCGAGGGCACGGCCGCGCCACCGGAGATGCTGTGGTATGTGGCGGGAGATATGGGTCGGGTGGCGGGAGCGAACATGGCCGGCGAAGGGGAGACGTACCGGCGTCGAGTGTTCCTGAATGTGTCCGAGTTTTGCGGGCTGGATTTCTGCGGGGTGGGGGAGATTCGACCCGGCCAGGGCGGGGTCGAAGAGACGAAGATCCGCGGTCCGAAGGGGAGCGCGAGCGCGCGCCTGGTGACCCGCGAGGGAAGGCTGGTCGGCGCGTGTTTCGTGGGGGACATACGGCTGTCGGATATCGCGCGGGGAGTGATTGAGGAGGGCGCGAGGATCGACGAGCTGCACGCGTCCCATCCATTACGTTTGTTGGCGGAAAGGGGTTCGCCGTGAAACTGCGTCAGGTCGCTACTATTGGTATCGCACTCTCTGTGCTCACGGCTCTCGCCGTCGGGGCCGGAGGAGCGCCGACGGGCGGGGGGAGTGCCCACCCGGCGTGGGGAGCTTCCATTCATTGGAACTTCTTTGAGACCATGCGGAAGAACGTGGTCGACGGGAAGCTCGACTATGGGAGGCTAAAGCGGAAGGGCAAGCCCGTGCTCGACAGATATCTGCGGGACCTGGCGAAGGACGACCTGAAAGGCCCTTCGTGGAAGCCGTGGGACAGCAACGACAGGCTGGCGTTCTGGCTCAACGCGTACAACGCGTGTGTGATCGCGGGGATAGTCGAGCGCTACCCGAAGATCAAGAGCGTGCAGGAGGTGAAGGGGTTTTTCGACGACAAGCGATGGAAGGTGGCAGGGCAGGTGATGTCGCTGAACGAGATAGAGAAGAAGGTGCGCTCGTTCCGGGACCCGCGCATTCACTTCGTGTTGGTGTGCGGGGCGAAGAGCTGCCCGCCGCTGCGGCCGTACGCGATGATGGGTGATGAACTGCAGAGGAGGCTGGAGGAGATCACCAAGAAGGTGGTCAACGACGAGCGGTACGTGCAGGTCGATGCGAAGGCGAAGCGGCTGCGGCTGACCCGCATCATGAGCTGGTATCAGCAGGATTTCGTGGATAAGTACGGGTCGCTCGAGAAGTTCCTGCTGCGCTATCTGAAGGAGCCGAAGTGCGCCGAGCTGGCGGCGGGGGGCTACACCATTGAGTTCATGTCGTATGACTGGGCGCTGAACGACGCGAGCGGAGCCGCCAACAAAGGAACTGCGCGATGAGGAGAGCGTAGACCGGCAGGTACCCGGCCCAGAGGAGGGTGTGGTGCACGGGGATGTTGCCGGGGTAGAGCCAGCGAACGTAGTATTGAAGTGAGAGGGTGAGGGTGAGGAGCAGCCATCCCGGGACGGACCACCAGCAGAGTAGGGGCGTGGTCCAGATGCCGTACCAGGGCATGGTGGGGGCGCCGAGGAGAAGCTGGGCGCAGATGGTGGCGAAGGTGGCGCCCATCAGCCACTCCAGGCCGGGCTGCTGACGCCAGACGAGCCAGGCGACGAGGGTGATGAGGGCGATGGCCGTTACGCCGCGGGCGATGGCGAAGTGGTACTCGGTGATCGGAGTCAGATTCCAGTTGATGAAGAAGAAGATGCTGCTATTGGTTTCCCAGTGGCCCATGAACTCGGAGAGGCCGGTGAAGAGGCGGCGGCCGATGCCGATGTAGGGGGCGAGCAAGAGGAGGCAGGCGAGGCCGAACCAGCCCAAGGCTCTGGCACCACCGCGCTTGATGAAGAACGGCAGCGCCGGAAGCGCGAACCCCTTCGCCAGCACCGCTCCGGCGAAGGTGACGGCGGAGGCGGCGCGCACCTGGGAGTCGCGGCGGGATGCGAACCAGAAGGCCAAGAGCAGAAGAAGCAGGCCGAAGCAGTCGACGTGTAGGCCGATGGCCGCCTCCGTGATCGGCAGTGGACACCAGGCATACCAGATGACGCGCTCGGGCGGGCGGCCGGTTCGCCTGAGCAGGGCGATGAGCAGCAGAATGCTCGCCAGATCGCAGAAGACGAAGAGCCAGCGGAATAGCTCGGGGTCGGAGGGGTGCAGGCGGGCGACCCCCGCGAACAGCAACTCGGCCGTCGGGGGGTAGATGGTCGGGATTTCCTTGTGCCAGATCTGCTCCCAGTTGCTGTCTCGCAGGTGGCTCAGCTCGGGGGCGTTGGGCGGATAGAGGTAGGGGTTGACGCCGGCGTTGCTGACCCGGCCGTCCCACAGGTAGCGCCAGTAATCGGTGGTCAGGGGCAGGCGCGTTTCGAGGGCGACGATGCGGAGGCCGAGGGCGGCGACCACGATCCAGAATAGCCACCAGCGAGGCGCGTTCTTCACGCGCGTGGCGATGAGCGCGGCGGGGAGGTAGCAGAACCAGGCGAGGGTGTAGGCGCGAACGAAGGCGTGCGCCCATTCGCCCCGGCCGGCAGAGCGGAGGGCGAGGGCGGAGGCGAGGCCGAGCGCGATGAGCGCCAGGCCGGCCGCGAGCAGCGGCCAGCCTGCGCGGCCACGCAGATCAACACTCTCGGCCGTCGACGACGGCATGCTAGCGACTCGACCGCCCGCGATCCATCTTCGTCTTCAGCGGCTGGGCTGAGCGGGCGTAGAACTCGGCCTGGAGTTTGCGGGTCGTGGTGTCCTTCTTCACCGCCTGATAGACCTTCACCAGACCGCGGATGTGGGATTCGAGTTGGAGCTTGCCGAGTTCGGCGGTGGCGGCGGCGGGATCGCCGGCGAAGTGATTGGGGAAGTCGGCGTACCAGAACATGGCGGTGTGGAAGGGGAGGCCGGCGAGGCGCTTCTGGGGTAGGCCGCTCTCGGAGGCGGCTTTCTCCAGCTGAACCAGGTCGGGCCGAATGGCGAGCATGCCGGCGGTCTCACCTTCGCAGGCATGACCTCCCCAGTTGGTCTTGCGAAGCTTTCGCACTTGCTCCGAGAGCTTCGGGTCAGGCTCGGGGCGGGCGATGTAGACGGCGTAGTCGCGGGGCGAGGAAAGCTGAGTGAGGCAGAAAAAGGGCAGCCAGTCGTTGTTGCCGCCGTGACCGTTGACGATGAGGATCTTCTCGAAGCCGTTGCGGGCGATGGTCTCGCAGACCGCCTGGAGCAGTTGGCTCAGAAGCTCGGGCGGAATGGTGACGCAGCCGGGCTGATGGCGGGCCTCGTAGATCTGGCCGAAGTAGTAGTGGGGAAAGACGACGGCATACTCCCTCTGGGCGGCGCCGATGGCGGCAGCGCGGGCGGCCATGACGTCGGTGCCGAGGGGGAGGTGGGGCCCATGCTTCTCGATGACGCCGATGGGCAGGACGCAGACGCGCTTAGCGCGTTCCACGGCGCCGGGGAAATCGGAGGCGGTCAGCTCCTCCCACTGCACCGATAGGGACTTCGCAGGCGATTTCGCTCTCATGGTCACACTCCTTGAGGGAGAGTTGGCGGAAGCGGGGGGGGATTCCTTTTTGGGAGGGAGGGAACGGCATTCGCCGCAGGGGCGCAGAGGACGGCGGTACGGCTGGTGTTCATTGCCCGGCACGATTGTGCCGGGCCGAAGCCCGCTGGGGGACGACTGGCCGTTCGTCCCCCAGACCCCCTCGCCGGCTTCTGGCTTCCTGGCGAAAGCGGGGGTGGCAGCGGGGGAAACGCAGTAGCCGGCAGGGCGGGGAGGG
>Ga0315286_10007473_pt1 | contig 10697 bp, 13 predicted proteins | sample YL17G10_0_MG_FD_205038 | JGI IMG/M metagenome (GOLD analysis project Ga0315286, IMG submission 205038) | Sediment microbial communities from Yellowstone Lake, YNP, Wyoming, USA - YL17G10_0 | ecosystem: Environmental > Aquatic > Freshwater > Lake > Sediment | place: USA: Wyoming | collected...
TGAAGCGATGATTGAAATTGCCAAAGAGGCAGAGGAGAATCCGGATCTCCTCCGGGAAGCACCCCAGAGGGTTAAAGTGAGAAGGCTCGATGAAGTCCTGGCGGCAAGAAGACCGAAATTGAAATGGACCCAGGAAAGATAAAATTCGAAGCACGAAATATGAATTTCGAAACAAGAACCAATGTTTAAAATATGAATGACCTAAACAAACGTGAACCATGAAAAATAAAAGATTCGAAATTCGAATTTTGGATTTTAAAGTTTATGAATCGAGAGGGATATATATTAGATCTGGGTTTGATCGATTATAAAAAGGCCTGGGACCTCCAGCACCAACTCTGGTCGAAGCGAGCAGAAGAAGAGTTGCCAGACTTGTTACTGATCCTCGAACATCCCCATGTGATCACTTTTGGAAGACGTGGAAACCGATCCCATCTGATCGCCTCTCCGGAAGTTCTTGAGACAATGAAGATTCCGGTCTTCCATGTGGAGAGGGGCGGGGATGTCACTTACCACGGCCCTGGGCAGATGGTGGTCTACCCCATTCTTGATTTAAAGGAATATGGTTATCGTCTCCTCCGATACATTGGCCAGATTGAAGAGGTCGTACTCCGTGTTCTTAAAGATTTTGGAATCGAAGGGAGAAGAGACCCTTTGAACCGGGGCGTCTGGGTGAATGGAGAGAAGATTGCTTCTGTGGGTGTGGCGATCAAACGGTGGGTTTCATTCCATGGTTTTTCATTAAACTATGAAACCAACCTGAAATATTTTGATCTCATCAACCCCTGTGGTCTCGAAGGGAAGAAGATGACCTCCATGGCAAAGATTCTTGGGGAAAGAATTTCCAGGGATCGTTTAATAAAGAGAGTTTGTTATCATTTCAAACGAATTTTCGAGATGGATTTGGAAGAGAAAAACCTCGAAGAGGTCATAACAGGATTTTCATCCCCTAACCCTCTCCCACAAGAAGAGAGGGACTCTCGATAAATTTCCCCTCCCCAGGCGGGAGGGGATTCACCCTGTTAGATAGAAAATTTCGTCTAGCAGGACCAGATTCAAAATCTTATCTAACAGGGTAAAGGGGAGGGGGGACTGCTGAGAGACTATATGGATTTTAAAAAGGTAGTCATTATCGGAGGAGGACCTGGCGGTTATGTGGCAGCAATTCGAACTGCTCAACTGGGAGCCAAGGTTACCCTGATAGAGAAAGATAAAATCGGAGGAACCTGCCTAAATCAGGGTTGCATTCCTACTAAGGCTCTTCTCTTTGATGCTAAAATGCTTCGCTCAATAAGAAATTCCTCAGTCTTTCAATCCCTTATTAATGAAAGATTTAATCCCCTTGAATCAATGATGGAAAGGAAGAAGAAGGTGGTTCAGGATTTGGTGAAAGGGGTGGAGATGCTCCTCGAATCCTATCGTGTGACTGTAAAACAAGCTCAGGCTGACCTTTCAGGACCTCGTCAGGTGGTTCTCTTGCACAGGGATGGGAAAAGGGAGGTTATCGAAGCTGATGCGATCATTCTTGCTCCCGGTTCAAAGACAAAAGCTCTTCCGAATATTTCTCCAGATGGAGATAAAATCATTACCAGCGATGATGCATTAGAAATTAATAAGATCCCACGTGAAATGGTGATTCTCGGCGGAGGATATATTGGTGTAGAGTTTGCTACGATATTCAACACATTGGGTTCAAAGGTGACGATTGTTGAAATTCTGGATAATATCCTGCCCGGTCTTGAGGATGAACTGGTTCGAAACCTTCGAAGATTTTTGGAGAGGGATGGCGTAAAGATTTTCACAAAATCCAAAGTTGAAGATATCCGTCCCGTTAAAGAAGGATTGAGATTGACCGTAAACACTCCGCAGGGAGTTCAGGAAGTTGCGGCTGAAAAGTTGCTGGTAGCCGTTGGAAGAGACCCCAATTTAGATCTCGATTTTCAAAAAGCAGGTATTGAGATTTCCCCAGCAGGCATTCGAGTCAGCCGACGGATGGAAACGAGTGCCTCGCACGTTTATGCCATTGGGGATGCTATTGGAGGAACTCTCCTGGCCCATGTAGCCATGGAAGAGGGGGTAGTGGCTGCAGAAAATGCAATGGGTATCGATCATGAGATGGAAGATCACCTCATTCCTCTCTGTATCTTTACTTATCCAGAAATTGCCTCCGTTGGTCTTAGCGAGAAAGAGGCGAGGGGAAAAAGAGCAGTAAAGATAGGCCGTTTCCCTTTCCGTTCCAATCCAACGGCTTTGATTTCAGGTGAGACCGATGGTCTCGTCAAAGTGATCGTTGGTAAAGAAGACAATAAAATCTTAGGAGTTCACATCATTGGCCACAATGCCAGCAATCTGATCTCTGTAGCCTCTTCCCTGATGAGCCAGGATGTTAAAGCCAATGAATTCTCCAGACTCATTCAAGCCCATCCAACCACTCCAGAGGCATTGAAAGAGGCGTTTCTTGATGGGGATGGTTTGGCCATCCATCTCCCCAAACCGCTCCGGACTAAGGCATAGAGCATGGGGCATAGCGCATAGCGCAAAGCGTGTAATACAAAAATAAATAATATTTACCATTTTACATTTTTCATTTTGCAATTTGCATTTTTCAATGATATGAAGAAACCTCCGTGGTTGAAGAAAAGAATCCCTCCTTTTCAGGATCTCCAAAAAGTGAGATCGATCTTAAATGGAACAGACCTCCATACGGTCTGTGAGGAGGCCCGTTGTCCAAACCTGGGTGAGTGCTTTTCCAGAGGGACGGCAACCTTTCTCATTCTGGGGAGGGTTTGCACAAGGAATTGCGGTTTTTGTGCCGTGGAACATGGAGTGCCCATTCCGCCCGATGAAACAGAACCAGAAAAAGTTGCACAGGCTGTTCAAAAGATGGGGCTCCGTTATGTTGTGATTACTTCTGTTACCCGGGATGATCTTCTCGATGGGGGAGCATATCTATTTTCCAAAGCGGTTCAAGCCATTCGAGCATTGGATCCAAAGATAAAAATTGAAGTATTGATTCCCGATTTTCAGGGTAATCCCTCCTCTTTAGAAATCGTTCTAAGGGAATATCCAGACGTCCTGAATCACAACATTGAAACGGTCGCACGACTCTACCCTGTAGTCCGACCTCAAGCTGCCTATCAGATATCGCTTGATTTATTGAGAAGATCAAAAGAAGATTATCCTCACATTCCCACTAAATCAGGCTTTATGCTTGGACTCGGAGAGATTCGGGAGGAGGTTTCAGAACTCCTTCGAGACCTGAGAGAGGTAGGATGTGATTTCTTAACAATCGGCCAATACCTTCAGCCCCGTCCAGATCGTTTACCAGTCGTACGATTTGTCCCCCCGGAAGAATTTGAAGAATATAAGAGGATAGGAGAAGAAATGGGTTTTAAAGCTGTCTCCTCTGGTCCCTTTGTCAGGAGTTCTTTTCACGCCTTCGAGATGTTTGAAACAACCACAATTCAATAGCCTTCAAGCAAGAATCATAATGAATGTCTTGATAAAACAGCCAATAGTGGTATATTTCAAATAATGATATAATTGAATGAACACCCAATAGCCAAAAACGTTTCACTCATTAAAAGAGGATTCCTCAAGAAACAGTTAATCAGAGAGTCAACGATGGTGGCAGATGATTCTTCGGGAGTTTTAGAAGAGTTTGAGAAATTTGAAGAAGAATTTCCCCTTAATGATTTAAGTAGGAAGAATCATGAAAAGTGAAAGAAGATGAATAACAGAAAGCATCCTGCAGTGATAGCATTTAGCATTCTTGTTATTCTTGTGCTATTGAGCGCCTCGTGTACGCTCAAGGAAGTTCCACCAGTTCAACAACCTCCACCGGTTGTTCAAGCTCCGGTCCAGCCTCCTCCTACACCAGCCAGGATCGCATTGGTGCTGGGGGCAGGTTCATCAAAAGGGTTTGCCCATATCGGAGTGCTCAAGATCCTCGAATCGAATAAAATCCCGATTCACATGATCGTCGGAACCAGCGTGGGGAGTGCTGTCGGAAGCCTCTACGCCTATGGCTACGATGCCTTTAAACTCCAGAAGCTGTCCTTTTCAATAGAAAAAGAAGATATTATCGATCCCCTCTATATTCCCAACAATGGATTTATCAAAGGGGAAAAGCTTGAAGAATTTATTAATAAGTCGGTGAAAAATACTCCGATGGAAAAGTTGAAGATTCCTTTTTATGCCGTGGCTACAGACTTAGAAAAGGGTCAGGAGATTGTCTTTGCAAAGGGGAATACAGGGACAGCTGTGAGGGCGAGCTGTTCCATTCCGGGTATCTTCAGGCCCGTAAAAATTTCGGATAAGCTGTATGTTGATGGAGGGGTGATCAGTCCGGTGGCCGTGGAGGCTGCAAAAAGACTTGGCGCTGATGTTGTCATTGCGGTGGATATCTCCTCAGGGATTGAACGTACCCAACCTGAAGGAACGATTGAGACCATCCTTCAGTCCATCAATATCATGTATTCCAAACTCGGCTCCATCCAAGCTTCTCAGGCGGATGTGGTTATCAGGCCGAAGGTGAGCCATATTGGTTCAGCTGATTTTTCAAAAAAACATGAAGCGATTCTCGAAGGAGAAAAAGCAGCGATAGAAGCCCTTCCACAGATTATGAATATCATTACCCAACTTCGACAAGAAGGAAGATTGGAGTAAACATAAATTGATGAATTCGTAAAAAGTAAATTTTCCCCTCCCCCGGCGGGAGGGGACTAAGGGGAGGGGGAAATAACATGCAGAAATACGGCAACTTATCACCCCCACCCCACGCACCACGTAGGGTGCATGACTGTCCTGAACCTTACATGGTTCAGGGCTCACCCTCCCCCGTCAAGGGGGAGGAGATTTTCGACTTTTTACGAGACCATCATAAATTGTTAAATGGGAAATGGAAAATGGGAAGTGGGAAATAATCGAGGAAGGAGTTATCCATGAAATCAAGAACAAGCTTGGTATTATCATTGACAATTTTAAGTGTCCTTTTTTCTATGGGTTCACTGGACGCAAATGAGGTTGGCGAGAAAGCCACTGTCACAGCAGGTAGTGCATGGCTGTCCCTGGTGGATGGGGGAAGTTATGCTGAAAGCTGGAACCAAGCAGCAGGGTTAGCCCTTAAGATCCCGAATATCCAAGGCTATGCTTAGAGCCCTATTAGGCTCTTCGGTTTTTTGTGGAGAGAGCGATCCGACAAAGTTGGTCAGAAGCGACTTAGGCAAACTTACAAGCTCATCGCAGTGAACACTGCTATCGTGCTTCAATTCCTCATCCACACCAACCAGTACTTGAGTGGAAAGACCGTCATGAGTTGAATAAACCGGCGCGCAAATGACTGTGGAAAAGCGAGAATCGATGAGAACTTGGCGGCTTACAACAACAAAGACTCTGGATTTTTTGGGATTCTTGGCTGAAGGGTTAGCAACACGATACAATTCACCACGTTTCACAGATCGACCTGATAGGTGAGAACATCCGCTGCTTCTCGGTTTAGATAATCTGCATGCTTATTGATAATCTCAAGGTCTCTGGCATCTTGCTGCCCGCGGATCAATTGTATAATAAAAGCCCGGACAGCATCTTCGATGAATTCGGATCGGTTTTTGTATTTCCCCATATATTTGTCAATCGCTTTCAGCAAATCTTCAGACAAGGTTATAGATGTCTTGACTTTCATACTACAAAAATACCCCAAAAAGAATACCTTCTCAAGTTTTTTATAGCCCTGAAATCAATTTTTATTCGGGCTAACGACCAATAGACGATATTCCGATTTGTTTAGAGTCGGCTTTTCTTAATTTGGTTTCTTACCACTTCTTACTTCTGTTGTCTATAAAATTCTTGATTGTATTTCGTATTTTCAATATGATAGTAGAGAATAATTAGCGTTGCCCATTGCCGGAATCCAGAATTGTCCTACCGCAGAGAATCCTTTGGGAGGGGTTATGAAGAGCTATCGAAAAGAACTATGGTTTGAGGTGCCGACTCGAAGAGCCCTGATCAACATCACTCCAGAGGTGGAAGCGTGTCTTAAAGAGAGCGGCATCAAAGAAGGACTGGTTCTGGTCAATGCCATGCATATTACTGCTTCCGTCTTCATCAATGATGATGAATCTGGTCTTCATCATGATTTCGAGGTCTGGCTTGAGAAACTTGCTCCCCATCAACCGGTTTCGCAGTATCGTCACAATGTGGGTGAGGATAATGCTGATGCCCATTTAAAACGGCAGGTGATGGGAAGAGAAGTGGTCGTAGCGGTCACAGAGGGCAAGCTCGATTTTGGCCCATGGGAACAGATTTTTTACGGTGAGTTTGACGGCAAACGAAGAAAAAGGGTTCTCGTCAAAATCATCGGGGATTAACCAGGAATTTTCATCTTATTTGCCGGACAATATCGTGTTAAATCCATCCCCTTCTTCTGTAACTTTCGCTTCTCGAAAAACTAAGAAAGGTGTATATTACAACCGTATTTCATAATTAATGGCCCTAAAATCAAGAAATACTTGGAGTAAAAAACAATGAAACAAAAATTTCTGCTTTGCATTGCCAACGAGGGTTACGAGGCATCCTTGGAGATACGAAAGTTGTATGAAACGATTCCAGACAAGGAGGCTGAGCGTCACAACCAGGTGAGAATCATTGACGAGTCTGGAGAGGATTACCTTTACCCCTCTAGATTCTTTGCACCTGTCAGGCTTTCAATGCATACAAAAAACAGAATCCTCGAAAAAGCAGCCTAACCTGCTGCGCTTAACCGGAAATAGCACTCTGCTTTTTCAGATTAACCTCCCTCTCCAACAAGTGAGGCGGGATGTTGTACTCTCTTTGTAATAATGGGTGCCCCTAACTCTGTGGGCGAAGATAATGCGGATGCCCATTTGAAGCGGCAGTTGATGGGGAGGGAAGTCGTCGTGGCGGTCACAGAAGGGAAGCTCGATTTCGGCCCATGGGAGCAGATTTTTTATGGGGAGTTTGACGGCAGGCGAAGAAAAAGGGTTCTTGTCAAGATCATCGGGGAATAATATTTACTTTTTTAGTATGTCCAAAAGAAATATTTTCAATTAATTTTTTAAATCCCTTTCCGAACGGAGATATTTATCATAGATTCACCCGTCCCATAGTTGTCCAGTAGGTTCCGCCCCCGCCCCGTTCCAATACCATACTTGGCCTGTTGGCTGGTTGTTCTATCCCGTTCTCGTCTTGAAATGGGCTCCTAAAAAAACTTATCCTCTTTTCTGTTTTTGGATTGGGATAAGGTTTATTAATTGATCTATATTGACTTTCTTGTGGTTAATTGATATTGAAGAGTCGTATAAATTGGACAGAGAAACAGCTAAAACCCCTGTAAATAGAGGAAAATTGGGTGTGAAGGCAGTTTAAGACGAAAGTGTTTTGAAGAAGGGTTTTGATGGACGTAAAGGAGGGTGGGTATTGGGGTTGCCCCGTCGTTATGTAAAAGCAAAGCCCTAAAAAGGCAGGGGAAATAACCTACCACGAAGTGGGGACAAAATGAAAAGAAATGTGAGGAGGGAGCGATACGATGGATCCTTTTAGATGGGCTTGTCCGTTCTGTGACCATAAGGTCATTATCTCAAATCATAATTTTCATTCCAGTTCTACCGATTTTACAATTGATAATGCTGATGGGGCAAAAAGGGCATTTTCCCAGTTCCTTGTGTGTCCAAATCCCGAATGTAAAAAATTTACATTCACTGTTTTTCTCTACGACCTGATTTTTGAAGGGCGATGGGAAACTCGCAAAATGCTCAACCAATGGAGACTTATCCCACCATCTCAGGCTAAAGTCTATCCAAAATATATTCCACAGCCCATCCGTGATGATTATTTGGAGGCCTGCTTGATTAGAGACCTTAGCCCAAAAGCTTCAGCTACTTTATCAAGACGTTGCCTCCAGGGAATGATTAGAGATTTTTGGGGAGTTACGAAGGCCAACCTTAAAGAAGAAATTGAAGCAATAGAGGGAAAGGTTGATCCCCTGACATGGAAGGCTATTGATGCTGTTAGGAAAGTAGGGAATATCGGGGCCCATATGGAAAAGGATATTAACCTGATAGTTGATGTAGACCCAGACGAAGCATCCCAATTAATTAATCTTATCGAAATATTGATTAAGGACTGGTATATCACTCGATATGAACGTGAAAAAAGATTGGAAAGCGTTGTTGAGGTGGGGAAGAAAAAAGACTCTAAAAAGAAGGGAAAATAGAATAATATCAAATGGGAAACATCAGGAGAGGCTTTAAGGGGCTTACTGGTAGGCAAGGATGAATAAAGAAGCCATATGGAGGTACCCAATGAGTTGGGCCAAGAAATGCTTTTGGGAAATATGGAAGGGGATACTCAGTCATTTGGGGAGTCTCATCTTAATATTTGTTCTTTCTGGTGGTTACATTTATGCAATAAATACAATTAAAAAGTTCCAGGAGTGGGTTCGTAGTGTACCCACAGACTATATACTTACTCCTTTTGTCATTTTAATTATACTCTTGGTCGCTGTTTTACGAATTTATTTTAAACAACGCAAACAACTTAACCTTGTTGCCAAACCACCTGGCAAAGAGGGGGAAAGCCGTTTCGTTACACACTTTGGAGTCTGGTGGAAAATCTATCCAGATTCTGATTATATTGAAGATTTCCCGTATTGTCCTTGTTGCGACCCAAAACAGAAGCTCATTATGAAAGAGTGGGTTTCAGAGGAAATATATAAATGTCCAAAAACTGGAACAGAGGTTAAGTTGTTTGAAGTCGCTGTATGGGAAAAAGAAAAAGTCCTGGAAAATCTTTATAGAACATATTTCAGTGGTAGTCACTGGAGGGATTTTATTTATACGGAATATAAAAGGATTAAGCAGCTTGATCCTAACAAAAAAGACCACGAGATTTTGAGTGAACTTTTTGCTGCTGAACCTTTAAATCGTATACCACATGATCAAATCGAAGCGATTCTACGAAGATTTGCATCAATGCACGAAGTTGTTCGTTTTATGCTGGACAATTATAAGAGTTATCGGAAATACATTCATGCATAGAGGAGAAATCCAGTGGTGGATAGGAAGATGAATAGGAATAGACCATGACTGCCTACTACAAAAAATTATGGAATTATGGAAAGCAGGTTCCGCTAACCTTGTGACCGTTCCTCCGAATGTGAAGTATCAGGAGGAGTTTTTAAAGGCTTATCGAGAGGCAAGGGAGAATAAGAGGGGGTTGTGGAGGAAATAAAGGAAATAATTAAAATTTGCTGCATCGCTCAATAATATTCACTGGAGGATAAAACGATGACCAAACCGATTGAAAAAGGATGGGGTCTGCTTTGTGAAAGTTGGAAAAATTTCTCTATTGTTATTGTCAATCCTTTGACGGTAATACTATTATTAGCTATTTTTTTTCTTATTTATCTTTCTCAGGAGCAAGAGAAAAATAAATTACTTATGAATATCATTATCATTATCATCTCCATTATGTCAGGAGTAGTAGGTGGCCTAATCACGAATAAATGGTCTGAGATAACCGAGACAAAAATAATCACAACAAGAGGTAAATTAGCCATTCGTAACTTGGGACTATTGTTGCTTAACATGAGATCACTTGAAAAGAGAATAGCCTTGTATTTAGAGAGATTGGATAAAAAAGGTGAAAATAATTTGATTAACACATACTTAGAAGAAACCATCGAGAAATTAAATATCTTAGAAGAAGAAGTAATTAATTCAGTTGAAAATTGGAAAGATTTAATTCCAGAAGCCGATCTTACTACCCAAATAGGGGTTATCTCTGATTTAAAGGAAAAGGTTTCAACCCTGGATGGCGAAATCCAACAATCAAAAGAAAAAGTTGATAAAATAGAGGAGGAATCTAGCAAAGAGAAAGACGAATTAATTAAGAAAATAGGAGAGAAAGAAAAAGAATTATTAAGCGTCAAATCCAAATTACAAGAAAAGGAAATTCAAATACTTCCATATTTTTCCTCTACGGGATTTAGTGGTTACTCTGGACCAAGCGTTTTTACTCATGCAGAAGATTTGGTCATAGATATGAATTGTGTTAAATGTGGAAAGCATTTCAAGACACCATTAGGTGGTGCTGATTATACCAAGCGAATATGCCCAGATTGCAAGGGAAGATCTGAAAAAAGTCCTGAAAAATAGAAATATGCTTTCCGAGATGATCGGAGATGATTTTGGTGTTTCTGCCTGATCTTAACTTTTTGTTAAAAGTTAAGATTCCATTCTCTCCAAATCCTCCCGTATTCTGCGATCATTGCGGCTAAACCAGTTTTGCCTGGTGGATCGTGAAAAATTACGTGGATTATGTTAGAAAAATGCAATATTATGGAAATGATAGGAGCTTAAGTATGCCGAAAGATTTAAAGCGAACCCCCCTTTATTCATGGCATAAGGAACACGGCGGGCAAATGATTGAGTTTGCTGGCTGGGAAATGCCTGTCGCCTATGAACGGGGAATTCTTGAGGAACATCTAAGCACGAGGAAATTTGGAGGTCTCTTTGATATTTCTCACATGGGACGCTTTTTAATTCATGGGGAAGATGCTCTTCCCTTTTTGCAATATGTTCTCACGAATAATGCCTTGGCCCTTGACCTTGGGATGGCCCAATACAGCCTCATCCAGAATGAAACAGGTGGAGCCATTGATGATGCTTATCTTTATC
>Ga0315286_10007474_pt1 | contig 10697 bp, 4 predicted proteins | sample YL17G10_0_MG_FD_205038 | JGI IMG/M metagenome (GOLD analysis project Ga0315286, IMG submission 205038) | Sediment microbial communities from Yellowstone Lake, YNP, Wyoming, USA - YL17G10_0 | ecosystem: Environmental > Aquatic > Freshwater > Lake > Sediment | place: USA: Wyoming | collected...
GGGAAGCTCTTCCGGGCGGGGAAATTCCCCGTCATTCTTGGGGGGGACCACTCGGTGAGCCTCGGGGCCTTCGATGCGCTCAAGGCGAGCTGGGAAGCTCCGTGGGTCCTGCAGTTCGACGCCCACGCCGATCTGCGAAGCGAATACCAGGGTAGCCCCTACAGCCACGCCTGCGTCATGGCCCGGGCCAGGGAGTCGTTCGACTGCGTCCAGGTGGGCCTGAGAAGCTGGAGCGAGGAGGAGGACGCCGTCCTGTGGGAGAACCCCGACCGGGTCCTCCTGGCGCGCGAGATCGGGACCGACCCGGGCGCGGCGGCGCGGAGGCTTTGTGAGGTTCTGGGAGACCCGGTCTATGTGACCATCGATCTCGACTGCCTCGACCCGGCGATCATGCCGGCGACGGGAACGCCGGAGCCGGGAGGCCTGAGCTGGGGCGCGCTGACCGGTCTCCTGCGGTGCGTGGCCGAATCCCGACACGTGGTCGGTTTCGACGTCGTCGAGCTGAGCCCGATCCCGGGCTTCATCGCGCCCGACTTTCTGGCGGCGCGGCTCGCATTCAAGATGATCGGTTATGTCTTTCGGTCTCGGCGGGCGCAGAAGGGCTAGACTCAACCGTCTTCGCCAGATCCCAAGCCGCCTCCATCGCGGCGAGGTCGGCCTCACCCAGCGTGAGGCCCTGGCGTTCGAGAAGTCTCTCCATCCGGCCGAACCGGGTCCGGAACTTCCCCACCGCCCCGTGGAGGGCCCGCTCGGGATCCTCACCGAGGTGGCGTGCCAGGTTGACGACCGTGAAGAGGACGTCGCCCAGTTCCTCCCGCACGGCGGCGCGGTGCTCCTCGCCGCTCCCGGCCATCATGGCCTCGGCCAGCTCGCGCCGCTCCTCGTCGAGCTTGACGAGAACCGGATCGGCCGCGGTCCAGTCGAATCCGAACCCGGCCGCCTTTTCCTGCACTCGAAATGCCTCGAGCAGGGCCGGCAGTCGCTCGGAACCGCTGGGCAGAGGCGTGCGTTTCCCCGGCCGACCTTCGGCCTCGCGTTGCTTGATCGTCTCCCAACTCTGGCGGGCGCCGGCGGCATCCGTGGGGGGAGCGGTGGGGGGAGCGGTGGGGCCAAACACCTGGGGATGGCGCCGGACCAGTTTTCCTGCGGTCTGCCCCGCGACCGTGGCGAAGGTGAAGCGGCCCTCCTCCTCCGCGATCGTCAGAATCGAGATCAGAAGATAGAGCAGGTCGCCGATCTCTTCGGCAATGCGCCCGTCCTCCCCGGCGGTGATCGCGTCGAGCAGCTCGTGGGTCTCCTCGAGCAGGTAGGGGGTCAGGGTCCGGATCGACTGCGCGCGATCCCACGGACATCCGCCCGGAGCGCGGAGCCGGGCGCAAAGCTGGCGCAGGCCGTTCCAATCGTGCGAGACTTGAGCATCCATGAGCCCACGCTACCATGACGGCTTCCGGGACGACAAGGCGCGGGGCCAGCGGCATCTGCGTCACCGATGACGCCGGGCACCGGAGAATGGGGGGCAGGTTGACCGAGGGCGAATCCGGAACGGGTGGGGTCCAAGCGCAGCTCGAGCTGGCGGCCCGGGCGGCCCTCGCCCGGGCGCACGCGCCCTACTCGGGGTTCCCGGTGGGGGCGGCCCTGGCCACGGTCGAAGGCCCGATCGTCCCCGGCTGCAACGTCGAGAACGCCTCGTTGGGTCTGGGCCTCTGCGCCGAACGCGTCGCGCTCTTCGGCGCGCTGGCGCGCGGCTGGCATCCCGGAAGCCGGATGGTGATCGTCACGCAGGCCGCCGAACCGACCCCACCCTGCGGCGCGTGCCGTCAGGCACTGCGCGAACTGGCCCCGGGGATCCAGATCGTCTCCCTCGGCCGGAACGGATCGCGCGCCGCGTGGCCGATCGAACGATTGCTGCCGGTGGTAGCGTCGGGCAGCGCACCGGACGATCTCGATCCGCGCCCCCTGATCGCACGGAAGCGAGACGGCGGCGAGCTGAGCACGGCGGAGATCCGGTCGCTGGTGCGCGGCCTCGTCGATGGCCAGGTCGAAGAGCATCAGATGAGCGCCTTCATGATGGCGACCTACCTGAAAGGGATGAGCGCGCGCGAGACCCGGGACCTGACGGAGGCGATGGCGGATTCGGGCGGACGTCTCGAGCTGGCGGACCTCCCCGGGCCGCGCATCGACAAACACTCGACGGGGGGCGTGGGGGACAAGCTCTCCCTGCCGCTGCTGCCGCTGGCGCTCGCGGCAGGCCTGCGCGTGCCGATGATCTCCGGACGCGGGCTGGGGCACACCGGCGGCACGCTCGACAAGCTCGAGGCGATTCCCGGGTATCGGACCGAATTGCCCGTCGGGCGCCTGCGCGAGCTGGCCCGGGACCCGGGGGGCTTCATCGCCGGACAGACGCTCGAGTTGGTCCCGGCCGATCGGATCATGTATGCCCTGCGCGACGTCTCGGCGACGGTTGCCTCCGTGCCGCTCATTGTCAGCAGCATTCTCAGCAAGAAGCTCTCGGCCGGTCTCACCGGTCTGGTGCTAGACGTCAAGTACGGCCGCGGCGCGTTCATGCCCGATGCGGCGGCGGCCGAGACGCTGGCGCGCGCGCTGGTCGCGGTCGCGCGCTCACTGGGCTTGCCCGCAGTGGCCCTGCTGACCGTGATGGACGAGCCGATCGGCCGCGCGGTCGGTAACGCGCTCGAGGTGCGCGAGAGCTTCGAGGTGCTGACCGGGGCCGGGACGGCAGCCGACCTGGACGAGCTCACCCTCGCGCTCGGAGGCCTGATGCTTGCGATCGCGGGGCGCGCGCCCACGATGGGCGACGGGGCGCGTTCGATCGACGCGCTGCGACGCAGCGGCGCGGCCCGGAGCGCGGCCCGGAGCTGGATCGCGGCCCAGGGGGGAGATGCACGCGTGGTCGACGAACCGGAGCGAATCCCGGTCTCCCCGGTGCGTCGCGACGTGCGCGCCACGACCACCGGATTCGTCGCGGCGATCGATGCGCTCGAGGCGGGCGCGCTCTGCGTGCGGCTCGGCGGCGGGCGGCATCGCGCCGGCGACGCGATCGACCGCGGGGTCGGGATCGTCTTCCGGCGGAAACGCGGCGAACGCGTGGCGGTCGGGGAGACGCTCTTCACTCTCTACCTGCCCGCCGGCGCGAGCCCCGATGCGCCGGTCGAGGGGGAGATGCGCCTCGTGCGCATCGAATCCGCACCGCCCTCCCCGCAAACGCGCATCGGTGCGCTGGTGACCGCCGACGGCGTCTTTGCCGATGCGTGGAACGCTCCGCTGGGAGGCTTGCCGGGCGTCTGATCCGTCCCCCGGGTCAGGGACGCGGCACACGCGCCTCCGGATCGGTGTCGAGCGCCGCACTGCGCGTCACGCCGTGGCGCCGCGACGGGCCGCAGGACTCCCTCGGTTCCGTGCCGCGTACGAACCAGTCGTCGATCGCCGTCGGGCAGGTAGGGACGGCAAGCAGCCCGGTATCCAGACAGGTCCGGACCGTGACCAGTCCCTCGGGCACCTCGAACTCCGGCCCCGGGGCGCGGGCCTCGACGGCTTGCATGATGCGCGCCCAGATCGGCAGCGCCGCCTTCGAGCCGGTGCCCGTGTCGGAGCCGCCGATCGGGATCTTGCGGTCGAATCCGACCCAGACGCCGACCACCAGGTCGGGGCGATAGCCGATGAACCAGGCGTCGGTGTAGTCGTCACTGGTCCCGGTCTTGCCCGCCAGGGGCGACCGGAGCTGCCAGAGGCTGCGCGCGGTTGCCCCGGTTCCCCGGTCGACGACCGAGCGCATCAGGCTGGTGATCAGGAAACAGGTGCGCGCATCGAGCGCCTCTTGCGACGTCGACGGATGGGTCTCGAGCACGTGGCCGTCCCGGTCGAGGACGCGCTCGAGCAGATGCGGATCGACGCGGATGCCCTGGTTCGTCAGCACGCCGAAGCTGGAGGTCATTTCCAGGAGGTTGACCTCGCCGGTGCCGGTCGCCAGCGAGAGCACGCGCGGCAGCGGACTCGCCACGCCGAGTCGGCGAGTGAGGGCGACGACCGGGGCGATGCCGAGCGCCTCCAGCAGGCGCACGCTCGGCACGTTGATCGAGCGCATCAACGCCACGCGCAGGGTGACCGGTCCCAGGTAGGTTCGGCTGAAATTCTGCGGGCTCCAGGGTCCCGTCTGTCCCCGGCCGGCGGGCAGGGGATAGGAAACCGGTTCGTCGTTCAGGATGTCGGTGGTGCGGTACCCCTCGCGGAGCGCCTCAGCGTAAATGAAGGGTTTGAAGGCGGAGCCCGGCTGCCGCACTGCCTGCACCGCGCGGTTAAACGCGCTCTCGGTGAAGTCGCGGCCGCCGATCAGCGCGCGGATCGCTCCGGTTGCGGGCTCGATCGCCACCACCGCACCCTGGAGACGGAGCGGAGCCTCGGTGCTGTCGGTGGCGAAGCGTCCGGCGCGGAGTGGCTGCACGGCGTAGAGATAGGGATACCGGTTCTTCTCCTCGATCTCGCGCAGGTGCGTTTCGAGCGCCTCCTCCGCGACCGCCTGCAGCTCGAGATCCAGCGTGGTCTCGACGGTGAGTCCCGCGTGATAGATGTTCGCGCCGCCGTAGCGCGCGTAGAGCTCCTGGCGGACCATCTCGGTGAAGTAGGCCGCGCGACCGCGCCCGCGCGTCTCGGGCAACGCGACCGGTTGTTCGATCGCCGCGGCGTAGCGCGCCGCGTCGATCGTGCCCGTTTCGTGCATGGCGTGCAGCACGAGATTGCGGCGCCGCCGGCAGGCTTCGGGATGACGCCGGGGGGAGAAAGCCGCCGGGTTGGCGGGCAGTGCGGCGAGTGTCGCGCTCTGCTCCAGACTCAATTCGGCGGCCGCGCACCCGAAGTAGCGCCGCGCCGCGGCCTCGAGGCCGTAGGCCCCTTCGCCGAAGTAGATCGTGTTGACGTAGAGCTCGAGGATCTCGTCCTTGCTGAACGAGCGCTCGATGCGCAACGCCAGGATCGCCTCGCGGATCTTGCGTCCCAGCGTGCGGCGTTGGTCGAGGAAGAGGTTGCGGGCGAGCTGCTGCGTGACGGTCGAGGTGGCGCGGGGCCCGCGCCCGCGCAGCATGCCGCCGCTCAAAGCGCGCGCCAGTCCGATCGGATCGAGACCCCAATGATGGTAAAACTTCCGATCCTCCATGGAGAGGATTGCCTGCAGGAACTCGGACGGGATCTGCGCTAGACGCAGCGGGACGCGGTCTTCGACGAAGAGCTCGTCGATCGGCGCGCCGCGGCGATCGAGGAGACGCGTGGCCAGACTCGATTCCATCTCGCGCGGGGACTGAGGCGTCGGGAGATTGCGCCCGAAGACCGCGATCAGCGCGTAGAGCAGCGCCGCGAGCAGCAACGGGGCGAGCAGCAATGCGATCAGGAAACGCTTCACGCGGCGATCATCATCGCGCGCCTCGCGGGCCGTCAAGCGCGGTGCTGTGCGGCGCGGCGCGAGCCGTGCGGACGGCGCCGCACGGACCCGCGGACGACCCGTGGCGGAGGTTCGGAACGCAGCCGTATGTGTCGGAAATTCAACCGATTGCCCGATGTCGCGTCACGGGCCGAGAAATTCAAAAAAAGGGCTTGCTCGAAGCCGTGCCGCCCGATTATGTTCCTTGTCGGTCAATCACAGACGGTCATTCCTGAGGGCCAAGAGCAGCCCTTGACGAGAAGGGCCATGAGGGAGTACGCTCCCTGCTCGTGTGTTCACTGCGTCCGTATGGGCGCTCAAGTAGGTCTTTGAAAACGGAATCGCGAAGGCGTGCGAGCCCGAGTCGGTAGAGTTCGGCACCACGGTGTCGGACTCCATTGGTCATTAGCCAATGATCCCCTCCCCTCGGGAGGGGCTCCGTGATTTTACAACCACGGAGGGTTTGATCCTGGCTCAGAACGAACGTTGGCGGCGTGGATTAGGCATGCAAGTCGTGCGAGAAAGCCCCTTCGGGGGTGAGTAAAGCGGCGAACGGGTGAGTAACGCGTGGGAAATCTGCCCTCGAGTTGGGGATAACACTCCTAACGGGGTGCTAATACCGGATAACACGATCTGGTCGCATGGCCGGGTCGTCAAAGTCGGCCTCTGCTTGCAAGCTGGCGCTTGAGGATGATCCCGCGTCCCATTAGCTAGTTGGTGGGGTAATAGCCCACCAAGGCAACGATGGGTAGCTGGTCTGAGAGGATGGTCAGCCACACTGGGACTGAGATACGGCCCAGACTCCTACGGGAGGCAGCAGTCGAGAGGCTTCGTCAATGGGGGAAACCCTGAACGAGCGACGCCGCGTGGGCGATGAAGGCCGTAAGGTCGTAAAGCCCTGTCAGAGGGGAAGAAATGCCTAGGTGATAATACCACCCTGGTTTGACGTTACCCTCAAAGGAAGCTCCGGCTAACTCCGTGCCAGCAGCCGCGGTAATACGGGGGGAGCTAACGTTGTTCGGAATCACTGGGCGTAAAGGGCGCGTAGGCGGTCCGATAAGTGATAAGTGAAAGCCTCTGGCTTAACCAGAGAACTGCTTATCAAACTGCCGGGCTTGAGGACGGGAGAGGAGACGGGAATTCTCGGTGTAGCGGTGAAATGCACTGATATCGGGAAGAACACCAGTGGCGAAGGCGCGTCTCTGGCCCGTTCCTGACGCTCAGGCGCGAAAGCTGGGGGAGCAAACAGGATTAGAGACCCTGGTAGTCCCAGCTGTAAACGGTGGGCACTAGGTGTGGGAGGCATCGACCCCTTCCGTGCCGTAGCTAACGCATTAAGTGCCCCGCCTGGGGAGTACGACCGCAAGGTTGAAACTCAAAGGAATTGACGGGGGCCCGCACAAGCGGTGGAGCATGTGGTTTAATTCGATGCAACGCGAAGAACCTTACCTGGGCTTGACATGCATCGGACAGGTGTGGAAACACACCCTCCCTTCGGGGTCGGTGCACAGGTGCTGCATGGCTGTCGTCAGCTCGTGTCGTGAGATGTTGGGTTAAGTCCCGCAACGAGCGCAACCCTTGCCCTTAGTTGCCATCACTTCGGGTGGGCACTCTAGGGGGACTGCCGCCGATGAGGCGGAGGAAGGTGGGGATGACGTCAAGTCCTCATGGTCCTTATGTCCAGGGCTACACACGTGCTACAATGGCCGGTACAAAGGGTTGCAAGACCGCGAGGTGGAGCCAATCCCAAAAAGCCGGTCTCAGTTCGGATTGCAGTCTGCAACTCGACTGCATGAAGCCGGAATCGCTAGTAATCGCTGATCAGCAGGCAGCGGTGAATATGTTCCCGGGCCTTGTACACACCGCCCGTCAAGCCACGAAAGTCGGCAGTACCCGAAGTCGCTGACCCAACCGCAAGGAGGGAGGCGCCGAAGGTAAGGCCGGTGATTGGGGCTAAGTCGTAACAAGGTAGCCGTACCGGAAGGTGCGGCTGGATCACCTCCTTTCTAAGGAGTTCCGGGGATGCCCGTCCGCTCGCGGATTGGACATCGCCAGCTCCGGGTCGATCCGACGCGGATCGCCGCCTTCGCATTCCGTTTTCTGAGTCTTCCGTCGGCCACGGCGGAGCGGAAGTCAGAGTGCTTCCGGCTCACGCCACCCCGGGCCTATAGCTCAGGTGGTTAGAGCGCACGCCTGATAAGCGTGAGGTCGCTAGTTCAAGTCTAGCTAGGCCCACCGCGAGGCGGGCGGTCTCAGGCCAGCCTCCGCTTAGGCCCGGGAATCCTGGACCGGCCTGGGAGCGGTTCCGGGACCGAGCGGGGACATAGCTCAACTGGGAGAGCGCCGCCTTTGCACGGCGGAGGTTGCCGGTTCGAGCCCGGTTGTCTCCAGGTCCGATCCAGAGCCGCCGACGCGACTCGATATGTGATTCGTCCGCGACCCAGGTGGGTCCACGGAAGGTCTTTGACAACTGAAATGAGGCGGAATCGCCGCAATGTAATGCCGAGGCCCGCTCGATACGAGCGGGCGCGAACCGTGAAAACGGTTCACCGTGCACCTAGAAGTTCGACCAAGCTACTAAGGGCAGATGGTGGATGCCTTGGCGTCGGAAGGCGACGAAGGACGTGGTAAGCTGCGATAAGCTCCGGTGAGGTGCAAACAACCTGCGATCCGGAGATTTCCGAATGGGGAAACCCGACGGAGGTCATGCTCCGTCGCTCCCGGCTGAATTCATAGGCTGGGCAGCGCCAACCGGGGGAACTGAAACATCTCAGTACCCCGAGGAAGAGAAAGCAAAAGCGATTCCCCTAGTAGCGGCGAGCGAACGGGGAACAGTCCAAACCGCCGACATGTCAAGCCCGTGTGCGTTGTGTCGGTGGGGTCGAGGGGCCTGTCTTCACTGGGATACGGACCAAGTGGGGGTTAAGGGAGATTTCTAGCAGAACAGCACTGGAAAGGCTGGCCATAGAGGGTGAAAGCCCTGTACGCGAAAGGGATCTTCCTCCCTTCTGACAGGTACCCAAGTAACGCGGGGCACGTGGAATCCTGCGTGAATTCGGGAGGACCATCTCCCAAGGCTAAATACTCTCCGACGACCGATAGCGGACAAGTACCGTGAGGGAAAGGTGAAAAGAACCCCTGGCGGGGAGTGAAATAGAACCTGAAACCGTCTGCCTACAAGCGGTCGGAGGCGGGCTCGGGGCTTCGGCTCCGAGTCTGCTGACGGCGTGCCTTTTGCATAATGAGCCGGCGAGTTGCTGAATGTGGCAAGGTTAAGCGTCTCAGACGCGGAGCCGTAGCGAAAGCGAGTCTGAATAGGGCGTTTGAGTCGCATTCAGCAGACCCGAAGCCGTGTGATCTATCCATGGCCAGGGTGAAGCGTGTGTAAAAACGCGTGGAGGCCCGAACCCACTAGAGTTGAAAATCTAGGGGATGAGCTGTGGATAGGGGTGAAAGGCCAATCAAACTCGGAGATAGCTGGTTCTCCCCGAAATGCCTTTAGGGGCAGCCTCGGGTCATTGTGTGACGGAGGTAGAGCACTGATTGGGCTAGGGGCCCTACCAGGCTACCAAACCCACTCAAACTCCGAATGCCGTACACATCTACCCCGGGAGTGAGGCTGCGGGCGATAAGGTCCGTAACCGAGAGGGAAAGAACCCCAGATCACCAGCTAAGGCCCCTAAGTCCGGGCTAAGTGTTTCTAAGGAGGTGGAGTTGTTCAAACAGCCAGGATGTTGGCTTAGAAGCAGCCACCATTTAAAGAGTGCGTAACTGCTCACTGGTCTAATGGCTCCGCGCCGATAATTCTCGGGACTCAAGCCTGGCGCCGAAGCTGTGAATTCCCAGGCTAGACCTGGGTCTGGTAGGGGAGCGTTCCGTTGTAGGTCGAAGCGGAGTCGGCAAGACTCCGTCGACGAACCGGAAGTGAGAATGCCGGCATGAGTAGCGATAAAACGGGTGAGAAACCCGTTCACCGAAAACCCAAGGTTTCCTGAGGAAGGTTAATCCGCTCAGGGTTAGTCGGGCCCTAAGCCGAGGCCGAAAGGCGTAGGCGATGGAAAACAGGTCAACATTCCTGTACCACTGACTGAGCGTTTGAGCTATGGGGTGACGCAGGAGCGTAGGGTCCGCGCACGATTGGATGTGCGTCCAAGCCCGTAGGGGGAGACTCCAGGCAAATCCAGAGTCTCACTACCCCGAGAGGCGATAGTGAGTCCCTTCGGGGGCGAAGTGATCCCAAGCCGACTGCCAAGAAAAACCTCTATGCGAGCTCGGTGGGTGTCCGTACCGGAAACCGACACAGGTAGGCAGGGTGAGTAACCCTAGGTGCTCGAGTGAGTTCTCGGGAAGGAACTCGGCAAAATCATCCCGTAACTTCGGAAGAAGGGATGCCTCCAAAGAGTAGCTCCTTGCGGGCGAGGGTATGGAGGCCGCAGAGAATCGGCCCAAGCGACTGTTTACCAAAAACACAGGACTCTGCTAAGCCGATGAGGCGATGTATAGGGTCTGACACCTGCCCGGTGCCGGAAGGTTAAGGGGAAAGGTCAGCCGCAAGGCGAAGCTTTGAACCGAAGCCCCGGTAAACGGCGGCCGTAACTATAACGGTCCTAAGGTAGCGAAATTCCTTGTCGGGTAAGTTCCGACCTGCACGAATGGTGTAACGATTTGGGCGCTGTCTCCCCGAGAAGCTCGGCGAAATTGAAGCGGCGGTGAAGATACCGTCTACCCGCGACTGGACAGAAAGACCCCATGGACCTTTACTGCATCCTGATATTGGGTTCTGGCGTCTCATGTGTAGGATAGGTGGGAGGCGTTGATGCGTGGGCGCTAGCCTGCGTGGAGCCAACCTTGAAATACCACCCTTGAGTCGTTGGGATTCTAACCTGGCGCCGTGAATCCGGCGCAGGAACAGTGTCAGGTGGGCAGTTTGACTGGGGCGGTCGCCTCCAAAAAGGTAACGGAGGCGTGCAAAGGTTCCCTCAGCGCGGTCGGTAATCGCGCGTGGAGCGTAAAGGCAGAAGGGAGCTTGACTGCGAGACCGACGGGTCGAGCAGGTGCGAAAGCAGGCCTTAGTGATCCGGCGGCTCCGTATGGAAGGGCCGTTGCTAAACGGATAAAAGGTACCCTGGGGATAACAGGCTGATCCCTCTCGAGAGTTCATATCGACGGGGGGGTTTGGCACCTCGATGTCGGCTCATCGCATCCTGGGGCTGGAGAAGGTCCCAAGGGTTTGGCTGTTCGCCAATTAAAGCGGTACGTGAGCTGGGTT
>Ga0315286_10007475_pt1 | contig 10697 bp, 7 predicted proteins | sample YL17G10_0_MG_FD_205038 | JGI IMG/M metagenome (GOLD analysis project Ga0315286, IMG submission 205038) | Sediment microbial communities from Yellowstone Lake, YNP, Wyoming, USA - YL17G10_0 | ecosystem: Environmental > Aquatic > Freshwater > Lake > Sediment | place: USA: Wyoming | collected...
GAACGGCTCGTCGACCTGGTCGCAGGCGACGCCCATTTGGAGCGGCAGCGTCCAGCCGGCGTTGTCGTAGGGGGGCTGAGGGGGGCCGCCGGGATATTGGCGCATATCCGGATATTTCTGCTTTTCGAGCATCGCCCAGGCATAGGTCTTATACGGTTGGGCCATCTTCACCACAAATGAGGCCGCGGGATAGAACTTCCCCCCGGCGATGAAATCGGCCTTGGCCTGATGGATCTCGACGCCTCCCAATTGGAGGACATCGAGCATCTTGAGCATGGTCGGATAGTCATGCTGCCTGGCCGGGATGACGAAGGCGAACGGCTGGTTCTTGTCCACCTTCTCCACCGAGTTCTTGAACATCTGGTAGAAGTTGAAGAGGAGATCTTCCTTGTGGAGCGAGGCCGTCTTGATCACGCTTTGGGTCATGGTCAGCTCGTAATCGACGAGGTCGCGCAGTCGCCACCAGCCGCCCGGCCAGGGATCGACGAAATCCATCATCTTTTCGTTGAAGGACTTCGGGATCTCGGTCGGTTCGATGAAGATGGGGGAAGCCAGGCGGACCGAGGCCGCTTCGCTCAGGATGCCGACGACGTTGTGCAGCCAGGGCGTGTCGTCGCAGGCTCCGATATACCAGGCCGTGTAGCTCCGGCCGTTGACCACGCCGCTCATCCCGTTCCGCTGGAGGTCGAAAGCCATGTTCGTGCCGAAGAGGTTGACCATCCGCCAGACGAGCGGCTGGACGTTCGGAAGCGGCGGATCCATGTACGGGGGGATGAAGAGACGGGCGCCGCTGGAGCCCTGCTGGTGCTCGTCGACGTGGACCTGGGGCAGCCAGTCGTGGTAGAGGACCTTGGTGACCGCTCGCGTCTCGACCAGGTTCATCATGTACCAGTCCCGGTTGTTATCGTGGCCGGCGTAGTAATGATAAAGCCAGGGCATCGAGCCGTTCTCGAATTTCGTCCCGACATATTTCTTGTACCAGTCGACGACCATCTGGTTGCCGTCGGGATTATGGGTGGGGCAGAGGAGGACGATGACGTCGTTCAGGACCTTCTTGGCGTCGAAGGGGGTCTTGCCCGCGACCAGATTGTAGGCCAGCTCCATGGACATTTGGGAAGCGGCGATCTCCGAAGAATGAAGACTGCAGGTGATGAGGACGATGGCTTTGCCGTCCTTGGCCAGTTTTCTGGCCTCTTCGAGGGGCAGGGTGCGCGGATCGCGGAGCTTCTTGGTGATCTCGCGATAGGCGTCGAGCTTGGCCATATTCTCTTCGGAAGTGATTGCGGCCATGATCAGGGGCTTCTTCATCGTGCTCTCGCCCAGGGTGAAGAGCTTGATCCTCTTGGGCGCTTCCTGGGCCAGCTTTTCGAAGTAGGCCTTGATCTGGTTGTAGTCGGCCAGCTTCTTGTCCGCCCCGACTTTAAATCCAAGGAACGCTTCGGGCGTCGTCTGGGCCGAGAGAAAGGCGGCGGCAACAAGGGCCAGCCAAACGCCGAGCGAAATTTTTTTTCCGGTTTTCGTCATCCGAGCCTCCTGAGGAGCGAAAATAATTCTTTCTTTCTATCACTCACTTTGGAGCAAGTCAAGGTTAAGGCCTGGGGAAGGAGCTCTCTCGAAGCGAACAAGCGCTCTCTTCGTCGCGGGTTGTATAGACAAGATCGGGGAACGGCTTCGCTCCCGACTCGGGTTCTTAACGCCGTTTCCTCTTCGTCCTTCTCGGCGGCTCAGAACTTGCTTCCCGGCTTCCTAATTACGGGAGTGCGCCGGGAAGCTCAAACAACTTCGCCGGCCGGCCTCTTCCGGGCCGGCTGCCCTTGAAGGACGGCTCGGAAAGGCTGAACCCTCCATGGTCGCTCAGCCGTTTCCCGATCTTGTCTTTCGCTTCGATCCTTGAATAGAGCGTTCGCCCGCATCTTCGCTCGCGGATAAATGAAAGAATCCGAGGACGCGACGACAGGGTGGCCCACGGCCCCCTGGGGAACCAGTCCCGTCGGTTCCCCCCTCGGCCGAGCCGAGGGGACCCCCCTCCGCTATGGGGGCCTTGGGGCCAACCCTGCCGCCGCGTCCTTGGATTCTCTGCCAAGAAGACCGAACGGTAACGGCGAGATCTCTTTTTGGTCGCTCAGCCGTTTCTCGATCTTGTCGTTCGGTTCGATCCATGAATAAAGCGTTCGTCCGCTTCTTCGCTCACAGATTGATAATGAAGGCCTGTCCATACGGTAATTAGCCTGCTTTTCCTCCACCGGGGCGGCATCCCCCGAGCCTCCCTATATATTATTGGCGGGGTCAATTTGCTAAAATCAGGACATGGCCAAGCGATGGCTCCGGTTCAATGTCTTTCTGGGCATAATGGCCTTCGCCGGATCGGCCGGACTCCTGGCGGCCGGCGCTCCATTTATGAAGACCTGGTTCTATTGTTTCGCCTGGTGGTCGTTCCTCCTGGCCCTGGATGGGGTGAATGTCCGGCGGACGGGCGCGTCCATTCTTTTCGGGGCGGGGTCCGATTTTCTCTTCTCGGCGTTTCTATCGGTTCCGGTCTGGCTCGTTTTTGAGCTTTTCAATCTCCGGCTGAAGAACTGGTCCTATCGAGGAGTGCCGGCGAGCCTTCCAGAGCGTTGGGCGGGTTATTTCATCGCTTTCGCCACAGTCATCCCCGCCCTGAAGATCATCGCCGCCTTCATCCGAAGCCTTCACATGAACAAGAAATGGGCCTGCGGCCGCCTCGCCGTGAGGCCGGCCTTCCTTCGTCTCAGCCTCGTTCTCGGCTTCGCTTCCCTGACCGCGACGCTGGTTTGGCCGCGGCTCTTTTTCCCCCTGGTCTGGCTGGGTTTCATCTTTCTCCTCGAGCCGCTCAATTACCGCGGCCGGCGGCCGTCCCTCTTGGGCGACCTCGAGGAGGGCGACGCGAGCCGGCTGGCGGAATGGCTGTCGGCCGGACTGGCCGCCGGGCTGATCTGGGAGCTCTTCAATTTCTGGGCCGGTTCTCATTGGGAATACCATATCCCCTACTTGAACTTCGGCCGGATCTTCCAGATGCCCGTCTTCGGCTTCCTCGGCTTCCTCCCCTTCGCCCTGGAAATCTTCGCCATCGACGCGCTCGCCCGCGGTCTTTACAGCCGCTTCAAGGACAGGCCCGCCCTCCGGGCGGCCTTCTGGATCGGCCTGACCGCCTTCGCTCTCGCCGGCTTTTATCTCATTGACATCATGACGGTTGTCCACTAAAATCCGGTTTCATTTCGGGCCCATATCCCGAATTCGTGGGCGGCCGATCTATTGTAAGGAGACGAGCCATGGGATTGGTTAAAAAAGGCAACAAGCTCTGGTTCTTCGAGGACCTCTACAAGGACGTGACTTATGGATTCGAGGTGTCCCGGATCGTCGTTCCCGAGACCGATACCGGTTTCCAAAAGCTCATGATTCTGGAGTCGGACCGGTTCGGCCGCGTCCTGGTCCTGGACGGCATCGTCCAGCTGACCGAGGAGGACGAGGGGATCTACCATGAGTGGATCGCCCACTGGCCCCTGTTCGCCCTGCCCAAACCGGCCGAGCACGTGCTCATCATCGGCGGCGGCGACGGCGGCGTCGCCCGGGAGGTCCTCCGCCACAAATACATCAAAAAGGTGACCATGGCCGAGATCGACAAGGTGGTCGTGGACCTCTGCCGCGAGCACATGCCGTCGATCTCCGGGGGCATCTTCGACGATCCTCGTTTCGACCTCATCATCGGCGACGGGGCCGAGGTCATCCGGGCGATGAAGGGAAAATGCGACGCGGTCATGATCGACTCGACCGACCCCATCGGGCCGGCCAAGAGCCTCTTCAACACGAGCTTCTATGAAAGCGTCAAGGACGCGCTGAAGGAGGACGGCATCACCATCCACCAGACGGGGGCGCTCATCCTCCAGCCGTTCGAAGCGCCGGGGAGCTGGCGCCAGATCGAACGGACCTTCGACGACGTGAGGGTCGTCCAGTTCGCCAACGTCAGCTACCACGGCGGACCGTTCAGCTTGACGGCCGGGTCCAAGGGCAAGCGCGTTTTCAAGAACGCCGACCGGAACGCGAAGAAGAATTATAAGAAGGCCGGGATCAAGACTAGCTGGTATTCGCCCGAGATTACGGCCTATCCCTACCCCGAGTTCCAGAAGCGGCTCGAGCTCGATAAGTACGGCGAGGAAATCGTCATGGACATCGAGCTGCCCGGGCGAAAACGACCGACGCTGAACCAGGTCGAGAAGTGGAGCCGGGACGCGTGCAAGGCGATCCGGATGCTGGCCTACGGCGAGCCCATCGTCTCGAACCCCGGGATGGGAGACGGAGACACCCTCGTCCAGTACATCGAAACGAGCGCCATCAACTACCGCCGTTTCGGCGACAAGGCCTGCGCCAACATCTTCACCTGCGCTTCGCTGCCGGTGGCGGAAGCGACGGACTTCTCCCTGGATTATTTCGGCGCCGGCTCGGCCGTCTGCTGGCACCTGCCGCGCGGATCGTTCGCCGAGCTCAAGGACGTCCGGAAGAACACCGCGATTTACAAGGCCGCCCTCAAGAAGACCGAGGCCCGCGGCATCGACATCGTGTCGCGGAAGCACCGGCCGAAGTTCGTCGAGAGCGGCGCGGTCTTCGCCCCGGACTTCCAACTGCCCATGGAGCGCGGTCTCTCCTCCGCCTTCGAACTGATCATGGATATTTATGGCTGCGACTATTCGCGGATATCGAACTGCGGGACGGTCGCCCGATGGGCTTCGGTCGAATTCCCCAAAGCCAGCGGGCTGGCCGCCCTGGGCCGGCCCGACGCGCCGGATTTCGGCCACGCCAAGAAGAAGACGGCCGGCCCGTCGGTCATCCAGCTCCTGCGGCGGGGATCCAACATCAGCCACTTCTCCATGAACTGGCTGATGATCGTGGTGAACATCGTCAGCCAGGAGGCTTATTCCGTCCGCAAGGTCGTCGAGAACGCCATGCGCTATTTTCGCGGCAAAACCGCGGTCTGCTGGATCGTGCCGAGAGGCCTGAAGACGCACAACATCGCCGAGATCGCCGACGCCACGCTGATCTTTTCGGTGGAACAGAAATAAGAATCCTCCCTTTTCTAAAGGGGGGTGCGGGGGGATTATTACTCGACGACGGCCGAGGCGAAAACGAGCTTGACGCCGTAAGCATCGGCCAGGCCTAGATATTTCCCGAGCGCCTGAAGCGTCTCCTTCCTGGCGTGGCCGATGCCCACGGCCCGGCCGTTCGCCCGGGCCACGCGGAACAATTCCTCGAGCTGCCGCTTGATCGCGGCCTCCTCAAGGCTGTCATCCAGGAAGGTCCGGCGGGCGGCCGAGGGGACGCCCATGCTCCGGGCGGTCTCGAAGGCGATCGAGTTCGGGCTCGTCCGGCTGTCGATGAAGAAGAGGTTCTTTTCCTTCAGCACGCCGAGGATGACGGGCATCATCCGGTCGTCTTCGGTGACCATCGAACCGGTATGATTGTTCACGCCCCGACAGCCGGGGACCTCGGCCAGGGAGGCCAAGACGTTCTTTCGGATCTCTTCGGCCGTCATGCTTGTATAGATCGTGCCCTGAGAGGCCTTTTCCATCTTCTGGTGCAGGGCCTCGAGCGGCAGGTGGAGCATGATCTCCAGTCCTCCCTCGCCCGCCAGGCGCGCGGTTTCCAAGGTCGCCGGAGCGAAGGGAAGAATGGATACCGTCACCGGCTGTTTGAAGGCGCAGATGATCTGGACAGGCTCGAGGTTATAGCCAAGGTCGTCTATGATGATCGCGGCCAGGCTCGCCCGGCCCTCTTTGGCGGGCGGCGGCAAGGCCGCCTCGTTGGCCGGCGCGGGGAGGGTTCTCGGAGGCGGGACCTTCTGGGCGGCGGTCCGGACTTGAATCCGCGCCGGTTCTTGAACCGGACCTTTGACGAAAATAAAAGCGAGGACGAGAAGGGGTAAGAGAGAGACGAACAGGAGCAGACCTGGAGAAAGCGGTCTCCTCATGGATCAGCGGCCGGAGAGAAGGCCGAGGGTCTTTTCGGTATATGCTTTGTCGTCGGTTTTATCCAGGTCGAGCTTCACGTCGGGCGCCACCCCCTTGCTCCAGAGCTTTTCTCCCGAGTTGAAACAGAAGACGCCCGTGGTCAGGAGCAGGGCATCGCCGTTGTCCAAAGCGAACAGGTCCTGCTTTCCCGTCAACCCGGGGGTCGATAGCCCGATGATCTTGGTTTTTTTGAGGTCCTTTAAAACGCCGGCCGCCAGTTCCGCCGGGCCCATCGTGGCCTGGTTGACCCAGACGATGACGGGCAGTGATTCGAGCGGGGCGTCTTCGGAGCAGCCCCAATAGTCTTTCAGGCCGCCCTTTCTTTCGAGATAGCCGATCTTGTCCGCCTTGAGGAAAAGATTCAAAAAAGTCCGGGCTTCGCTCATCTCTCCCTCATGACAATCTCTCAGATCGATGATCAACGGAGCTTTTTGCCCTTTGAGCCGGGGGAGGAGGGAGGTTTTGAATTCGGCGGCGAGCGAAGGATAGAAATGATGGATCCGAACGATCCCGGCCGTCCCGCTCAAGGGGGTCGCGGTCAGGGCCTTGGGATAGAGGTCGGAGCGGATGACCGTCATTTCCTTGGTCGAGTTGTCGCGGATCAGCCGGAGCTTGACCGGAACGGCCGCGCCGTCCTTGAGATAGAGGTTGATCTCCGTCAGGCTCCAGACGAGCGTCGAGCGCTCGTCGAGAGCGCTCAAGTAATCGCCGATCTTGATCCCGGCCTTTTCGGCCGGGGAATCGGGGACGATTCCGATGACGAGCGGGAAGGCGGCGTAGCGCTTGTAGATGATGGCCCCGATGTCTTTCAACTGGAGCTTCCGGGGATTCGCGTATTTGGCGGCGGCCGGCTTGTCGAGATAGCTGGAAAGAATGTCGAGGGCGTTGACGAGGCCTTGGAAGGCCCCCTCCATGGTCTTTTTCGGGTCGGGCTCCTCGAGATAATCGCTCTTGATGTAGCGGATGACGGTCGCCAGGGGACTGAAGTCCCGCCCGGACGATCCCCTCTGCGGGCCGCCGGGCAGGACGCTCCTTTCGAGGCAGAAGAAAAGGACCGCGGCCACGAAGGCCGTGACGAGAAGGACCCGGGCTTGGCGCTTTCTCAACATCCTCGATCGTTCATCCAAAGCGGGCGGATTGTATCATCTTCGCGACAGCCATTGCAAGGGATCGAGGGGCTTGGTTTTGAACCGGATCTCGAAGTAGAGGGATCGGATATCCAGCATCGACCCCGTATCGCCCGCGGCCGCGATCGGCTGGTCGGCCTTGACGAAGTCCCCCGTCCGGACCTTGAACTCCGCGCAATGGCCGTAGAGGGAATAGTAGGTCAGCCCGTGGTCGATGATGATGAGGTTGCCGTAGCCTTGGAAATAATCGGCAAAGACGACTTTGCCGCCATGCACCGCCCGGACGGTCAGGTCGTCCTCAGGGGGGGCGATCTCGATCCCATTGTTCATGGTCACGGTGTTGAACTGGGGATGCCGCTGGAGCCCGAACCGCTGGACGAGCTTGCCCCCGGCCGGCCAGGGGAGCTTGCCCCGTTTCTCGGTGAACGGGATCAGGGGGAAGGGCAGGACGGGCGCCTGCTTTTCGAACTTTTGGAGGAGGTCTTGGAGCTGGCGGGCCTGGACGCTCAGTTCCTCCATGGCCTGTTCGTGGAACTTCCGGTTGGATTGGATTTCGCCGACGAGCGCCCGGTTCTTTCTTTCTTCCGCGTCGAGCGAACTTTTTTTCGCGCCGGCCGTCTTGATCAGGGCCTGGATGTCGCCCTCCTTGGTTTTGAGATTTTCGACGGCGTTCCCGAGCTCGGCCAGGTTTCGGGCGTACTCGGCGATCATCCGCTCCTGGGAGGCGGCCAGGACGGACAGGCTCTTGTTCTCGCCGACGAGCGAGCGGAGGTCGGCGGAGCCGAGAATGAACCGGACGAGATTGAACCGGCCGTATTTGTAGAGGGTGACCAGGATCCGGGCCAGGGCCTCCCTTTCCTTCTCCAGGCCGGCCTGAAGGTCCGGGATGCTTTTCTTGATCGCGGCCAGCTCGAGCCGGTTCTTGTCGAGCTGCATGGCGAGGAGGGCCAGCTCGTTGCGGATCAGGCTTTTCGTGAATCCGATCCGGTCCAGGGCGGAGAGCATCGTTTTCTCTTTCTTCTCCTCATCGGCGATCTTGCTCTTGAGGCTGTCGATCTCCTCTTTGATCCGCACCAGGCGTTTTTCGGACTCGGTCGCCTCCTGCGGCCGGGCGGCGACGGGGCTCGGCCGGCCGAAACCGAAGACAAGCCCCGCGGCGGCGACAATCAGAATTCTTGAGGACCTCATTTTCGCGAAACGTAGATCGCGCCGCCGATCAGGCCGAGGATCAGGCCGAAGGCGACTTCGATGATCGAGAAGGCCAAGGCGGATGCGGCCGGAATGCCGTAGAACTTGAAGATCTCGATATAAGCCCCTTCCCTGAGCCCGAGTCCGTTGATCGTGATCGGGATGATCTGGATGAGGAGAACGAGCGGGATAAAGATGAAGTAATCGAGAAGGGGGATGGTCAGATGGAGGGCCCGGCCGATCAGGAAGTAGAAGAGGATGACGTTCATCTGGAGAAGGACGGCCCAGGCCGTGGCCCGGCCGAATTCCTTCCGTTTGTTTTTGTAGAAGATGATCGTTGTCCGGAAGTCGATGACTTTTTGTTTGAAGGGCTTCAGAAAGCCGCGTTCGGGAATTTTCCGGAGCCATCGGCCGAAGAGGGGCAGGAAGAAAAAAATCACGCCGGCGAGCCCGATAAGACCGAAGGCAAGCGCCGCCCAGATCACCGGAACCTCCCGGGCCATGTCGAGGCGAAAAAGGGCCGCGATCAGGGCGAACAGGAACAGGACGATGATGCCCGTGGCCCGATCGACGAGGACGACGGCCGAGGATTTGAGGAGGGACTTGGAGTATTTCGAGCCGTCCCAGATGCGGACGACGTCGCCTCCGAAGCGCGTCGGCAGAAAATTGTTGAAGAACATCCCGACGAGGTAGGACTTGACCAGGAAGAGGAGGGGGACGTCATCGCCTTGGGCCCGGGCCAGGATCCGCCAGCGATGGGCGCTGATCAGAAGGCCGGGCCCCTGGAGCGAAAAGGCCAGGGCCAGCCACCCCCAGGAAACTCCCCGGAGCTTGAGGCCGATGTCCTTGAGCGAAGTCTTAGTCAGGAGAAAAAAGAAGGCGAGGACGGCGGCGCTGAAGAGAAGCTTGAGAAGGAAGAGGACGCTCTTTCGTTTGGCCACTGGAATTTTTTTACCATAATCCCGAGGCCCTGTCTAAGGATAAAAAAAACGGTCCCCGCGCCCATCATGAGCGCGAGGACCGGATTCGCTTTCAGGTCAGGACGCTTATTTGACGACGAAGGTGACGCCGACGGCCGCCCCGAAGGTCGACCAGCTTCCGATGAGGGAGTTCATGATCCGGAGGCTGACAGCCATCTTGGGCGAGAAATAATAGCGGCCGCCCACGATGATTCCCAGGTCGAGGCCCGAGCTGCCCGAGGTGGTGGACGAGGAGTAGCCGCTGTTAAAGGTGACGGAATAAATCCCATAACCCAGCCCGGCGCCTCCATAGAGATCAAGCTTGTTGACGTTGATCTTGGTGAGATGGTAGAGCGCTTCCGCGGAAAGGACGATGACCGAACTTTTCCAGTAAGTCTCGTTCCAGCCCCAGTAAGTCACCGTCCCGCCGATGCCGATGTTCTCGGTCAGGCCGTATTCGACGCTCGCGCCGAAGGGGAAGCTCAAGCCGTTCAAACCGATCTGGGGGGTAATGTAAAGCGCGCTCTTGTTGAACAAACCGGTGGTTTGAGCGAGGGAGAGCGAAGACACGAATAACACGGCTAGCGCAATCGCTGAGATTCTTTTCAAAGTCATGGGATCTCTATCCTTTCTTTTTGATTTATCGGACGCCCGATTATCTTTATTCTATAGATTTACTCGACAATTGTCAAGTCCGCAAACCGGCCCGGAACGAGGCTGCCTGATCCCACCGACTCGCGTTTTGGGCCAGCTTCGGGGAGCCTTGTGTTATTCGGGGAAGTTTGCTATGATAATCCTCTCTGAAATGTCCTTTATCGGACGAAAATTATAAAGGAGAATCTTTCATGAAAAAGCTTTTTGCCTGCCTCGTGCTGGTGCTGGCCGTCACGTTCTCTCTGAGCGCTGACGTCTACGTCAAGACCAAAACTCACTCGGACGCGATGTCCATCATGGGCCAGAACACGCCGGCCCAGGACGGAATCACCGAACAATGGATCGGCGACGATAAGTTCGCCTCCCTCGGGGGCGACCAAGCGTTCATCATCGACCTGAAGAAGAACCTCGGCTTTATCATCAACACCAAGGCCAAGACCTACGTCGAGACGGCCCTGCCCCTCGATATGTCCAAGCTCCTTCCTCCCGAAGCGGCGGCCTTCGCCGGCATGATGAAGATGAGCGCGACCGTCGCCCCGACGACCGAGACCAAGAAGGTCGGCTCGTGGACCTGCACCGGTTATGACGTCAACTTGAGCATGACCATGTTCGCCATGAAGATGAAGGTCTGGGCGGCGACCGATGTGCCCTTCGACGCCAACGCCTTCAACGCCAAGATCTGGGGGAACCTGGTCAAAGGCCAGATGATGATGGACGAGGCCTCGGTCAAGGAAATGGCCAAGATCAAG
>Ga0315286_10007476_pt1 | contig 10696 bp, 6 predicted proteins | sample YL17G10_0_MG_FD_205038 | JGI IMG/M metagenome (GOLD analysis project Ga0315286, IMG submission 205038) | Sediment microbial communities from Yellowstone Lake, YNP, Wyoming, USA - YL17G10_0 | ecosystem: Environmental > Aquatic > Freshwater > Lake > Sediment | place: USA: Wyoming | collected...
TGAACCCCGCTCGATGCGCAGCGTGTCGCGGTGAAGGGGCCGGCGGACGAAGTCTCCTTCCTGGCCCCAGTTCTCGGCGGCGAAGTACCCGACGGTGAACCGGGCGCGCCGCGCCGCGTCGAAGGAAGCGTTGACCGTCCTGCTGTGCACGGACGGGACAAAGGACTCGACGCTTGTGTTCCACAGCACTCCGCTCCACGGGCACACCCGGGAGAGGGCCGCGGGCCGCGGCCCGGTGTTCGTGATCTCGAGGAAGCGCGCCATGATCGGCGACCCGTCCAGCCGCGTGACCACCTTCAGGGTCACCGGACGCACCTGGTGGACCAGCTCGATCACGGCTTCCGCCGTGCCCGGGCGCGCGCCCTCGCGCCGGGCGGCCGCCTTCCATTCCCAGCGATTGTGGAGGGACTGTCCGTCGATCTCCAGCTCGAAGCTGTGCAGGGGCCGCTTCAGCGAATCGAGTCCCGGCAGGCCCCGGGTCACGTTCTCCCGCTGCACCTGCCCCGACGCGGACCAGTACAGGCCGATGAGCCTGCCGTGCTCCAGCGCCTCCTCGTGAACGGCCGTGGCGCTCACGTAACGCGCGGAAGGCCTGTCCCCGCTGAGCGGAAAAGCGATCTCGGTTCCCGCTGACCCGGCGCTCACGCGGAAGCCTCCGAGAACAGGACCATCTCGGAGCTCATCGTGCTGGAAAGCCGCACCGCCAGCCCGTGCAGCGCCAGGTCGGCGCCGCTCATCGTGCACGATTCACCGCTGTTGTCGAATGTCACCTTGTACGTCCGGTCGCGCCGCAGGCCCCGCGGCTTCAGCAGGAACTCGTCCTGCCCTTCCCCCGAGGTGCGGAAGAGGCCGGCCACCGCCCGCAGTGAGTCGCGGGAGGCATACTCCAGCACGCACCAGGGGGAGGCCCCGTAGAGCGGGAGGAACGGGGTGTGGTGGAAGACCCGGCTCTCCACGAGCACGGGCCGGATGAAGCTCTTGTACAGGCCGAGGTGATGGTCGATCCGCTCTTTCAGGAAAGGCGTGAGCTCGCCGACGCTCGGCGCGATCCCGCGGAAGATCGGCCGGCACAGGCACACCATCCGGAGCTGGCTGTCGATGTCGCCGTCCAGGTCGTGCTCCCCCACCTCGGTGCCGAAGGTCCGCAGGAGGATCTCCGGCGGGAGCGACACGGTCACCCCGTTGAGGATGCGAAGCCCGCGGGGCATGCGCATCCAGTCGCTGAGCTCGGTGTTGTGGAACTGGCCCAGCGTCCCCCAGTCCAGCCGACCACCGCCGCCCGCGCAGTTCTGGAAGACGACCTTCGGGAACTTCGCCCGCAGCCGTTCGAACATGCCGTAGAGCGCCTCGTAGTAACGCCAGGTGAGATCCTCCGTGTATCCCTCGATGCGCCGGTTGCCGGAGGGGGTGAGGGTGTGGTTGTGATCGATGCGGTACATGTCCAGGTCGTAGAGCCGGACGATGCGCTCGATCTCGGACTCCTCCCAGCGAAGTACCTCGGGGTTGGTGAGATTCAGGGCGCGGCCGTTGATCGGCTTCCCGTCCCTGCAGAGGAGCCACTGCGGCTTCTCCTTTTTCAGCGTGCTGTTCTTCCCGGCTGCCTCGATCTCCACCCACAGCCCGAAACGCATGCCGAGCTTCTTCGCGTTCGCGACCACGGGCTCCAGGCCGTTCGGGAGCCAGGAACCGGCGGTCCAGTCACCCGTGTTGTTCCACCACTCGTTGGGATCGTTTCCGTACCAGCCGGCGTCGATCACGTACATCTCGGCGCCGATGGCCGCGGCCACCTCCTCGTCCTTTTTCAGGTCGGGCTCGTTCTCGCGGTCGCACAGGTAGCCGCGGTGGTTCGCCTCGATCTCCACGTGCCGCCCGGGCACCTGCGCCGGCATGACCACGGCGCGCACGTGATCGTGCGTCGCCTGGACGATGGCGTCGGAGCCGTGTTGGAACAGCCCGACATGTACCGCGGGGGTCCGGACCGTCTCCCCCGGTGCAAGCACGCGCAGCGCCTCGTCCTGCCCCGAAAGGCCCATGCGGAAGAAGAGCTTCGCCTGGTGCGTCGCGGCGCGGATCCGGCAGTCCAGCGCGAACTCGTAGTTGCCTCCCCAGGCCAGCTCGCACACGAGGGTCTGTCCATTGATCACGTCCCGCGCCCAGAAGGCCGGCCTGCCCCAGCCGCTGCGGCCGAGCTTGCCCCCGTCCACTTTCTTCACCCCGTCCGCCAGGGGCTCGAACCAGAAGTCGCCTTCCTGCCCCCAGTTGAAGAGGTGGTTGTGGGCGAGGTGAAAGGGGCTGACCATTCCCTTCGACAGGTGCTCGTCGATCCTGCGCGTCCAGATCGCCCCGCCGAAGGGGCTCACGGCCGTGATGGCCACGGGCTTCTTCGACCGGTTGGCTATCTCCAGCCACCTCACCAGGAACGGGCTCCCGTCCAAGCGCGTGTGCACCGTCACGTCCACGCCAGCGCCCTTGTGGGACAGGCGGACAGCGGCGCAGGCGAGACTGCTTCCCGGCCCGCGCGGTGCGGCCCGCAGCCCCGAGCCGTCCGCCTCCTCCTGCGCGGCCGCCCACTCGTAGCCGCCCGCCAGGTCACGGCCGTCGATCGCCAGGACGAAGCCGTCCGCGGGCTCGTCCACGGCCCAGTCCACCTTCGCCGCGTACATCTCGGGAACAACCTGTCCCGCCGCGGACCAGTAGCGCGTGCACAGCCGTCCCTTGCGGAACGCCTCGTCCAGGACCATGGCGCCGGACGAATAGCGGGCGCCCGGGACGTCACCCGAGTGCAGGACGATCATGGGATCGCGGGCTGTTGTCATTTGCTGGCCTCCCTGATGAGGACGATGTCGGAGCCGAACGCGAGCTGCGCGTCGTACTCGGGGCCGATACCCCCGTCGCCCTTCGCGAGCCAGGGATCGGGCAGCGCAAAATCGATTCCCTCGGACAGGAGGGACGCGCCCGTCGCGCGCCTTTCCCTGCCCGGCCTGTCATTCAGGCTCGTGAGCACGTAGGTGCGCGCGGGATCCAGCGCCTTGGGCTTCACGACGTTCTTCGGCCCGCCGCCGGGATGCCTGAAGACGAAGAGGATGGCTTCCGACGCGTCCTCCCGGGCGTACTGCAGCGCGCTCCATCCCTCGGGGGACGCGAGCGGCGGATGCCATACGTCGGCGAAAAGCAGGTGGCGGTACGACTTGAAATGCAGAAGGTTGCGCTTGAATGCCTCGATGTAGCCGGAGGGCGCCCGGGAGAGGAACTGCGACCACATCCCGTTGATGTTGCCGAACGATATTCCCCCCACCAGGTGCTGCCGCATGCTGTAATCGAGGGTGGAGGCGCTGCACCATCCCGCCGTGAGCTGCTTGATCTCCACGGAATCGGTCGTCTGGGTCGTGGCCAGCGAGCCCGTCACGTACGGCCCGACCATGGGCCCTGTCATGAACTCGTTCCTGTACCCGCCGGGCATCAGCGTCCGGGGACCGGGGTTGAGCCGGCAGTGGCGCAGCGACGGGTCGCACTCGAAACCGCTGAGCCGGGGGAACTTCTCCAGAAGGAAAGACCAGACCTCCATCATGCCTTCGTAGGAAGCCCACGCGCCGCCATGCGCACCGTGGCCGTGGTCCGCCCTGTCGCAGGCGTGGTTCACCGTGCCGGAGGTATCCCACTTCATCCACTCCAGGCCGTACCTCTCGATAATGCCCGCGAGCTCCTTCTTGATCCACGCGACGACGTCGGGGTTTCCCAGGCAGAGCTGGGTCATCACGGAGAGGGAGGGGTGGTGGCATTCCAGCGCTTTGCCGCCGCGCAGGGCGAGCCATTTCCGCGGGAACTCCCCGGCGGCCACGCGTGCGGCGTCCACCATGCCGGGGTCGACCCACAGCCCGAACTTCATCCCCGCCGCGCGGACCTTCCGGGAAAGCTCGGCGAGCCCATGGGGAAATTTCTGTCGGCTTTCCTTGTACGTGCCGAGCCCGAGGGCCCAGTCGTTCATGCCGGGCACGATGGAGCTTCCCTCGACCCAGCTCGCGTCATGATAGAACACGTCGAACCCCGTCCGCCGGGCAAAGGCGAGCTCCTCCAGCAGGATCTCCTCCGCGTCCGGGTCCGAGATCCAGACGCACGACGTTGCAAGCGGCGAGCTTTCGATGGGCTCGGGGAGTACGTGCTTCTTGAGGTATCGGAAGGCCTCGTTGGCTGCCTCGTCGGGCCCGCCGTGCGCCAGTGCCAGGAACGAGAGGGGCGTGCGGGCGGAGTGCCCAGGGGCCAGCTCGATCGCCGATGCTTCGCCCTCTTTCGGCTGCCTCAGGATCGCCCCTGCCCTCACGCCCAGTGCGCCGGGTGCCGCCCTGGCCACGATGCCGAACCCGAGTATTCCGGCGCCCAGGTCGCCGCCGACCAGGAGTGATTCATGCGCGCCGCCGTCCTCCGCCACGATCCAGTTGTCGAACGCGCGCTCGCCTTCGACGGGGCCAGCATCGAAGAATCCGTGCCGGCCCTTCGGGTCCGCGTTAGACACGCGCAGCCCCTGCCTTCCGATCGAAAGGCACAGCGGCCACAGGGCGTACACCAGCGGCAAGGTCACGTTTCCCCGGTTCTCCAGCGCGGCGTCGAACTCGATCGCTGCCCTGCCGGGGAAGCATTTCAGGTTCAGCGTGAGGGCCGCGCCCCTGCGGGTGTCGGCGAACGCGATCGAGAGCACGGCGCTCCCGTCGGGAAGCTCGCTGACAGTTTCCGACGAATAGCGGAAGCCCGCCTCCTCCGGCAGCCGCGCTCCTCCGCCCTTGTCCCACTGGGTCGCCGGGCCGATCGGGCTCCCGCGAAGCGCCCACTCGAAGCCGTCTTTCTCGCCGGCCGCCGCGGGCCGGGCCAGGGACGCGAGTGTCACACCGCCCCCCGGGCTTTTCGCGAGCTCCATGCGGATGCGGCCGTTGCCGATCACCCATCCCTTGTCGGTCGTCTCCACCCAGGCGGTGTTCATCTCAGGAGCCTCCTAGCTCTGTCATGCGAGCCCGCAGCGTGTCGTAGTTCCGGTCCCGCACCGCGGGATCATCGTCCCAGGCGATCTGGGGTATGAGGGTAAGGTCGGCATGGTAGGCCCTGTCGACCACCGGGAGAAATTCCTTTCCGATCCGCGCCTTCACCGGCACGCCGCGGCCCGAGAACCCGTCCCGCACGCCTTCCGGCGTGGAGGGCGACGGGTCATCGTCGAGGGAAAGCGCCAACTCCACCCCCGCGAGACCCTTGGTGCCGAGCACGCTCTCGATGATGGGAGGACGCCACACGCCGCAGGAGTGGATGACCACGCCTCCCAGCGCGTCGGCGATGCGCTCGTTGTAGGGCCGGGAGAACTCCTCGTACACGGAGGGCGAGACGACGGTAGCGAGGTCGTCCGAGAGACCGATGCCCTTCATGCGGCCACGGGACCGGGAAAGGCACGCATTGTGCCCCGGCCGGGCGGGGTTCGAGCCGATGGCTTCAAGCTGGGCGAGGGAGAACTCAATGATCACGTCCGTGACCATCGACAACAGCCGGTGCACGGTTTCCGGCTCGTCATGGCAGGCCAGGAAGAAGCTGTCGGTCTGCCAGATGAGCGTGGCCGTGTCGATCGGGCTTTGCGTGTCGGTGCAGGCGATCGGGATGGCATCCCCGATGCGCTCCCTGTAGTAGCGGATGGAGTCCATGACCAGCCGGCAGATCTCCCCGTTCCGCCAGTCGGGCTTCGTCAGGCGGCGGGCTTCCTCCACCGTGGTCACCGCGTACCGGGTCTGCGGGTAGTCGCAGACCTCCCAGTCGTACTCGCACCCGAAGAGATTGGCGTACACGCCGACCCCGTGCCACGGCTCCAGGAACGGCATCCAGTCCGTCCGGGCCTTGAGCGTGGTCTCGATGCACGCCATCTGGTTCTCGAAGCTGTGCTCCGACGTCCTGACGTCCGTGTACATGTTGTTGCCCGCGAAGGTCTGCAGGATGGGGACCGTTGCCCACGAAGGCTTTCGCAGCCAGCGGTCCACACGGTCCTCGATCTCCTCGATTCTCTTCCCGATCCACTCGAGGGGGTACGCGCCCATCACGCCCTCCCTCCCGTGCCCTTGACGATCGTCCCGCCCTCCGTGACCCGCGCGAGACCTTCCCCGGGACCCAGCTTGTCCACCGTCATGCACAGGTGCCAGGCATAGGACGAGCCCGCCTTCACCCGGCTGCACTGCCCGCGCAATCGCGCCGCGTCGATCCGGTCGAAGGAGGCCGTGCACGGCTCGAGGAAAAGGTTGTAGCGATCGTCGAAAGCGTGCTCGTTGAGCAGGACGCCGAGGTAAGGGACCGTCGCGACGGGGAAGGAGAGGGCCAGGAGCCTGCCTTCGCTCCCCCTGAGCGCGCACCACCCCTCGTCGAGGGGATCGCGGAAATAGTATTTCTCCATGTCCTTGACCGCGGCCGGCCGGCCGACGTCCGCCCTGTGCCGGGTGCCGTCGGGGCCGGTGAACTCCGGCCAGCTGACCGTGTCCCCGTAGCGGCCCATGCGGCCGCTGCGGCTCAGCGCGGTCATGGCGGTCCGGCAGCACCGGGGCAGGAGGATCCGCCCGCCTTCCTCCATGGTGATCATGACGTGTGCCGCCCACAGGAAGTCCATGTCGAAGCGCGTTTCGTTGGAGAGCGTGTAATCGATGCGCAGGGTCCGCTCCGACGGCATGCTCACCCTTTTCTCCAGCAGGTACGGCAGGCGGACGCCCCGCACGCGGAGGGTCAGGGCATCAGCGCGCACCTCGTGCTCCCAGGGCAGGCTCCACACCTCGCCGTGGTCCGGCAGCCGAACACCTTTCCACGGGAAGGATTCGTAGTGGCACTCGTCGATCGTGGGGAACATGTCGTCGAAGCCGCTGCACTCCCCGTCGACGTACACGCCGTCGTAGGGCTGGTCGCGGTACGCCGCGCCCGCGCGCTGAACCATGTGCTCGTGCCCCGAGGACAGATCGACCAGGGAGGCGATCTTTCCCCCGGCGGAAGGGATGACCGCGGCCGAGAGGGCGCCCGAGGAGAGGACCACGCTTTCGCGGTTCTTGTAGGAGGACCGTGTGATGGACGTCACAGGTCGCCCTCGTTTACCTTGAGCATGATCTTGAACACGTTCCCCCGCCGCCCCTCCAGGAGCGCGAAGACCTTTTCGATCTCCGACAGATCGAAGAAGTGCGTGACCATGCCGGCGGTGCTGATCGTTCCTGCGGAGACGAGCCCGATCATCTCTCGGAAATCCTGCGGCACGTACATCGTCGTCCCCGAGAGGCGAAGCTCGTGCTGGACGAAATCCGGCAGGTGCGGAAGCAAGTAGGCCTTCTGCAGCACCCCCACCACCACGACGCGCGATCCCCGGCGCGCGACGGCGAGGATCTGGTCGAGGACCGCGCCTGTTTCGCCGACGCAGTCCATGTAGAGGCCCACGGCATCCTTGCCGCCCGCGAGCCGTGTCAGCCCGTCCGCGAGGCTCTCCTTCGAGACGTCGATCACGCCGTCGGCACCGAGGCGCTTCGCCAGCTCAAGGCGAAAGGGGTCCTTGTCGGCCACATAGACTTTGCGGGCGCCAAGCGCCTTGCAGCTCTGCTGTGCAAAGATGCCGATGGGACCAGCGCCGACCACGAGCACCTGGTCGTCGGGGCGGATCTCGCCGCGCTTTGCCCCGTGGTAGCCGACGCACGCAGGCTCCATCAGCGCGGCGTCGTCCAGGGTCATGCGATCGGGGATCGGGAGCGCCATGCCAGCCGGCACGGCGATGAACTGCACGTGCGCGCCGTCCGCCTCCGCGCCCATGCACCGCAGCTCCTCGCAGAAGTTGTAGGTCTCCGACCGGCAGGGCCCGCAGTGACCGCAGACCAGGTGGGGGATCACCGTCACCCGGGTGCCCGGCGCGAGCCCGGAGACACCGGGGCCCAGAGCCTCGATCACGCCCGAGAACTCGTGTCCCATGACCACGGGCTTCTTCGCGTACGGATGCCTGCCCCGATAGATCGTGAGATCGGAGCCGCACACCCCGATGCGCCGCACCTTCACCAGCGCCTCTCCCGGCCCGGGGACGGGCCGTGCCGTGCTGTCGATCTCGAGCCTGCCCGGCTCCACCAGGGTCACGCGCATCATTCGGGCCGCCGCGCCGGCGGGCGCATTTGCTCCGGCGACCGCGCGAGCGGGCGCATTTCCTGCCGCCGCGCCAGGGGGGGTACCACCTTTGGCCGGCATGCTCTATGCCCCCCTCACGGCCTTGATGCCCTGGAACTTGCAGAACAGCTCCAGGGCATCCGCCACCTTGGGGTCGTGGATGAGCACGCCGTGGTGGATGATCCCGTGCTCGATCATCTTGTTTTCCCAGTCCGCCACGTCCGTGACCTTCACCCACCCGTAGGCGCCGCGGATGACGGGCGGGATGTCGACGATCGTGCCGCCGCCGAAGAACATCGCGAACTCGCCGTCGTATTCCACCATGCGCGCGCATGTCACCGGGCCTTCCTTGAGCCGGAACTCGAGGGCGCCGTGGCAGGTGGGGCACCACTGGATCATGCGCTCGTTGCGCACCAGGCGTGCCGTGCTGTCCGGGGCCCGGAGGCTGCATGCCGCGTTGCCGCAGTGCCAGGCAAGCCAGGTGTTCGCTTCCGAGGGGTGCAGGTCCGTCCAGTCGATGAAGTCCGGCGGCGTCATGCCCAGGCCCGCGGAGTACAGCGCCCACATCGTGGCCGCGCCGTACACGTCGACCTCGCACGCCGCGATCATGCCCTGGTCGTTGAGCCTCCCCAGGACGGAGCACACCGACACGCCAAGCCGCTCCTGCACCCGGGTCCAGCAGTTGATGGCGAGGCTCGACACGTCCAGCTGCTTCGCGATCTGCAGGTACCCGACCTCGCACCGGGCCAGGTTCATGATGTCCTGCTCCCGGTTCTCGGACACCTCGACGTCCGTGGTGATCTCCTTCATGACGCGCAGCACCGCGGGGTCCTTCGGGTCGACGGCCTCGATGATGGTGAGGACCCGGTCGAGGTCCATGGGCACCACCATCTGGCCGAACCGCTTCTGCATGGCCTGCTCGCTCCAGTTCTGGCTTTCGAAAAGCTCGGGCCGGGTCCCCAGCTGGCCGATCTTGGCGCCGCGGAACCGGGAGATGGCGCACACGGCGCGCACGAAGCTCTCTACCTTCTCGGCAAAGACCGGGTCCTCGGGGTTGCACGTGGTGATGTGGGTGAAGGTGAAGCCCCGGCGCTTGATGGCGGAGGCGGTCATGAACTGGCCGCACCACGTGTCGGTCGACCGGGAGCCGGATTTCGAAATGGGCCCGCTGCGGGTGGAGAAATGGAGGATCGGCATGGACTTGTCCATGCCGTTGAGCACGGTTCCCACGGCAACCTCCATGCCGAAGTCCATGTTGCCGATGATGAGACCCTGGACCCTCTCCTGGCGGTAGAGCTCCACGGCCTTGCGCGCGTCCTCCACGCTGCTGACGCACCCGATGGGCACGAGGCTCTTGGACGGCACCACCAGGTCGATGCCGGGGATCTTCTCCAGCGCCGCGACGCAGCGGTCGCGCATTCCCTCGGCCCAGTTGCCCCCGTTCCACGCTTCCCAGTTGGACGGCACGAACCCGATCTTCGTTCTCAGCATCAGCGCGCTCCTCCCCGATGGTGGTGTGATTCTTTCACGGCGAGCTCCTCCCGGAGCGTTCGCACGAGTGAGTCCGTATCCAGGGACTGCATGCGGTAGAGAGCCTCCGGCTTTCCCGAGCCGCCCAGCCGGGAAACCCCCATCCTGCGCAGGCGCGGTCGGAGGCCATTGTCCATGAAAAACGCGGCTACCAGGCTCCCGATGCCCGTGCGTACGTTGTGGTCCTCGTAGGTGAGGACAAGTCCCGTCTCCGCCGCGCGGCGCAGCGCTGCCTCGTCGAGAGCGAGCGGGCAGGAAAGGTTGAGCACCCCCACGCGCACCCCACCGGCCGCCAGGATGTCGCGCGCGGCAATGGCACGGTGGACCATGGTCCCGCAGGTCACGATGACCGCATCACCGCCTTCACGCAGCCAGTCCGCCCTGCCGTAGACGAATCGGTAGCCGGCGCCGAAGGCGGGCGTCCCGGCTTCATCCGTGAGGACGGGGACCTTCGAGCGCCCCATCGCCACGAAAACGTTCCCGGGGGTCGACGCGACATGGCGGATGACACGGTCGGCCTGGTTGGCGTCGGCCGGAATGATCAGCGCGTGGGAGAAGAGGTTTGCCGGAAGGGAGACGTAGTCGAGGCACTGGTGGGTCTTGCCGTCCTCCCCCACGTCGAGGCCGCAGTGCGTGCTCACGATCTTCAGGGAGGTCTGGTTGAGATCGTTCATGCGGTGCTGGCCCCAGGTCTCGTCGATCCCGAACACGCCGAACTCCGCGAAGAAGGTGAGGACCCCGGCGCTGGAAAGGGAGGAGGCGACGGTCGCCGCGTTGTTCTCCTGGATGCCGCACTCGAAGAAGCGGCCGGGGAAAGAGGTCCGCACCGCTTCGGTCTTCACGGAGGCAGCAAGGTCGCAGTCCACCACGGCGATCGGCACCGCGTCGTCCCCGGTGCCCGGGTTGGCGCTCATGATGTCAACGAGGGCCGTGCCGAAAGCGGAGCGGCAGTCGACCAGCGCCCCGGCGGCGTATTCGCGCGGGACGCCGGTCGTGACCCGGCACTCGACGGGTTCGGCGGTCCCCCCCT
>Ga0315286_10007477_pt1 | contig 10695 bp, 10 predicted proteins | sample YL17G10_0_MG_FD_205038 | JGI IMG/M metagenome (GOLD analysis project Ga0315286, IMG submission 205038) | Sediment microbial communities from Yellowstone Lake, YNP, Wyoming, USA - YL17G10_0 | ecosystem: Environmental > Aquatic > Freshwater > Lake > Sediment | place: USA: Wyoming | collected...
CTTCGTGTGCTAATGTCGCTAGTAAATGATCGGGTTGTTCGGCGAGTTTCTTTGTCATCGCTTTCGCTTCTTCTTCACTGAAGCCCTTGAGTTGATAGAACAATTCCATCTCTTCTAATTCTTCCTGCGGATTTTCTTCTATTTCACGACGTTCTTTTTCAATTTCTGCTTCGTAAACTTCACGCTCAGATTTTGTTGCCAGGTAAGCGCCGCTTCCCATTGAGAGGGCGGAGGCAATCATTGCTGCAAAACCGCTAAGTAAAATGAATTCGCTGTTTGCGCTCGTTGCGCCGGCAACTCCGCTAACCACACCGAATGCAGCGCCCAGTCCATCATTCACTCCATAGATTGCTTGCCCAATCCAACCGCCAGCGCGAACGTGCCACTTCTCCCTGCCTAAAATAGATTCGAGACGACTTTGAGGATGAAGTATTATTGTCTCAAACTCTTTTAGCATTTTGCTGTGTACGTGTTCTTCTTTCTGTGCTTCGGCTATCGATTGGCGATCTGCTTGTGTTTGTGCATTATTTAAAAGCATGTCGTAAAGATTATCAGCCGCTGATTCACCCGCTTCCAATAATTTTGCCGCAGAGCTGGCATCACTTTTTAAAATGGTTGTTTGTCTCATCCGTTCAAAAAGTGTCAGCTTGAATATACCTGGTTCAACACCGAAGTCTCGCAATCGTTTTGCCCACGTTTCCGCATGTCGCTCTTCGGCTTCCGCCATCCGGATGAGGATTGCTTTCTTTTGTGGATTCGTTTCGCGTTCTGCTAATGCTCTATAGTTGCGAGCGCTCAGCATCTCATCGCGCCATGCCTGCTTTAATCCTTTAATGAACTCATTTTTATTTTCCATAATTCATCAATGCAAAATTAAAAATGCAAAACTATAAAAATAATCCACAATCTGTAATCCAAAATCCGAAATCCCATATCCCACATCTGAATTCATCCCTCTTCATCTATCACCCACAGTTCCAACAGCTTCTCATCCAATCCTTCTAAGAAACGTGACGGTTTGGTGAGAATTGTTCCACTTTCTCGGTCATAGATGTTGATTGGATAGGTGACGAATAGATTCTCTTTTGCCCTTGTACATGCTACGTACATCAATCGCCGTTCTTCTTCAAGCTCGTCTATGTCGCTGACGGAATATAAGGTAGGGAAGCGTCCATCAAGGGCATAAATCAGAAACACGCTGTGCCACTCTAATCCTTTCGCGCTATGAATGGTCGAGAGTGTCAGGTATTCATTATCGCTTCCGGGAGCTTCGATGTCGGCAATGCTTTCATTGGGTGGTTCAAGTGCTAAATCGGAAAGAAATGTGCTCACATCTTTGTATCGCTCGGCAATTTGCTCGAACATTTCCAAATCTTTTTTCCGCTTTGTGTGATCGTCAAATTTCTTTTTCATCATCGGATGATAATAAGTGATGATGCGTGATGCTTTTTCTGCAGGCGGATATTTATCCAATGATATCGATTTGAGGAGATTGAAAAGTTCCCTGACATTTTCGGGATACGAATTGTATTCTTTCCAGAATGTGGATACAAAGCTATCTGTTCGATGACGGAGGATATCATCGATTACTTTTTCTGCGCTCCGAGGACCAACACCATCAATAAGAAGAAGAATCCGGTTCCATGCGACGACATCCCTTGGGTTTTCCAAAACGCGAAGGTAAGCAATCATATCCTTCACATGTGCCGTCTCGATGAATTTAAATCCGCCAAACTTCATGAACGGAATATTTGCTTTTACTAATTCGATTTCAAGATCGAATGAAAGGAAGGATGATCGAAACAATACCGAGATTTCTTCCAGAGCTACACCTTGCTCTCGAAGTTCCAACACTTTCTGCACCACAAATTTTGATTGCAAGTTTTCATTCTCGGCAATCACAAGTTGCGGCAAGTTGCCTTTAGCTTTATTAGTAAAAAGAACTTTGGTGTATTTGTGCCTCAAGCTCATGGCTGTGGTCGACTAAAAATTCCGAAAATAACAATGCTCATCTTACCAAAAACCGATGGACTAATTTGTTCATCAAGAATTTTCAACGTACCATTTGCCGCAAACCAAATACCGGGCGAATCGCTATTCTTCCTGATTTTAATAGCGTTGAATTTATCAAGCAGCTTATCAGAATCGATATTTCCACTGATGATGATAGGGTAACTTTGAAATTGTTGCGGCAATTGTTCCAGTGATTTGATGATGCTGATTTGATCAGCCATTGTTGCTTTTTCGGTGATCTGAGTGCTTACCACAACAATATTCTGCGTGCCGCAATCGACTATTGTTTGAATAGCGGCTTCAAAACCGGTTGATTTTATTTTATCGAATTGAAGATTATCGCTCGATCGGATAGGATATATCGTAAAAACTCCATTGCCGTTTTGCCTGCCACCAAGGTTTATCGTTTCACCGAAAGATTTTCGCATCTCTGTTTCTTTCGAAAGTTCATCAACAATGTCGACTCTGTTTTTCAATTCAGGATATCGAGTAATACCTTGCATAGTAAGAATATCTATAGAATCGTTCTTAAGCTGCCGGGCAAAATTTTGAATATTATTCATCTCAATCTTTTTCACATGCTTCGACATATCGATAGTCGCAAACTTGATTACTATGTCTGGAACAATTTCTTTTTTTACCGGCGGAGGAGGAGGTTCTTCTTTTGTAATAGGTTTGGGAGATGGACAGCCGATTAAAATTAATGCGAGTAAAAAAAAAGAAAGAATGTTTTTCATTCAGTATCCTTGTCGGTTAATCCAATGCACGCTTGAGAATTTCGTTTGCTACATTCAGTATTGCCTGAGTGCTTCGGTAATTTTCTTCGAGTTTAATAATCTTACAATCCTTGAATTGATCCGGGAATTCGAGAATATTCTTGATCGTCGCGCCTCGGAAGGCGTAAATTGCCTGCGAATCGTCTCCTACTACCATTATATTTTGATGTTTGTATGTGAGAAGCTTTATCATTTCTGCTTGAAGTCTGTTTGTGTCCTGATATTCATCTACCATGATATACTTGTAACGGTTGGATAATTCTATCCGAACAGATTCTTGATGTTGGAGAAGTTTTATTAGCTTCAGAAGCAAATCATCGTAATCCATTAGGTTATGGGATTTCTTGTACTCTTCGTAGAGTGCGTGAACTTTCTGGATATCGGGTGCATCTTCGATGTAATGCGGATAATCTACATTGAGTAAATCAATGAGAGGTGTAACCGTATTTATCGAACGACTATAAAGATCGTACAATGTTTCTTTTCTTGGGAATCGTCGGATTCGTGTGTCCAATTTCGATCTTGTGCGAATCAAGTTCATCACATCTTCAGCATCGCCTTGATCGAGTATTGTGAAATTCCGTTCATACCCGATCAGGTTGGAATATTTTCTGAGAATGGAATTAGCGAAAGAATGGAATGTTCCACCCGATACTTTTTCGCAGCGGTAATCGAGGAGAACCGCGGCACGGCGAAGCATTTCCTGAGAAGCTTTACGCGTGAAAGTAAGCAGAAGAATATGCTCTGGTTTTACTCCAAGCTCCACAAGATATGCAACTCGGTAAACGATAGTGCGTGTTTTACCAGTACCTGCACCGGCAATAATCAGATGAGGACCATTAACAGATATAACCGTATCGTACTGAGCTTTGTTCAGTTCATTCTTGTAATCGATCTGAAAATGTAGAGGATGAACGATGTGCAGCTCATCAGCCGGTTTTTTGATTGTGTATTTTTTCATATAGTGCTTTGAGCGTAGAACAATATATTAAAAGCTGCTTGAAATGGCAATCCAGGGTAATAAAAATCCCGATTCTGAATGAAGTCGGGATTTTGGAATTGTTTCTAATCGATCTAGAGAAAAATTATTTCCACTTTACGACTCCAACTTTCACAAGGTCTTCGATATAACGAATAACAACCGAATCCGGTACCGATGAATATTCGGCAATCAAAACATTACGGATCTCGGAGACAGTTCGTTTTCCATCTATTAAATTCACGATCTCAAAGCGCTCATTACCATTAAGAGGAAAATCTTTCGATGTGTACCATGCAGCATCTTTTGCCGTCAGCTTGTTCTCAGGAATTCGGAAATCCAATGGACCACGTGTCAGGCGGATAGGGACCCGGTCATCCGTCGGATTGTTGATTGGTGCTGGATAATCTGAAGAATAACCATTTGCTTCCAAAAATCCTTGAATCAGAGCGAAGAGAAAATCGAAGCGTTTATAAAGATGTCCTTGTATCTGATCCGCTGCAAGGTTGTTCAGTTCATCGGATGTTGCAAAAGTTAGAATCGATTTTGCCGCATTAATATCCAGTGTTACAAGCTGAGTAACCATATTGTTTGCCTCCGACCATGCCTGGGGCAGCCGTTTGATTTCCGTTGCATGAATAGAAGCACGATGCTGCCGAGGAAGCTCACCAATGCCTGAATAAAAATTCGTTTTCATTAAATCGAGCAGATCAAGACCATCTGCGGGGGTAAGATTGGCGAGATACCACATTGTTCCTGCGGCAATCATCTCACTTCGTTCTAATTCAGTCGGATCAACTTTATCCGGTGAATCGTACGTTGTATGGTGGGTATAGTCGGAATGCGAGATCATTACTGATGGAATTTTCCTGTCGTTGAACATCATATTATCGCTGCCGCCGCCGTAAGGAACTACTCGATAGTTAAATGCAGATTGACTGCCGTTCGGCGTGTGGATGTTCATTTTATCTACCATGTCGGCCATGTTTTCTACCACGTCGTTCAAGCAGCTGGGAACCGAGCGAGGTGTGCGAACGATGTACATTTTGGAATGGAGTAATTCCAAATTCTCACCAACCATGTCTAAATTGATATTGGCTAAAAATTTTCCACCCTCAGCCGGTCCCGATAGTTCCGGGTGCGCATCAATATATGCCATTGTACCATTCCATTCCGGTACCCAAAGGAATCGGAAGGAGCGACTTGGCTGGCGAATCTTCTTACCATCAATCAGCTGTTTCATAGTGCGCGCGATATCAAGAATTGCCCCCGAACCGCTTGCATTATCGTTGGCACATTCTTTTGGATGATCAAGGTGTGCGCTGAAAACCAATTCCTCCGTTGGTTTCTCTTTGCCTCGTATGTGCGCAACAACTACGTCCATGAAGAACGATTCAAGTCCCGTACCTTTTACCCAGCCGTGGAGAACGACTTTTTTCCCTGCATCCAATAAGCTCTTTATTCTTTCACCTTGCTGATTTGAGATGTTGAAGCCGAATGTTACTTTACTTAGCTCTTCTGTCCGGGGCCATAGACCAGTATAGTGGATCATATCGGGGTGTTCTTTTCCACGTTTATCGTCGATGTAAGAAACAACTGCTTTGGCACCGTACTTCAAAACAGCAAACCGATGCACTTCTCCACCATCACCGGTTGCGAGTACAAATTTACCTTTAACTTTTTTATCTATGTAATCGCTATCGTTCGTTCCGGTGCCAACCCAAACAACTTCGGCAGTAACATCACCCGGATTCGAGTATGTCATCAAGCTCATTGGAATTTCTTTGAACGAGACAAGTTTTTCTTGGGTTGGCTCAACCATGCTCAGCTCAGCATCCGTAATATCCCAGCCGGAAGGTGACTGCCACGTTTGATAAGTTATTTTTCCATCCGACTTGAATGATTCGATGTAAGCATCTTTTTCAGTGAAGCCGTAACTGCGTAATTTTTCTAAAACATAATTCGTCGCTTGACGATATCCTCTTGATCCTTGAACACGATGATATTTTGTTATCTCGACTACGTGCTGTTTTGCCTGTTCGCCGTCAAGTCCTTCAATAAGTATGTCGCGGATTTTCGGATCGAGTAAATCACGATGACCCTGTGACCGACCGATAAATACCGCAGAGAAGATAATAATGCTTAAAATCAATGAGCGTTTCATAAATTAGTACCTTTGAATAATCTTTCGATGAGTTAGTATTGATATGAGATTACGAAAAATTTGGATGGATTTCAAGTTTAACTGAGAGAACCTTACGTAAGATTCCGGTAGTGCTTACCTCCATTCATCGGGGCATTTTAAAATAAATCCGTCAGCTTTTTGTACTTCATCAGGGAATATACTCTTTGCGAGATTAGCTCTTCCGATATTAATGTATGCATGAGCATGCTTTGCTAATTCAACAGAGAATCGTTGCGGTGGAAATGCTATGACAATTCTTTTATTTGGGAAGAGATTCTTTATTGCAAGCACAGCGGCTGTAAGATCAGCATCAGCAGAAATCAAAAGGGCGGTATTAAAGTTGTTTTCATACGCATCTGTTATCATTTCAACTGCAAGATTGACATCAGATTTTTTCTCACTCGGTACCACATCTTTGAAACTGCACCTTCTGCAAATACGAGGATTGGTCTGATACCGACCATAGAATATTTTAAAATCATCAAGGGTTTCTAATGCTTCAATAAAGGTTGATTGCCTTTTGCGTTTGTCAGGAGGATATGAGACACGGCTAGTGAAATATTTTGTAAAAACGAGTACTTGTTCTACCGTCAATAAATTTTTGGCTAATAGCTGGAGATTTAGCTAATAGTACCGTTTCCAATTGGAATCCTTCAATCCAAAATACAGGTTAAATCCATCTATATATGAAATGACTCTTTCGTCCATAAAAAACTTGACTTTTAATCAGAATATTTTTATACTATTACAGTATAACAGCGCCAGTGTGAGTAACACCGGCTCGACGGCTCCGGAGAAATCTGAAGCCGTTTCTTTTTTTAGTTGATCTATACCCACAATATTCTTATCTGAGTAGAACGAATTTCTTCGTTTCACTGTAAGTTCCTGATCGGAGTCTGTAATAATAGATTCCGCTCGGTGAATTGCCAGCGTTGAAAGTTACTGAATGACTTCCTGCGTTTTGGCGATAACCGACCAACGTTTCAACTTCTCTACCAAGCAAGTCGTAAACTTTCAATGTTACGAGACTACTGAACGGTAGGTCATAACTGATAACTGTGGATGGATTGAATGGATTGGGGTAGTTCTGCTTGAGCTGAAACGTCGCAGGAGTTCTGTCCCCTCTCTCGTCAATACCCGTTACGCCACCGTTTGCAGTGAAAAAAATCTCACCAAAATTGCCGACCGCGAAACCTCGTTTCTCATCAAAGAAGTAAATTCCACGCAGGGGTTCCATTGTTGGCACCGTGGTGTTTGTCCACGTATCTCCTCCATTCGTCGATTTGAACATCCTGCCGCTACTACCACACGCATAAATCACGTCAGCGGAAGGAGCCGAGACACCGAGCAACACACCATCCCGCAAGATACCTGTTGATACTTTTCGCCATGTGGTATCTCCCATTGATTTGCGTAGGATTGTTGGATCGGCGCGCATATCACCTTGAACTCCAACAATAAATCCTGCTCCACCGCCATTGCAGAACTCTCCGTTGTATGCCGCCGAACCGAGTGGCTGAAAGTCTTTAAGTATTTTTTCATTCCATGGGGTGGGGGGATAAGTTACCTTTGAACAAACCGAATATGGTGTTAAGGCATAGAGAGGAAGTCCCTCCGCATAATCACCACGCCATTCAAAAAGAGAAACAATTGGCCATATGCTGATTTTTTCAGATGTCCAGGTTGTTCCGGTGTCAACTGAATGGTAAATCCATCCAGAGTCGGCACCGACGTATATGTTGCCGGACCAGATTTGAAGAACAGAGAAACATATTTGTGCATTTGGAATGGTGTGCCACTCCCAGTTATTGCCGCCGTTCGTGGTTGTTACAACACCACCGTAATATCCCACGATAATCCCGTTTGCTGCATCACAAAAGGAGACGCTCTTCCATCGCTCAACGAATGAGAGCGATTCAGCAACATTGATCCATGTTGTGCCGGCATCTGAAGTTCTTAGGATCGAACCGCTTTGTCCGACTACAATCGCTGTCACAGTATCGAGCATGACCACATCGGAAAGCATTTCGTTCGTGCCGCTGTTTTGTTGAACCCATTGAGCATGCAACGCGTTTATCATCGTCAATGCCGAAATCGTTAATATCAAAAGTCTGAGTATATTTTTCATAAGTTTTCCTCCTTGCATAAAGTTATTAAAAGCAATCGCAACCAACTAGTTTATAGTTATACTTCGTTTATCTTCTTTATGGTTTAGCTTCATTATCATATCTAAAGGACTGTTAATCTTGAAGATTTCTCTTGGGCTATAATTGCATAACTTAATTTCTCCTCGAGCTATCTCGTAAAACCCAATTTTTTGTATGTTTCCCCAAGAAACGATCTCCGCTCATTCCTTTGTCTCTTATATATTTATACTTGAAATTAGAGAAATTTCATTTCATTGTCAAATATCCGTAGGGTCGATTCATGAATTGACCCTGCAAATGTTATCGTAACGATGCTACAACAGTTTTTGCTATCTTGTCACCAATCCGCTGTTTGATGGGTGATCTTGCTATGCTAACAATACCTAAAATATTAAACATCGGTAATCCATCTAAAAGTCTTCCAAAATTTCGGATAACACTCTGGCGTAAAGTGATCTTTTTACCATCAACACTTAAAACCTTCAGCCCAAGAATTAATTTTCCAATTGTAACTCCTGTCAATCCTTCTAATAAAATGAAGTAGGCAAATATGACAATCAGGAATATCGCACAGAGAGGATCGAATATAATCCAGAGATGATCTTCAGGGAACATCAACCAGGTGCCTTTAACAAGATATGTAACAGGAAAGAAAAATAAACTTAAAAATACGTAATCTAATGCTTGTGCAAATCCTCGAATCCATACACCTCCGTATTTCATAATCTTTTATTCCTTATACAATGCAATCATTTCCGCAAGTGCTGTACGAATCGGAGTATAAATGATGCCCAATTCTCTTTCGGCTTTACTGCCATCTACCCTGAAACCTTCCTTCATTACTCTCATCTGGTCTAAAGACATTCCCCATGGGGGCGGCTTCTTGATTACACTCGCTAACGCTGTTAATAGTGCAGCGTTGAACATTGTTAGAGAATCAGGGAGCCGTAATTTTGGCAAGGGAACTCCGGATATCTCACTTACCATTTGGTTAAGCTCATGGAAAGATTTCCGCTCTTTACCTGCGAAGTATTTCTCACCAATATTATTTTGCTTCTCTGCCGCACGGATAATTACTTCAGCGACATCTTTCACATGCACAAAAGTCAAAACTGCATCGTTGAAGACGGTAGCAGGCAAACGACGGTGAAGCAGGTTCTCAATATACTGACCTGAAGCTTTCGGATCACCAGCCCCAATGACCGCGCTAGGATATACAACGACAACCGGCAATCCTTTTTTCTTATGCAGATCCCAGACAATCAAATCGCCATCGTACTTAGTTTGGAAGTATTTGCTAAAGCGTAATGAACCTAAATTGCTTCCTTCTGTGTATGGATTATCTAGTGGCTTGCCGTAAACCCCGACAGTGCTAACATGAATAACCTTTGAGACTTTCGTCTCCAAAGCAGATTCCATAACATTGCGCGTGCCGTCGATATTTATTTCTTTGAAGACATGATTGTTTGGCTCCCAGAAAGAATAGAGACCAGCGAGATGGAACACCCAATCACAACCCTGCATACCTTGAAGGACAGATGCTTTATCGGTTACATCACCGATAATAAGGTTTGTCCCTAACTTTTTAAGTGTTTCGCTGAGCGGGCTGCTCTTCCTCACCAGACAGTACAACTCATGTTTGGTTTGCGAGAGCCGTTCAATCAAATAGCTGCCGATGAATCCTGTGGCACCTGTGATGAAGATTTTCATTTGTTTTTCTCCTTCCTTAAAAAACATTTCAAATGCTGGATTAGGTTATTTTTTGCATAGCAAATTAGAGAAAAATCATTTCATTATCAAGCAGTTACAAAACAAAATCCCACCTCCGGGTGGCGAGTGCCGTGGGAGGGCCGGCGACTCGCAGCGGGATCCCGAAGATGGGATAAATCATTAATGCTTTGGTTGTTAAATATAAAAAAGGAAATAATGATTGTCAAATGATCTTAATAACCGCAAATCTATCCCGGATATTTCCCTGAAATATAATCCAAGAGTGTTTTAATCTCGTAGTCTTTGATCTCCAACATATTTTTGATAATATCACCGATGGAGATAATTCCTATCAACTCTCGTCCCTCGAAAATCGGAAGATGCCTGATTTTTTTCTGAGTCATAGTATTCATTAGACTTTGAACATCATCTTCTTCAGAAGCCGCTACAATTTTCTCTCTTGGGGTCATAATATCCCCGGTTCTAATTTGTGTCGGATCTTTTTTGGGATGGACACATTTTTTTATAATGTCACGTTCTGAAAGTACACCGCTGATATTACCTGTTTGATTTTTAATGATCAACAAACCGATTTTATTTTCTACCAATTCAGTTGCGGCTTCGAAAACAGATGCATCCTCGCTTATACTGTATATTTTTCGCCCTTTGACATCCAATATCTCTTTTGCTTTCACGATATTCTCCTGCTTTTAATCTGTTTATAATCCTAAGGCAAATTAGGAAAAATTCATTCCAATGTCAAGCGTTCTCGATAGTCCGAGTTGCCTCATAAATAAAGTAACCCTGTGGGGTTGAAAAAGGAGTCGTTGCCTCATAATATAGGTAACCCAAAAGAAAGGTTACATTATGAGTTCTAAAGCGAAA
>Ga0315286_10007478_pt1 | contig 10695 bp, 7 predicted proteins | sample YL17G10_0_MG_FD_205038 | JGI IMG/M metagenome (GOLD analysis project Ga0315286, IMG submission 205038) | Sediment microbial communities from Yellowstone Lake, YNP, Wyoming, USA - YL17G10_0 | ecosystem: Environmental > Aquatic > Freshwater > Lake > Sediment | place: USA: Wyoming | collected...
GCATGCGGGTCGGATTGAGCCACAGGAAGAATGGCTTGCCGTCGGCCTTCGCCTTGTCGAGGAACTTGAAGGAGAGATCGCGGATTTCGTCGTCCACGGTCTCCATTCGCTTGGGATAGAGCGTTCCGGCGTCCTCGATCTTCTGCTTGCCGACCTTGCCCCAGCGCGGCATCACCGTCGGGTCATCCGTGTCGGTGGCCCAGCTGTGGACCATGTTGCGCGGCCCGACTTTGTCCAACAAGTCCTGCGGATAGCCCGGGTGCGCAGGATCCTCCATCGCGTCCAGGTGATAAAGGTAGCCGAAGAACTCGTCAAAGCCGTGGACGGTGGGCAGGAACTCGTTGAGGTCACCGAGGTGGTTCTTGCCGAACTGGCCGGTGGCGTAACCCATTGACTTGAGCGCCGTGGCAATGGTCACGGCCTGCGCCGGTATGCCGATGGGCGAGCCGGCCTGACCGACAGTGGTCATGCCGGTGCGAATTGGAAGCTCGCCGGTAATAAAGTTGGCGCGTCCCGCCGTGCAGCTCGCCTCGGCGTAGTAGTCGGTGAACAGCATGCCCTCGGCGGCGATCTTGTCGAGGTTCGGCGTCCGACCCGCCATCATGCCGCGGTGGTAAGCGCCGATGTTCCAGATGCCGATGTCATCGCCCATGATGACGACGATGTTGGGCTTGGCGGTCTGCGCGTGCGCGAGACCACCAAAGGTCGTGAGCGCTGCGAGACTGGCGTATAGCAAACTAAGAATTCTTCTCTTCATGGTGCATCTCCTTCGTGACGCCGGATCCCAAGCATGAATTCGCCGCAAATTTAAGGCGGCCAACTGACTAAGCTCTGACGAGGCGAGAAATTCGTGCTTCATTGCAAAATGCAACGCCACTTATCAGCAAAAAAATCGGCTGGGATGGCTGCTTTGGGTCAGAAGCGGACCTGTCTAACCGCGCTCGAGCATGTCGGCTTTTGACCCAAAGCGGACATGACGGGCGAGCGCTCGAGCGATCGGCGGCACGTAGGGCGATGGGTATCATTGGCGCTCAACTTCGTGTCTGGACCCGATCCAGATCATGGTCAAAAGTTGGGATCCGGCTTACGAAGGAACCTCGATAACCAGAAATTGAGGCGCTCAATCCAGCAGCTTGAACGCTTTAGGTTCGGTCCCGCCTCAAATTCAAGCCACGCCCGCCCCAATGCTCGCAGCACCGATGCCGGGGCACCGATCTGAGAGGAAATTCAATATGCAGTCCACTGAGCAGGTCGTTATCGTCACGGGAGCGGCCAGCGGCATCGGGCAGGAACTCTGCCGGTTGTTTGCTCGTCGTGGCGCCAGAATTGGCCTGGTCGACCGCGATAAAAGCAAACTGGAGGCGTTCGCGGATGAACTTCGCCAGGCCGGCGTGCCGTGTGCGACAGCTGCCGTCGATGTGCGCCAGCGTGAGCAGGTCCATGATGCAGTTCGTCAGATCGTCGGCGCCCTGGGGCCGGCTGATATTCTAATCCCATGTGCCGGAATCTGTCGCGCCTCAACGGTCGATGATCTGAAGATTTCTGAACTGGAGGAGATCGTGGGAATCAATTTCATGGGCATGGTTTACGTGATTGAGGCCGTCCTTCCCTCAATGCTGGAGCGCAACAGTGGCCAGATCGCCGGAATCTCAAGCATGGCAGGCGTGCGCGGCATACCCTTCGAACCAGCTTATTCCGCGAGCAAGGCCGCAGTGGGGGCTTACCTGGAAAGCCTTCGATGTGAGCTGCGGCCGCGGGGTATCACCATCACGACGGTATTCCCAGGGTACGTGCAAACCCCTTTGCTCGATGAAATCAATGGAATGATGGGTGCAGATATGTCTGGCGGTAAAGCGTTCACGCCGAACGCTGCCGCTGCCAGGATAGTGGAAGGGCTCGAACGACGGAGCTCGTACATTTATTTTCCGCGGCCGCTCGGATTGAGCGTTCGCCTCAGCCGACTTATGCCACCGCGGATGTATGACCGGGTGATGCGACGAATGTTCAGTCGTTTTTCCATTTCCCGTCGCGGGGGCGCGGCGCCGATTCCAGACCGAACCTAGTGGGGAACCGCCCGCGGGCGGATGAGGTCCTCGGCGATCATCCAATCAATGCAGTCCCTCAGCATGGTTTCGAGCGACGCGGGTTGATAGTCGAGTTCGCGGATTGCCTTGTCGCTTCGGCAAATGATACTCGCGCACACGATCGCAGCCGATTCCGGGGAGATTCTCGGCTCTTTCCCGGTGATCATCGAGATTCGTTCCGAGACGCGGCCGGCGAGGCGCAATACAAACGGCCGACCGATACCGGTATTGGTCGGTTGATTGAGCAATTTGCCCACCAACTGCACAATCTCGGCATAGGAAGCCACAGTTCCACCCAGAATGTAGTTGTGCCCGATCCGTCCCTTCTCGGCTGCCGCAAGATGCGCCCGCACCACCGCTCCGACATCGGCATAGCAGGCGCGTCCCGGGGGAATCCGAAAGAGCTGCCGGTTCGCCGCCAAGCGAATGAATTGCGACCACGTGCTCCAGTCGTAACGGCCAATAACATTGGCGGGGTTCACAAAGACCGCATCCAATCCCTGAGCGATCCCTTTTGCGACCTCCTCCTCCGCCACCGCCTTCGAGTGCAGGTAATTGAAGCTGTCCTTTCCGAGTTTTGGCGCGGTCTCGTCGAACGGGTCAGCGTGAATCCCCCAGACAGCAGTCGACGATGTATGAACGAACTTTCTGCTTCGCTTGGCCAGCGCCGTCGCCACCATGTTGCGCGTGCCTTCGACATTGGTTCGCCATTGCCGTTGCTTGTGGCCGGACCAGAGGCTGACGTCGCCGGCGACGTGGAAAACCGCATCGACATCCTCAGGCATGACACGCTCAAGCGAGACTGCGTCCTCGATCGCCCCCTGCACAAGGCGGACGGGATATTTTTGCAGCTGCGTCAGTCTGGAGTTGGCTCGATGGAGGGCAATCACGTCCCAGCCCGATTGCGTAAGGTGCTCGACGAGGTTGAGACCGATAAAGCCCGTGCCACCCGTGACGAAAGCGGTTTTGTTCGACATGACTTACGCCCTCTTGTATCACGGCGGCAATTCAGAGCCGTTCATGCTGGAGGGCCGAACGGCGCCATGGGACCGCCCCAATGAATGGTTCAGTCGCAATATTAGTTTATCGAACATGGGCGAAACGTCGCATATCATAAAAGCGAAATGCGTCGCTTAAAGGGTCTCCCTGCTTATGTCCGCTTCTGGCACGAAGCGGACCTTGATCAGTCGGCGTGGAGAGTCCGCTTCCAAAGTGAGAGCGGACGGACGTTACATTGAAGCGCAGATGTTTGCTGTAAATCAAGGAGCGGCTTCAAGGCCGTGATTAGCCCACTAAGTGTATCTCCTGGACTCGCTTCAGCACGCCTCGAAAGTCAGGACTAGGGGCAAGGCACATGGTTCGATACGTGTCCAGGAAGGGGAGCCAAACTTTCAATAAAGACCTCGATAATGGTCCGGCGACACCCGCTAGCTTTGTGGTGGCTGGCGCATGGCGCGCTCACCGCGTCAGCTCAGACGTCATCGGACAATCGAGGGTTTTCTCCAGCGCCTGCACCAGATCGTCCTCGGTCTTGGCGGTGATATAGAGACCGCCGGTTTGATCGGCGAGGCATTTGGCTTCGCCGATACCCCCCTCGCCCATCCAGGAAACGATCCCTGGCCGGTAAGCGATGACATGCACGGTGAGGTGCTTGGCTAGAGCATGTAGCGCCTTGCCGATCTCGCAAGGCGAGCCGCCGCAGGTCTCCTCGCCGTCGGTGAGGACTACGATGATTCCCGGCTTGGCCGTGTAGTCGAGCACATCGGCCGCCTGTTTGACTGCGGCGGTGAGCGGCGTGTGTCCGGCCGGCACGATTGCGTTGACGGCATCCATGATGATCCGGGCGGCGTTCGGCGTGGGTTTGAGATTGAGCTCGACATTGCACTGGTTGTAGGGCCCGGGACCGTAGGTGATGAGACCGACGCGGCGGTATTTGGTGGCGCTCGGCAACACCTTGCCGACCGCCAAGCGCGCCTGGTCGATTCGGTTCGCCGTGCCTCCGTTGCCCGGGAGCACGGGACCGGACATCGAGCCGGACGCGTCGAACACCAGCATGGCGTCTTCGTTGCAAGGGTTGGGCTTGGCATCCTCCGCGCGGGCGGGCGGAACGCCGCAAACAGCGAATCCACCCAGCGCCATGGCGGCGAGCCGAATGAAGAAAACTAGCCAGCTCGCGCGCTTTTGCATGACGCGCCGACTTTAGCGCAAAAAGCCTCGCCGTCTCGGGTTCTCTGCCGCGCACTTTGTCGCTAGGTCCGAGGCTCAGGCCAGGCTTGTTGACCTAGTGCTCGGCCGGCGCCGGCGAAACGGTTGGAAATCCGGCACGGAGATAGGCGACGATCTGCCAGATCTGCTCTTTGCTCAGAACATCTTTGAACGCGGGCATCTTGGTGCCGAAGGCCACGCCGCCCTCGGAGACGGTCCATAACAGATACGGGTCGATCGCGATCGGCTGCTCCATGAGATAGGCAAGCAGCGCCGGCGAAGGCATCAAATCTCCCGCCGCCTCGCCATTGCCGAGACCGGTGTCGCCGTGACACTTCGTACAATGCGCAACGTAGAGATCGCCGCCGGCGAGGATCGCTCGCGTGGTGTATCCGACATCGTTTTCCGCATCGAGATAGATCTGCGGCACGTCCTTATTCATGAAGGTGGAATGCCGCGCCAGCCGCTGCCGCTGCTCGGGACTCATATTCTTGAGCTCCCAAGGCGTGACTTGGCCTTCCTTCCACATGTTGGACCACCAACCCGGAGCGCTGTTCTGGTTGTCTTGCGCGAGGGCATGCGCCGCGAACGTCGTCAGGAAAGCGGCAAGGACGCCGGCCAGCATGTGGCGTGCTCTAAATTCCAGCATTCAGACCTCCAACCTATCGATGTTAGCATGAACCGGGGCGCCGCCGCCTTCCTCAGAGTCCACGCTTGCGCTGACCTCTTGGTCTCACGACTTTTTTCTGAGCGCCACCACCGCGCCTGATCGCGGCGCCTTGCTTTGCGCCGTGTTGCGTCACCTTGGCCTGCCCGCGACCGTGAGGTTTCACTTTCGGCTCTTTGTGACCATGAGGTTTGACCTTGGGTTCCTTGTGGCCGTGTGGCTTGACCGTCGGCTTCTTATGGTCGTGCGGCTTGATCACGTGGTCATGAGGCTTCTTCACGCAAGCATCGCCTTTTCTCACCGTGCCGCGCGGGCAGGGCCTCACAATCTTGACGCAACGGTCGCCGCGTCTGATCTCGCCCGCTCCGCAGAGATGACCGGTCTTCACGCAGTGCCCGTTCTCGAAGTGGAACCCTGGACGGCAATGCTCGGTGATGGGGACGCACTCTCCATGACTCCTGATCTTGCCGGGCGGACAACGCTCCGGATGCTTGACGCATTGGCCATGTTCAAGATGTGAACCCGGCGGGCAGATGGGGATCCTGATGCAGACGCCTCCCCGCTTGATGGTTCCGGGCGGACATGGCGTGACGCAATGATGATCCTCGAGATGGGTGCCGGGCGGGCAACCGGTCTCTGGGATCGGAATCGGAATCGGAATTGGCTGCACACAATAGTCGCCATCCCAATGGGTTCCCGAAGGACAGCAATGTCCATCGTCCGGATGCGTGCCGGGCGGGCACCCGATTGGAGGCGTAATGGGCGTAATCGGTTCCGGCGTGACGGTCGTCGGCGGATGTGGCGTGTAGATCTGTGACGGCGGCGTCACGTGCATCGGCACGCAATGCTCGTCGTTCGACGGATTATGGTCCCGCGGCCCGACGACGGGCGTGTCGAGACTTGCGCAGTTCTCCGTCCCATCGGCGACGTTCGCGGGCATCTTCATGGTGACGACGACGCTGATCGCCTCACCCTGTTTCAGCGACACCTGTTCGTGCTCGCAAGCGTAGTGGCCGCCACCCGACTTGCAGCGCCACGTCGTCGGGAAAGCATAGCTTGCGGTTGCGCCGGGTTGCATCAGTTCGGACAGCCGAGGCTTGCCCGACCAGACTCCGGGACCTTCGTTGATGAACTTGATCTCGAAGACGCAAATCCCGCCTGCCTTGCAGGTGCCGACCTGACTCTTCTCAATCTTGATGTCCGGAGCCGGTGTTGGCTCAGGCGTCGGCTCAGGCGTCGGCTCGGGGATCGAAATCGGAATGCAGGTTTCGTCGTTCTGCGGAATCGGATCGCCCTTCCCGCCGGATTCGATGCTGAGGCAGTTCTTGGTGCCGTGTTTCAGGTCCTGAGGCAGCTTCACGACGATGGTGAAACGCATCCCCTTCTCTGGCGGCAGAGTCGCTTGTGGGCCAGAACACGTGACCCTCAAACCCGACTGCCGGCAATTCTTGCCGCTCTGGAGCGAGGCGCCATCCGGCAGTTTGTCGGTCAGCGTGGGCCGGCCGGTCCAAGAACCGGGTCCACGATTGACGAGCCAGAGATCGAAGCTGCATGTATTTCCTGGCTGGCACGTCGGCGTGGTTTGAACTTTGAGCGGTTGCAGATCCGGCGGGGTTCCGCCCATGACAACAGGATCGCAGACGCGGTCGTTGTCCGGATTTTGATCCTTCACGGTCTCGACGATCTCGACGCAGTTCTTGACGCCAGCGGGCAAGGTCTCCGGCATCTTGATCGTGATAACGACAGTCCGTGAATCGCCGGGCGCGAGCGAGACTTGTTTCGGACTTTCACAGGCCAGCGTGTTGCCGGACTGATTGCAGAGCCAGCCGGAACTGCCGACGAAGATCGCACCGATTGGGAGATCGTCCTTGATGACGGGCGTGCCGTTATACGTGCCGGGACCATGATTGATGACAATGACGCTGTACTGGCAGAGTTCTCCTGGCAGGCAATTCTTGATCAGCTGATCTTTCTTGATCTCCATATCGAAAGGCTGCACCGGCTCGACGGGAAGCGTATTAGGGTTGATGGGCACAGCAGGAGCCACGGGCGCCGGCGTGATCAGCACCTGATGGCAGTCCCAATCGTTGTCTGGATTGTAATCTCCGGGGAGCGCCGCGCTGCCAGGGAACAGCAAGCCTGACGCCATTTGCTCGGCATTGGGCAGACCATCCGGCGGGAAGCCATTATCGGCTTGCCATTGCGCGATGGCCGCCATGGTCGCGACGTCGAGCACGCCGTCGATCAGACCGACCGGGTAGCCGAGCGCAGCAAGCGCCTGCTCGATGACGAGGATGGTTGCCGGGTCATTCATATCGGTCGACGGCAACCAGATGTCGTAGATGCAATTCTCGATCATCTGGCCGACATTGCCAAACGGGAGCAGCACGTCCTTGGTCAGCGTGACCGACTCTCCGGGAAGCAGCGTCACCCAAGCGTGCGTGCAAAAGGCGTTGTCCGATCCCACAGGCTGATTGCAGATCCAATCCGGCTGCGGACCGTAATTCCAAAGGATTGCTCCCGGCGGCAAGGTCTCGAGTTCGAAAAGCGGGCCCGTCCAAACGCCCGGACCGTTATTGGTGATGGTCACGGTGAAGGTGCAGATGCCGCCTTCCACACATTCGGCGGGACCGGTCTTCTCCTTGCTGAGATCGGGCCCCTCTTCAAACGGGGGAAATTCCGGCTCCGGCGGCGTCTCCACGTAAGGCGGCAAGACTTCAGCGGGCGCCTCCTCGGCCGGGCCTTCCTCGCCGACTTGCTCGCAAGTCTCGTAGATGGCGATGTCGCCGACCTTGGTGGCGTCGTTTTTGCTCAGCGAGTCCATGATCGCGGCGCCGTTGGCATCGACATTGATGTCGGCGTCGATCATCCAGGATTGCGACGGGCCGGTCGCGGGATACGGCGCCTCGCCTGTGTCGGGATAGGTTTTGGTCGCGGCTTCGGGGAGTAGATCGTCGTAACCGAATTCGGGCGTGCCTTGCACGCCGTGCACTTGCGAGCCGTCCTCGAAGCGTCCAGTATCGGGAACGAAACAAGGGCCAAACGGCGAGCAGAGCGTATCGCCTGTCATCCAGACGAATTGGTTTGGCTTCGCCGTGTCGATTGCCCACTCGACGGTATAGCCGTAACCGAAATCGGCACCGCCCGAGCTATTGGCGCGCAAGTATGGCTCGTGCTCGTTCTTGCGGTCGTAGAAGCCGACATCGTAGCGGCCGATCGGCTGCCAGACGCCCTTGTCGTCGAGCTCGTAGCGAAGCACCCTCGCCTCATGCGGATAGGCGAAGGGCTCTTCGGCGTCCAAACCGAGATTGCGCACGCCGCCGCGCTCGGCGACGAGCATGACATTTTGCTCGATACATTCCGGGAAAGCGATGTCGCTCACCGGATTGCTGCGGCCGGCGCGGGCGATGTCGGCCGGATCGGTGAAGAAGTCGGGAAGGAAAAATTCGCGTCTCACGCTGGAGCTATCGAAATCGCCATCGTCGGTGATGGCGACAGACCATATGGCGTTACGCTTCTCGTCGTCGCTGGCGCCGGCATAATCGGGATTGCCGAAACCCTGGCTGCTCCACACCGCGTAATACAGTCTCACCGCGCCCTCGGCGTCCTCGCGCACACCAAGACCCCATACCCGTCTGCGGAAGTCGGCGAAGTTCCAGCACTCAGGCGATTTGGAGAAATCTCCGGTCGGGCAATCTTTGATTTTCGCGGCGCTGTTGGGATCGAAGGCAACTTGCGGCAATGAATTTGAGGCGCCGGTCGCGGCATCGACGAAGCTCGCACGGCTGGTCACGCCATGATCGAAATGACCGAGATCGGAGCCATCCTCGGCGGAGAGGCGATGGATCATGCCGGTCTCAAGGTCGGAAACATAAAGCTGCTGGTTGGTCTTATCGAAGGCGATGTTGCCGAGAGCGGCGCCGGTGTTGGCGCGGCCATCGAGCTTGATGGTGGCAAAGAGACGGGGCTTCAGATTGTCCGCAGCGTCGAGCTTCCAGACGGCGCCGGGACCTGCATCCGGGCCCCACATCCCCTTCATCCAGTCGGCATTGTCGGAAGTGCGATGCAAGCCGAAGGCGGAAGTCGCGGTGAGGTAGACATTCGGCGTCTCGGAATCGTCGAGAGCGACGCCGAAAACTTGACCCACCTCTCCCGCCGTCACGGGATCATGCTGCGGCTCGTTCAGCCAATGCTGGCCGCGGGGCGCTTGCGCGGGGTTGCGGATGTCAACGACACTGCCGACCGTGCCGACCGTGTCGATCGCCTTCTTGCCGGCCTCGCTCGTCGTGCCGGAGAAACGCGTGACATAGGCCTCGCCTGGCTCGAGCCCAGGTTCGGCACGAGCGACGCCGCTCGTCGCGACTGACAACAACGCGGTGAGACTCGCAAACGCAAGAAACAACCTTCGGATCCTTGGCCCATGCGGCTGCAAGGATCCAGTACAGGCAGATAACATGTCTTCCTCTCGGTGCAATATGGCTTGCAATTATTCTGGGAAGATTTGGCAAAAACCGCCTTGATCTCGATCAAGACGTTCGCAGCATGATCTTTTTATCGCGCAGCGGCCGGGAGTACGAATCCCGACCGCCACGACTTGCCAACGCAAACCCGTGGAGGCTCGCGATGACCGGCAACCCCCTTAACACAGATGTTGTGGCGTTGCCGCCCTCAGTTTCGGCCTTCGCTATTCGGCGGATGAACGTGTGGTTGGCGAGCCGAGACGCTTCCGGCAATTCCAGCGATACAAGTTCTGGCTTATGCTGGTTTGGGCCGCACGGCGCGGGCGTGTCTCGCGTCACGAACCATGTTCAGGAGCTGATCGGAGCGTTTGCCCTCGGTATCGATTCCGAGACGCTTTAGCTCAGTCCTGGCATCGGCAACAAGCTGTTCGATTTTTGACGAGGGTTCTTTGTCCATCCCCAGAGTATGCTCCCACCGCTGTCTTGTTTCCAGCGATATAGGCGTCGGCTTCTTTGGTCCCAGAGCCAAGTCTGGGCGATTGGACGCCACTAACTGACAGTGTTGCCCCAGATACACGGCAAAAATCGCCTTGATCTCGATCAAGACCGGAAGACGGCGGGGCGCCTAACTAGGCCGGGATGAACTTCAGCGCCAGCCCGTTCATGCAATAGCGCTTGCCCGTGGGCTTCGGCCCGTCGTCGAAGACATGGCCGAGATGGCCGCCGCAGCGGCGGCAATGCACTTCGCTTCGCTGCATGCCGAAGCTCCAATCGTCGTTGAGACGAACGGCGTTGTCGATCGGGGCGTAGAAGCTCGGCCAGCCGGTGCCGCTATCGAATTTGGTCTTGGACTCATAGAGCGGCAGGTCGCAGCCGGCGCAGGCGAAGATGCCGTCCCGCTTCTCGTGATCGAGCGGAGAGGTGAAGGGCCGCTCGGTGTCTTCCTCGCGCAGTACCGCAAATTGCTCCGGCGTCAGCAGCTTCTGCCATTCCGCTTTGGTGTGGTTAACCTCGAAGGTCTCGCCGGCTGCCGCGGTTGCGGAGGCGCCGAGGCGGCGCTTGATCAGCGCAACGCCCAAGGCGCTCGCGGCAATCGCCGCGGCTCCGATGGCGAATTGGCGTCTCGTGGGCATGTTCATTCCTTTCGTCTCAGCCGCTTTTGCTGGCGTATGAGCGCAGAGTCTTCTGAGGATAAGATAGGTATTCGGCGCGCCCTCCTGTATTCAACTTGCGCGCACAGTCGATCACTTCCGCGTTGATCGGCGTTTACCTCGTCCTG
>Ga0315286_10007481_pt1 | contig 10693 bp, 7 predicted proteins | sample YL17G10_0_MG_FD_205038 | JGI IMG/M metagenome (GOLD analysis project Ga0315286, IMG submission 205038) | Sediment microbial communities from Yellowstone Lake, YNP, Wyoming, USA - YL17G10_0 | ecosystem: Environmental > Aquatic > Freshwater > Lake > Sediment | place: USA: Wyoming | collected...
CCTGGTGCTGCAGGCGCAGGCCGAGCATCTGGGCCTGGTCAACGCGCTCATCGTCAACAAGGAACAGCGCTTTCCGGATATTGCCTATAACGGTGCGCATATCGACCCGGCCTCGGCGCCGGATGCGCTGATCGTTCACGGCCAGGAATTTCATACTAGCTATTGGGGGCATCTGGGCCTGCTCGACATTGATGGCGCCATCATGCCCGGGTATGCGGGCTATCCCAACAGCGCGGCGTCGAGTCTCTATCCGATGAATGCCGATATTGCCGATATCGCGCATGCCCGGGGCGCTCTGGTGGGCTATGTGCATCCTTTCGATGAAGAGCCGCAGCCTCTACTCAAGCCTGCCGAGGCGCTGCATAACGAACTGCCGGTCGACGTAGCTCTGGGAAAAGTCGATTACATGGAGATTACTGGCTTCAGCGATCACCGTGCCACGGCAGCCGTCTGGTACCGGCTGCTCAACCTGGGCTTCCACCTGCCGGCTGCCGGCGGCACTGACGCCATGGCCAATTTCGCCTCGCTACGCGGACCCGTGGGGATGAACCGCGTCTACGCGCGCGTGCCTGAAGGCAACGGCCAACGCGACGATCGGCTGAAGCTGGCGCAATGGCTGGCAGCCCTGAAGCAGGGCCGCAGTTTCGCCACCAATGCGCCGCTGCTGGGCTTCAGCCTGGGCGCAGCACAGATCGGTGATACCCTGCAATTCGCTGCTGCAAGCAGCAGCGTCCAATATTCGGTGCGCCTGCAGTCCATCGTGCCGGTGGATCACCTGGAGCTGGTCTGCAACGGTCGGGTGATGAAATCGTTCGTCGATCGAAAACCGCTGGCGCAGGGCGAATACCGCGGCAGCATCACTCTGGATTCCAGCGGCTGGTGTCTGCTGCGTGCCTCGAGCGATGCCGCGCACCATCCGGTATTGGACAACTACGTCTATGCCACGACCAGTCCCATCTATGTCAGCATTGGTGGCCAGCGCGCGAAATCACCGCAGGACGCGCAGTATTTCGCCGCCTGGATCGATCGCGTTATCGAATCCACGGATGCGTACCCCGATTGGAACAACGCTGCCGAGAAGCAGAGTGTGCTCACTCGACTTCAGCAGGCCCGGGCGGTCTACGCAGGGCTGCAATGACAGTTCCGGCGACGGCCCGCAGGCACCGATCCTGAAGATGGGTGGCACGCTACGCCCATGCTCAAGCTTGAACATATTTACAAGACCTACCATGGCAAGTCGGTCCTGACCGATGTCAATCTCGAGGTCGCGGCGGGCGCTACCCGTGCGTTGATTGGCGCGAGTGGCTCGGGAAAAACCACGCTCCTGCGGGTAACCCTGGGGCTGATTCCCTTCGAAAAGGGCTACGTCAAGATCAACGATCAGGCCTTGCTGTCCTTCAGGCACTTCGAGTGGGCGGATCGCATCGGCTATGTGCCGCAGGACGGCGGCTTGTTCCCGCATATGTCAGCCCGGCAGAACATTTCGCTGGTTCCGAAATTGCGGGGCTGGAGCCAAGCCCGGATCGACGCCCGCATGGAAGAGCTGCGCACACTGGTGGGTCTGGAGGTGGCTGAGCTGCTGCGCTTTCCATATGAACTGAGCGGCGGCCAGCGGCAACGCGCCTCGATCATGCGCGCCGCGATGATGGATCCGCCCGTGATGCTGCTCGATGAACCGATGGCTGCGCTCGATCCGCTGATCCGGCGCAGTCTGCAACAGGAGCTGAAAGCCATATTCCAGCGCCTCGGCAAAACGGTGCTGCTGGTTACCCACGACCTGGGCGAAGCGGTTTTTCTTGCCGAGCAGATCAGCCTGTTGCACGAGGGCCGGGTGCTGCAAACCGGCACTTACCGTGAACTGCTGGCCCGGCCCGCCGATCCTTTCGTGACGCTGTTCATCAATGCGCAGCGCAGTCTCCCCGACGCAGCAGCCGCGCCATGAGCTGGCGGCGCGCCGTCGGTGTAGTGCTCGCCTGCCTGTTCCCGCTGGTGACGATTGGCGCTGAGCGCATTGTCGTCGGTGCCAAGATTTTCACTGAAGGTTACATACTCGGGGAAATCGCCGCCCAGACCATCGAATCCCATTCGCGCATTCCAGTCGATCGTAAACTGGGCATGGGCAGCACCGGGATCCTGTTTGAATCACTGAAGAGCGGGGCGATAGATGTGTATGCGGACTACACCGGTACCCTGGCTGAGGCCATCATCAAGAATCCGAATCTCAGATCGCTCGACGAGATTGCCCAGGCGCTGGCCAGCCTGGACCTGGTGATTTCCAGGCCATTGGGTTTCAACAACACCTATGCTTTGGCAGTAAAGGAAACCTTCGCAGCACAATACAACCTGCACACCATTGGCGACCTGCTGTCACTGCAGTCCACTATCAGAGCGGCCTTCAGCTACGAGTTCATGGACCGCCAGGACGGCTACCGTGGCATGCTCGATCGCTACCAGTTGAGCTTCAATCCACGCATGGTAAAGCGTATGGAGCATAGTCTGAGCTATCAGGCGATCGGCGATGATGCCGTGGATCTTATCGACGTATATTCCACTGACGCCAAGATCAAAAAACTAGGGTTACGCGTACTCAGGGATGATCTGGGGTACTTTCCGAACTATCAGGCCGTATGGGTCGCCAGGAAAGCCTTTGTCGAGAAGTATCCGAATGAGTGGCGGGCGCTGCTGACAATCGATGGGACCATTACCGAGGCGGCGATGCTCGAGATGAATGCGCAGGCCGATATTCAGAAAATCGGCTTCGAACAGATTGCCGCCCGCTTCCTGGGCGCGGAGCGGGCGCTCACCGATACCCAGTGGAGCAGATTCACGCACCGCACTGCTGAGCACCTGTGGCTGGTCGGGGTGTCATTGCTGTTTTCGATTCTCATCGGCGTACCGCTGGGAATTGCCGCGGTGCGCTTTCACGCTGCCGGGCAGGCCATACTGCTGCTGAGTGCTGTCATCCAGACCGTACCGTCACTGGCTTTGCTGTGCTTCCTGATTCCGCTGTTTGGCGTCGGCACGGCGCCGGCGCTGGTGGCGCTGTGCCTCTATAGCCTGCTGCCGGTGGTGCTCAATACCTTCACCGGTATCAACTCCATTGATGCCAGGCACCTGGAGAACGCCCGGGCCTTTGGCCTGAGCAAGCCACAGATCCTGTTTCGCATCGTATTGCCTCTGGCCAGCCCGACGTTACTGGCGGGAGTAAAGACGGCAACCATCGTGAGCATCGGGACCGCGACACTCGCCGCGCTGGTAGGTGCGGGTGGTTACGGTGCTCCCATCGTCTCCGGACTGGCGTTGAACGATGTGCCCACCATACTCACCGGTGCCATCCCCGCTGCGGCGATGGCGCTGCTGGCACATGGCGTGTTCGAAGTGTTCGAGTTCCTGCTGGTACCCGCCGGACTACGCAAGCGCCGCTTCAGTACCTGAACCCGCGCTCGCTGCCGCACGCCGTAGCGTTGCCGCCAGGTACTTTCCGGTAATGGAGGTCGCATTCGCCGCCACCATCTCTGGCGTGCCTTCTGCCACCACGCGGCCACCGTTTTCGCCGCCGCCGGGCCCAAGATCGATGATCCAGTCCGCGGTTTTGATCACATCCAGATTGTGTTCGATCACCACCATGGTGTTGCCGGCGTCGACCAGTTGCTGCAGCACCCCGAGCAGCTGCGCGACGTCATGAAAATGCAGGCCGGTGGTGGGCTCATCCAGAATATAGAGCGTGCGGCCGATGCTGCGTTTGGCGAGCTCGCGCGCCAGTTTGATGCGTTGCGCTTCGCCGCCCGAGAGTGTGGTCGCGCTTTGCCCCAGGCGCACATAACTCAAACCGACCTCGAGCAGGGTGCGCAGTCGCGCGGCACAGGCGGGCACGCTGGCGAACACCCGGGCGGCATCCTCGACGGTGAGTTCGAGCACCTCGTGAATGTTCAGGCCGCGATAGCGCACCTCGAGCGTCTCGCGGTTGTAACGCCGGCCCCGGCAGACGTCGCAGGGCACGTAGACATCGGGGAGAAAATGCATCTCGACGCGCAGCACACCATCGCCCTGACAGGCTTCACAGCGCCCACCGCGCACATTGAAGCTGAAGCGCCCGGCGTCGTAGCCCCGCTCGCGGGCCTCGGGCACCTGCGCATAAAGTTCGCGAATAATGGTGAACAGGCCGGTGTAGGTGGCGGGGTTTGAGCGCGGCGTGCGGCCGATGGGGTTCTGATCGATGTCGACCACGCGCTCAAAGCGTTCGAGGCCGCTGATGCTCTCGCAGGGCGCAGCGCCCTCGCTGCCGGAGTCGGTCAATGCCGCGGCCGCATGTCGAAACAGGGTGTCATTGATGAGCGTTGACTTGCCCGAGCCGGATACGCCAGTCACGCAGGTGAACAGGCCGACCGGCACGCTGACATTCAGATTGCGCAGATTGTTGCCGCACGCACCGCTGATCTGCATGCGGGCAGCGCCCGGCTTGCGACGCTGGCGCGGCACGGCGATCTGTTCCACACCCGCGAGATAACGACCGGTCAGCGATCCGGCGTTGGCGCAGATCTCCTCCGGGGTGCCCTGCGCCACCACCATGCCGCCATGCACGCCGGCGCCGGGGCCCAGGTCAACGACATGATCGGCGCTGCGGATCGCGTCCTCGTCATGTTCAACAACGATCACGGTATTGCCCAGGTCACGCAGGCGCCGCAGCGTGACCAGCAGGCGCTCGTTGTCGCGCTGGTGCAGCCCGATGGAAGGCTCGTCGAGGATGTACATGACACCGGTGAGACCCGAGCCTACCTGGCTGGCAAGGCGGATGCGCTGGGTTTCACCGCCCGAGAGCGTATCGGCGGCGCGATCGAGACCGAGATAGTCGAGACCCACATCGGTCAGGAAGCGCAGTCGCTCGATGACTTCGCGGACGATACGGTCAGCCACCGTGGCGCGCCAGCCGGCCAGCTGCAGGGCGCGAAAATGGCTGAGCGCATGGCCGATGGTGAGATGACTGAGCTCGGCAATGCTGCGGCCATCGATGAGCACCGCGCGCGCCACGCCATTGAGGCGCGAGCCGGCGCACTCCGGGCAGGCGCGCTCACCGCGAAAGCGCCCGAGTTCTTCGCGCACCGCAGTAGATTCAGTTTCACGCCAGCGCCGTTCCAGATTGGGAATGATGCCTTCGAAAGCGTGTCGACGCCGCTGGTTGGCGCCGCGTCCATCCTGAAAGCGGAACTCGATTGCTTCGCCATCGCTCCCGAACAGCAGTTTGTGGCGAATGGCTTCGGGCAGTGCAGTCCAGGCCGCTTCCAGATCGAAGTGATAGTGACGCGCGAGGCCCTGTACCAGTTGGAAGTAATGCGGGTTGTGCCGGTCCCAGCCACGCACTGCGCCTCCCGCGACCGACAGATGGCGCTGCGTGACGACGCGCTGCGGGTCAAAAAAATCCTGCACGCCCAGGCCATCGCAGGCCGGGCAGGCGCCGGCGGGATTATTGAACGAGAACATGCGTGGCTCGAGAGTCGGTACCGAGAAGCCGCACTCGGGACAGGCGTGGCGACTGGAGAACACCAGTGGCGTGTGATCGCCGTCCGTGAAAATGACGCGCGCGGTGCCATTCGCCAGGCGCAGTGCAGTCTCGAAGGATTCCGCCAGCCGCTGCGCGGCATCGGGGCGCACGCGAAAGCGGTCGATCACGGCTTCAATAGTGTGCTTGCGGCGCGCCTCGAGTGTCGGCGCCTGATCGAGCTCATATACTGTGCCATCGATGCGTGCCCGCACGAAACCCTGCGCCGCCAGATCAGCAAGCAACTGCGCGTGCTCGCCCTTGCGATCAATTACCAATGGCGCCAGCAGCAGCGCTGGCCGTTCGGCGCCCGCCTGCATGACCTGATCAACCATCTGGCCGACACTCTGTGCCGCCAGATCAATGGCATGGGTCGGGCAGCGGGGCAGGCCGGCGCGCGCGTAGAGCAGGCGCAGGTAATCGTATATTTCGGTGACCGTGCCGACGGTGGAACGCGGGTTGTGCGAGCCGGCCTTCTGTTCAATGGCGATCGCGGGCGACAGGCCTTCGATGCTGTCGACGTCGGGTTTGTCCATCATCGAGAGGAACTGGCGGGCGTAGGCCGAGAGCGATTCGACGTAACGGCGCTGGCCTTCGGCATAGAGCGTGTCAAAGGCGAGGGAGGACTTACCTGACCCGGAAAGACCGGTAAAGACAATGAGCCGGTCGCGTGGCAGATCGAGGTCGATGTTCTTCAGATTGTGGGTGCGCGCGCCGCGTACGCTGATGGTCTTCATTAGGTGCAGATGCCTGGCCGGGCCAGTGCTGGTTAGACCCCCAATCGGGGATCGGCCATTCTACCCGGGTGCAGGCCGCTTGGGCCGGTTGGGCAGCCGGGGGCCCGATTCGGGCATTTCCCGGCATATCAGGGGCCTTGCCGGGCATCTGCCCGGCCCAAATGCCATCAAGCCGCCACAAACGACCACTGCCGGGCACCCGTTCGGCGACTACAATAGGCATCCCACAGTTAATAACCCGCAAGAGGGTCTGCACATGGCGCGCGGAGTCAATAAAGTCATCCTGGTCGGCAATCTTGGCGCTGATCCGGAAACCAGAGCCATGCCTTCGGGCATGACGGTCGCCAACATTCGCATCGCCACCAGCGAGAGCTGGAAAGACAAGCAATCGGGTGAACAGAAAGAGCGCACCGAGTGGCATCACGTGGCGCTGTTCGGTCGCCTGGGGGAGATCGCCGGGGAATACCTGCGCAAGGGTTCCCAGGTCTATATCGAGGGCTCACTGCGCACCCGCAAGTGGCAGGATAAAGAAGGGCGTGATCGCTACACGACCGAAATCATCGCCAGCGATATGCAGATGATGGGCAGTCGTGGCGGCGGTGGCGGTGGCGGTGGCGGCGGGGCCAGTGGTGGCGCCACGGGCAATTTCGAAGCGCGTGAGCGCAGCCCGGTACCGGAGGGCGTGCCCGCCGGCGCCGGCGCCAGCGCCGAAGAGTTCGACGACGATATTCCGTTCTGATACATGGCCGGTCGCTACTACATCAAGACTTACGGTTGCCAGATGAACGAGTACGACTCCGCCCGCATGGCGGACGTACTGCGCGAGTCGCTGGGTTACGAGCCTACCGACGATGTGGCCAGCGCCGATCTGTTGTTGATGAACACCTGTTCGGTGCGTGAGAAGGCGCAGGACAAAGTCTATTCGCTGCTCGGCGAGTGGCGGCTGCTCAAGCAGCAGCGCCCGGAGTTGATCATCGGCGTCGGCGGTTGCGTGGCCAGCCAGGAAGGCGCGGCGCTGAGTGCGCACGCGCCCTGCGTCGATCTGGTGTTCGGCCCGCAGACCATCCATCGCCTGCCGCAGATGCTCAAAGAGCGGCGCACGGCCGGTCGCGCGGTGGTCGATGTGAGCTTTCCGGAGATCGAGAAATTCGATTCGCTCCCTGAACCGCGGGCCGAGGGCGCGCGCGCCTATGTGTCGGTGATGGAGGGCTGCAGCAAATACTGCAGTTTCTGTGTTGTGCCCTACACGCGTGGCGATGAGGTCAGCCGGCCGTTCGAGTCGGTGCTGGCGGAAGTGCGCGTGCTTGCTGCTCAGGGCGTGGGCGAGCTGACGCTGCTGGGTCAGAATGTGAATGCCTACGCGGGCGCAATTGCCGACGGCGCGCAGGGCGGCGGCGCAGCTGGCGGCGGCGCGCGTGCTGATCTGGCCACGCTCATTCACCATGTGGCGCGCGTCGATGGCATCGAGCGCATTCGCTTCACGACTTCGCACCCGCTGGAATTTTCCGACAGCCTGATCGAGGCCTACGCCCAGGTGCCAAAGCTCGCCAATCATCTGCACCTGCCGGTGCAGAGCGGGTCCGATCGGGTGCTGGCGCTCATGAAGCGGGGCTACACAGCGCTCGAATACAAGGACAAGCTGCGGCGCCTGCGCGCGGCGCGGCCGGACATCGCGATCTCCAGCGATATCATTGTGGGTTTTCCTGGTGAAAGCGAGCGCGACTTCGAGGCCACGCTGCGGCTCGTTGCCGACGCCGATTTCGACCAGTCGTTCAGCTTCATCTACAGCGCGCGACCGGGCACGCCGGCGGCCTCGTTGCCCGATGAAGTCACACTCGAGATCAAGCAACAGCGCCTGGCACGCCTGCAGGCACAGCTCGATGCGCAGAGCCTGGCGATCAGTCGCACCATGGTGGGCAGCACGCAACGCGTGCTGGTCGAGCGCCATGCCAAGAAAGACCACGCCGAACTTGCCGGCCGCACTGAGAACAATCGCTGGGTCAATTTTTCCGGTCCAGCAAGCTTGTTGCAGCGCTTTGTCGATGTACAGGTGACCGAGGCGCGCCCGCATTCACTGCGCGGTCGGTTGCTGGCGGCGCCGACGAGGATGTCCGCCTGAACGCTCCCCAGACCGGCGCCGTACGTGAGTTCCATCTCGAGCCCGCCGACAACGCGCGGCTGGCCAGTCTGTGCGGGCCGCTCGATGCGCACCTGCACCAGCTCGAGGCGCGGCTGAGCGTGCAGATTCGTCGTCGCGGACACGGCTTTCGCGTGCAGGGTGAGCGGGCCGAGGCGGCCGAGCGTGCCTTGCGGCAGTTGCATGCGCAGGCGCAGCAGGGCGAGCTCAGCGCCGAGCAGGTGCACCTGTGCATTGCCGATCTGGGTGCCGCGCCCGACGCCGACAACACTGCGGCCGGCGGCTCAGCTGCCGGTGCCGGTTCTGCCGATCGATTTGGTCAGTTCGATCCGCAGGCGGTGCGCACGCCACGTGGCCTGATACGCGCGCGCGGTGAACATCAACACTCCTATCTGGCTGCCATTCGCGAATGCGATCTTACCTTCGGCATTGGCCCGGCTGGTACCGGCAAGACCTATCTGGCGGTGGCCTGCGCGGTTGAGGCCCTGAGCTCCGAGCGGGTGCGGCGGGTGGTGCTGGTGCGCCCGGCCGTAGAGGCGGGCGAGCGGCTGGGTTTTCTGCCGGGAGATCTGGCGCAGAAGGTTGATCCCTACCTCAGGCCCATCTACGACGCGCTCTACGAAATGCTGGGTTTCGATCGGGTCGCGCGGCTGATCGAGCGCGCGGTAATCGAGGTGGCGCCGCTGGCCTTCATGCGCGGCCGCTCGCTCAACGATTCCTTCATTATCCTTGATGAAGCGCAGAACACCACCGTTGAGCAGATGAAAATGTTTCTGACGCGCATCGGCTTTGGCTCGAAAACCGTGGTCACGGGCGATGTCACGCAGACCGATCTGCCGGCGGGCCGCGCCTCGGGTCTGGGTCATTCGCTGCGGGTGTTGCGTGCGGTCAAGGGCGTAGCCTTCAGTCATTTCGAGGCCGCCGATGTGGTGCGTCATCCGCTGGTGCAACGCATTGTGCAGGCCTATGAAGCCTACGAACCAGGCAACGGAGCGTCGACTTGAGAGCCGATCTGACGGTGACCGTGCGGCGCTCCACGCGTCGCGGCTGGGTGCCCGGCGCGGCCTCGCTGCGTCGCTGGGCGGCGCTGGCGCTGGGCCGGCGTGCGCACGGCAGCGAGCTGGCGCTGTTGATCGTCGGGGCAGCACGCAGCCGCACACTCAATCGCCGTTACCGTGGCCGCGACTATCCGACCAACGTGCTGTCCTTCCCGGCCGCGGCGCAACCGACCGCGGCGGGAGTGATGCTGGGCGACATCGTCATCTGCCCGGAGGTGCTGCTGCGCGAGGCGCGCGCACAGCACAAGGCGCCGCGCGCGCACTGGATGCATCTCTATGTGCATGGAGTCCTGCACCTGATTGGCCACGATCACGAACACAGCGCGCAGGCGCGGCGCATGGAACAGCGCGAAGTACGCGTCCTGCGTGCGCTCGGCGTGGCCAACCCCTACCGGAGCAACTGATTTATGGCGCAGGCGAAAGGCAAGACCAAGAGCAGCGCCTCGGGCTGGCGCGACCTGTTGACACGCACGCTGGCCGGTGGGCTCAAAGAGCGCAGCCAGATACTCGAGCTGCTGCGCGAAGCCTACAAGCGCGGCCTGCTCGATGCCGATGCACTGGCGATGGTGGAAGGCGCGCTGACCATGGCCGAGCTGCAGGCGCGCGATCTGATGGTGGCGCGCGCCCAGATGGTGTGCATCCGCCGCGAAGCTTCACTCGCGAGCATCATGCCCGCGGTCATTGAGTCGGGCCATTCGCGCTTTCCGGTGGTTGACGGTGATCGTGATGATGTCGTGGGCGTGCTGCTCGCCAAAGACCTGCTGCGTGCGGCCAGTGCCAGCAGTGCGGCGCGCGAAAAATTCGATATGCGCGAATACCTGCGGCCGGTGGTGTTCGTGCCCGAAGCCAAGCGCCTCAACGTGCTGCTCAAGGAATTTCGCGGCAATCGCAACCATATGGCGATTGTCGTGGATGAATACGGTGGCGTCGCCGGGCTGATAACCATCGAAGATGTCATCGAACAGATCATCGGCGAGATCGACGATGAGTTCGACGTCGAAGACGATCTGAACATCCGGCCGCAGGGCGAGCGGCAATTCATCGTGCGCGGTGCGACCCGCATCGATGAATTCAACGAGCACTTCGGCACCACGCTGGAAGATGCGGAATTCGACACCATTGCCGGCCTGGTCATGCAGCAGTTCGGACGTGTGCCCAAGCGTGGCGAGAGCGTGAGCATCGCGGCGCTCGAATTCCACGTGCTGCGCACTGACCGGCGCCGGGT
>Ga0315286_10007482_pt1 | contig 10693 bp, 12 predicted proteins | sample YL17G10_0_MG_FD_205038 | JGI IMG/M metagenome (GOLD analysis project Ga0315286, IMG submission 205038) | Sediment microbial communities from Yellowstone Lake, YNP, Wyoming, USA - YL17G10_0 | ecosystem: Environmental > Aquatic > Freshwater > Lake > Sediment | place: USA: Wyoming | collected...
CAGTTGCTTTAAAGCAAAAAGAGACCTCGTTCCCCACTTTTTTACAATCCATCTTGAACAAAAAGGAAGTGTTTTGTATTCTTCTATTATAAAATTTAAAATTTTTCTTGCTTCATTATTTCTTACGTTTTTGTCATTCACTAGAAGATAAATTCCCGAAGGTTTTCCTTCCACTACCCTTCCGCTTCCGTTAGTTGCGAAAGGTTCTATCGCATACAATCCTCTTGTTATTTTGTCTGGCATTTTATTATCAACATTTGGAATCATCAAACCAGCATGCAATTCATATTCTTTCATTTCATGCCCGGAGAGATTGATTATGGGAACAAAGCCTTCTGACTCAATAGTCTGCTGAATTGTCTTGCCTATTTCCCCCAAAGAAATTCCTAATCTAAATTTTTGAATTGCATTGCTTAAGGCACGTTCAGATGCTTCTATCAATTTTTTATTTTCTTTGCTGTTTTCTAAATCTACTGAAAATGCGATATCTGCAACAAATCCATCAATCTGAACTCCTATATCAATTTTCAGCAAACCATGAGAAACAGTTTCATCATTATAAGAAGGTGTGTAATGTGCAGCGATTTCATTTATGCTTAAATTTACAGGAAATGCAGGTTTACCCCCTAATTTTATTATTTCTGACTCAATTTTATCTGTTATATCTAAAAGTTTTACATTTGGTTTTATAATTGATTTTGCATATTCTTTAACTTGCCTTGCAATTTCTCCTGCCTTCAAGATTTTTGATTTTTCCATCTTCTTCCTAAATTTCTTTGCTTTTTAACCTTCTGTTTTTCGGAACAAAGTTGCTTATTTTTTCTGCAGATATTTTTCCAGTGCCTAAAAAATCGTCTTTGAATTTCATTATGAAAAATCCTCTTTTGTCTGTCTTTATATTTATCTCATTTCCAAGCATCCATTGTTCTGCCTGTTTTTCATCAAGTTCAAAAATATTTTTATTTATTTGCTCTTTCAGCAATTGGCTTCCTTCAATGCTCAGTCTTATCCCATCCATTTGCTCTTTTGCAAAATACAATCCAATTCCTTCTATATGCGCCACTCTGTCAAGATTTAACACTTCTCTATCAGAAATATTTCCGGAAAAAATAATAAGTCTTTCCTTGCCTAATCTTGCAAGCTTGAATGGAATGTCTTTTATTTCAAATTGTTGTTTAAGCTGTTTCAGTATTTTTTCTCTTTCGTTTTCATTGAAAAATTTTATAGGTATCATTTTAATTCTTTTAATCCTGTTAATTCTGAAGAGGATTGTATCTTCTTCCCCAAATTATCTACAATTTTTATTCCAATCCTTCTGCATATCTCTGCTTCTGGAACTTCATAATTGAATCTATCTCCTCCTTTTGCAAATATCATTTCATTTCCAGAATATAGTTGGGCAAGCATTTCAATTGATTTACAAACACCCTTATCTTTATCGATACAATCAAATACTTCATCTACATACCTTATTGACTCTACGATACTCTTTCTTTCCTCATAAGGCATAAATACTTTTCCTTTCTTTAAAATAGCCTGCTCATCATTATTTAATATTACTACTAATCTTCCTCCAAGATTTTTTGCTAATCTGAAACATTCTACATGCCCTACATGCAGAGGGTCAAAATAGCCGGATGTAATTATTATTCTCATTTTACCTTCCTTATCTTGGCAATGAAGAATCCCTCGGTGTCATTGTCTTGAGGATAAATTCTGCAAGAAAGTTTGACATCTGGAGAATAAGATTTTTCTTTCCAGATGGTTATTCCTGAACGAGTTTTTATTGGAAGATTTATTTTTTCTATTTTAACATTGAAATTTTTTAATGCAAAATCAACAATTTCTTCGTTTTCTTCTGGAGCATGCGTGCATGTGCTGTAAACTAATTCTCCACCAGGAACAAGGATTTCTATTGCAGAAGCGATTAGAGCCTTTTGTAATCTTGAAAGATTCTCAATTGTTTTTATGTTCCACATTTCCAAGCCCTTTGGAGCGCTTCTGAATGTTCCTTCTCCTGAACAGGGAGCATCTAATAAAACTTTATCGAAGAGAAAATTTTCTTCTTTCAGCCTTTTACACAAAGCAATTCCGTCTCTCTTTGTTATTAACATGTTCATTACTCCGCATCTTTCTGTATTTGCAGAGAGGATTTTTATTCTTCCGAACTTCACTTCATTTGCAATTAACAGTCCTTTATTGCTCATTCTTGCTGCAATTTGTGTTGTCTTGCTTCCTGGGCTGGCACATAAGTCAAGAACTCTCTCATGCCCTTTAGGGTTTAAGGCAAGAACAGGCAGCATGCTTGCAATTTCTTGAATGTAATAATAGCCAAGCAAATGTTCTAATGCTCTTCCTAATTCTCCTGGAGATAAATCTACTAAGTTGTTATCACCTCTTTTTAACTCGCAGCTATTTTTATCGTTATCCATCTTGGGTTCATTATCATTAACTAAACCTTCCCACTTGCCCTCAACAATCATTATCTCTGGAAAATTCTTAAATGGCTGTTTTATTTTCCATCCTTTTTCTTCGAATCGTTTCTTTAAATCTTCAATTGAAATTTTTAATGTATTGCATCTGAAAGAACGGACAGTTTCTCTTTTCAAAATTTCAAGATAAGAATAAAAATCCTTATCATTTGAAAAAAGAGATTTCATTCTTTCAAGGAAAAGAGGTTTCATTTCATAATTGCGTTTCATAAATTTGAAAAGCAGAAAATGTTTATAAAATATCTTCTCTTACCAATATTAATAAAAATGGGGTTTGTGGGAGATGAATAAAAATTCAGTTTTTTTCTTATTTGCAATTATCTTTAGTATACTAATGATAAATAGTGTGATTGCTGGATGCTATCGCTATGCTGATTTTAGAGATATTGCTACTACTCCAAGTTGTTTCTACCGAGAAGATAATGCTTGTGTATCAACAATCTCCTTTGACAATCGTTGCAAGGAAAATTACAAAATATATAATCTAAATAACTGCAGAATAGAAGATGAGAATTTTGGGATACCTCGTTCTACAGAACTAATTCCTTTAATACACGAAGATTTTATAGAGATTCCCTCCAATTGGTCAATAAGGCTCAGCTTTCTTGGGGGTGATTCTTTTGGTATTAGTGATTTTTGGTCCGATAATAGTAGTCTCTTTGCTAATCTCATTTGTGATTCTGAATACATAAATAAAACCAGTTTCCATCTTTTTTTAAGCGATAGTAAACAAAATTACGAAATGAAGGGGGTTTACGGCGAACTCTCAGATTTAGAGAGAAATTTAAAAAGACAAAACCCTCCTGCCAAAGGATTGATTATTACACTTGTAACGGTTGTTTTAGCCTTCTTATTATTGGGTGTTTGGATATATTTTGGGTTTATCAAAAAAAAGAAGATGAAAAAAAAATCAAAACTCCATTAATGTCTTCTGTTTTTTTCCATCAAGAAGAATTTGAATATCAACGTTAAATACCTGCAAAATATTTTCAATAGCAGGCAATATCTGATGTTTCAAATAATATTCTATATCATATTCTCCTTGTTCATCGACTAGTTTAACTTTATCTCTTATTAATTTTGACTTACTTTCTGAAGATGTTTCTGCGATGTAATATTCTATCAAGCTTCCTGCACTAAATGGGATTTTTCTCCCCTGCATTTTTCTTGCAGCTATAACATGAGGGGTAATTGCTTTGTATTCTGCTAATGGTTTTTTTAATTGAGTTCTAATTATCATTTTTTTCAAATCGATTTTTCTTTCCTTTACTTCTTTAACAATCTTTTTTATATACTCAACTGCTCTTTTTTCATCTCCGTCTTTTAATATCATTAACAGAACATTATTCTGAATTTCTCTTGCAAGCACACACCAATTTCTTCTAACTGTCTCAAAACCTCTTATTTTTAATTTTCCTTCCTCATTTATTAAAGCATATTTTTTCTTTGCGCCGAACTCGCCAGTTCTTGTAGTAACCCAAATTCCTCTTTCATAAAAATCTTCTAATTCTAATTCCATTATGCCCGGAAGTTCTGAATTTAATTTTTTGAGGAAATCAAGAGTTGTTTGTTTTGAATTTTTATTTAATGTGAATGCGAAACCATCTGTATCAGCGTAAATAACAGAGAAGCCTGCATTGTTTGTTTTTTCTATTGCTTCTCTTATCGCCTGCCTTGCAAATGCTGCTGTTGCTGCAGCTGCTTCCTCGCAATAATATCTCGCTCCAAAAAATCCCTGATATCCATAACTCGCATTTGCTAAAAGCTTGAAGGCATTGCTTCTTGCTCTTTTAATGCTTACATCTTTTCCTCCAGTCTTCAGTTCGTCTTTGTACTGTCTTCTTTTTTCTATAATCTCTTTCAGCATTTGCGGAAAGAATCCAGGTGTTTTTGAGAAATATACTTTTTTGCCAGAGACTTCTGTATTATAACTATCCCTTTCAGGCTTTTCCAAGAATGTTGATTTTGATAAATTATAAGTTACAATTACACTTCCATAACTGCTCGTAAAGTCAAAAGCAGACAGATTTTTATATAATCCGGCTTTAGGTTCAAGTACAAAAGCCCCTTCATACTTCCCCCTTTGTCTTCTTTCGCCTATTTCATCATAAGTCGGACGCTTTTCTGGAATTTCATCGAATTTGCTTAAATTGTGAATGATATAATCTTCCACATTTGTTGACATGCCGTTTCTTGAAACATCAAAAACAGGCTCCTGCATAATCCTCGTGAATTCAAGCAAGTCAGGCCAGATTTTTCCAAAGAGTTTGTATGTTAAGACAGAATCATGGAGGTTGTATTCAAAATATTTTTCCCATTCATCTCTGTCTATTTTTGAAGAATGTTTATGTTCAAATTCCTTTTTACTTTCTCCAAGGAATTCGTTTGCAACTTCATTCAAGGAAAGAGTTTCTGAGGACATATATTGGGAATATGCTGTTTGGATAAATCTTAATAAATCTATATGGACAATTCCGTTTATGTGTGCAGTTGTCATGTTTCCTCTAGAGAATTTTATTGAACTTCCATCAATTCCCATATTCAATTTCACTTTATTTTTATCTGCACGCGCTTTCAGATATGGAAGGTCAAATCCGTCTGAGAAATATCCAGTTATAAAATCAGGAGATATTTTTTTAATAATCTCGGAAAATTTTTTTAATAATTCTGCTTCATCTTTTACATATTCTACATTTGGAATTCGCGTCTTTGAACTCGACAAGTTTTTCCAAGTTATAACTTTTTTAAAATTTTCAGATACAAGAGATATCATTAAAATTTCTCCCTCTCCTATTTTGAATTCATCTGCTTCAATATCAAATGCAAGAACCTTAGGGGAGAATTCTTCTTTTTTTAGGGGAACAAGATTTTCTGCCTTTATACAGAAATCAACATTAAGAGAATCACTTATTCCTCCAAATTCTGTTGTGTTGTCTATTATCTCTCCTGTTATTTCATACCAGCACAGGGGAACAAGGTTTTTTTCAATTATGTAATGACTTACGAAGCCAAGGTCATATCCTCTCCTTTTTTCTATCTCCGGCATTCCGATTTTACCTGCAATATCATGCAAATCCTTGTAGTTTGTTGCGAAGATTTTTAATGCTCTTACTTCCCTGCCCATAAATCTCTTTTTGCATAATTCCACTTTTTCAACTTTTGTTTGTCTTCCTTTCACATCCAGTTCTATTTTCTTTATTTTTTCTATGATTTTATCTACTGCTTTTTGGCTTGTTTTTTCTTTTAAAATCGCCCAGAAATACACATCGCAGGAGTCTATTACACAAATTCTCTTGTTACTTTTGTCTCTGCCTATTATTTTTGCATAGTTCCTTCCCTCAAAATCGAAGTAATCATAATCTATCGGAATAAAGTCTGTTTTCATATAAATCAAATATATTTGAGTTATTTAAAATTAAGGTTTTGAATTTTGAAAAAGAATTCACAACCTTTATATATCCCCTAATTTCATTAAAATTATGAACATAGAAGAAGAATTAGGAACATATAAGGTATATCCTGAAGTAAGCGATAGAATAAGAAAGCATTTTGGTAGAGAGAACCAACTTCATTCATATAACCCTGTAAATCCTTTGTATGATTTAGAGAAAGCAGCTTGGATAGCTTTAATCAGATTTCCAGAATTACAGCAAAGAGAGAAGATTGGAGTTAAGGAAATAAAAGAGAGATTTAGTAAGCTTAGAAAGATAGGATGTAAACTTAAACCATGTAGCAAAATGAACAGAGAAGAAGCATGGAGTTATTTACAAGAAATTGGAAATTGTATGATAGGTAAACTTAAAATTTATTCTCCAGAAACATTGAGAGAGATTAATAGGGAAAATAGAGAGAGACTTGAAAAGTTAGTTATTTAGATAATTATTTATACATTTTATTCTTAATTTAAACATGGGACTGAATATAAGGGAAATCATTCCGAGAAAGGAGATAGAAATTTCAGATTTAAAAGGAAAAATACTTTGTGTTGATGCTTTCAATATTTTGTATCAATTTTTATCAAGCATAAGACAAGTTGATGGAACTCCTCTGATGGACAGGAAACAGAGAGTTACAAGTCATCTTTCAGGAATTTTTTATAGGAATATTGCCTTGCTTGAAGAAGGAATAAAATTAGTATATGTATTTGACGGCATACCTCCAGAAAACAAATTTAGGACATTCAAAAAAAGAGAAGAAGGAAGAGATATAGCGAGAGAGAAATACGAGAGTGCTAAAAGTGAAGAAGATTTGGAAGCAATGAAAAGGTACAGCAGTCAGCTTATCAGATTAAATGACGAAATAATCAGAGAAAGCAAGGAACTTTTAGATGCAATGGGAATTGGAATTATTCAGGCACCTGGAGAAGGAGAAGCACAGGCAGCACATTTGGCTAAAAGGGGAGGGATTTTTGCTGCTGCAAGCCAGGATTATGACAGTTTGCTTTTTGGCGCCCCAAAGCTAATCCGAAATTTAACATTAGCTAAAAAAAGAAAAACAATAAGCGGATGGGTGGAAGTAAAGCCGGAAATTATTGAATTGGAGAGTGTTTTTAATTCTTTAGAAATAAATTTAGACCAATTGATATGTTTGGGAATATTAGTGGGCACGGATTACAACCCGAAAGGCATTCCAGGCATTGGACAGAAAAAGGCATTGCAGATTGTTAAGAAATACAAACAGCCTGTTTTGATTTTCGAAAGCTTGGAAGAACAAATAATGTCTCTTCCGGAGCAAGACAGATTTGACTGGAGAGAAATTTTTGAACTTTTCCATAAGCCAAATGTCTCCAATAGCTTTTTTAAGTTTGGGAAAATCAACGAGAAGAAAATCAGACAGATACTCGTTAGCGAACATGATTTTTCAGATGAAAGAGTTCAGAAGCAATTGGAAAGACTCAGAGAGATTACAGAAAAAAACAAACAAAAAGGATTGGATAAGTGGTTCTAACTTCCTGCTCCCCTATTGTTGTAACCCTTTTTTTCCGGACGCTTCCATGCATCTTTTGGAATAAAGAACCTTACTATTATTAAAATACCCCCTACTACTATCAGAAGAAGCTTAGCATAAACAAAGAAACTTAATACTATCAACAAACCCCCAACAACAAGTAAAGAATCTTTTGCAAGGTTTATAATTAAAAAAATTATCCCTGCAACGATTATGAGAGGAATTATTATGCCTAAGGCTTGTTGAGATATTCCAATATCCAAAAGAGAATTTTCTAAACTAAATCCGCTCCTGCTTATTCCGTAAACTATCATAAAAGCGATTACAACAGAAATTATTCCGGAGATTGCTGTATTTTCTTTTTTGAATGCCCTATTCAGAGCAAAAAATAAAATTGAAAAAGAGACTATGAACACAGCGAATAATAAAATAGTTGACTCGTCTATGCTGTTTAATAAGTCGCTCAGTCCCTGTGCACTGACAAAACCAATTGCAGTTACCAAAATAAGAAATAATAACAGCCCTTTTTTCATGATAAACCTAAGAAAATTGTTTTTATAAATTTGTTTATAGCCTCAGATTACAAAAAGATTTATAAATAAAGAAGTTCTTTTTTAGTTATGAAGAAAAAGGGGAACAAGAAGAAGATTAATTCTTCCAAAAAGAAAAAGAGTTTTTTTTCATTCTTTACTAACCATAGAGTAGCGTCAACTTTTTTAGCATTTGTCTTTTTGGCTCTCGTAATTTTGCTTCCTTTTTTCACTACTGGAAATGCTGTTAATTTTAGTACCAGCGGACATGCCAGCTTTTTAGATAATCCTGTTTCAATTAAATTTCCTAATGCCATGAATTGGCTGAATATAGGAAATACATGGAAAGATGTTATTGTTTATATTATTATTCTCGGGTTAATCTTTGTCATGTTATTGGATATATTGTTGCTTACCTCAATATTTTCTGAGTGGGCTTCTTTTTTTATATCTGTAGGATTTTCAATAATTGCAGCTTTGACAAATGTAATAAGACAGATTAGTATTTGGGTTATAACAATTGCGGCAGGATTAGGGGTAGTCGCGGGTTTTATAGAAATCATAGTCGCAATTGTAGTATTCGTTGGATTGGTTTTTGCGAGTCCGAAAATTGCTGAATTTGCTGCAAGGAGAAAGGCTCAAGCAGTAAAGATAAGATCGATTAAAAGCGCAGGAGAGGCAGGAGGAGCAATAAATTTCTTAAGAAGACTTCAGCGAAGAGACATTAACCCTAGAAACCCATAAGGGATTTTTCTGATAAATTTTTAAATTCCTTTTTCTATACTTCCTTATGAATAAAAAAATATTTGCCTTGTTTATTCTTTCGTTGTTTATACTTCCTCTTGTTTTAAATCTTGTAAATTCTCAGCCAGACACCTCGACTATTTTTGGCATTTCTCCTGATTCTGGAGTAAAGTTAACAGAAAAATGGGAATATTTAGGAAAAGAATGGAAGAACATACTAATGGGAAACCCCTTTATTAAAGGTGTAGACTCTTTTTTCCAGAACATAAATTTCATTTTTGTAATCCTATTTGGAATGGAATACTCTTTATCCATAGCATTACTTCTAACAATTGCTTTATGGATGTATATCTTTTTCTTATTTAATAGAATTTCAATCAATATGATTTTTTCAAAGGGAGTTGCTTTGTTAATTTCCTTTGGTTTAACTATACTAATAGCTCAGATAGGATTATTTTCAAAGATGGTGAATTTTATTATCGGAATTTTCTTTGGAGAACAGCCTTGGTGGGTTAAGGTGATTATCGGACTGGCAATATTTGTCATTCTTGCAGTTTTTTTTATCGTGATGATAAAGTTTGGCAAGCAGATTGCCGCAAACAGAAAAAAACTCAAAGAAGAAAAAGACCGTTTAAAGTTGCATACAGGAGCAGTAGCAGGAGAAGAGTTATCCAAAGCTATTGGAGGAAAAAGATAAAGTTCAATCTTAACATTTAATAATTCTCTTTTATTATTGTTGTTATGAAATCGTATGATAATTTTGGAAATATTGTTGTTGTCAGATTCCCAAAAAGTTTTTCTTTGAAAGATAAAAAGAAAATTGCAGAAAAGATTTTGAAAGAACAGAAAGGCGTTAGAACAGTATTAGAAAAAAAAGAGAAAATAAAAGGGCGGCTCAGAAAACTATCAACAGGTTATATTGCTGGAGAGAAAACAAAGGAAGTTTTGTATAGGGAAAATGGATGTGTTTTTAGATTCAATATAAATGAGACTTATTTTTCTCCACGTTTGAGTAATGAAAGAAAAGAAATCGCTTCAAAAATAAAGCCGGGAAATAGGGTTTTAGTAATGTTTGCAGGAGTTGCTCCTTACAGCATTGTTATCGCTAAATTATCTAAAGCAAAAAAAGTTTTTTCTAATGAAATAAACAGGCAAGCGAACAAATATGCAGAATTAAATATAAGATTGAATAAAGTCAAAGACAGAATTGAATTGCTTAACGGAGATATTAAAAGGCTTGTAAGGACAGGCAAAGTAAAACAAAAGATGGATGTTATTGTCATGCCCCGCCCGCAATTAAAAGAAACCTTTTTGAATGAAGCCTTTCTCTTGTCGAAAAGAGGAACTAGAATTTATTACTACGATTTCTGCAAAATTGATGAAATAGATTCTGTTGCAGATAAAATAAAAAAAACAGCTAAAATGCTCAAGAAAAAGATAAAAATTTTGAAAATAAAAAAAGCAGGAGAATTAGCCCCTTACAAAATCAGATTGCGGGTAGATTTTGTTATTCTATAATATTTTTTTAAGAATGAATCCTTTTGTTTTGCATATATTCACTAAGCTATCTTCTCTTTTACTTTCACCATAGAAGATTTTTTCTTCACTTTGGTTATTGTAAGGACATTTAGAAACTTCGCATAAAACGATATAATCTTCTATTGGAATCTGGAAATCATAGCCTTTAAACTGCTCTTTTATCTCCTTACTTAAATGAATGGGATAAGCCTCTCCTTGTTCAATTTTTTCGCAGATTTTCATATGTTTACTAAAGAATTTTATTTATAAATTTTCTTATATTGCTTTTATGTATTCTATTTCTTCTTCTTCTAATTTCAGTTCTTTTTGAATATCTGGATTTGATTTTATAATCTGTTTTATTACTGGGAACTCAGACATCGCTCTTTTTTGGCTTACATGAACATACTGAGAATATTTTTGGCAGATGGATTTTTTCTGTATTGTCTTTTGATTGTTAAG
>Ga0315286_10007483_pt1 | contig 10693 bp, 10 predicted proteins | sample YL17G10_0_MG_FD_205038 | JGI IMG/M metagenome (GOLD analysis project Ga0315286, IMG submission 205038) | Sediment microbial communities from Yellowstone Lake, YNP, Wyoming, USA - YL17G10_0 | ecosystem: Environmental > Aquatic > Freshwater > Lake > Sediment | place: USA: Wyoming | collected...
GACCGCGTGGTCATCAGGCGCCTGGAGGCCGAGGAGAAGACCGCCGGCGGGATCGTCCTGCCCGACACCGCCAAGGAGAAGCCCCAGAAGGGCGAGGTCCTGGCGGTCGGGCCGGGCAAGCTGCTGGACAACGGCAAGCGCGCCCCCGTGGAGGTCAAGCCCGGCGACACCGTGCTGTTCGGCAAGTACTCCGGCAACGAGGTCGAGCTGGAGGGCGACGAGCTGGTGATCATCAGGATGGACGACATCCTGGCCAAGTTCTGAGCGGCCCCTGCCCCGGGAGGACTGCGGGGGCAAGCGCAGTTCGCAGCGGAGAGCTTTAGGAGCAAGTCATGGCCAAGCAGCTTCTTTACCAGGATGCCGCCCGGCAGAAGATCCTGGCCGGCATCGTCAAGATGAGCAAGGCGGTCAAGGCCACCCTGGGGCCGACCGGCAAGAACGTGGTCCTGGACAAGTCCTTCGGGGCCCCCACGGTCACCAAGGACGGCGTCACCGTGGCCAAGGAGATCGAGCTGCCCGACAAGTTCGAGAACATGGGCGCCCAGCTCATCAAGCAGGTCGCCTCCAAGACCTCCGACACCGCCGGCGACGGCACCACCACGGCGACCTTGCTGGCCGAAGCCATCTACACCGAGGGCCTCAAGGCGGTGGCCGCCGGCTACAACCCGGTCGAACTCAAGCGCGGCATTGACGCGGCGGTGGCCGCCGCCGGAGGGGAGCTCGAGAAGCTCTCCAAGCCCTGCAAGACCCGGGAGGACATCAGCGCGGTGGCCTCGATCAGCGCCAACAACGACCCGGCCATCGGCAAGATCATCGCCGACGCCCTGGACAAGGTCGGCAAGGACGGGGTGGTCACCGTCGAGGAGAGCAAGAGCCTGGAGACCGCCGTGGAGGTGGTCGAGGGCCTGCAGTTCGACAAGGGCTACCTCTCGCCCTACTTCATCAACAAGCCCCAGGAGATGAACTGCGTCCTGGAGGACGCCTATATCCTGATCTACGAGAAGAAGCTGGCCAACATCCGCGAGTTCCTGCCGGTGCTGGAGGCGGTGGCCCAGACCGGCAAGCCGCTGCTGGTCATCGCCGAGGAGGTCGAGGGCGAGGCCCTGGCCGCGCTGGTGGTCAACCGCCTGCGCGGGATCCTGAACTGCTGCGCGGTCAAGGCCCCCGGCTTCGGCGACCGCCGCAAGGCCATGCTCGCCGACATCGCGGTGATGACCGGCGGCAAGTTCATCAGCGAGGACCTGGGCCTCAAGCTCGAGGGCGTCAAGGCCGCCGACCTGGGCCGGGCCAAGACCATCAAGATCGACAAGGAGAACACCACGGTCATCGAGGGCGCCGGCGACCGGAAGGACATCCAGGCCCGGATCGGCCAGCTCCGCAAGCAGATCGAGGCCACCACCTCGGACTACGACCGCGAGAAGCTGGAGGAGCGCCTGGCCAAGCTCTCCGGCGGCGTCGCCAAGATCAACGTGGGCGCGGCCACCGAGGTGGAGATGAAGCAGAAGAAGGCCCGCGTCGAGGACGCCCTGCACGCCGCGCGCGCCGCGGCCGAGGAGGGCATCGTCCCGGGCGGCGGGGTGGCCCTGCTGCGCTGCGAGGACGCGGTTGACTCCGCCCGCAAGAAGCTGGAGGGCGACGCGCGCTTCGGCGCGGACATCGTCAGGAAGGCGCTGGCCTGGCCGCTCGCGACCATCGCCGCCAACAGCGGCGCCGACCCCGGGGTGGTCGTCGACAAGGTCCGCAACGGCAAGGGCGCCTTCGGCTTCGACGCTGCCAAGGGCGAGTACGCCGACCTGGTCAAGGCCGGGGTCATTGACCCCCGCAAGGTCACCCGGCTGGCCCTGGAGAACGCCGCCTCGGTGGCCGGGTTGCTCCTGACCATGGAGACGGCCGTCACCGAGCTGGCCAAGGACGAGGACGAGGGCGACAAGGCCGTCGAGGGCGCCGTCCACTAGCGGGCGCACCCGGAGGCTCCAAAGTCAGATTGCGGGGGGCGGCCAAGGCCGCTCCCCGCGCAGTCTTGAGAGCGAGCATGGCCGGCACCGGCAAGCGCGACTACTACGAGGTGCTCGGGGTCGCCCGCGAGGCCGCGCCGGAGGAGGTCCGCAAGGCCTACCGCAAGCTGGCCATGCAGCACCATCCGGACCGCAACCCGGGCGACAAGGGGGCCGAGGAGAAGTTCAAGGAGTGCGCCGAGGCCTACGAGGTCCTGCGCGACCCCGAAAAGCGCCGGCGCTACGACCAGTTCGGCGCGGCGGGCATGGCCGGCGAAGAGGTCCACTTCGGCAGCGCCGAGGACGTCTACGCGGCCTTCCAGGAAATCTTCGGCGGGATGCGCGGCGGCCGCGGCGGAGCGGCCGGCGGCGGCTTGGGCAGCATGTTCGAGGACATCTTCGCGGCCCCCGGCGCGGGCCACGGGCCGCAGCGGGGTGAGAGCCTCCAGGCCGAGATCCAGATCCCCTTCCTGGAGGCCGCCCGGGGCACCAGCCGGACCATCGAGCTCCGCCGGCACCGGACCTGCGCGGACTGCTCCGGCTCCGGCGCCAAGCGCGGCAGCCGGCCGGTGCGCTGCTCCTACTGCCAGGGCCAGGGCGCGGTGACCAGCCGCCGGGGCTTCTTCACCATGCAGACGGCCTGCCCGCGCTGCGGCGGCCGCGGCGAGGAGATCCGCGACCCCTGCCCGCAGTGCCGCGGCTCGGGGCTCACTCCCGAAGGCGCCAAGATCGAGGTGCGCATCCCCGCGGGCCTGGAGGACGGCACGCGCATGCGCCTGGCCGGCGAGGGCGAGAGCGGCGAGGCCGGCGCTCCGCCGGGCGACCTCTACGTGGTGGTCCACGTCGCGGCCCACGAGTTCTTCATGCGCCACCGCGACGACGTGCTCCTGGAAATGCCGGTCAGCTACAGCCAGGCGGTGCTGGGCGCGACCATCGAGGTGCCCACCCTGGAGGGCAAGGGCCGGCTCAAGATCCCCAGGGGCACGCCCAGCGGGCAGGTGCTGCGCATGAGGGGGCAGGGCCTGCCCAACCTCTCCGGCGGGGGGCGCGGCGACCTGCTGGTCCGGGTGGTGATCCACGTCCCGGAGAAGCCCGGCCGCCGCGAGGAGGAGCTGATCCGCGAGCTCTCCGAGCTGGAGTCGAAGCCCAACACCCCCCAGGGCGCCGGCCGGGGCAGCAGCTTCTTCGAGCGCTTGAGGGACTACTTCGAAAATGAGTGACGACCAGAAGGTGCCCCGGTCGGACCAGTCCGGCGAGTCTGACCCGTCCGACAAGTCCGACCGGCCCGAGGCGGACCTCGCCGCCGAGGGCGGGGAGCTGGCCAGGCTGGCCGCTGAGCGCGACCGCTTGAACGACCAGTTCCTGCGCGCCAAGGCGGAGTTGAGCAACTACCAGAAGCGCGCCGAACGCGAGCGGGAGATGGCCGCGCTGCACTTCAAGCGCGACTTCGTCAGGGCGCTCCTGCCGGCCCTGGACGCCCTGGACCTGGCCATCAAGCACGGCTCGGCCCAGACGGCGGCGCTGGTGGCCGGCGTCCAGGGCGCCCGGGACGCGCTGGAGCAGGCCCTGGTCTCCGAGGGCGCCGAGCGCATCAGGGCCTCCGGCACCTGGGATCCGGACCTGCATCACCCCCAGGCCATCGTCGAGCGCGCCGATGTGCCGGACGGCACGATCCTGGAGGAGGTCCGCGCCGGCTACCGGGTGGGCGCGCTGGTCGCCCGGCACGGCGAGGTGGTGGTTTCGCGGCGGCCCGTCGAGGGGCCCAAGGCCGGTCCGCAGCAGCCGTCGGGCGAGGCCAAGCCGCCCGAGGGCCGGGGGAAGCCGTGAGCGGGCCCGTCCTCGGCTACGCCACCAACTGCTACGCGGGCGAGAGCGCCGCGGAGCTAAGCGCCGCGGTGCGCTCCGAGGTCGCCGCGGTGCGCAGGCTCCTGCCGTCCGGTCAACCGCTCAACCTCTCGTTGCGGATCAGCGCCCGGGCCGCCAGGGAGCTCAACGCCAGCCCCGCGCTCCTTGATGAGCTCCGCGCCACGCTCGACTCGGCCGGCGCGCGGATCGCCGGGGCCAACGCCTTCCCGATCTCGGCCCCGCGCGGCGGCATCTACAAGGACGGCATCTACGCGCCCGACTGGACCAGCCCCGCGCGGCTGGAGGCCACCGCGGACATCGCCCGGGCCGTTGCCGGGCTCGTCCCCGAGGGGGCGCGCGCGGTGCTCACCACGCTGACCGGCACCTACCGGGGATGGGGCTGCGCCTCATGCTCGGAGGCAACCGAGGCCGATTGCGCGCGCAACCTCTTGAAATGCGCGGGGAGGCTCGAAGATGTTTCACGTGAAACATCGCGCGAGCTGGTCTTGGCCCTGGAGCCGGAGCCCTTCACCACCGCCGAATCGCTCCCGGAGACGATCCGGTTCTTCAAGGGACGCCTCTTGGGCGGGCCGGAGGAGGCCGTCGCCCGCCGGCGGCTGGCCGTCAACCTCGACCTCTGCCACGCGGCGGTGATGTTCGAGGACGCGGCCGAGAACCTGCGCGCTTACGCGCGCGAAGGCATCCCGGTGGCCGGGCTGCACGTCTCAGCCGCGCTGCGCCTCGCGCGCCCGGGCGAGAACGCCGCGGGCCTGGCCGCGCTCCGCGCCTTCGATGAGCCGGTCTACCTGCACCAGGTCGTGGCCATTAACCAGGCCGGCAAGGTCGCCTTCCGCGCGCCCGACCTCGGCGAGTTCCTGAAGCTGGCGCCCGAGCGGTTGCGCCAGTTCGCCGAGGCGCGGGTCCACTTCCACGTCCCGATTTTCGCCCAGCACCTCGGGGAGCTCTCGACCACCGCGGACCTGATTGCCCCCGCGCTCGGCGAGGCCGTCCGCGGCGCTCACACCGACCTCTTCATCGTCGAGACCTACACCTGGAGGCAGTTGGAGGGTGCGCCCGGCGCCGCCGCCAGCACCGCCGAGGGCCTCGCCCGGGAGCTAGTTGCCGCCAGAGCGATGTTGTCCGGATAAAGCCAACGAAAGCTGGTTGCGATAATCCAACTGGTCCGGCCTGAGCCAGGCAGCCTCTTGCAGGGCGAGAATGGCGGCGGCGAAATCGCCTGTCTCCAGCAGCACCGTGCCCAGATTGAAAAGCGCGGCGGCATAGTCCGACTGCAGGCGGACGGCTTCGCGGTAGGCCTTAATGGCGGCGGGCTTATCGCCTTTGTGGTACAGGCTCACCCCTAGGTTGTAGAAGGCGTTCGCATCTTCCGGGTCCAAGCGAACCGCCTCACGGCAGGCGACCAGCGCCCCCTCCAAGTCGCCTTTGTAGCCCAGCGCGCTCCCGAGTCCAGAATACGCTCGGGCGCAATCCGGCAGCAGGCGGATGGCTTCGCGGAAATGCTCAATGGCCGTGTCAAGCTGGCCAGCCGCGGCTGCTTGCAGGCCCGCGTTAACTTCAGCGCGCGCCTTCTTGTCAGCCTTGGCCATCGGGATGACTTTGAAGACTATAACCGCCGCCAAGATGCCGAGAATGACAACGGCGCCAACGACAATCAGCACGTACAGGAAAGTCAGGTCATCCACTATTTTCTTCCTTGCCCTGCGGTCCCTGCGCAGGGGCCGAGCCTGGTCCATAAACTGCGATCAGGTCGGTAATCATCCCGGAGATTCTCACGGCTTGGGATCCGACGGGGCTCCTTCCAGCACCAGCCGGCAGGCCCGGGCCCAGGCGAGCTGCCGGGCACGCGCAGCGCACTCTTCGCGGGACTTGCCGGCCTCGCCGCCGTGAAGCCTGGCGAGCTCCGCATCCACGGCCGCGGCGTCGAGCTCGCCGGGTCCGGCGCACTCCGGCGTGAGCACCGTCAGGACGTTGTCCCTGACCTGGGCGAAGCCGCCGCGGACCGCGAAGGCCGCGCCGCTGCCGTCCGGCCGGGTGATCCGCAGGCGGCCGGCGGCCAGGGCGGCGACCAGCGGCGCGTGGTTGGCGAGTATGCCCCACTCGCCGTCGAAGGCCGGCAGGACCGCGCCGGCGGCCTCCCCGTCGAAGGCCGCGCGCGCGGGGCTCAGCACCTTGACGCGCATGGTCTGGCGCGACCCCGTGCTGGCGCTTTCCGCCGCCACCGTCACTGCTCCCGTTTGAGCCGCTCGGCCTTGGCGGCGGCGTCCTCAATCGTGCCGACCATGCGGAAGGCCTCCTCGGGCAGGTGGTCCCACTTGCCGGCGGCCACCTCGCTGAAGCTGCGCACCGTGTCCCTGACCGGGACGTAGATGCCCTGCAGGCCGGTGAACTGCTCGGCCATGAACATGGGCTGGCCCAGGAACTTCTCGATCTTGCGGGCCCGGGCGACGATCAGCTTGTCCTCCTCGCTGAGCTCGTCCACGCCCATGATGGCGATGATGTCCTGGAGGTCCTTGTAGCGCTGGAGCACCCCGAGCACCTTGCGGGCCACCCGGTAGTGCTCCTCGCCGAGGTACTGCGGCTCCATGATCCGGGACTTGGAGGTCAGCGGGTCCACCGCCGGGTAGATGCCCTTCTCGACGATGGCCCGGGACAGGTTGGTGGTGGCGTCCAGGTGGGTGAAGGCGGTGGCCGGGGCCGGGTCGGTGTAGTCGTCGGCCGGGACGTAGATGGCCTGCACCGAGGTGATCGAGCCGCGCTGGGTGGAGGTGATCCGCTCCTGGAGCGCGCCCATCTCGGTGGCCAGCGTCGGCTGGTAGCCGACCGCCGAGGGCATCCGGCCCAGCAGCGCGGAGACCTCCGAGCCGGCCTGGGTGAAGCGGAAGATGTTGTCAATGAAGAGCAGCACGTCCTTGCCTTCCAGGTCCCGGAAGCTCTCGGCCACGGTGACCGCCGAGAGGGCCACGCGCAGCCGCGCCCCCGGCGGCTCGTTCATCTGGCCGAAGACCATGGCCACCCGGCTCTTGGCGATCTCCTGCTCGTTGATGACCTTGGCCTCGCGCATCTCCAGCCACAGGTCGTTGCCCTCCCGGGTGCGCTCGCCGACCCCGGCGAAGACCGAGTAGCCGCCGTGCTTGACGGCGATGTTGTGGATCAGCTCCATGATGATCACGGTCTTGCCCACGCCGGCGCCGCCGAAGAGCCCGGTCTTGCCGCCCTTGACGTAGGGCGCGAGCAGGTCAACGACCTTCATGCCCGACTCGAACATCTCGGTCTCGGGCGCAAGGGCGGTGAACTCCGGCGGCGGGCGGTGGATGGGCCACTTTTCGGTGGCCGGCAGCGGCCCCCAGCCGTCGATGGGCTCGCCGAGCAGGTTCAAGGTCCGGCCGATGACCGCCTTGCCCACGGGCATGGCGATGGCCTGGCCGGTGTCGAGCGCGTCCATGCCGCGGACCACCCCGTCGGTGGAGGCCAGCGCCACGGCGCGGACCCGGTTGCGGCCGAGGTGCTGCTCGACCTCGCAGACCAGCCGGCGGCCGGGGAGCTGGATCTCCAGCGCGTTGTAGATGGCCGGGAGCTTCTCGGGCGCGAACTCGGCGTCCAGCGTGCTGCCGATGACCTGCACGACCTTGCCGACATTGGCCATGTTCAGGGTTCCTGCTTCTCTGGCGCGGGCGCAGAGGCCCCGCTGTCTTTCTGTGGATGAGGCAATTTGAGGGCATCGGCCGTCGGCGGCGACTTCGGCCCGCCAGACGCCTCAGTCGTGCCGACCACCGGCCCGGCTTCAGCGGCGTCCGAGTAGAGACGAATCGCCAGACCGATCTTCCTGAGGTTCTCCTGGCACTGCTTGCGTCGCGCCTGTTCCCGCCGGGCCTGGATGTATGGCAAGGGATCAAGCGGATTCTCCAGCCTCAAATGGCGGCCGTCCCGGATTGACGAGAACACGGCCCCAGCCGCAGCCACGGTCAGAATCACGGCCCCAACCACAATGAAGCGTTTCTCCCGGCTGGTCACATCACCCTCCCTGGGCCTCGGAGCCGCTGACGATCTCGGCGATCTCCTGGGTGATCTTGGACTGGCGCGCGCGGTTGTACTGGCGGGTGAGCGTCCCGATCATCTCGTCGGCCGCGTCGGTGGCGTTCTTCATGGCCAGCCGCCGGGCAGCGTGCTCTCCGGCGCAGGTCTCCAGCATGGCCGCGAAGATCGCGTTCTTGAGGGCCAGCGGCAGCACCGCGGCGAGGATCTCCGCGCTGCCCGGGTGGAAGAGGTACCAGGCCCGTCGGCCGCCGGAGCCGCCAGACGCCGCTCCGGTTGGCTGGGGCTCCCTGGCCCGAGCGCCCGGCCCGCCCGGACCGGACCGGCCCCCCGGCGCGGCCATGGGCAGAAGCTTGGCCACGCAGGGCACCTGCGCGGTCCGCGAGGCGAAGGAGCTGTAAACCAAGAGGGCCGCGTCGAGCTCGCCGGCGGTGTAGCGCGCGATCAGGGCGTTGCCGATCTCCTCGGCGCGCGCGTAGGCGGGCTTGTCGGAGACTCCCAGGTAGGCCCTGGCCACCGGCCAGCCCAGGCGCCGGGCGGCGGCCGAGGCCTTGCGGCCGTGGACCAGGTACTCGACGGCGGCGCCCCGGCTGGCCAGTTCCTCGTGGAGCTTGCGGGCTTGGCGGATGAGGTTGGAGTTGAAGGCCGCGCACAGGCCGCGGTCGGAGGTCATCACCACCACGCTGGCCCTGCGGACCGGGCTGCGCTCCCTCAAGAGCGGATGGCTGAAGCCCTCCGAGTCGCCGGCCAGGTCGGCGATGAGCTGCTCCAGGGCCCGGGCATAGGGGCGGGCGGCCACCGCGGCCTGGTGGGCGCGGGCCAGCCGCGCGGTGGAGACCATCTCCATGGTCTTGGTGATCTTGCGGGTGTTGGTGATCGACCCGCGCCGCTTGAGGAGCGTCCGGGGATTGGCCATGGGCTAGCCCTTCGGCTCCCCGGCCTTGGTCTGGGCCCCGGCCTTGGCCAGCCGGGCCTTGAAGTCGCCGATGGCCCGGTCCAGCGTCGCGGCGGCCTGGTCGGAGAGCGCGCCGGTCTCGCGCACGGCCGTGACGATCTCCATGTGGGTGTCGTGGATCTCGGTGACCACCGCGCGCTCGAAGTCCCGGACCCCGCTGACCGGGACGTCGTCCAGGAAGCCCCTGGTCGCCGCGTAGATGGCGATCACCTGGTCGACCACGTCAACCGGCTCATACTGGGGCTGCTTGAGGAGCTCGACGATGCGGTGGCCGCGCTCGAGCTGGCGCCCGGTGACCGCGTCGAGCTCGGTGCCGAGCTGGGCGAAGGCCTCCAGCTCCCGGAAGCTGGCCAGGTCCAGCCGCAGCGTGCCGGCCACCTTCTTCATGGCCTGGATCTGGGCGTTGCCGCCCACCCGGCTGACCGAGATGCCCACGTCCACCGCCGGGCGCACCCCGGCGTTGAAGAGGTCGGTTTGCAGGTAGATCTGCCCGTCGGTGATGGAGATCACGTTGGTGGGGATGTAGGCGGAGACCTCGCCCTCCTGGGTCTCGATGATCGGGAAGGCGGTCAGCGACCCGCCGGAGCCGGCCACCCGGGCGATCCGGAAGCCGGCGGCGTTGGCCATGGCCCTGAGCTCGGCCCCGGCCTCGCGCAGGCCGCGCTCGCCCAGATAGACCTTGCCGTTGGCCGCGTCCTTCTCGGCGACCGGGTCGGTTGAGCCCACCGGGATGATCACGTGGCGCTCGGCCAGCTTGGCGGAACGCTCCAGCAACCGCGCGTGCAGGTAGAAGACGTCGCCGGGGTAGGCCTCGCGGCCGGGCGGTCGGCGCAGCAGCAGCGACATCTCCCGGTAGGCGACGGCGTGCTTGGAGAGGTCATCATAAACGCAGAGGGTGTCCCGGCCCTCCTCGTACATGAAATGCTCGGCCATGGCGCAGCCGGCGTAGGGGGCCAGGTACTGGAGCGGCGCGGGGTCGGAGGCCCCGGCGGCCACCACGATGGTGTGGTCCAGCGCGTGGCGCTCCCGGAGGGTCTGGACCACGCCGGCCACCGTGGACTCCTTCTGGCCGATGGCCACGTAGACGCAGATCACGTCCCGCTGGTTGAGGATGGCGTCGACGGCGATGGCGGTCTTGCCGGTCTTGCGGTCGCCGATGATCAGCTCGCGCTGGCCCCGGCCGATGGGGATCATCGAGTCGATGGCCTTGAGGCCGGTCTGCAGCGGGCGCTTGACGGGCTGCCTGGCGGCCACCCCGGGGGCGCTTGACTCGACCGGCCGGCGGCGCTCGGCCAGCACCGGCCCCTTGCCATCCAGGGGCCGGCCCACCGGGTCGACCACCCGGCCGACCAGCGCCGGGCCCACCGGCACCTCCAGGACCCGGGCGGTGCGCTTGGCGGCATCGCCCTCCTTGAGGTCGTCGTAACGGCCCATGATGGCCACGCCGACGTTGTCCTCCTCCAGGTTCAAGGCCAGCCCGGAGGAGCCGTTGGGGAACTCGATCATCTCCCCGGCCATCACGTTGGTGAGGCCGTAGATGCGGGCGATGCCGTCGCCGACCTCGACGATGGTGCCGACCTCCTCGACGGCGAGCTTGGCGTCGTAGTCCTGGATCTGCCGTCGCAGGACCCCGATCATCTCGTCGGCTTTGATGCGCATTGCCAGTCCCCTATTCTTCCCAGAGCGCCGCCCCGGTCTGCTCCCGGGCCATCTGGGCGACCAGGCGCTGCAGTTGGTGGGCCAGCGAGCCGTTCCAGCGGAAATCCTCGTGCTCAAGGACCAGGCCGCCCAGCAGCGCCGGGCGGACCGCCTCGGCCAGCAAGACCGGGCGGGCCAGCCGGAGCTC